>Ga0172376_10008104_pt1 | contig 11033 bp, 9 predicted proteins | sample Lak35m_FD_121114 | JGI IMG/M metagenome (GOLD analysis project Ga0172376, IMG submission 121114) | Freshwater microbial communities from Kabuno Bay, South-Kivu, Congo - kab_092012_35m | ecosystem: Environmental > Aquatic > Freshwater > Lake | place: Democratic Republic of the Congo: South-Kivu...
CGGCACGGCCGATCGCCGCAAGGGCTGGGATCTGCTCCAGGCGGCCCTGCAGCAGCCCTGCCTGGCCCAGGATCCTGGGGCGCCCTCGCTGGTCGCCGTGGTGCTGGGTCAGGCGCAGCCGCGGCAGCCGCTGCCGCTGCCGTTGCCGTTGCTCTACGCCGGCCGCTTCGCTGACGACATCAGCCTGGCGTTGGCCTACGCCGCCGCCGATCTGGTGGTGGTGCCCTCCCGGCTGGACAACCTGCCCCAGGCCGCCACGGAAGCGATTGCCTGCGGAGCGCCGCTGGTGGCCTTTCGCCAGGGCGGCATGGAGGACCTGGTGGAGCATGGCCGCAACGGCTGGCTGGCGCCGCCCGAATCACCGGCCGCCCTGGCGCAGGGGATCGCCTGGTGCCTCTCCGGCGCCGCCCGCCCCCCGGACCCGCAGCGTCTGGCGACCTGGCGACCGGCGGCGGTGGCCGCCGCCCATCAGCAGCTCTATGCCGATTGCCTGGAACGCTGCCGTCGGGGCGGCCGGCCGGGGCAGCCGCGGCCGTGATGCGCTGGCATCGCCGGGATGCCGGGATGCCGGGATATCTGTAGTTGTCTGCGTGGCGTGCGGGCACACATCGGCCTGCGGCGGCGCTGCCAGCAGCCGGGGCCCGAAAGGCCGCGCCGCGCCGCCGAGGCCGCCGGCCAGCCACCAGCCGGCCGGCCAGACCGGCAGGGCCGGCAGGAGGCGCGGCGGCGCGGAGGCGGCGGTCCCGGGGTTGGTGCAGGCACCCTGCCCAGCCGCGATCAGCGCTGCACCCGGCCCGGCAGAATCACACCACTGCGTCTCGCCCATGACCTTCTACACCGACCTGGTCCTGATCGTGGTCGGCATCCTGGTGCTGTTCGGCGGCGGTGAGCTGTTCGTGGCCGGCTCCACGGCGCTGGCCTTGCTGCTGGGCATCCCCCAGATCGTGATCGGCCTCACGGTCGTATCGCTCGGCACCAGCGCTCCGGAGCTGTTCGTCAGCGTGCTCTCCACCCTGCAGGGAAACGACCAGATCGCCGTCAGCAACATCGTCGGCAGCAACATCTTCAATGTGCTGGTGGTGCTGGGCATGAGCGCCCTGGTGGTGCCGTTGCGGGTCAGGAGTCGCCTGGTGCGCCGCGATGTGCCGCTGCTGCTCGGCGTATCGATGGCCACCTGGGGCATGGCCTCCGGCGGCCGGATCACCTGGCAGGCGGGCCTGGCCCTGCTCGTCGGCACCGTGATGAACATCATCTGGGAGATGCGCACCGCCGGCGAGCATCCCGATGAACAGGGCGATGACCTCAGCGATGAACGCAGCAGTGGAGCGGTGGCGGCCGCCAGGCTCGCCGGCGGGCTGGTGTTGCTGGTGCTGGGCTCACAGCTGCTGGTGAAGGGAGCCACCGGGGCGGCGCTGGCCCTGGGGGTGAGCCCGACCGTGATCGGCCTGACGATCGTGGCCGCCGGCACCTCGATGCCCGAGCTGGTCACCTCCCTGGTGGCCGCCTACCGCGGCAAGGCCGATCTGGCCATCGGCAATGTGGTGGGCAGCAACCTGCTCAACCAGCTGGTGATCCTCGGCCTGAGCGCCACTGTGGCCGGCGGCCGGGGGCTGGCGGTGGATCCGGTGATGATCGCGCGCGACTTCCCGATCATGGTGCTCACCACCATCGCCTGCCTGCCGATCTTCTGGACCGGCGGGGTGATCACCCGTCTGGAAGGGGGCCTGCTGGTGGGGCTGTACGGCCTGTATCTCGGCGAGCAGCTGCTGCTCCACCAGGCGCCCGGCCTGGTGGATGGATACCGGTTGGTGCTGCTGGTGGCGGGCCTGCCGCTGCTGCTGGCCTTCCTCACCGCATCGGTGCTGCGCTGGCGGCGGGCCCGGCCCGGTCTCACCGGCAGCCCGCCGGGCGGCGCCTGATCCGATCGGGTCTGAGTCACCTCGGTTCAGCCCTGAACGATGGCGCTGCCGCTGGCGATGGAGCTGCCGCTGGCGTCGGCGCTGCCGTTGCTGTCGCTCGATGCCACCTTCAGCGCCGAGAGCCTGCGTGTGTGGCTGCAGCAGTGGGGTTATGGGCTGATCTTCGCGGCGATGCTGCTGGAGAATGCCGGCCTGCCCCTGCCCGGCGAGACCATCACCCTGCTGGGGGGTATGCCGCCGGCAGCGGTCCGTTGCAGCTGCCGGCTGTGATCGGGGCCGCGGCAGCGGGTGCAATCCTGGGCGACAACCTCGGCTACTGGGTGGGCCGCCGCGCCGGTTGGCCCCTGCTGCTGCGGGTGGGTGGCCTGCTGCGCCAGTCGCCGGAACAGATGGAGAAGCTGCGCGAGTCGTTTCTGCGCCATGCCGGCAAGTCGGTGCTGCTGGGCCGTTTCGTGGCGGTGCTGCGGGTGATCGCCGGGCCGATGGCCGGGGCGGTGGGCATGCCCTACCGCCAGTTCCTGCTCTGCAACAGCGTCGGTGCCTGCCTCTGGGCGATCACGATGGTCGGCCTCGCCTGGCTCGGTGGGCGCTGGATTCCGTTCGAGCGAATGCTGCAGGGGGTGGTGGAATTCGGCCTCGGTGCCCTGCTGCTGGTGACGCTGACGCTGCTGATCCCGAGGCTGCTGGAGCGCCGCGAGCAGCAGCGACCGGCCGACGCAAAGTGACGCGGAGCCCGGCGTCGATCCGTACCCCTCAAGCCCGCTGCTCAGCTGCGAACAGGCCAGGCCCTCGAGCCGCTGGTGTTGCTCGAGCACGGGGCCCCGCCATCGCTCACCCCGCCTCCTCGGCGCTGTTGAGGCAGCGGTGAGGCAGCGGTGAGGCCAGCCCAGCGCGGCAGCACCGGCAGCGGATCGCCGCTCCAGAAACCGATCACCAGAGCCCAGGCGCGACCGATCAGGGCCTCGGGGTTCAGGACGGTGATGGTTCCGCCAGCGGTGCACCGGCCGCCTCCAGCCGGATCTCATGGTGGATCTCCGACAGCTCCAGCAGACCGTCGCGCCACGAATAGATCGAACGGGCCCGGTAACGGTCCTGATCCACCAGGCGAATATGCTCCAGGATATCCCACTCCAGGTAATGGGATTCGAACACCATTTCGTGCTCATCCACCTGGCGAATCTGACTCTTGGTGGGCGAGCCGCAGAGGTAGCCGCGGCTGCGACGCAGCTGGTGGCCGCACAGGTAGGCCTCCATCACCCCCTCGCGCACATAGCGGGGTTTGCGATCAAAGAAGTCGTATTCCTGCTCCGGCCACCAGGTGAAGCGATAGGCGGCCTCCCCCTCGATCGGCTCACTGAAGCTCTCCACCCGCAGCAGCATGTCCACCCGCATCGGCTCATCGTCATGGAAGAAGTAGAGGCGGCGCGAACGCCACAGCCCCAGGTTGCGCGAGAACCAGCGCCGCAGGCTGCTGTCGAGACGGATGCGGCTGGGGGCCTGGGCGGGCAGCGGATCCGGGCTGTGGAACAGGGGAACGCGGGCGAACAGACCGGCGCCCGGCTGTTCGTGACCGCCCGATGAGCTGATGGCGGATCGGCCCATGGCGGATCGGGCGGCGCGGGCGGAACTGTTCTCTTCATAGCGGCGTTGGGTTCGGCTGGCTTGCAGGCGGCCCGATTGCTCGCAAACCCATAAGGTTGGGGGCGATGCCGCTGCATGCCCATTGGCCAGCCGGGGCGATCCGCTTCCGTCAGAAACCGTGCGACCGCTGGCGGAGGCGGCGGCTGATCCCCCCATGGCCGCTGCCCGCCCGAAGCTGCAGCTGCTGCTGGTGGCCACCGCCCAGCATCTGGCCAGCGCTGATCTGCGCGGCCTGATCGGCGCCCTGCGCCAGGAGGACTGTGGCTTCGAGGTGCTGTTGCAGGTGGCTGATCCGGCCCGCCATCCGGAGTTGCTGGAGCTGCATCGGCTCGTGGCCACCCCGGCCCTGGTCAAGCTCGAACCCCAGCCCAAGCAGGTGTTCGCCGGCACCACCCTCACTCTGCAGCTGCGCACCTGGTTGCCTCGCTGGCAGCAGATGGAGGTGGTGAGCAGCCTGGGGCTGAACCTGCGGCCGGCGGAGCAGGACGGCAGCCGCACCCGCCGGGAGGTGCAGCTGGAGGATCAGCTGCTGGTGCTGCGTCAGGAGAACGAGACGCTGATCGATCGCCTGGGGGTGCAGGAGCGGCTGTTGCGGATGGTGGCCCACGAGCTGCGCACGCCGCTCACCGCCGCCAAGCTGGCGCTGCAGAGCCACAGCCTCGGCCAGATCGATGAGCCTCGCTTCCGCGATGTGCTCAAGCGCCGCCTCGACGACATCGAGGAGCTGTCGCGCGATCTGCTCGAGGTGGGCACAACCCGCTGGGAGGCGCTGTTCAACCCCCAGCGGCTGGCCCTGGGCCAGGTGGCGGCCGAGGCGATCCTGGAACTGGAGAAGCTCTGGGTGGGGCGTGATCTGGAGCTGATCACCGACATCCCGGCCGATCTGCCCGATGTCTACGCCGATCAGCGCCGCATGCGCCAGGTGCTGCTCAACCTGCTCGAGAACGCGCTCAAATACACCCCCGAGGGCGGGCAGGTGAGCCTCACGCTGCTGCATCGCACCAGCCAGTGGGTGCAGATGAGCGTCTGTGACAGCGGCCCCGGCATCCCGGAGGAGGAGCAGGAGCGGATCTTCCTCGATCGGGTGCGGCTGCCCCAGACCTCGGGCACCACCAGCGGCTATGGCGTCGGCCTGTCGGTGTGCCGCCGCATCGCCGATGTGCATGGCGGTCGCATCTGGGTCGTGTCCCAGCCGGGGGAGGGGGCCTGCTTCCACCTCACGGTGCCGGTCTGGAACGGCCAGGCGGCCCCCCAGTCCCATCGCCGCGGCAGCCTGGGCAGGGCTTCTTGACGAAGGGCGCCTCCGCCCCGTACGTTCCTTTCAGTGGCACGGGATCAGGACGATCTCCACGATCCGTTCTCCCCGCCGGCACCCTGAGCCCTGGATCTCGCCTGCCCTCGGGTAGCGCCACGGATCCTGAGCTGCTCGAACCATCCACAGTCCTCCGGTCTCTATAGGCTGGCAGGTGTATGTCTGGATCAGTCCGGTTGGCTTTTACAGGCAATCGGGATCTGCGGGTTCCTGATCGAACCCAACGGTTGTTCGAGAATGCAGGGTGTCAGATCAGCTTTTTCTGCTGATCCGTGCCCTGGCCTCGCCCCCATCGTCTAGAGGCCTAGGACACCTCCCTTTCACGGAGGCGACAGGGGTTCGAATCCCCTTGGGGGTATCTCCACCATCAGCGCCACTCCCCCGGGAGCTGGCTGAGTCAGCCGGCAGGCCGGGATGGGTTGGCAACGGCATCCGCGCTGCGGGGCCGGGACGAACCGAGTCCGGCGGGCTACGTCTCAGCCTGGACCGGACTGGCCTGGAATGGACCGGACTGGCCTGAATTGGCCTGGACCGGACTGGACCGGACTGGCCTGGACTGGACCGGACTGGCCTGGACTGGCCTGGACTGGCCTGGCAGCGCAGGAATGCGCCGCCGCAGGATCGAGCGCTGTTGAAGCCTGAAATCGGCGCCGAAGACGCAGCGATCCGGTGGCGGCACCTGCTCAGGCAGCCCTGGCCGCTGAGGCAGTCGGCAACGCAGCGACAACACAGCGGTGCGGCAGGGGCCAGCCGATGGGTCAGGGCGATTCAGGCGCTGGCCAGGGCGGCCCGGGGGCTCAGAAGACCGATGCCCGCCGCAGGGCCTCGCGCTGCACACCGCGCACGTTGTTGGCCAGATCCTCCTGCAGGCGTTGTTCGATCAGGCCGATCGGCATGCCCGGCTTGCCCTGCACGGTGAGGTCATACAACAACCAGGTGCCGCTGGCATCAGCCCCCACCTGCCAGCACCCCTGGAAGCAGCGGAAGTCGCCATCCAGCATGCGGAAGTTCAGCCGGCCGGCGGCCCGATCCTCCTCCAGCTCCAGGCTCACCCGCGCACTGAAGCGCAGGCCGCAGAACTGCTGGGTGCCCACCTGCTCCACCGCCACCCGATTGGCCCGCCGCCAGATCTGACGCGAGCTGGCCAGGTTGGGGATGAAACGATTGAGGTTGTCATAATCGGTAAGCACTGCCCACACCCACTGGGGGTCGGCGCTGAGGCGCAGCTGCACCGCCAGCCGTCGCTTGCCGAGCGGCAGGCGCTCCATCTCCTGCTGGATGGTGTCGAGCGAACAACTGGCGTCGGGCCCATTCAGCAATGGGGTCACCGGCGGGGCTGCGGCGAGGGTACGGGGATGGGCATGGGGCTGCGCCAGGACCATGCGGACAGAGGTGGAAGGAAGCGGGATCCGGCGGCAGAGAACACGGCGAGACAGGAACATCCCGCGGTGGTCCGCCGTCTGCGGAGTGCCGGGGAGCACATGCCCTCCAGCCGATTCACGCTAACCGCAATCCGGTGGGATCCGCTGCGGCGCCGACGGCCGGACCGGGGCCCGCACGGGCGGTCCCTATGATCAGGCCGCTTTCACGGCCGTCCTCCCTATGCGTGTATCCACCGCCAACGCCAACCTCTCCGACGGCCGCATGATCTCGGTGGTGGTCGAAGGTCTCGGGGTGGGCCGGCAGCGCCGTGGCCAGCGCCGCTTCACGGTTCCCTTTCCCCAACTGCAGTCGCTGATGCAGACGATCGCGCAGCAAGGTGGTCGGATCGTGGAGGTGAGCAGTGGCAACGGGGCCTCCACCGAGGCCGCCGCTGCCCCCGCCGCTACGGCCCCCGCCGCTGCGGCCGCAGCCGCCGTGCCGGCCGCTCCACCCGCCCCCCGTCCTGCATCACCCGCCGTGTCCCACGCCGACGTCCCTGTCAACCTGTACAAGCCGAAGGCACCGTTCATCGGCACGGTGACCGAGAACTACAGCCTGCTGGCCGAAGGCGCCATCGGTCGGGTGAATCACATCACATTCGATCTCAGTGGTGGTGATCCCCAGCTCCACTATGTCGAGGGCCAGTCGATCGGCATCATTCCCGATGGCAAGGATGCCAATGGCAAGCCCCACAAGCTGCGCCTGTACTCGATCGCCAGCACCCGACACGGCGACAACATGGCCGATCACACGGTCTCCCTGTGCGTGCGCCAGCTGCAGTACGAGAAGGATGGCGAGACGATCAATGGTGTCTGCTCGACATTCCTGTGCGACATCGAGCCCGGCGCCAAGGTGAAGATCACCGGCCCGGTGGGCAAGGAGATGCTGCTGCCCGCCGATGAGGAGGCCAATGTGATCATGCTGGCCACCGGCACCGGCATCGCTCCGATGCGCACCTATCTGCGCCGCATGTTCGAGCCGGCTGAGCGCGAGAAGAACGGCTGGCACTTCCGCGGCAAAGCCTGGCTTTTCATGGGGGTACCCACCACGCCCAACCTGCTCTACGACGGCGACTTCGAGCATTACCAGAGCCAGTATCCCGATAACTTCCGCTACACCAAGGCGATCAGCCGCGAACAGCAGAATGCTAAGGGCGGTCGCATGTACATCCAGGACCGCGTTCTGGAGCATGCCGAGGAGATCTTCACCTGGATCGAAGACCCCAAGACCCATGTGTACATGTGCGGTCTGCGCGGCATGGAACCCGGCATCGATGAAGCGATGACCGCCGCCGCCGCCGCCAAGGGGCTCGACTGGTCCACCCTGCGACCCCAGCTCAAGAAGGCGGAGCGCTGGCACGTCGAAACCTACTGAAACAGTTGCACCGCCCGGCCGGGGCCCAGCCCGGCCCCGGCGGCCCCCTGATCCAGCCAGCGGCCCGCAAGGGCCGCTTTTTTGCTGCTGCGGCCTCCCCGGTGGCGGCAGCGGGATGGGCGAACGCTCACAGGAGGGCCGCCATCCCCAACGGGGGGCAGCCAAGCGCGGCCATTACCGGTAAACCAGGAGCAAACAGCCTGGTTATCGATGGCCTCCCTGCTCACCAATCCCCTGAGGGTCGGTCTGCGCCAGGAGCGGGTGATCCCCCCCCAGTGCATCGTTATTTTCGGCGCCAGCGGTGATCTCACCCACCGCAAGCTGGTGCCGGCCCTGTTCGAGCTGTTCCGCCAGCGGCGCCTGCCCAGTGAGTTCGCCGTTCTGGGCTGCGCCCGACGCGCCTGGAGCGACGCCGACTTCCGCAGCCGCATGGCCGAGGCGCTCGCCACCGAGATCAGCGACCATCCGATGGCCTGGGAGCAGTTCAGCCAGGGCCTCTTCTACGAACCGGTGGATCTGCAGCAGAGCGATCACCTGCTGCGGCTCGCCAGCCGCCTGGAGCTGATCGATCGCCTGCGGGCCACCCGTGGCAACCGCACCTTCTATCTGTCGGTGTCGCCCGAGTTCTACGGCAGCGGCTGCCGCGCCCTGGCGGCTGCCGGCCTGCTGGCGGACCCGGAGCGCAGCCGGGTGGTGATCGAAAAACCGTTCGGACGCGACTACAGCAGCGCCCAGATCCTCAACAAGGTGGTGCAGGCCTGTGCCAAGGAAAGCCAGGTATTCCGCATCGACCACTACCTCGGCAAGGAAACGGTTCAGAACATCCTGGTGATGCGCTTTGCCAACACCATCTTCGAGCCGATCTGGAATCGCAACTACATCGCCAATGTCCAGATCACAGCCGCTGAAACGGTGGGTGTGGAGGAGCGGGCGGGGTATTACGAATCCTCCGGCGCCCTGCGGGACATGGTGCAGAACCACCTCACCCAGATCCTGGCCCTCACCGCCATGGAACCCCCCGGCCGCTTCGATGCCGAGGCGATCCGCAATGAGAAGGCCAAGGTGCTGCAGGCCGCCCACCTGGCCGATGAGGACGAACCCTGGCGTTGCTGTGTGCGCGGCCAGTATAGCCGTGGCGGCAACCTCGCCCAGCCCCTCAGCGGCTATCGCGACGAACCGGGAGTGAATCCGAACAGCACCACCGAGACCTACGTGGCGATGAAGCTGTTCATCAACAACTGGCGCTGGCAGGGCGTGCCGTTCTACCTGCGCACCGGCAAACGTCTGCCCAAGCGCCTCAGCGAAGTGGTGCTCACCTTCCGCGAGGCCCCCGTGCATCTGTTCGATGCCGCCGGCGGCGCCCCCACCCCCAACCAGCTGATCCTGCGCATCCAGCCCGATGAGGGGGCAGAGATCCGCTACGAGGTCAAAGCCCCCGGCTCCGGCATGCGCAGCCGCCCGGTGGACATGGCCTTCTCCTATGACGAATCCTTCGGCGAACCCTCCGATGAGGGCTACGTGCGCCTGCTGGCCGATGCCATGCTCGGCGATCCCACCCTCTACACCCGCAGCGATGAAGTGGAAGCGGCCTGGCGCCTCTACACGCCGCTGCTGGGCCTGATCGAGGAGGCCCCCTGGCGGCTGCCGGTGCATCCCTACGAGGCGCGCACCTGGGGCCCCGCCGCTGCCGACAACCTGCTCGCCGACGACAACCTGGCCTGGCGACGACCCTGATCGGCCCTCGCCCCGTCTCCCCCATCCCGCTACCCCATCGCACGCCATGCCTGCCCAGCTCACCCTTCAGGCCCCCCTGGACGTGCCTCCCGCCGAGGTCAGTCCCTACCTCGAACGCCTCTGGAGCCACGATCTGGTCGGATCCACCGGGGCCGCCACCTTCCATCTGATCGTCTGGGAACCCTCCTGGCTGGAGCAGCAACTGGTGCGGCTCGGCCGCGTCGACGGCCCGATCCGCGGCCTCGATCGCCAGGACGTACTCGAGGCGGCCCGCGAGGCGGTGGCGGAATGCGATCTGCCCTTCAGCACCGCCCCGATGGATCCGCGTCTGGCCTGGAAGCTCGGCGGGCTGGAGGGCAGCCACAGCAGCCAGGATCTGCGCGGCCAGTTCATCGACAGCGCCATCAGCGTTCACATGCCCCGGCGGCTGATCACCCTGGCTCCCACCCTCGATCCGGCGCTGCCCCTGCAGACCCGGGTGGCCGCCTTCTGCCCCCTCTCCGAGGACCGCATCGCCGCCGCCGCCGCCGCCTGCGGTGATGCGGTGGTGCTGCACGGTGGCATCGGGGCAATCCAGCAGGGCCTGCCCCTGATCCAGCCGCTGGTGGGCGATGACCTGCCCTGCTGGGTGTGGTGGAACAGCAGCCTCGATGAACCGATCGACATGCTCGAGGCCCTGGCCCTGCCGCCGCGGCGCCTGGTGGTCGACTCCTCCCTGGGGGAACCGCAGCGCTGCCTGTCGGTGCTGGTGCAGCGGATCCAGACCGGTCAGGCCGTGAATGATCTCAACTGGCTGCGGCTGCGCAGCTGGCGCGAATCGCTGGCGATGGTGTTCGATCCCCCCTCCCGCCGTGATGCCCTGGCCCATGTGGTCCAGCTCGACATCGACGTCGAGGGGGATCATCCGGTCAAGGGTCTGCTGCTGGCGGCCTGGCTGGCGGACCGGCTCGGCTGGCATCGCGTCGCCAGCCGCTCGCTGCCCGAGGGGGGCATCAGCGCCGAGTTCCAGCGCGGCGACGGCGCCACGGTGCAGTTCCGGCTGATGGAGGTGCCGATGGGCCATCCCAAGGCCCACCCGGGCGCCATCGTCGGTCTGCGTCTGATCTGCCGTCCTCCCCAGGCAATGCCACTGTGCGTGATCCTCTGCTCCGAATCGGGAGGCTGCATGCGGCTCGAATCCGGCGGCATGGCGGCGATGCAGCTGGCGGAGGAAGTGGTGCCCCTGCCGGAGGAGAAAGAAGAGATGGAGCTGGCTCGCCTGCTCGGCGGCGGCCACGACACCACCAATCCCCTGCTGGCGGCCGCGGCTCCTCTGGCGCTCGATCTGTTGCCCGGCTGAGCCCTTGGCCTGTGTGATCGCCGCACCCTGCAGCGGCAGCGGCAAGACCCTGCTCAGCCTCTGTCTGGCTGCCCTCGCCCGCCAGCGCGGCCAGGTGCTGCAACCCTTCAAGGTCGGTCCCGACTACCTCGATCCGCAGCTGCTCACGGCCGTGGCGCCGCGCAGCTGCCGCAACCTCGATCCGCTGCTCTGCGGCGAGGCCTGGGTGCGGCGCAGCTTCGCCTGGCATGCCGGCCGGGCCGATCGGGTGCTGGTGGAGGGAGTAATGGGCCTGTTCGATGGCCGCGGCCCC
>Ga0172376_10008105_pt1 | contig 11028 bp, 9 predicted proteins | sample Lak35m_FD_121114 | JGI IMG/M metagenome (GOLD analysis project Ga0172376, IMG submission 121114) | Freshwater microbial communities from Kabuno Bay, South-Kivu, Congo - kab_092012_35m | ecosystem: Environmental > Aquatic > Freshwater > Lake | place: Democratic Republic of the Congo: South-Kivu...
AGCCAGACCAGATCGGCCCGGCGGCAATCGATCAGGCGCAGCGGTTGCTGCGGGCGCTCCGCCGCCATCACCAGGGCGCTCTGCAGGTCGGCGAGGGTGACCAGCCCCAGCGCCGATCCCGCCTCCGCCACGATCAGGCAATGCCCGTGGCTGGCCAGCAGCCGCCCCAGGGCCTCCACCGCTGGCAGCTCCGCCGGCAGGATCGGCGGCAGCACTGGTTCCAGGGCCTCGCTGATCGCCAGTTCGGCCAGCTGCGAGCGGCGTTTCTCTTCGGGGAGATCCGGGCCGAGCAGGCCGGGATCCTGATAGCCCAGCCAGCGTTCCACCAGCGCAGCGCTCAGCCCGGCGGCCGCCATCAGCGGCAGCACGATGCGGATGTCATGGGTGAGCTCGAACAGCAGCAGCAGGGCCGTCAGCGGTGCCCGGGCGCTGCCCGCCAACACCGCCGCCATCCCCACCATCGCGTAGGCCGGCGGCTCAGCCACCGGCAGATTCAAGCCGCCATCCCCCAGCAACTGGCCATAGCAGCTGCCCAGCACCGCCCCCAGAAACAACGCCGGCGCGAAGCCGCCACCCACGAAGCCGGTGGCATTGCTGACGCTGGTGGCCAGCAGCTTCACCCCCAGCAGGGCCAGCAGGGTCAGCAGAGGGATACCGCCATCGCGACCCAGCAGGGCCTCAATCGTGTCGTAGCCCACCCCCAGCACCTGGGGGAAGGCCAGGGCCATGCCTCCCACCGCGGCACCCCCGAGCACCTGCGAGACCCCCGGGGGCAGGGGGGCGAGCAGCTGCTGCAGGCGGGGATGGCGACCGGCTGCCATCAGGCTGACCAGCGCCCAGGACATCAGGCTGGCCAGCAGCCCCAGGCCCAGGTACAGGGGCAGCTCCAGCAGGGAACGCACCTCGTAGGCCGGCAGTCTCAGGATCGGGTCATCGCCCAGGCACAGCTGGGTGACCAGGGAGGAGGCGATCGCCGCCACCAGCACCGCCCGCAGGCTGGGCCGCCCCTGGATGGCGCTGAAGCTGCCCTCGAAGGCGAAGAACACCCCGGCGATCGGCGCCTTGAACCCCGCCGCCAGGCCCGCCGCCACCCCTGCCGCCACCAATGCCTTCTGCGATTGGGGCGTCAGGCGTCCGCGCAGACCCACCCAGAGGCCGATGTTGGCGCCACTCTCGACGCTGGGCCCCTCGGGACCCAGCGAAGCGCCACTGCCCAGGCTGAGGGAAGCGGCCAGCAGGCGCAGCAGCGGCAGCCGCGGCGCGGCGGCCATGGCACCGCTGGCCATCGCCATCAGGCTCGGCAGGCCGGGACCGATGTTGCCCCCCAACCAGCGCAGCAATCCCACCGCCAGGCCGCCCAGGATCGGTACGACCACCACCGGCCACAGCTCCAGCCAGTCGAAGCTGGCCGGGATCACCTCCAGCGGCGGCGGCAACGGCGGCAGCGGCGGCGAGGGCAGCAGGCCGATGCGGCCCAGACCCAGCTGCACCAGGGCCTTGAGTGGTGTGCCCGCGTCATCCACCAGGGGCGGCAGGTCGATGGGGGTGAGCGCCGGCGGCGGCATCGGACTGGAGGCGCGCCCCACCGTCAGCAACCATTCCACGAACGGGCCGTAGAGAAAGTTGTTGATGAAGCCCAGCAGGAAGTGGAACGCCACCACCGCCAGGCCGGTGAGCATCCCCACCAGGGCCGCCCAGGCCAGCAGGCTCCACTGAAAGGGCAGGCTGCGCGCCTCGCCACTCGGTTCAGGGCGGGAACCGACCGCGCTCGGGCCGGGCGGCGCCGGCTCAGACCTGGGGCCGGACGCTGGCAAAGATCTCCTCCAGAATCTCGCCGGCTCCCTGGGCCCGGAGGGTACGGGCGAGGCTGATGCCGATCGCCTCGGGGTCGGTTTGCGGCCCGCGGGCCTGTTCACGGATCAGGCGCCTGCCATCGAGGCTGGCGACCATGCCGGTGAGCACCAGCTCCGCCGCTTCCCCCTCCCCCTCGTAGCTGGTGTTGACGCCGATCGGCACCTGGCAACCGCCTTCCAGTTCGCGCAGAAACGCCCGCTCCGCCAGGCAGCGACGGGCGGTGGGGGTGTGTTCGAGCACCTTGATCTGCGCCAGCACCGCGCCATCGTCCTGGCGGCATTCGATGCCCAGCGCCCCCTGACCGACGGCATGCAGGGAGATCGCCGGATCGATCAACTCATGGATGCGATCGCCGAGCCCCAGGCGTCCCAGGCCAGCGGCCGCCAGGATCAGGCAGTCGAACTCGCCGGCATCGAGCTTCTCCAGCCGGGTGATCACATTGCCGCGCACATCGCGGAACTGCAGCTGGGGGTAGTGATGGCGCAGCTGGGCCAGCCGTCGCAGCGAGCTGGTGCCCACCACCGCACCCTCCGGCAGGGTGGCCAGCGTCCGGTCGCGATGACGCTCATGCACCACCAGGGCATCGGCCGGATCCTCCCGCTCGGTGATGCAGCCCAGCATCAGGCCAGGGGGCAGGTTGGTCGGCAGATCCTTGAGGCTATGGACGGCGATGTCGGCGCGGTCGACCAGCATCTGCGCCTCCAGCTCCTTGGTGAACAGCCCCTTGTCGCCGATCTTGGCGAGGGCCACATCGAGGATCTTGTCGCCCTGGGTGGCCATCGCCTCGATGCTGATCTCCAGGCCCGGATGGGCCTTGCTCAGCTCATCGCGCACCCAGTGGGTCTGCACCATGGCCAGCTGGCTGCGGCGGGAGGCGATGCGCAGGGTGGAGCCGGTCATCGGAGATTCAGGTCGGCAGCGGAATCTGCCAGGTCACAGCCGTTCAGCCTAGGGATCCACCGTCCTGTCCCTGTCCGGGCCTGTCACCATCGTGACAGTCGGCACGGCCGTCTCCGCGGCAGCGGGCGAGGCCGCCGGGCGGCAGCCGCACGGGTGGGTGGGGCCCCAGCCCGGGCCGCCCTCCCGGGCCGGGGCCTCGGGCCTGGTGGCAACGGCGCTGAAGCGTTGGCGTCAGCCGGGCGGGGTGGCGGTGTCGGCGAACAGATCGAGGGGCAGTGGCCCCCAGGTGTCTTCCCGTGCCGCATCGTCGGGATTGTGGCCTGTGATCAGCAGCCCCCGGCCGAGGCCGGCCTCCCGGCGCAGGCGAAAGCTGCCGCTGCGCTGGTTGCCCTTGAGGAACACCGGTGCCTCCGCGCTGACCTCCGAGGCCTCCAGGCCCGCATCGGTGCCGGCTTCCTCCTGCAGTGGCGCCCAGCCGAGGGCCGCTTCACAGGCGCGCAGGCAGGCGATGGCCTGCTGCCGGTCTGCGGCCATCACCCCCAGCGTGAACCACTGGCAGCGCGCCACCGCCTCCTGCAGCAAGCCGCGCAGCCGTTGGCGCTGGGCCGGATCCAGGCAGGGGGCGCTGCGCAGGCCTCGCAGCGAGGCGAGGCTGATCGGGCTGGCGCCGCTGTCGGTGGCGAGCAAGGTGCAGGGAATCGCTGTCGCCATCCTGCCGCCTCCCGGCTGCGAGCATCGAGCGGCGATACCCGTGGGTGCCCAGGGCTGATTCCAACTCGGCACGGGGGCTGCCGCCAAGTCGCAGGGGGTCAACCCGCTCCTGGCAGCGCCTGGGGTGGCGAAGCCCATTCGTGGCGCTCATGGCCGCGCACGACCGGCACGACCGGCACGACCGGCACTTTGAAGCGGCCCTGCGTGGGGGCCCGGGCGCGGTGCAGGCGTGGCAGGGCCTCCCAGCACCTCCCAGCACCCGGGCGGAGCGGGCCCAGCGGCGTGGGCGAGAACGCAGCACCCGGGGCCGCATGCGAATCAGCACGGCGGCGCGACGACGCTCCAGTCGATCACCTTGTAGTATATTTGCACCAGTTGCGGCAGGTCTGTGGAGATCCGGTCCCCTCGGTTGGTGATGGCGGCACCGCCGGCCCGAGCGCCTGCGGCCCGGGAGAGCGCTGGGGCTGCGGCTGGTCCGGGGCTGCCGGGGGCGGCGCCGGCCCCTGGGTCTGGCCTGGCTCCTGGCCCTGACCTGGAGCCGGGGCAGGGGCGCCAGGGCGGGCCGTCGTCGCCGGCCAGCCTCGCCCCCGCCTTGCCGCCAGCCCCCGCCTTGCCGCCAGCCCCCGCCTTGCCGCCGGCCCCGCCCGCTGGTTCCACGGATCTCCGATCGGCCGATGGCGACCGGTCGCTCGGCGCAGCGGCCGCCGCAGCGCTTGCCTCCGGCCCGGCAGTGGGGGCGAAGGCTGCTGCACCGCCGCCCGGCCCGGTTTGTCCAGCAGAGCTGGCTGGCCCGCCCCCCGGTCTCGGCCGGGCGGCGCCGCCCTCCGCATTCGGCCTGCCTCCCCGCCCGGCCGCCCCTGGCTGGGGCGGCGACAGCTCGCTACCGCGGCGGCTGCCGTCGCGGCCCACGATGCCGGCGGGCAGCCATGGTGCGGCCCAGGCCCGGTCCGGCCCATCCGGCCCGGCAGAGAGCTGCCCTGTGCATCCGGGTTCCGCAGGCCAGCCGGCTCGGCTGACCGTGGTGCGCACGAACGGCCTCGCCCCCGATTCATCACCGGCCGACCCCGCCCGTGGGGGCCGGCGCAGTCCGCTGCCGGGCCCGTCGGGGCGGCCCGGGGCACGGGTGGCCACGGCTGGCCGTCCCGCCCGTGCCCCGGCACTGGTGGCGGCCTCGCCGCTGCGGCTGCTGCCCGCGCCCGGTTCTGCCGCGCCGGCTGCCGCACCGACTTTCGCACCGGCTTTCGCGCCGGCTGCCGCGCCGGCCGAGCCGCCGGCGCCACCGCCTCGATCGGGGGGCGGGCGGCGGGAGCAGCGCCTCTGGCGGCTGCTGTGGAGCAGCTGCCCCGGTGTTGGTGTGATGCGGCTCACCCAGCTGCAGCGCGCCTTCCCCGATCTGGCAGCCGCCTGGGCGGCCTCGCCGCAGCAGCTGGTCGAGGCCACCGGCTGGCCTCGCCCCCTGCTGCGCGCGGTGCAGGACCATCAGCAGCGCTGGGGATCGTCGCCCCTGCCGCAACTGGCAGTACGCTTCCGCGGTGGTCGTGGCGTGCTGCTGCACGGGGATGGCCGCTGGCCTGAGGCGCTCCAGTCCCTGGACCGCCCACCTCTGTGGTTGCACTGGAGCGGTCGCGGCAGCCTCTGGCCGCTGTTGGCCCGTCGTCAGGCCATCGCTGTGGTCGGCACCCGCCACCCCTCCGAGCATGGGCTGCGCCTGGCGCGTCAGATCGGGGCCGAGCTGGCGGCCCAGGGCTGGCCGGTGGTGAGCGGGCTGGCCGAAGGCATCGATGCGGCGGCCCATCGGGGTTGCCTGGAACACAACGGCGCACCGGTGGCGGTGCTCGGTAATCCGCTGCAGCGCGTCTACCCCCGCCACCACGAGTCGTTGCAGCGGCAGGTGAACCAGCAGGGTCTGCTGGTGAGCGAAATGGCCGCTGATGCCCGCACCCATCCCGGCCATTTCGCCAGTCGCAACCGGCTGCTGGTGGCCTTTGCCGCCGCCGTGGTTGTCGTCGAGTGCCCCAGCGGCAGCGGCGCGCTCCATTCCGCCGAGCTGGCCTGGAGCCAGGGCCTGCCCCTGTGGTCCGTGCCCGCCGACAGCGACCGTCCCTCGGCCCAGGGCAGCAACCGACTGCTGGTCCGCGGTGCCACCCCGCTGCTGCATCCGGGTGACCTCACCGCCCAGCTCGGGCCGGGGCCTCTATCGTCGCGCGCCCACCGCACGCAGGCGCTGCAGCAACCCGCCCCAGCGGTGCAGGTGTCGGCTCGCGAGGCCGGGCTGCTGGCCGCCGTCGGCCGCGGGGCCGGCCTGGAGGAGCTCGACCAGATCTGGGGCGAGGGCACCCCATCGCTGCTGGCGACACTGCTGCAGCTGGAGCTGGCAGGCCTGCTGGCAGCGGAGCCAGGTCTGCGCTGGCGGCGTCGCTGAGGTTCGATCCACAGCGCCGATGGCCGCGGTCGTCGCCGGTTCCTGTGTATCTGGCTGCACGGGGCCGCGTGGGGACGAGGCCATAAGCTGGCAGTCCGCAGCAAGCTGGGTCCAACATGAGTCGTTATGTGTTCACTTCGGAGTCGGTTACGGAGGGGCATCCCGACAAGATCTGCGATCAGGTGAGCGATGCCGTGCTCGATGCCCTGCTCAGCGAGGACCCCACCAGTCGCGTTGCCTGCGAGACCGTCGTCAACACCGGCCTGTGTCTGATCACAGGCGAGGTCACCACCAAGGCCCGGATCGATTACATCGCCCTGGTGCGTGGTGTGATCGAGCGCATCGGCTACAGCGGCGCCCGGGCCGGTGGCTTCGATGCCCGCAGCTGTGCGGTGCTGGTGGCCCTCGATCAACAATCACCCGATATTGCCCAGGGCGTGGATGAGGCCGATGATCACGAGGGTGATCCCCTCGATCGCATCGGTGCCGGCGATCAGGGGATCATGTTCGGCTATGCCTGCGATGAAACACCGGAGCTGATGCCGTTACCGATCAGCCTCGCCCATCGCTTCGCGCGCCGCCTGGCCCAGGTCCGTCATGATGGCAGCCTCGGCTATCTCCTCCCCGACGGCAAGACCCAGGTGAGTGTGGTCTATGAAGATGAACAGCCGGTGGCGATCGATACGATTCTGATCTCCACCCAGCACACGGCTGAGATCGATAGCGTGAGCGAGGAGAAGGCCTTGCGCGAGCGCATCGCCGCCGATCTGTGGAGCCAGGTGGTGGAGCCTGCCACCGCTGACCTGAGTCTTCGCCCCAGCCGCGAGCAGACCCGTTTTCTGGTCAATCCCACCGGTAAGTTCGTGGTGGGAGGGCCCCAGGGAGATGCCGGCCTCACCGGCCGCAAGATCATTGTCGACACCTACGGCGGCTACGCCCGCCATGGTGGTGGCGCCTTCTCCGGCAAGGATCCCACCAAGGTCGATCGCTCTGCGGCCTATGCCGCCCGTTATGTCGCCAAGGCGCTGGTGGCCGCCGGGCTGGCCCGCCGGGCTGAGGTGCAGTTGAGCTACGCGATCGGCATGGCAAGACCCACCAGCATCCTGGTCGAAACCTTCGGCAGCGGTCGCCTGGCCAACGACGACCTCACCGCCCTGGTGCAGGAGCATTTTGATCTGCGTCCCGGGGCGATCATCGAGACATTCCAGCTGCGTCAGCTGCCGTCGCAACGCAATGGCAGGTTCTACCAGGATGTGGCTGCCTATGGCCATTTCGGTCGCGCCGATCTCGAGCTGCCCTGGGAGAACGTCACCGCGATCGCCGCTACCCTCCGCCAGGCCACGGCCGATCGTGTCATCGCTGGCTCTGGGGCTTGATCTCGGCAGCAGCGGTCTGCGCATCGCCCTGCTCGCCGCCGAGGCCAGCGCCGGCCAGCCGTTGCTGATCGAGACGAGCTGTCCCTATCCACGGCCCTTCGAGGATCCAGAGGGTTGGCGCCAGGGCTTCCGCTCGCTGGTGGCCGGTCTCGATCCCGAGCTGCGCCATCGCATCGGGGCGATCGCGATCGCAGGCACTTCCGGCACCCTGCTCTGTTGTGATGCCGATGGTGGGTTGCTGCCCGCTCCCCTCGGCCTGGCCCTGCCCTATCACCTGGCCTGTCAGGAGCAGCAGCAGGCCTGCCAGCACCTCTGCGGCAGTGCGGTCAGTCCCGCCGCCAGCGCCAGCGGCAGCCTGGCCCGTGCCCTGCGGCTGCTGGAGCGGATTCCGGCCCTGGCTGAGCCGGGCCCGCAGGGGCCCAGCCACCTGCTGCGCCACCAGGCCGACTGGCTGATGGGCTGGCTGCTGGCGGATTGGCGCTGGGGCGAGGAGGGCAACAACCTGCGCCTGGGCTGGGATCTGCAGCGGCGCTGCTGGAGCGGATCGATCGCCCGCCAGCGCTGGTCGGCGGCGCTGCCCCGGATCTGCCCGAGCGGCACTGTGCTGGGCCCGCTCGCCGCCGAGGTGGCCCGGCTGCTGGATCTGCCCGACGACTGCCAGGTGGTGGCCGGCAGCACCGATGCCAATGCCGGGGTGCTGGCTGTCGATCCGGGCGAGGGTGATGGCATCACCGTGCTGGGTACCACCCTGGTGCTCAAGCAGTTCGTGACGGCACCGATCGAGGCGCCCGGTGTGAGCAGCCACCGGGTGGCGGGGCGCTGGCTGCTGGGCGGGGCGTCCCATGCCGGTGCCGGCATCCTGCGCCGCTTCTTCGACGACGACCAGATCCGTGAGCTGAGCCGTCAGATCGATCCGCAACGCCCCACGGGCCTGGATCTGCTGCCCCTACCGCGGCGGGGTGAGCGCTTCCCCGTGGACGATCCCCAGCTCGAGCCCCGCCTGGGGCCACGGCCGACCAGCGATGCCCTGTATCTGCAGGCCCTGCTGGAGGGGCTCACCGCCCTGGAGCAGCAGGGCTGGCGACGGCTGCGGCAGCTCGGGGCGCCGCCATTGCGGCGGGTGATCACCCTGGGCGGCGGGGCCCGCAATCCCCAATGGGCCAGCCTGCGGCGGCGGGCCCTGGGGGTGCCGGTGCTGCTGCGCCCCGGGCTGTCGGCGGCGCTCGGCATGGCGCGCCTGGCCCGGCGCGCCGCAGGCAGGATGGAAGACCCCCGCCCCGCTGGCTGATGAAGGAGCGTCTGAGCTCGATTCTGTCGATGCTGCTGTTCGTGGTGCTGGCCGGTTATGTGGCCTGGAGTGGCCTGCGGCTGGCTCTGCTGTTGTGGCAGCGGTTCGGCGCCGGCTGAGCGCACAATGGCCTCGCCAGCCAAGCCGTTCCCATGGCCGCCGATCCCCTGACCCCTGCCGTGAGCGAGCGGATCTGCCGCCACATGAACGACGACCACGCCGATGCCGTGCTGGCCTATGCGCGCCATTGCGCGGGCATCAGCGATGCCAGCTCGGCGCGCATGCTGGCGGTGCTGCCGGAGCTGATGCGCCTGGAGGTGGATGGTGCCGCGGTGGAGATCCGCTTCGACCACAGGCTCAGCGACAGCGAGGATGCCCACCGCACGCTGGTGGCGATGTTGCGGTCGCTGCCTGGGAAGGCTTGAGGCAGGAAGCGCCTGCCGCCGGCAGCATCCCTGTCTTGTTCCTGAACCTGTGCCGCGGCGGCCTGGCCGCCCTGCCCCTCGACTGGCTGCTGGCGCGGCCCTGTCCGCTGTGCCGCTGCCTGCCGCCGCCGGGGGCGGGCACGCGGGGATTGTGCAGCGCCTGCAGGGGGGAACTCGACCTGCCGGCGGCGGGTCTCAGCGGCAGCTGGCCGCTGCCCTGGTGGAGCAGCGCCCGTTATGAAGGGGCGTTGCGGCAGCGCCTGCTGCGGCAGCGCCACCGCCCCGATGCGGCCGTGATCACGGCCCTGCTGGAGCCGTTGGAGCGGGCCCTGGCCCCGCTCGATCTGGTGGGATCCAGCCCCCGGGCCCTGGTGGTGCCGATTCCGAGCTGGAAGCGGCAGGCCAATCCGCTGCCGGGTCTGATCGCTGAGGGGCTGGTGCGGCGGCTGGGGGTGCGGCGGCGCGATCTGCTCGAGCGCAGCCGCGTGGTGTTGGGGCAGCATCGGCTCGGTCGCCAGCTGCGCCTGGCCAATCAGCGCGATTCGTTCCGCTGCCGCCCTGCCGAGGCCTCGGAGCGGCGGCGGCCGGTGCTGATCGTGGATGACATCCTCACCACCGGCGCCACGGCCCGCAGCGCTGCCCTCTGCCTGGAGACGGCGGGCTGGCCGGTGCTGGGCCTGGCCTGCCTGGCCCGCACCCCGGCCCGGGGCAGAGGGCTGTGATCTAAGATCACAACACCGCCGAACGACGCCCTCCGGCCCCGATCGGCCTCCCTGCCAGGGGTATGAACCAAGGCCTTGGCCGAGGATCTGTGCCTTCTGGTTCTGGGCCATGGACTCAGGTTCATGATTACGGTGGTTGAGGAAGACTCCGGCCCCAGGGCTGGCTGTCTTTGGGATCAGAACATTTCAACATCAGATTTGTTCAGGTTCTGACCAGTGGGCGAGGAAGTGCAAGCTGGTTTTATTGCTGGCCACTTCTGTTACTTTTGCGGGGTTCCTGGTGAACCATCCAGCCGGGATAGCTCAGTCGGTAGAGCAGGCGACTGAAAATCGCCGTGTCCCCAGTTCAAATCTGGGTCCTGGCATAATTTAATTAAAACAAATCCCGCCCATTTCTCCTGCGGGATTTTTTTATGGCCGAGATTTCAGCTCGCCACAGTGCCTGCTCGCCACAGTGATTGAGCGCCAGGGTGACTGAGCGGGGATCCGACTGAGCGGGACGGTGCCGCAGGCCTCCCATCGCTGGGGTCGCCGCGATCGCCGCGGCCGAGCCGCCTGCCGGCGCGATGTTCAGCCAACCCTGCCGTGGGCCGGCCGGGCCGGGGCCGCTTCAAAGTGCCGGTTGCGTTGCGTTGCGTTGCGTTGCGTTGGGTTGGGTTGGGTTGGGTTGGGTTGGGTTTCGTTGCGTTGGGTCGCTTGCGCGCGACACGGGCGTCATCAATGAGCCCCAGCACCCCTGGCGCTGCCAGGAGCGGATTGACCCCTGCGCTTCGGCCGCAGCCCAGGCGCCGAGTTGGCATCAGCCCTGCCGGCCGGGCCGGGCTGCGGAGCCGCTGGCCTGCAGGGGCCATGGCAGGATTCAGGGCCGGCCGCTGCGGTCCCGATCAGTAGCCCCCCTGGCCAGTGCCTCTGCTCGCCGCCGCTTCCGCAGCGGCCCGGCGGCTCGACAGGCAGGCTTTGGGTTCAGCCCGGCTGGGGCGCGGTTTCAGCCCGGCTGGGGCGCAATTTCAGCCCGGCTGGGGCGCAATTGATCTCGCCGTCAGCGCAGCCGGTCGGGACCCATGCGGCCGCCGATTCAGGCCTGTTCTCCAAGCGATCCAGTCTGTTCCGTTGACATCCTCTCCGCGGTAAACGACGGAGATTCCCAGCTTCGCAACTGAGTTTTCCTGCTTCATTGCCCATGCCTCCCCCGCTGCTGCGAGTTCGCTCTGACTGGTGCTCCACAGGCTGCAACCGCCCGTCCGGCGGTAGGAACATTCTGGGCAGCGTTGATGTCGCGATCGTGATCCACGCCGCAGCTGGGGCAATCCCAATCGCGGATGCCTTCAGG
>Ga0172376_10008107_pt1 | contig 11027 bp, 9 predicted proteins | sample Lak35m_FD_121114 | JGI IMG/M metagenome (GOLD analysis project Ga0172376, IMG submission 121114) | Freshwater microbial communities from Kabuno Bay, South-Kivu, Congo - kab_092012_35m | ecosystem: Environmental > Aquatic > Freshwater > Lake | place: Democratic Republic of the Congo: South-Kivu...
GCTGGCCGGTTGTTTTGGCTGTCACATGTCCTTCCTCGACATTGACGAAAGATTGCTGGAACTGATGACCGTTGCCGAGTTCGATCGCTCGCCCCTGACCGACATCAAACACTGTTCTGAAACAGTGGACATTGGTTTGATCGAAGGCGGTGTGTGCAATGCGGAAAATGTCCACACCCTGCGCGAATTTCGCCGTCACTGCAAAATCCTGGTGGCGGTCGGTGCCTGTGCCATCAATGGCGGTTTACCGGCCCTGCGTAATCACGTTCCGCTGGAAGAGTGCCTGCGCGAAGCCTACCTTGACGGTATCGGGGTCGAACGTCCCGGCATCCCCAACGATCCTGAATTGCCCCTGTTGCTGGATCAGGTACACCCCATTCATGAGGTGGTGAAGGTGGATTATTTCCTGCCCGGCTGCCCGCCGTCGGCGGATATGTTCTGGAAGTTCCTGACCGATCTGGCCGCAGGCCGTGAACCCTCATTCCCGACCCCGATGGTGCATTACGATTGATGACAGTGGCAGAATGACAGCCCGGGCTTGACATGAACATTCGCAGATTGATGATCACCCTGCTGGTTGGGGTTCATTTGACCAGTACCCAGGCGGAGAGTCTGCCTGAGTTGCCGGATATGGGCGACCCTACCGGAACCCTGATGACACCCCGGCAGGAAAGTGAGCTGGGGGCGGCCTTCTTCCGCAGTTTGCACAGTCAACTCAAGATCGATCAGGATCCGGAAGTACTCGATTACATCCAGACCCTGGGCCAGAAACTGGCGGTTTCCAGTGATACACCGGCCCAGGTTTTTCATTTCTTTGTGGTGAACGATGCGGCCATCAATGCGTTTGCCGGACCGGGCGGGTATATCGGTGTCAATGCCGGCCTGATCCTCACCAGTGAATCAGAGAGTGAGCTGGCCTCGGTACTCGGGCATGAAATCGCTCACGTCACCCAGCGTCATATCTATCAGGCAATACAGGCGGCCGGGCGAATGTCATTGCCGGCGGCAGCCGCCATGCTGGCCGGGGTATTGCTTGGTGCCAGATCGGGCAACGGCCAGATGAGCCAGGCCGCCGTGATGGCAACCCAGGCCGCCCTGACCCAGTTTCAGATCAACTTCACCCGGGACAACGAAGCGGAGGCTGACCGGGTGGGGATGCAGGTGCTGTCCAAAGCCGGTTTCGACCCCAGGGCCATGCCCGATTTTTTTGAACGGATGCAGCAATCGACCCGCTTTGCCGGTCGCAACACGCCGGAATTTCTGCTGACTCACCCGGTGACGGTTTCCCGTATCTCTGATACCCGTGGCCGGGCCGAGCAATTTGCCTATCGGCAGTACCCTGACTCCATGGCTTACGCCATCATTCGCGCCAGGCTGAGGGTCGCCACCACGGATAATCCGCAAGACAGTGTTAATTATTTCAAGGCCTTGCAGGGGCAGGGTGACAAAATGCAGCGGGATGTCAGCCGCTATGGCCTGGGTCTGGCCCTGATGGCTCATTCACGCCTGAATGAAGCCCGGCCGCTGTTGCGTAAACTGGCCAGCGAGTACCCCGATCAGGCCCAGTTCGTTCAGGCGGAGGCCCAGGTCGAGGTCGAGGACAAAAACTACCCCGAAGCGGCCCGCCTGTACGAGCGGGCCCTGGCCCGTTTTCCCGACAACCGGGCCATGACCTTGAGTCATGTCCGGGTATTGCTCACCACCGGTCAACCCGAACAGGCCAGAAAACTGCTGGAGGGCTACATCCGCTATCAGGGAGCCAATCCCGACGTATATGAACTGATGGGTGAGATCTACAGCCGCCTCGGGCAGGAGGCCGAATCGCACCGCTACCTGGGGGAAGCCTACTATGCAGCCGGGCAAACCCGTGCCGCCATTCTGCATTATCGTCTGGCACAAAAAGTCGCCGGTAACAATTATTATCTCAATGCGGTGATCGATGAACGACTACGACAGTTTCTGGGTGAAGAAGCCGAACGACGCAAGCACTAAACAGGCGTACCGATCGTGGTTGCCGATTTTTTTTCTGGGGCTGGTTGTCTGGCGTATCGGGACTTCACTGGCCGCAGAAGGCGTTTACCGCTGGAAAGATGCCAACGGCGGGGTTCATTATGCCGATCAGCCCGTTGCGGGGGCCGACCGGGTGGTTCTGGCACCGGTTCCGCAACCGGCCTATCGGGTAAAGCGTGTTTATGACGGCGATACCCTGCAACTGGAGAACGGTGACAAGGTGCGATTGCTGGGGATCAATACCCCGGAAATCGAGAGCCTCAGAAAATCAGGTGAACCCGGTGGTGAGGAAGCACGCCTGTGGCTACAGCACCGGTTGAGTGGCCAAACGGTGAAACTGGAAGAGGACACGGAACTGCGGGATCACTACGGCAGGCGACTGGCTCATCTGTATACGGATTCAGGCGAACACATCAATTTGAGCCTGGTGCGAGAGGGGCTGGCTTTCGTGGACATTCATCCGCCCAATGTCAAACATGCAGCCGTTTTAGTGGATGCCGAGCGTCAGGCCGAGAAAAAACGTGCGGGATTATGGCAGAGACCGGAGTATGCGGTCAGGGAAATGTCGGCCATCAGGGAACCTTTTGCGCGTAGCTGGCAACGTCTCATGGGACGTGTAGAGCGAATGGAGAACACGCGGGCCTACCGTTCGCTGATTTTTGCCGGGGGATTTGAAGCCCGGATACCCCGGGCCAATCTGGGACTGTTCCCCGACTTGTCCATTTATATCGGCAAGCACCTGGAGGTCAGGGGATGGGTCTATCGCTATCATGACCATTACGCCACCCAACTGAGACACCCTACGGCCCTGAGACCGTAAGAATAGGGTGCGGGACAAAAAAAACGGCAAGTTCCAAACAATGAAACTTGCCGAAATACCGGGATGGGAACAAGCGAATAGCGATCCGAACGAAACCGTAAATGCTAGTACTGCTCGCCCACTCTAAACTGTCTGCGGGTAGGTATCCCGCTAAAATAAAATTATCTGTTCCCTACAGCGACAGGACAGAAGAACAAATTAGTTGTTCTTCATGTGTTGCTTGTCGATCTGCGAGCTGACCTGCTTGTCGGTTTCCGCGTAAGCCTTATGTTGGGTGGAAATGTCGTCTGTCTTCATGCCCTTGAACATGATGACCAATACAACGACACCTACGACCAGGCCGCCGACATACAACCAGAAGTTGTCTTTTTCTTGTTCCATTGTTTCCTCCTCGGATATTGATGATTGAATTTTATGAGCCTTCTTTGCGAGGCGGGACAAAGGATAGATGATTTTTGTTACAAAATTGTTACAGAATTGTTACGACGCATAAGGATTCATTCAGAAAGCAAGCGGTTTCGATAATCTGCCGGTCCAGGGCATTACCGGATATTTGTCATCCTCTTGCCGGAGCATCCATAAAGACCGGCTTATGATGCTAAAATGCCGTCGGCATCGATCAATGCCGGACAGAACGATTCTCCGACCGGGAATCGCTCAGGTTCACTGTACAGGGAGAGGTTCATCCGGAATGCGGTGCGTGGCCCTGAATTCATCCTGAGGGTAAAAAAGACAGAACGACAGGCCGTGGGCCAGGCATCCGGCATAGGTCAATCAACGATAATCGTGCGTACATACGCAAACTGGAGAGAGGATCAACTATCATGCGAATTGGGGTACCCAAAGAAATACAGGCCGGTGAACGGCGTGTCGCTACCGTACCGGAGGTTGCCGAAAAACTCATCAAGCTGGGTTTTTCGGTGACCGTGGAATCCGGGGCCGGTGATGCGGCCAATTTTTCCGATGACAGTTATCGGCAAGCCGGGTGCGACATCGCCCCCAATGCGGCCGAATTATGGGGTCAGTCAGAGATCGTGCTGAAGATTCGTGGGCCACAGGTTCATCCGGAACTGGCCATCGATGAGGTGGAATACCTGCAACCCGGTACCAGCCTGGTCAGTTTTATCTGGCCGGCACAGAACCCGGAATTGATGGATCGGCTGGCCGCCCGCCAGGCCACTGTCATTGCCATGGACAGCGTACCGCGCATTTCCCGTGCCCAGAAACTCGACGCGTTGAGTTCGATGGCCAACATTGCCGGTTACCGGGCCGTTATTGAGGCCGCCCATCATTTTGGCCGGTTTTTTACCGGACAAATGACGGCCGCCGGTAAAGTACCACCGGCCAAGGTATTCGTTGTGGGCTGTGGTGTGGCAGGTCTGGCTGCACTCGGTGCAGCCAATGGCCTGGGGGCGATCGTTCGGGCTACCGACACCCGTCCCGAAGTCAGGGATCAGGTCAAGTCCATGGGGGCAGAATTTGTCTCCCCGGACTACAAGGAAGACGAAAGCGTTTCCACTACCGGCTACGCCAGGGTCATGAGCGAAGCCTATCAAAAGGCTCAAAAGGACATGATGGCCCGGCAGTGCATGGAGGTCGATATCGTCATCACCACCGCCCTGATTCCCGGCAAACCAGCACCCAAACTCATCACCGCCGGCATGGTCGAGTCCATGAAGCCCGGCAGTGTGATCGTGGATCTGGCCGCCGAACAGGGCGGCAACTGTGAATTATGTGTTCCGGGAGAAGTGGTGGTGCGGCACGGTGTCACCATCATCGGCTATACCGACCTGCCCAGCCGCCTGGCCAGGCAGTCAAGCACCCTTTATGCCAACAACCTGCTGCGCTTGCTGGAAGAACTCTGCAAGGACAAAGACGGCATCATCACCGTCAACATGGAGGACGAAATGATTCGGGGTGCCACGGTGGTCAAGAATGGCAGCATCACCTGGCCGCCACCGCCCATTTCGGTGTCTGCTGCCCCGGTCGGGGCGACGGCTGCTCCGCCCGTGCAAGCCAAAGCCGAACCGAAAAAATCCCTGTTGCCCACGTGGGCCTCTACTGCCATCACCCTGGCCGTGGGTGCGAGTCTGCTGTTCGGACTGGGTGCGGTGGCTCCGGCAGCCTTCATGTCCCACTTTACCGTGTTCGTGCTGGCCTGCTTTGTAGGCTACATGGTGATCTGGAACGTGACACCGGCCCTGCATACGCCGTTGATGAGTGTGACCAACGCCATCTCCAGCATTATCGCCATCGGAGCCCTGATCCAGATCTCTTCGCCCGGCATCCTGCTCACCCTGCTGGCCGGCCTGGCCATCATCCTGACCTCGGTCAACATGGCCGGTGGTTTCTGGGTAACCCAGCGCATGCTCAGCATGTTCAGAAAATAAGAAAAGTGGAGTCAACACAATGTCGGAAGGTTTAGTCACCGTCTCTTATATCGCCTCCACCGTTCTCTTCATTCTGAGTCTCGGCGGATTGTCCAATCCGGAAACCGCCCGTAGAGGTAATCTTTACGGCATCGTCGGCATGTCCCTGGCCATCATTGCCACCTTGCTCGGTCCCAAAGTCACCAGCTATGCCCCCATCCTCATCGCCATGCTGGTCGGGGGCAGTGCAGGGGTGTATGCCGCCCGCAAGGTCAAGATGACCGAAATGCCGGAACTGGTTGCCCTGATGCACAGCCTGGTCGGTCTGGCCGCCGTGCTGGTAGGGTATGCCAACTACATCGATCCCACCTCGAATTTCATCGGGGTCGAAAAAACCATCCACGAAGTCGAAATCTATCTCGGCGTACTGATCGGGGCCGTCACTTTCTCCGGCTCAGTGGTCGCCTTCGGCAAACTGAGTGGCAAACTGGATGGCAAGCCGCTGCTGTTGCCCGGTCGGCATTTTCTCAACCTGGGCCTGCTGGTGCTGGCCATTCTGTTCGGCAACTGGTTTTTGGGCTTTGAAAACCACGGCGGCGTGTTTCCCCTGATCCTCATGACCCTGCTGGCCCTGGCCTTCGGGGTACACATGGTCATGGCCATCGGCGGGGCTGACATGCCAGTAGTGGTTTCCATGCTCAACAGTTACTCGGGCTGGGCGGCTTCGGCCACCGGTTTCATGCTGTCGAACGACCTGCTGATCGTCACCGGTGCTCTGGTGGGTTCTTCCGGCGCGATCCTGTCCTACATCATGTGCAAGGCCATGAACCGGCATTTCCTCTCGGTGATTGCCGGAGGTTTCGGCACCGGCAGTGGGGTGGCCCCGGCCGCCGGTGCCCAGCCGCAGGGTGAGGTGCAGCCGATTGGCCCGGAAGAAACCGCAGAACTGCTGCGTAACGCCAGCCATGTCGTGCTGGTGCCGGGTTATGGCATGGCCGTGGCGCAAGCCCAGCACACGGTGTATGAAATCACCAAATTGCTGCGGGAAAAGGATGTGGAAGTACGCTTTGCCATCCATCCGGTGGCCGGTCGCATGCCCGGTCACATGAATGTGCTGCTGGCCGAAGCCCGGGTGCCTTATGACATCGTGCTGGAAATGGATGAAATCAACGAAGACTTTCCCGAAACCGATGTGGTGATGGTGATCGGTGCCAACGACATCGTCAATCCGGGAGCCCAGGAAGATCCCAACAGCCCCATCGCCGGTATGCCGGTACTGGAAGTGTGGAAAGCCAAAACCTCCATCGTCATGAAGCGTTCCATGGCCTCCGGTTATGCCGGGGTGGACAATCCGCTGTTCTACAAGGAAAACAACCGCATGTTGTTTGGCGATGCCAAGAAAATGCTGGACGAAGTGCTGAAGCACTTGCAAGGCTGATTAGCGGAGCATTCCCGCAACAAAAAACCCGCGCAGGCCTGAGGGGCTGCGCGGGTTTTTTTGTTCAGGTTGGCCTCAGGTGTGTTCCATGAGCTTGATTACGGCGGCCACCAGCGTAACCGAAGCGGCCATCATGGCCCCCAGTTTCAAGGTCATCCGGTATTCCAGGATTTGCATGTCCGAACGTATGACCTGCATATCCGAGCGTATCACCTGCATATCCGAGCGAAGTGCCTGTATTTCGGTCTTGAGCGAAAGTTCGAGTGCCTTGAGGTCATGCCGGGTAACCGGGTCAGCTTGTTCCTGCGCCTCGCGAAAGGCGGTAGCCACCCCTTCTGCCTGCTTTTGTTCAAACCCGGCATTTTGCAGGGTAGTGACGAATTGATGCGTGTCGAAGTGGACATTGGCCATGGGTATCACCTTCAGTGTTTTAGCGGGTTCGAGTCTATCACCGCAGTAGCCCTGTTTCCAGTCTCATGACATCTTCATCTGACTGTCGTTAGGGGGACATGAAAAGTACGTAGAGTGCTGTGGTTCTGGCCCGGCCAGAACCGCTGTTCGGTATCAGGGTATGGAAGCAGATACCGTCGTTCCCACATCGAAAAATTTTGAGGTTTTCATGTTTGCAAAAAAGATCCTTCCGGGGTTGATCCTGACGCTGGTCAGCCTGCTCCCTGTTCTGGCCACTGCCGCCAAGGCGCCGGCGGTGCAGGTGGGTGTTCGCCCCTATTTCCTGGTTGATGACATGACACCGGGTGCGCTCAAGAAAAAATTGCAGTCCTGCGCCAATGGTCCGTTCCGCAAGACCGACTTCTCCATCGGACACCGGGGTGCTACCCTGCTGTTCCCGGAACACACCCGTGAATCCTACGAGGCCGGTGCCCGTATGGGAGCCGGTATCCTGGAATGTGATGTCACCTTTACCCGGGACAAGCAACTGGTTTGCCGTCATTCCCAGTGCGACCTTCACACCACCACCAACATTTTGACCACCGACCTGGCCAGCAAGTGCAGCAAGCCGTTCCAGCCCGCCGTTTACGATGCCGCCGGAAAGCTGGTCACCCCCGCTTCGGCTGAATGCTGCACCAGCGACATCACCCTGAGTGAATTCAAAACCCTCAAGGGCAAGATGGACGCTTCCAACAATCGTGCCCGCACCCCGGCCGAATACCTGGGTGGCACGGCGACCTTCCGCACGGATCTCTACTCCGGGCCCTCCAGCGGCACACTGATGACGTTCAAGGAAAGCGTCGCCCTGTTCAAGAAACTGGGTGTAAAACAAACGCCCGAACTGAAAAGTGCCAGCGTTCAGATGCCTTTCGACAGCGACGGCGACGGCAAGGGTGACTATAGCCAGGAAGATTACGCCCAGCAGATGATCGACGAACTCAAGGCCGCCGGTGTCAAGCCCCAGGAAGTCTTTGCCCAGTCCTTCGATCTCAACGACGTACTCTACTGGATCAAGAGCGAGCCGGAATTCGGTCAGCAGGCGGTTTATCTCGACAGTGCCGATCCCACTGCGACACCAGCCATTCCGGTTCCCACCAAGGCAGATCTGCAGAAACTGGTCGATCAGGGGGTAAAGATCTGGGCTCCGCCGACCTGGGTACTCCTGTCAGTCAAGGATAACAGGATCGTTCCCTCGCAGGCCGCCCTGGATGCCAAGGCAGTCGGTCTCGACATCATCACCTGGACCCTGGAACGCTCCGGCGTTCTGGCCGATGGTGACGGTGGCTGGTATTACCTGTCACTGGGTGATGTCCTGAAAGACCGCAAGAACGAAGGGGTCACGATGGAAGCCCTCGACGTACTGGCCAAACAGGTCGGCGTTCTGGGTGTCTTCGCCGATTGGCCGGGCACCGTGACCTATTACGCCAACTGCATGAAAATGAAGTAATTCAGGTAGCGTCCGCTCACCTGAACCAGCCCGGGCCATTTCGATGACCCGGGCTTTTTTGTCGCTGAAAAACGACAGATTTCACGCGTTTCAGGGAGGGAGACCCGGTAAAACGGCTTGTCCACGGCCTCAAAGCGGCTGGCACGGTTCGTGGCATTCATACGTAAGAGTACGGAGGCCTGGTTGAATCGCTACGGTTCACCCGGCTTTCCGACTGACGGCATCCGGCCAGGGGATGCCGCCTGTCCTTTACGCCATGAACTGTCACAGGGAATTCGATCAGACTTTTCATGGGCCTGACCGGGCATTCATTCCCATGTTCAAGATCACAACGACCCAGACCACGCGACTCCTGTACAGCTTGCTCACACTGACTTTCGCCCAATACACACGGGCCGGTGAAATCACCCTGGCCTGGAATGCCAGTCCCTCGACCAGTGCCGCCGGTTATCAACTGGATTACGGCACCCAACCCGGTCGCTATACCACCCGCATCGATGTCGGTAATGCCACCCGTCACACGGTAACCGCCCTGGCGGAACCGGGCCGGTGGTCTCTACCGCACTGAAATCCTATGCCCTGCCCGGCCAGTATACGGTGCGTTTGACGGTGACCCATGCCGGGGGAACAGTAGACCGTAGCGTAATCCTGACGGTGAAAACTGCGGTTGATACGCCGGTATCGCCCCCGGGAGAGGGTTCAGGAGGCGGTGGCGTGACTGAATCACCCAATACATCCGGGCTGGTTGCCGCCTATGGATTCGAGGAGACCACCGGCAGCGCACTGACGGCCGATGCTTCGGGGTGGGGAAATCACGGTACGCTGGTGGGGGCAACACGCGCCAGCGGACGGTTTGGTTCAGCCCTGCAACTCAATGGCTACCGGCAAAGCTGGACATGAAAGCCGCCCAGACCCTGGAAGCCTGGGTTTATGTCAGATCGACCCGGGGTCAGCGACCGGTGCTGATCAAGGAACAGACCACACTGCCGGTCTATGGTCTCTGGAGCAATGGCAGTCGCAATGTGCCGACGAGCGGACTTCAGACCAGCGATTTCGGTTTCCTCTCCGGTATGGCGACACTGCCCCTGTATCGGTGGTCGCACCTGGCCTGCACTTATGATGGCCGTTATCAGCGTCTTTACCTGAACGGGCGTGAAATAGCCGCTCGCAGTCGCACCGGTGCCATTGCGGATTCTTCAGCTCCGCTCAGAATTGGCGGAAATCCGGCGGCGGCAGACTGGTTTTCCGGCCTGATCGACGAAGTGAGGTTATATGATCGGGCACTGTCGGCGGATGAAATCGTAACGGACATGAACCTGTCCGTAATGGCTACCCATCCCCCCGTTGCGGTTTTAGGTGATAATGCCAGCCCGGATCGGTTTGCCCCGCTGGCCATGGGCACGGTCCAGGCCGCACAAACCCAGGCCACCCAAGGGGCACTGCTCGATCAGTTGTCGATCGAACTGGATGCACGCTCGGGTTCAGGCCCCTTGCTGCTGGGTCTTTATGCGGATAACCAGGGCCATCCGGGTACTCTGCTGGCCAGTGGCCGCATCAGCAATCCCCGACCGGGTGAGCGCAACGCCGTGCCGGTCAAGGCCATGCAGTTATCCGCCAACGCGGTGTACTGGCTGGCCGTCCTGCATCCTTACTCAAGCAGCGATTCCGCCATCGTGCCGGGTACGGGATCATTGTCCGGTCTGACCGAAGTCAGTCTATCGACAACCCTGACGGATTTACCACCGGTCTGGCGTGAGGGCACGCCGCTCAATACCAACCGCTGGGCCGAACAGGGTTTGGGGTATTTGAACCGGGGGAGCGGGTTTTAGCCCTGCAAGACTTTTATTCAGAGGAAAACCACCATGAAACAGGAATTACGCCGTGCGTTTTCAAAAATGGGCCTGGTCTGTGGCCTGCTATTTCTGGATGCTGGCAATGCCGCCCTGGCGACCGATCATTACATCAAGCCCGATGCCACGGGTAATGGTTCAGGTACTGACTGGGTCAATGCCATGACCGCCCCGCCCTCGACCTGGATCCGGGGCGATGTGTACTACCTGGCCGATGGCAATTACCCGGGGCAGGTCTTCAGCACACCGGCCAGCGGTAGCCTGCCGATTACCCTGCGCAAGGCAACCCCCTTCGATCACGGCATCGAGACCGGCTGGGTCGATACCCTGGGTGATGGTCAGGCCGTCTTCAACGGCATGCTCGAATTTACCAGTCCGTACTGGTCGATCGATGGCGTGACCGGCGGGGGAGCGGCCCATCAGTGGCATCAGAATTTCGGTATCCGCATCGTCGAGAAACGCGATGCCTACGCCCTGATACGCATCAATTACAGTGGCAACAGTCATGACATCCGCCTGAGTCACCTCGACCTGGAAGGCAAGGGCAGCGTGTCGGATCAGGGCGGCTATTATTCCAATGATGGCATTGCCCTCTACAACAATGCGGAAAACATCACCCTCTCTTACGCCTGGCTGCATGAAA
>Ga0172376_10008108_pt1 | contig 11025 bp, 7 predicted proteins | sample Lak35m_FD_121114 | JGI IMG/M metagenome (GOLD analysis project Ga0172376, IMG submission 121114) | Freshwater microbial communities from Kabuno Bay, South-Kivu, Congo - kab_092012_35m | ecosystem: Environmental > Aquatic > Freshwater > Lake | place: Democratic Republic of the Congo: South-Kivu...
AAAGGTCACCCCTCAGCCAATACCCAGACCAGCACAATTCTAGAAAGAGAACCAAGACAGCTCAAAGTCATTGGCCATAACCAATACGACCCTTACGCCGCCCTCATTCCCCTTCCCGGTAAACAACAATGTCAAATCGCAGCGCCGTGGACCAAACCGGCGAAGCCGGCCCCATCCAGACGAATAACGCCGCCGGTTGCCGTGTTGCGTAACACCCGGCGGCGTCGAGGTGCCGGGATATATTGAGGCGTCACACGCTTGTCAAACGCCTTTTGCATCGATTTTCCCTTTTCCACACCCCGCGGGCACGCCAAACGGACGCACCCTCGCAAAAGAGGCAAAGGATAGGGAAAACAAGCAATAAACGGGACCTTCGTCAGCCCGCTTGCGCAATGTATTCCTGCATGGAGGACCGCTCGAGCTCGCCATCCTCGATCCGTCGCTTCACGATGTCTCCGATCGAGACAATTCCAAGCAGCTCGCCCCCCTCGACCACGGGCATATGGCGGAATCGGCCCTCGGTCATCATGGCCATGAGGTCCTGCGCCGTGTCGGTCAGCCGGCACGTGGCGACGTGGCGCGTCATGATCTGGCTGACCGGCATGGCCAGCGCCGCCTCGCCATGCCGCGAGATCGCATGCACAACGTCACGCTCGGACACGACGCCGAGCAGGCCCGCGCCCGGGCCGCTGACAACAACAGCTCCGATTTTCCGGATGGATAGCAGGTCACAGACCTGCCTGATGGTAGCAGTGGGTTGCACGGTTTCGACCCGGGCACCCTTGTGTTTCAGGATTGCAGCAACGGTCATGTCATCCTCCCTCGAAGGGCGGCAGGCGCACTGGTAACGCCGGAAGACAACACCTGCGAGCCAGCGGCCGAGGCCAATGACATGAAGTCTGCGCCCAAAAGCACCGTATGGCAATCCGGATCTGCAGCAGCAGTTGACCCGCGCGCACGCAACAAGCGGCAACCAAGGTCCGTACACGGACAGCTTCCACGTCCCTGCCAGGCCGCGCCCTGCCTCACATCGCGCGGTGAATCGCAACAGACCCAGGGCAGACGACAACCATTAACGCGCTCACCTTGTATAAAAATCGATGCTGTTTCCTGAGACCAATCATTGTATTTTGCGCCGCAGCAAACATGTGACAGTTACGCCCCATGAGCACCGAGTCCAAACAAGCAGCAGCCGGCCCCAGGGCCCTGACCGTCCCCGACATCATCGCCCGCAAGGGCAAGTCACCCATCGTCTGCCTCACCGCCTACTCCACCCCGCAGGCCGAGACCGTCGACGCCCATTGCGATCTCGTGCTCGTGGGCGACAGCGTCGCCATGGTCGTCCATGGCCTGCCCTCGACGATCGGTGCCACCCTCGAGATGATGATCATGCATGGCGCCGCCGTGCGCCGCGGCCTGAAGCAGTCTCTCATGGTCGTCGACATGCCCTTCGGCAGCTACGAGGAAAGCCCTGCGCAGGCCTTCCGCAACTGTGCGCGCGTCATGGCCGAAACCGGTTGCGCCGCGGTCAAGATCGAGGGCGGCGAGCGCATGCGCGACACGATCCGCTTCCTCACCGACCGGGGCATCCCCGTCATGGCCCATGTCGGCCTCACGCCGCAGTCGGTCAACGTGTTCGGCGGCTTCAAGCTCCAGGGAAAGCGCGATGACGCAACCCGCGTCGAAGCCGACGCCCGCGCCGTGACCACAGCCGGCGCCTTCTCGGTAGTCCTCGAGAAGATCCCCGCCATCCTGGCCGAGCGCATCACGCGCGAGACGCCGATCCCCACGATCGGCATCGGCGCGTCGCCCGCCTGCGACGGACAGATCCTCGTGATCGACGACATTCTGGGCCACTACGCGGGCTTCAGGCCCAAATTCGTCAGGCGTTACGCCGAACTCGGCACGCTTGCAGCCGAAGCCGTGGCCGCCTACGCCGCCGACGTCCGCGCGCGCCGCTTCCCGGGCCCCGAACACACTTTCCAGGACCCAGAGTAACGTCGATGTCCGCACCGCGCATGAAGACCGTCCGCACGGTCGCCGACCTTCGCCAGGCCGTGGCCAACTGGAAAACCTCTGGCGAAAAGTCGACCCTCGTGCCCACCATGGGCGCCCTGCACCAGGGCCATCTCGAGATCGTCCGCATGGCGCGGACCCTCGCCCAGCGCACGATCGTGTCGATCTTCGTCAACCCGATCCAGTTCAACAACCCCAGCGACCTCGCCAATTACCCGCGGACGCTCGAGGCCGACAGCCGCCTGCTTGATGCCGCCGGCGTCGACCTTCTCTTCGCGCCTGCACAATCCGACATGTACCCCGAGGGCTTTGCCACCAAGGTCAGCGTCGCCCGCCTGAGTGACGGCCTGTGCGGCGCCTTCAGACCCGGGCACTTCGAGGGCGTGGCCACGGTCGTCGCCAAGCTTTTCAACCAGTCCGGTGCCGATTTCGCGGTCCTCGGCGAGAAGGACTACCAGCAACTCCACGTCGTGCGGCGCATGACCACCGACCTCGACATCCCGATCGGCATTGTGGCCCACCCGACGGTGCGCGAGCCAGATGGCCTTGCAATGTCCTCGCGCAACACACGCCTGACGCCCGACGAGCGCCGGGTCGCCCCCGAGCTCGCGCGCCAGCTCTACCGGGCCGCCGAAGCCTTCCGCGCCAGCAAGCCCGCTGCCAGCATCTACGCGGACGCCCGCAACGCGATCCTCGCCGCCGGGTTCTCGTCAGTCGAGTATTTCGAGCTGCGTGCCGAGCGCGATCTGATGCCCCTTCAGTCGCTGACCGAACCCGCGCGCCTTCTCGTGGCGGCGAACCTTGGCCGCGTCCGCCTGATCGACAACATCCCCGTCGCACGCAACTGACAGGCAAGCATCAACGTGTGCGGTCGCTTCACCCAGGCATTCTCCTACGCCGACCTGCATGCCTACCTAAACTTCTTCGGCCAGCCCCTGGGCAACCTCGAGCCGCGCTACAGCATCTGCCCCACCCAGGACATCGTCGTTGCGCTTGCCGATGCGCCGGGCACGCATCGCCTCGAGCGCATGCGCTGGGGCCTTGTGCCGCCATGGTGGAAGAAGCCGCTGAAGGAACTGCCCGCGACCTTCAACGCCCGCGCCGAGACCGTTGCAGAGAAACCGACTTTCCGCGCCGCCTTTCGCACCCGCCGCTGCATCATCCCGGCGACGGGCACCTATGAGTGGCAGGACCGGACCGACGGCAAGCAGCCCTGGTACTTCACGCCCGCGCAAGGCCCCCTGCTCCTGATCGCAGGCCTCTGGGAAGAAGCACCCCATCCCGAAAAGCCGGGCCACGCCATCCGGTCGGCGACGATGGTGATCACCGACGCCAATGCCTTCGTGGGCCAGTACCACGACCGCATGCCCGTGCTTCTGACACGCGACACGATGCAGGACTGGCTCTCCGGCGCGGCCGGACATGAACTGCTGAAACCCGCTGCCGATGACACGATGAAGGCCCATCCCGTCTCCCGCCGGCTCAACAACGCACGCGTAAGGGACGAGGAAACACTGATCGAACCCGTCGCGATCCAGGCCGACCTTCTGGGCTAGGCACGCCGCCGCGCCGCCTCGGGGGCGGGCACGCCAGCCATGTCAACGACGATCTCCATCGACGGCTTGCCGTAGAGATAGCCCTGACCATAATGCGCCCCGTGCGCCCTCAGATACGCAGCCACTTCGGCATTCTCGATGCCCTCAGCCGTCACCTTCAGATACATGGCGCTCGCAATGCCCAGGATTGCATTGACCAGCGTCGCCCGACCGGACCCGGCGCCCTCCAGGTCCTGCGTGAAGGATCTGTCGATCTTCAGCTTCGAGATCGGCAGGTTTCGCAAGAGCGCCAGCGAGGAATAGCCAACGCCGAAATCATCGAGCGCAATCTGGATGCCGCAGGCCTTGAGCAGCATGAGCATCGGCCTTGCCCGGTCAAGGTCTCCGATCGCAGTCGTCTCCGTGATCTCGACCTCAAGCAGGTGCGGCGGGAACCCGATCGTCTCGAGCTCCTCGATCAGCTGCTTGGCAAAGGCCGGGTTCTCGATCTGCGCGGGCACAAGGTTCAGCGACAGCGTCGTTTCAAAGCCCCCGGCCACATGCTTGCTGCAGGCCGCGCGCAGCATGAGCCAGAACAGCTTCTCCACCATGCCGGCATCTTCCGCGATCTTCACGAACTCGGCCGGCGGCACGCTGCCGCGAACGGGATGGTTCCAGCGCGCGAGTACTTCATGGCCGGCGACCCGGCCCGTCGACAGGTCGACAAAGGGCTGGAAGTAGGGCACGAGGCTCCCGTCATCCATCGCGACCTTGAGTTCCGTCTCCAGTTCCGCCCGGTGGCGCATGCCTTCGTCGGCCAGCGCGTCGAACACCTCCGCGCCCGACCGGTTCGCCTTGGCCCGGTACATCGCCGCATCCGCACAGTGCAGCACTTCCTGGAACGACGCCCCGTCCCGCGGATAAAGGGCAATGCCCACCGACGCCCCCACCGTCAGGAGATGCCCTTCGCACTTGATCGGTTGCGACAACTCCTCGATGATCCGGTGCGCGAGGTCAAGCGCCCCTTCCTCGTCAACCGATGCATGCGCCTCGGTCAGGATGGCAAACTCGTCACCGCCCATGCGCGAGACCGTATAGTCGCCACGGACCGTCGCCTGCAGCCGATCCGACACGACCCTGAGCACCGCATCGCCGACCGCATGTCCGAACGTGTCATTGATGGGCTTGAAGCGGTCGAGATCGACCAGCAGCAAAGCAAACTTCGCCTCCGGATGGTCAGTCCTGGCCTCGAACTCTTCAAGCAGGTCGCGCCGGTTGCCAAGCCCCGTCAGCGGATCGCGCTTGGCCATCCGCACCGTGCTCTCCTCGTTGCTGCGCCGCCGGTCAACATCCCGGCGCATCGCCAGGAGCTCGCCGAGCGCGCCTGTCACGAGGGCGACTTCCTCGCGGAAGGCCTCGAGGTCGAAGTCACCGGCGACAAGCAGCGCCCCCATCGGATCCATCTCGTTTCCGAGCGGGATCGCGGTGAAGCTTGTCGCCCCCAGTTGTCGCGCGGTCAGTCCGCCGAACAACTCGTTCTGCTTGAACGCGTCCATCAACAGGCCATGCAGTCCGTCAAGGTTCACGAGCCGCGGGAGGGTGCCCGCATCGATATCGCCTGCAAGGCTGTCCTTGCGTGAATAGCCGAGCATCAGGCCCCACGTGCTGCGGTCACGGCTGCTGCCAAGCTCCACGACCAGCGAAGACGACACGCCCGTAACGTCGTTCAGCACCTCAAGCAGCGGCGGCAGGCTGCTGTAGATCGCCCCTTGCGACATCGCCTCCGAACGCACCGCTGCCAGGCTGCGCTCGACGCGCGTGCGCCGCTGCTGGCGCAGCTCGACCAGCTTGCGTTCCGAGATGTCCTGCGCAATGGCGACATGCCGGTCGACACGTCCGTCATCGCCGGTCAGCGAGGTGATACAGGCATCAATCCAGAACAGCCTCCCATCGGCCGCCCTGTTGCAGATCTCGCCGCGCCAGAAACCGCTGGTGCCCAAGGCCTGCCACATGCCCTCGAAGAACGCGGCTCCATGTGTGCCGGAATTCAGCAACCTGTGGTCCTGCCCGATGACGTCCTTGCGGGTATAGCCACTGATCTTGAGGAAGGGCTCATTCACCTGCAGGATGCGCCCCTCGGCATCGGTTACCGAAAAGATCGCATACTGGTCCAGCGCCCGCTGGTATGACGCAAGATTGTCATTGAGGCGATGCGCCTGTGCGAGCGCACGCCCCACACGGCCCATCTGCGCCCCGCTGACGCGGAACAAGGGCACAAGCAGCGAGGCTGCAATCAGCACACCGAGCACCGCCGTAACCACATCGAGGATCAGCCCCGACCCATCCGCCAGCCTTTCGCTCTCCACAGCCGCTATCCCGGCAACGAGCCGATCAATCAGCGGCGAAAACTCGTCCACGGCATTGCCGAGCGCCAGGGCGTGGACCTGCCGAATTTGTCCCCTCGCGCCCTGCACCGCGACACTCGCCAAGCGTACACGCTCCCACGCGGAATCATAGGTCCCAATGGGCGGCAGGTTTGCGACCGACGGAAAACGCCCCTCGTTCCGCGCCCGGTACGAGAGCAGCTGCACGCGGGCATTCCCCTGCCGTGCCATGGCAACGTTGAGGGCGCGAATGAAGCCGTTATCACCGGCCATCCCGGCGCTGCTGTCGAAAGCCACACGGCCCTTCATTTCCACAACACCCCTGAGACGCGACAGCGACTGTGTCAGCTCATCCGCCAGCACGGCATCCCGGGTCAGGACATGATGATGCGAGTCGCGGGCAAATGCCCCAAGCGTGAGGACAAAGGCGAGCAGCATGACACCCCGCGCCATGACATGGCGCGCCGCCCGCGCGGCCTCCTCGTCGCGGCCCAGCCGCACGCGATCGACGGCACGCTCGACCCGCACAAGCATCAAGCCAACCGTCGCGCCCACGGTACCCAGCAACATCGAATGCAGCAACACCGGATCGATACCCGCCAGCGATGCCTCGATCCCCGCAAGCAACGGACTTAGCGAACAGGCAAAGGCCAGCACCACGATGAAAATGACCCGCGCACTGGCCGCATGGTCGCGCATCGCCGCAAGCGACCCGCGTTTCCAGTCGACCTGGAACGCCATGTACACCAGGGCACCGCTGAGCCCCACGAACGCGCCGCGCGCCAAGGCCACAAGCTGCAAGCCCGTATGGCCACCCATCGCGTCATCGAGCACGAATGCAGACAGCTTCTCTGCGGCCATGATGGCAGCAAAGATGAACCCGGCCATGAGCTGCGCACGCGCCTGATCGTCCCTCATCGGCGGAAATCTAGACGAAACTCTTCAACCCAAAGCTAATGGACTGCCATGGCAGGCACCCCCCAAGGGGCGGCGATGCATGGAAAACCAACCGGTAGCCGCGCCAGTCCGGTTCAACCCTAACGCCCGCCTAACGCCGGTTCCTGGACAGGTACATCGGAAGAATTGCTTGCAATCCATCGTGTCATCCGCGAACCCAGTCCCAACTGTCACTCGATGGCTCACGCCATACCGTGTCAGCGACCACCGGCACGACCAACGGCCGCGCCACGGGCAACTACAAGGACCGGATCACGATTTCGGTCATGCCCCAATAGCGTTTTCGGCCGGACGCACGAAGTTTTGAATGGAGGGCCTCGCCGCCCCCTGCTAGAACCCGTCCGTCCCAATCCGCCGGAGTTCCCATGCTTGACCGTCGCCAGCTTCTTGCGTCCGCAACCGTCCTTGCCGCACTGTCGGCTGCGCCGCCGACACTCGGCGCAAGCCCCGTCCCCAAGGCCCCGAAACCGATGAAAAAGCCAAAGACCATCACGCAGGTCGGCCGCACCCGGACCGACGAATACCAGTGGATGAAGGACGACAACTGGCAGCAGGTCCTCAAGGACCCGTCGATCCTGCGCGCCGATATTCGTGACCATTTGCTCAAGGAAAACGCCTGGTTCGACGCCCGCATGGCCGACACCAGGCCCCTGCAGGACAAGCTGTTCGAGGAAATGAAGGGGCGGACAAAGGACGACGACAGCACAGTCCCCGCCCCGGATGGCGACTGGGCCTATTACGCGCGCTACGCCAAGGGCGCGGAGCATCCCGTCTACGCCCGCACGCCCCGCAACGGCGGCACGGAACAGGTCCTGCTCGACGTGGAGGCCATGTCCAAGGGCAAGGCCTATTTCCAGGTCAGCGCAACATCGCAGTCCCCCGACCACAAGCTCTACGCCTGGGCCGAGGATGACGCCGGCGCCGGCACCTATCGCCTGCGGGTGAAGGATATCGCCACAGGGCAGTTGGTCGGCACGCCGATGGAAAGCACATCGGGCAGCTTCACCTTTTCGCCCGACAGCCAGTACATCTTCTGGACCTTCCAGGATGACAATGCCCGCCCCGTGAAGATCTTCCGCAGGCCCGCGCGCGGCGGCGAGGATGTGCTGGTCTACGAGGAAAAGGATCCGGGCATGTTCATCGGCGTCGGCAGCACGTCGAGCCGCAACTTCATCCTGATCGGCATCGCCAACCAGGAGACCGGCGAGTATCACGTGATCCCCGCCAGCGACCCGACCGCAGCCCCAAGGCTGTTCGCGCCGCGACAGGTGGGCCAGCTCTATACCCCCGTCGATTTCGACGGTCGCTGGTACATTCACACCAATGCGGACGGTGCCGTCGACTTCAAGGTCATGACCACGGCACACGGCGCGACAGACCGTGCGAACTGGAAGGACTTTATTCCTCACGAACCCGGTCGCTACATCACCGGCATCGAGGCCTACCGCAATCACATGGTGCGCCTCGAGCGCGCCAACGCCCTGCCCCGCATCGTGATCCGCACGCGCGACGGCAAGGAGCACATGATCACGCAGGAAGAAGCGGCCTACGCGCTCGACCTGTCACCCGGCTATGAATACGACACGACGACGATGCGCTTCGTCTACCAGTCGCCCTCGACGCCGCGCCAGTGGTTCGACTACGACATGAACAAGCGAACGCGCACCCTGCGCAAGACGCAGGAGATCCCCTCGGGCCACGACCCGTCGCGCTATGTCACCGAACGCTTCTTCATCAAGGCGAAGGACGGCGCTGAAATCCCGGTCACCACGCTGCGCCTGAAGACCACGCCAAAGAACAGCAAGGCCCCGACGCTGCTCTATGCCTACGGCTCCTACGGCTACGGCACGGATGCGGCCTTCAGCGTCGCGCGCCTGAGCCTCGTCGACCGCGGCTGGGTCTGGGCCATCGCCCACGTCCGCGGCGGCGACGAGAAGGGCCGCGGCTGGTTCGAGGACGGCCGCAAGAAGAAGAAGATGAACACGTTCACCGACTTCATTGCCGTCGCCGAGGGTCTCGTCGCCCGCGGCGACAGCGCGAAGGGCCGCATCGTCTCCTATGGCGGGTCCGCCGGCGGCCTTCTCGTGGGCGCGGTGTCCAATCTCGCCCCCGACGGCCTCTTTGGGGGCCACATCGCGGCCGTGCCCTTCGTCGACGTGATCAACACCATGAGCGACACGACCCTGCCCCTGACCCCGCCCGAGTGGCCGGAATGGGGCAACCCGATCGAGAGCGCCGAGGATTACGACACGATGTGGGCCTACTCGCCCTACGACCAGGTCGCCAGCAAACCCTACCCCCCGATCTTCGCCTATGGCGGCCTGACCGACAGCCGGGTGACCTACTGGGAGCCCGCCAAATGGGTCGCCCGCCTGCGCGACCGCGCGCCCAAGGCCGGCCCCTTCCTCCTCCACATCAACATGGACGCCGGCCACGGCGGCGCCTCCGGCCGTTTCAACCGGATGAAGGAGCAGGCCCGGGATTTCGCGTTTGCACTGAAGGTGATGGGGGATGGGGAGGCGGGGAAGTCCCTTAGGTAAGATCACACAACGAGCGTTCCCCCATTGCCATGACGCCCGCCCGATTGCTATGCGGGCGTCATGGACGCCGACCAGCCGACTAGAAACACAGACACCCGCCCCTTCACGATGATCGACGGGTACAGCCTGTCGCTCTCCCAAGGCACCGGCATCGCAACCTACGCGCGAGGCCTGGCGCATGCACTGAAGTCGATGGACCACAGGGTGGGCGTGCTCTACGGCAGACCGATCGCCAGGTCGGCACCGGCGCTTCTGAAGGAAGTAGGGCTCTACGACGAAGTCGACGAAGACCAGCCTATGACATGGGCCAAACAAGCCCGCCTGACGCTGGCACCCGTGACATCACCCACTTTGACATTCGACGCAGACCCCATCCCCCTCACCGGCGCCGTGGTGACAGACCAGGCCCGCACGCGCGTGCCCGACGGCGCCGAAGCCTGGAATGTGAATTCGCTCTACGACATCGCGCACAGGCAATTTGCGCTCTGGCGCACGTTTACGACCGTCCGCATGCCAAACCCGCCACAGGTGATGCACTGGACCTATCCCTTGCCCATCCGCATGGCCGGCGCGAAGAACATCTACACCCTGCACGACCTCGTGCCCCTGCGCCTGCCCTACACGACGCTGGACAACAAGCGCCGCTATTACCGCATGGTCAAGCAGATCGCCGACACCGCCGACCACATCGTGACGGTTTCAGAGTGCTCCAAGCGCGACATCATGAACCTGCTGGGCGTGCCCGAGCACAAGATCACGAACACATACCAGTCCGTTCACTTTCCCGAGCACTTGCTCAAACCCACCGATGCCGAAGTCGCGACCGAGATCGAAAACATCTTCGGCCTGCAGCACCGCGGCTACTTCCTCTTCTACGGCGCCCTGGAGCCAAAGAAGAACGTCACACGCCTGGTGCACGCCTACCTGGCGTCCGGCGTGACAGACCCCCTGGTCATCGCAGGCCCCAAGGCCTGGGGCACCGAGACGAAGCTGCTGGCCCAAGACATCGACAAGGGCGTCTACGGCAAGCGTATTCGCAGGCTGAACTATGTACCACTTCCCACCCTTGTGAGCCTGATCCGAGGTGCGAAGGCGACACTCTTCCCGTCGCTTTATGAGGGTTTTGGGTTGCCGGTTCTGGAATCCATGATGCTGGGAACCCCGGTGCTCTCGTCGAACGTATCATCGATCCCTGAGGTGGCCGGTGATGCGGCGCTGCTAGTGAACCCTTATGCGACGAATGAGATACGGGACGCCATCCGTGCGATGGATAGGAACAGAGATCTTGTCACAGCACTCGCGAACAAAGGACGAGCGCGGGCGCATCAATTTAGCATGCCGAACTACAACCGGGAGCTTCAAAATTTTGTAACCGGAGCAGGGCTCTGACCGAACCGGACACGGCTCTCACCGGCGCTGAGGGGATTCTCTCCTATCACACATAGCAGAACCAAATCTCCAGACTTCACACTGACCTGCCCCCGAGGGCCGTACCACGATCTATGTTAGTCCAAAAGGCTGTCGGAATGCGAGGCCCTCTGGCCTGAGCCTTTCAACAGCACAGGCCAGAGGGCCGGCGCCGGCTTCAGGCGA
>Ga0172376_10008111_pt1 | contig 11023 bp, 9 predicted proteins | sample Lak35m_FD_121114 | JGI IMG/M metagenome (GOLD analysis project Ga0172376, IMG submission 121114) | Freshwater microbial communities from Kabuno Bay, South-Kivu, Congo - kab_092012_35m | ecosystem: Environmental > Aquatic > Freshwater > Lake | place: Democratic Republic of the Congo: South-Kivu...
CTTCGAGGGCGGCGAGAAGCGCAGCGTCGGGGTCGGCGCGCGTAGCGCGCTTCGTCAACATGCTCGCCGCCGTTGTCCGAGCGCAGCGAACCGCAGGTGAGCGTAGCGAGTTCGGCGGCGCGACCCCGGCGCGAGCATCGCAGCGGAGTCGGCCCCACGGGGCCGACCGTCCGACAGGCCCCGCGGGCGGGCCTGTGCGGCGGCGAGGCGCGCGCAAGGACGCCGCCCAAGCCGCTCGAATGGCGTGGCGCTGCAGGTGTCAGCAACAGCGACAGCGAACAACTCTGCAGACGCTCCGCCCCGTGTCCCGAAAGCCAGCGTCTGACGCCTTCCCGCAAATTAAAGAAAGCTTTAGCATGCGAGCCTGCTGCCAAAGCCTGCTTTCACACGATGCGCACCACCGGCACCTATGTCACCACCACCACGCTCGGCGAGGTGGTGCGCGCCTTCGTGCCCCATGCGCTGCCGCCGGCCGGCCCGCCCCTGGCCGCGGAGAGCTACCACGCGGCTCACCACCGGGCCGAGATGGCGCTGGCCCGGCTGGCCGGGGTGGCCGGCCTGGTCCCGTCGGTTGATTGGCTGCTCTACAGCGCCCTGCGCAAGGAGGCGCTGCTCACGTCGCAGATCGAAGGCACCCAGGCCACGCTGACCGACCTGTTCGACGACGAAGCCGGGCAGGTGCTCGCCAACCCCGCCGACGTGGAAGAAGTCACCAACTACCTGCGTGCCTTCCGGCTGGTGCGCGACAACCTGCGCAGCGTCTCGGGGTTGCCCATCTCGGTGCGGCTGCTGTGCAACGCGCACCGCCTGCTGCTCGACGGCGCCCGTGGCGCCGGCAAGCAGCCGGGGGAACTGCGGCGTTCGCAGAACTGGGTGGGCGGCGCACGGCTGGGCCGCGCGGTGTTTGTGCCCCCTCCTGCAGACCACCTGCCCGGGCTGCTGGCCGACCTGGAGCGCTACATCCACGACCCTTCGCCGACGCTGCCGCCCCTCGTGCGCGTGGCTCTGGTGCACGTGCAGTTCGAGACGCTCCACCCCTTCCTGGAAGGCAACGGCCGCATCGGCCGACTGCTGATCGCGGCGCTGCTCGAGCAATGGGGCCTGCTGCCCGAGCCGCTCGTCTATCTCAGCGGCTACCTGAAGCAGCACCAGGCCGAGTACTACTCGCGCCTGTCCGCCGTGCGCACCGAGGGCGACTGGGAGGGCTGGGTCGGCTTCTTCCTCGACGGCGTCGAGACCGCGGCCACGCAGGCCGAGCGGGCCATCGCCGCGCTGGCCAGCCTGGTCAACGCCGACCGCCGGCGCCTGCTGGCCGCGCCGCGCGCCGGGGCCGCCGCGCTGCGCTTGTTCGAGTTGCTGCCCGTGATGCCGCGCTTCACCATCGAGCAGGCCCGGCGCAAGCTCGACACCACCTTCCCCACGGCCACCGCCGCCGTGAAGCTGCTGCAGGAATTGGGGCTGCTGACCGAGCTGACCGGGCAGAAGAAGAACCGGCTGTTCAGCTACGCGGCCTATGTGGACCTGCTGAACAGCGGCACGTAGAGGACATCAACGCATACACGTTCTCGCGCAAAATCCAGCCGACGAACATCGTTTTTGCGCATCCGTGAACGATCTTCGCCACAATGCACCGGTGGAAGGCTTGGACGATCCCATCGGCGGCGCGTGGTTGGTGCAGCATCACGGCCTCGGGCTGGTCATGCCGCTCGCCGTCGCGAGCCAGATCGCCGGGCGGCGCGCCACCGTCGCCGGCCACCCCACCACCGTCGAGCGCCAAGTCGAGGCCATGCGCCCCGAGGCGTCGCTGCGGGGGCACCTTACCTTTCACCTCAAGCACGAGGTCCCGCACTTCGAGTTGCTGTCGCGTGTCTTCCACGCCTGCGACGCCGATGAGATCGCGCACTGGGTCGCGAGCGAGCCAACGGGTCAGTACGCGCGCCGCGCCGCCTTCCTCTACGAGTTCTTCACCGGCCGGTCACTGCCCGTCCCGCCCGGCCTGGGCGGGGGTTACCACGACGCCATCAGCGCCAATGATGTCGTCGTCGCGACGCCGGGTCGGGGTACGCTGAACCGGCGCTGGCGCATCCGGGACAACCTGCCCGGCAGCCGCGACTTCTGCCCCATGGTCGTCAAGGCGCATGCCGGACTGCAGGCCTTCACGCTGGACCTGGGCGCGATGGTGCGTGAGCTCGAGGCCGAGTTCGGCGCCGAGATGCTGATGCGATCGGCAGTGTGGATGACGCTGCGGGAGAGCCGCGCGAGTTTCGCGATAGAGGGCGAGGCCGACGAGACCGATCGCATCCGCCGGTTTGCCGATGTGCTGGCTGCACGCACGGGCCAGGGCAGCCGCCTGCCACTGGATGACGCCTCGCTGGCCGAACTCCAGCGTCAGATCCTGGGTCGGCGCACCAGTTTGGGCCGCTTCGGGCTGCGCCAGTCGCCCGTCTTCGTCGGCGAGGTCGTGCGCTACCAGGAGATCGTCCACTACATCGCGCCGCTCCCCCAGGATCTGGAGCCGATGCTCGCCGGGCTCGAGACCTTCCTGGACCGCACCCGAGGTCAGTCCCCCGTGATGCGCTGCGCGGTGGCGGCCTTCGGTTTCGTCTACATCCACCCTCTGGCTGATGGCAACGGGCGGGTGCACCGCTTCCTGGTGAACGACCTGCTGCGGCGCGACGGCGCCGTGCCGGAGCCGATGATCCTGCCGGTGTCGGCGCTGATCGCCGGCAGCGCCGCCGGGCGGCGCGACTATGCACGCCTGCTCGACAGGGTCTCGCAGCCGTTGATGCGCACGCTGGCGGGGAGCTATCGCTTCGCACCGACCCCGACGCTGCATCCCGACGGCGTGGTCTCGAACTTCGTCTTCGAAGGCGCGCAAGCCGCACGCCACGTCTGGCGCCACCCGGACCTGAGCCCGCACGTCGCCTACCTGGGCGCCTTGCTGGACCGTGCCGTCCGACAGGACATGCGGCAGGAGTCTCGCCACCTGCGCAGCCACAGCCGCGCTCGCGCGGCCATCAAGGACCTCGTGGAGATGCCGGACGCGCAGATCGACCGCATGATCCGCTCCATCCAGGTCAACCAGGGCCGCCTCAGCGGCGCGCTGCTGAAAGAGCTGCCCGTCCTGGCCGAGCCGGGACTGTGGGACGAGGTGGTGCGATGCGTCGAGCGGGCCTTTGACGTCGATCGTCCGAGCGACATCGCACAACCGCAGGGACCTCAAGCGCGGTGAGACGGGTGCCCGGCCGGCAGTCCCCGGTCATGATTGCACCAGCGCGGCCTGCGTCGAGCAACTGAACCGCGGCGCGCAGCGGAACACCGGGGCCGCCGTCGGCCAACCCGGGCAGCCAGTGCGGGACGTACTCGGCAACGCCGCCGAACTCGCGCAGCGACCAGGGGCAGCTCGTCAGGCTGATGCGCTTGTGCAGCGGCACCAGCACCATCGTGCCCACGATGAAGGCCAGTGTGGCGACGCGCTGCGCGCGCGTGGGCCCGGGCCACAGGGGGCGCCAGGCGTCGAGGGCCAGCCCGGCCAGCGCCAGACCGGCGAGCCAGCGCCCACCCTCGTGCAGCACGGTGGCGGTGAGCACGTGGTCCCGCCACGCAAAGCCGGTGGGCGCGCCCCACAGGCGGGTCAGCGCCAGGTCCAGGCCCGACAGGTCCCATGCCAGCACCGCCGCCAGGGCGAGCAGCGTGATCGCCAGATCGCGCCGCCAGGGCGGGGCGGATGGCCGGGCGATGGTGGTGGGGTCGTGCGAGGCGTGAACGCTCATCGCGCCGGCGTGCTCGCAGGCGTGGCTGCAGGCACTGCGCCGCCGTCAGCCACCCGGCACCTGGCCGCCAGATCCCACGCCGGCTCGTGCAGCGCGGTGCGCACGTCCAGCAGGCCGAGCAGGGTGTGGAACAGGTGGTCGTGCGCCACGGGGGTGGCGGCCTTGCGCTGCAGCTCGGCCTCCAGGCAGCCGGGGGCCAGGCCTGCGGCCGGGCCCAAGCCGGGGCTCGTCCACATCACCATCGGCACCTTCTTCTGCACCTGCGGGGCGATGGCGTAGGGAATGCCGTGCAGGAACAGGCCGTTCTCGCCCAGCGACTCGCCGTGGTCGGACACGTACAGCAGTGCCGAGTCGACGCGGTCGGCGCGCGCGGCCAGCGTGCGGATCGTGCGCGCAAGGATCTCGTCGGTGTAGCCCACGGCGTTGTCATAGGCGTTGACGATCTGCTCGACCGGGCAGTCCTTCAGGTCGTCACTGCGGCAGTCGGGGACGAAGCGCGCATGCCGCTCGGGATAGCGGCGGAAGTAGCTCGGGCCGTGGTTGCCCAGCATGTGCAACACCCACAGCTGCGTCCCGCCGGCCCCGTCCAGTCGGGCGTCGAGGTCGTGGATCAGCCCCTCGTCGAGGCAGCGCTCGCCCGCCGGGCACAGCGCGGGCACCCCCAGCGCAGCCACGGTGTCGCCGGGCAGGCCTTCGCACACGCCCTTGCAGCCGCTCTGGTTGTCGCGCCAGTGCACCGCCACGCCGGCGCGCGCCAGCACGTGCAGCAGCGACTGCTGGCCGCGGATGCGGGCCTCGTCGTGGTCGCGCCGGCCCACCGGGGCGAACATGCAGGGCAGCGACACCTCGGTGTTGGTGCCGCAGGCGGTGACGTCGGTGAAGTTCACCACCGGTAGCTTCGCGAGTTCCGGCGTGGTCTGCCGCGCGTAGCCGTTCAGGCCCCAATTGGCCGCGCGCACCGTCTCTCCCACGACCACCACCACCACCATCGGCCTTGCGCTGCGCCCAGGACGGGCCCGGCGCGGCGTCCAGGCCGATGGGCTCGCGCGGGCGCGCCGCCCCGCGCGCATCGTCGGCCAGCACGCGCCCGGTGGACCACAGCGCGTTGGCCGGCGTGATCAGGTAGCGCAGTTCCTTGTGTTGCCGCATCAGCGACGAGAAGGACTGGAACACCGCCAGCACCGCGCCCAGCGACAGCAGGGCAGCCGCCACGATCCAGCCCGCCCGCTCCAGCGTGGCGCGGCCCCAGGGGTGGCGGCGCACGCGTACCCAGCGCAGCAGCAGCATCGGCAGGCCGGCCACCAGCAGCAGGTGCCACCACAGCGAGGGGTTGAGCAACTCGCCGGCCTCGGACGGGTCGGTGCGCAGCACGTTGCGCAGCATCGACGGGTCGAGGTAGATGCCGAAGGTGTCGATGTAGTACGACGACACCGCCGCCACGGGCATCAGCAGCCACAGCAGCGGCTTGACCGTCCAGCGGTTGGCCACCAAGGCCATCAGCAGCAGGTGCAGCGCCACCAGCAGCACACCCATGGCCAGGCCGAAGCCCCAGGTGGCGGGATCCCCCCAGGCGCGCCCGGCCAGCACGCCCGCCAGGAAGCCGCCATTGGCCACCACCGCCCAGTACAGCGCGGCGGCGAGCATCAGTTGCTCGACGGTGAGGTCCAGGCGCCAGTGCCGGACGCGGTCGAGCAGGATCCTTGCCTGTGGCGTCGTCACCGGCAGCACCCCGCGGCGCGCGGCCACCGGGTGCGGGCGCTAGCGGTGCCGTCAAGGTGGCGTGCGCTGGGTGGCGCGCAACGGCCATGAAGAAGCGCCGACCGCGCTGGCGACCTCGCCCCAGGGCGGTGGGGGTGGCCCGCCGCGGGCGATGGCGCCGGCGCGCGCGGAACGCGGGCGGCAGAAAGGATGGCGCGTGGCATCGGTGCTCCTGTGATCGACCCGATTGTCGCGCCCCCGGCTTAAGCGAGGCTGAAGCACTGGGTGCGTGGCGGGTCTGCGCCGCCTCCTGGGCTGGGGATGCTCGACTTCATGTCGATGAGCTGCTGCCCCATCGCCCGGCCAGTGCAGCGAACTGCTCAGCGTGCTTCTTCGGCTGCGTTCGTCGCAACTCTTGCAGGTTGCGCAGCTTCCAGCGGATGGCGGGCAGTGTTTCGACCTGCGGGACGCCCAACTCGCCGAGGATCGGCTCCCCGGCCACCAGACCGAGAAGGAAGCGGCGCTCTTGCGCATCCAGTCCCGACCGCAGATCGCTCATCATCTGATCTCGCGTCTGCAGCAGTGCCTCCAGCGGAACCGGCTGCGCCGTCATGCCAGCGAAGTTGCGCTCGTAGTCGTGGCGGATGTCACGCGGGGGCGCGAACAGGACCTCGTGCACCGGCCGGTTGTGACATGCGAGGTAGACCACGAATGCCCTTCGGATACCCGGCGTGATGCCCTCGTGGGCGTAGAGCTGCATCACGTCGAACAGGTCTCTGGGGTGTTGACGATCCAGGGCAGCGACGAGCTTGCCACCGTAGACATCGTCCAGGGACACCACCGGGATCGCCACATCCGCCATCAAGACATCCCGCGCCGCCGGCCGCAGTGATGCCCGGCCGACTGGCTGTACGGTGCCTCGCATGACCACGTTGACCTCAACCTTGATCTCGATCCGGCCGCGGCGGACGAACAGCTTGGATTCGACACCGCCAGGCGCAGGCACATGCACCTGGAAGCCGCGACGGGTCAAGCGTTCCGCGGCTTCCCGCAGGGCTCGTCCGATGCGCGCGAGTGCTGCGTCGCGCGGGAGTGACGCATCGACGCATACGAGATCCAGGTCAACCGACAGGCGTGGCATGTCCCGGATGAACAGATTGATGGCCGTGCCGCCCTTGAGCGCGAAGGTGTCGCCGACGAAAACCAGGGGCGCCACCTGCGTGAGCAGGCGCGCGGTTTCGAGATAGACGGGATTCATGCCTTGATCACCAGCAGACCCTCGGCCGAGCGGGATACCCAAGGTCGGGAGCTCCCTGTGGGCAAAGACGCGCCATCCAGCCTGCCCACCCAGGGCGCGGACACTTCGCGCCCCAACTGAAGGCAAAGACGCACGGTCTTCACGCTGGTGCAGCAAAGCAGCAATTCATGCAGCACCTCAGCACGCAGGCTGTAGCAGCCTTCGACCAGATCGCGGGCCTCCTGCAGAGGCTGCCGCACACCGACCTCGCTGATCATTTCCAGCAGCGCTCGCTCCGGAGACGAGACGCTGGGCACGCCGCTGCGCCCCTCCAGGGGGGCCACGTGCAGCAAGGCCGCGGGCGCCTCATCGAACAAGCGCTTGCGGTGGTACTCGCTCGGGAAGCGGGCGCCGAACCACTCCGGCAGACGCCCGGCGGCCCAGCCGTAGAGCTGGAGGATGGAATCCTGCAGCACATACTGGCGCAGCCCCTGCCAGTCGAGCGCCGACTTGCCGCCCACATGGAGCCCGTCGAACTGTCGCTCCAGGAAGGTCAGGCTCGCGTGGAGGTCGAGCGGGCTGCCCGGTCGGGTGTACACGCCCCGCCCCAGACGCAGCAGCCAGCCGGCCCGGACGTAGTAGCCTGCGAGATCGACGGAAATGCCCAGTGCGGCCAGATCCTGCGACGAGACCGGCGCACCCGGGGCCAGTCGGGTATGGAGCTTCTTCAGGTTGCTCTCGGCGTGGGTCATCTGGCAGACTCGAGCACCGCGGAGGCGCATTTGGGATTATATTTTTTATCGTAGTATTATTTATAAAAGTTTGAACATTCCAAATTCCTCTTCAACGGTCCTGCAGATGATCGGGCAGGGGCTCGGCGGCCCGATCTCGAAGTCGACAAAGAGAGGGCGCCGTCGTCAGCTGTGGCGATTCGTGCGGTCTGCGCGGGTGACGTTGTCCGCGCACGCCACGCCGCAGGGGCGGTGGAGATCATCCGTCGACGTCTGCGACCAGCTCACGCACGCCGCGAACCCCTTGTGGCGCCCGCCCGCACCCCCACCCAAACAAGCCCCCTCGCCATGAAGCACGCGATCCTGCCCAGCCCCCTCGGCGACATCCTGCTGACCTTCGGCGATGAGGCGCTACTGGGGCTGTACTTCGTCGGCCAGAAGGGCCAGCCCGTGATCGCACCGCACGCGCCGCAGCAGGCGACACACGCTGTGGCGCGCCGGACGGCGGCGCATCTGGAGCGCTACTTCCTCGGCATCGACGAGCCGTTCGAGGTGCCGATCGCCTTTGCCGGTACGCGCCTGCAGGTGGCGGTGTGGCGGGCCTTGCTGGAGATCCCGCGCGGCCACACGGTCAGCTATGCGGCGCTGGCGCGCCGGGTGGAGGCGCCCGCCGCGGTGCGCGCGGTCGGCGCGGCTGTCGGGCGCAACCCGGTGTCGATCTTCGTCCCCTGCCATCGGGTGGTGGGTAGCAACGGGGCGCTGACCGGCTATGCCGGCGGGTTGCCGCGCAAGACGCATCTGTTGCGGCTCGAGGGTGCACTCGGTGACGACGGGCGCCTTGTGCAGACGCCGGCATCGTCGTCGGGGCACTCGGCCGGCTGATCCGGATGCGACGTCGCGCGCAGTGCGCGGCCCGCGGTCTTGCGGTCTGCGCGCGGGCGGGATTTCAGGCCTTGAGAAACTCCGCCTTGCCCGCCAGCCAGCGCTGCACGTGCGCGCGCGCCGCACCCGGGTGGTCGGCCAGCAGCCGTGGCGCCACGCGGCGGGCGTGCTCCAGCAGGGGGCTGTCGCCATGGATGTCGGCAAAGCGCAGCAGCTCGTCGCCGCTCTGGCGCGCGCCCATGAACTCACCGGGGCCGCGGATGTCGAGGTCGCGGCGCGCGATCTCGAAGCCGTCGGTGGTGTCGGCCATGGCCTTCAGGCGCGCCTTGCCGGTGTCCGACAGCGGGGGCGTGTACAGCAGCACGCACACGCTGGCCACGGCGCCGCGGCCCACGCGGCCGCGCAACTGGTGCAACTGCGCAAGGCCGAAGCGCTCGGCGTGCTCGATGACCATCAGGCTGGCGTTGGGCACGTCCACGCCGACCTCGATGACGGTGGTGGCCACCAGCACCGCGCAGCGCCCGGCGGAAAACGCCGCCATCACCGCGGCCTTCTCGGTGGCGGGCATGCGGCCGTGCAGCAGGGCCACGCGCCCTGGGGCGTCGGTGGGGGGGATCTGATCGGGTCCGGCCTGCGAGGCTGCGGACGCACCTGCCTCCGGTACGGGCTCCCCCAGCGCCTCGCACAGCTCGGCATGGGTCGCGGTGGCGTTCTGCAGGTCCAGGTGCTCCGACTCCTCGATCAGCGGGCAGACCCAGTAGACCTGCCGGCCGCGCTCGACCTCGTCGCAGATGCGGGCGATGACCTGGTCGCGCTTGCCGTCGGCGAACACCTTGGTGACCACCGGGGTGCGCCCGGGCGGCAGCTCGTCGATGGTGCTGACGTCCAGGTCGGCGTAGTAGGTCATCGCCAGCGTGCGCGGGATCGGCGTGGCGCTCATCGTCAGCAGGTGCGCCTCGAGGTCGGCCTGCTCGGTCAGCTTGTGGCGCAGTTGCAGGCGCTGGGCCACGCCGAAGCGGTGCTGCTCGTCGACGATGGCCAGGCCGAGCCGGGCAAAGACCACGTCGTCCTGGATCACCGCGTGCGTGCCCACCACCAGCGCCGCCTCCCCGCTGGCCACCTGGGCCAGCATCGCCGCGCGCTTGCGGCCCTTGCGGCTGCCGCTGAGCCAGGCCACCGTCACGCCCAGCGGCTGCAGCCACTGGATGAGTTTGTGGAAGTGCTGCTCGGCCAGGATCTCGGTGGGCGCCATCAGCGCGCACTGCCAGCCCGCATCGATGGCACGCGTGGCCGCCAGTGCCGCCACGACGGTCTTGCCCGAGCCGACGTCGCCCTGCAGCAGGCGGTGCATGGGCACGGGCCGGGCGAGGTCGGCGTCGATCTCGGCGCACACGCGCTGCTGCGCGGCGGTCAGCGCGAAGGGCAGCGCGGCGAGCAGACGGGTGTGCAGGGGGCTGGTCGCGTGGTTGGCCGCTTCCGGGCCCGCCGGTACCCAGCCTGCCAGCACCGGCGCCCGCAACTTCGCCCGCAGCGCCACGGCCTGCGCCTGCGCGAGCTGCTGCGCCAGCAGTTCCTCGAACTTCAGGCGCTGCCACGCCGGGTGCGAGCGGTCTTCCAGCACCGCCTGCGGCGTGCTCGGCGGCGGCTGGTGCAGCAGTCTGACGGCCTCCTTCAGCGTCGGCAGGCCGGGCGGCAGCAGCGTGGAGGGAAGGATCTCCTCCAGCGGCGCGCGCAGCAGCGCCGACGCCACGGCCTTGCGCAGATAGGCCTGCGGGAGCTGCGCGCTGGCCGGATAGACCGGCGTCAGCGCCACCGGCAACGGCGCACCCGGCTCCACCGCCTTGAAGACTGGATGCACCATCTCCCGCCCGAGGAAGCCGCCGCGCACCTCGCCGCGCACGCGCAGCCGCTGCCCCGGCGCCATGGCCTTCTGCTGCGCCGGGTAGAAGTTCAGGAAGCGCAGCGTCAGCTCGCCGCTGTCGTCCCGCAGGCGCACCACGAGCTGGCGCCGCGTGCGGCCCTCGACCTCGCTGTGCCGCACGATGCCCTCGACCTGCGCGGTGTCACCCTCGCGCAGCGACGCGATCGCGACGATCCGCGTCTCGTCCTCGTAGCGCAGCGGCAGGTGCAGCGCGAGGTCGATGTCGCGCTCGAGCCCGAGCTTGCGCATCGCGCGCTGCGGCGCCGACAGCGGGCGCGGGGGTGAGGGCGTCGCTGCGCCGGCGGGCAAGGGCGCGGGAGCGCGCCCGGATGCGGCAGGAGGAGACGACGACATCGGGCGATTCTCCCCTGTACGGACTTCCAGCCCGACGGGCCCGCTGGGCGTGACGGACGAACGGGGCCATGCCAGGCGCCCTCGGCGGCGCCACCGCCACGGCACGGGTCCGAGAGGCGCGCAAGCGGCCTGCGCAGGTGTGGCACGGCAGCCCCGAAACGCCATGCCGTCGAGGCCTGATCCGTGCGATGCAAGAATCCGCCGACCTGTTCGCGCCTGACAGCCTGCCCCGCAGACCCCGCCCGATCCGAAGGAGCCCGCCCATGCCCGCCGCCTTGTCCGACGAGCCCTTCGACCTGCTCATCGAGGGCGGCTGCGTCATCGACGGCACCCGGGCGCCGCGTTTCGATGCCGACGTCGGCCTGCGCGCGGGGCGCATCGCCGCCGTGGGCGAGTTGAAGGGCCGGCCGGCACGGCAGCGCCTGGA
>Ga0172376_10008112_pt1 | contig 11021 bp, 11 predicted proteins | sample Lak35m_FD_121114 | JGI IMG/M metagenome (GOLD analysis project Ga0172376, IMG submission 121114) | Freshwater microbial communities from Kabuno Bay, South-Kivu, Congo - kab_092012_35m | ecosystem: Environmental > Aquatic > Freshwater > Lake | place: Democratic Republic of the Congo: South-Kivu...
ATTGGATCCAGTCCGCTTCAAGGAGCGACGGTCATCATCCTGCTCGGTGGCAACGACATGCTGAGTGGTGGAGACGTTGCCGGTTTTGAGCGCGAACTTCGCAGCCTGGTCAGTTCCGTGAAGGCGAAGGGCGGAAACCCAATGCTGGTTCAGTTTCCGGCTTTCCCGACCAAGGGAGCATACCCCACCACCGTCGCACGGGTGGCAAGGCACGAGAATTTGGCCTTCATTCCAAGATGGGTTTTGGCCGGCGTCTTGGCCAAGCCGGGTTCCACAGTGGATGGCGTCCACTTGAGTGAAGCGGGCCACGCCGCCCTCGCAGAGAGCGTTTCCAAGTGGATCGCCTTCGATTCCCGACAGCGGTCTGACTAGCCAGTGGAGCCGGCAACTCCACCTTGCGAGCGGGCTGCGGCTCGTTTTGAGAGGCGTTGGCCGTCGGCTCCCCGTGCTGGCTCCGTGGCGGTTCTCCTCCTTTGCATCGCCCCGTCGCGCCGCTACTCTCGCCCCGTGCAACACACCGCGCCCGTCGTCGTGCCGGACTCCGTCCTCGCGGAGCTGCGCACGCTCGTGGGCGCGGAGAACGTCCTTTCGCACGGGCACGAGCTGCTGGTCTATGAGTGCGATGCCTACACGCTGGAGAAGCACTTGCCCGGCGTCGTGGTGCTGCCGCGCACGACGCAGGAAGTCGCCGCCGTGGTGAAGCTCTGCGCGCGGCACGAGCTGCCCATCATCCCGCGCGGCGCGGGCACGAGCTTGAGCGGCACGGTGCTCGCCAGCACCGGCGGCGTGATGATTGCGCTCACGCGGATGAACCGCATCCTCGACCTCGATGTCCGCAACCGCCGCGCGCTCGTCGAGGCCGGCGTGGTGAACGCCCTCGTCACGCAAGCCGCCAAACCCCACGGCCTTTTCTACGCGCCGGACCCTTCCTCGCAGCCGGCCTGCACCATCGGCGGCAACGTGGGCACGAACTCCGGCGGGCCGCACACGCTCAAGAACGGCGTCACCACCAACCATGTCCTCGGCTGCGAAGTGGTTTTGCCCGACGGCGAAGTCGTCTGGCTCGGCACCACGCCCGACGGCGGCGAGGACGTGCCCGGCTACGACCTGCGTGGCGCGTTCATCGGCAGCGAGGGGATGTTCGGCATCGCCACCCGCGTGCTCGTGCGGCTCGTGCGCGCGCCGCAGGCCTTCAAGACGCTGCTCGGCATCTTCGAGTCCGTGGACGACGCGAGCCAGACCGTCAGCGACATCATCGGTGCGGGCATTGTGCCGGGCGCGCTGGAGATGATGGACCAGATGATCACGCAAGCCGTCGAGGCGGCGTATCACTTCGGCTTCCCCACGGACGCGGGCGCGGTGCTGATTGTCGAGTTGGACGGACTCGCCGCCGGCTTGGAGGAGCAATCCGCGCGCGTCGTCGAGCTTTGCCGGAAGAACAAATCCCGCGAAGTGCGCGTGGCGAAGGACGACGCCGAGCGCGCCGAGATTTGGAAGTGCCGCAAGCGCGCGTTCGGCGCGATTGGCCGCCTTAGCCCGAACTTCCTCACGCAGGACGGCGTGGTGCCGCGCTCGAAGCTGCCGGAGATCATGCGCTTCATCCGCGCCACGAGCGAGCGGCACGGCCTGCGCATCCCCAACGTCTTCCACGCCGGCGACGGCAACATCCACCCGCTCATCCTCTACGATGAGCGCGACCCGGCGCAGGTCACGCGCGCCGTGCAGGCGGGCGAGGAAATCCTGGAGAAATGCGTGGCGCTGGGCGGCAGCGTGACGGGCGAGCACGGCATCGGCGTGGAGAAGGCCGACATGATGGCGCGGCAGTTCACGCCGGACGACCTGGAGGCGATGAAGATGCTCCGGCGCGTCTTCGACCCCGCGCAGCGCTGCAACCCGCACAAGATGTTCCCCGGCGCGAAGCGCTGCGCGGACTTCGCGCCAAGGAAGCAGATCGCGGCGTGAACGGGTAGCAGCCGACGTGAGGAGGCTCTGATTTAACGCAAGGGCGCAAAGACGCAAAGGCGCGGAGATGAATCCCAACGGGATTCCGGCGCAAAGCCCAAGGTTGCGCGCGGCGCGCTACCTTGGGAACCGTGCCGGCCAGGGCGACAACCCCAAACGGGGTTGCGGCAGGCCTGGCGATGGTGAGGAAGGAAAGGGCGCAACCGCGTTGCGGTTGGGCATTGGTTGGGACGGCAGAGTGTGCCTCGCTTGACTTGCCCGCGCCGCCGCCGGACGCTCGCGGGCCGATGCAGTCGAAACCGGACAACATCCTCAAGCACGTCGCGCTCGTGGGCGTCGTCGCGGTGGTGGGCTACTTCAGCCTCTACACGCTGGACGGCCACCTGCGCGCGCGCAAGGGGCCGTGGGAGGTGACCTTCGCGACGGAGACCAACGGCACGCCGTTCCTGCTCATCAACCAGCCCGCGCTGGGTGTGCGCGAGGTGAAGGTGCGCTTCCCCGGCGAGGCCAGCCCGCTGACGAACGCGCCGGTGACGGTGCGGTTCACGGAGCCGAACACGAGGCCGGCGTTCGGCGAACTGCGGTTTCAGGACGCGACGTATCTGCCGGGCACGGTGACGTTGCTGGCGTTCAATCACGAGGTGGAACTGATCCAGCGCGGGCTGGTGCTGGACCGGCAGGAGCGCGCGTGGCAGGCGGGCCTGACGGTGGAGTTGTCGCCGACGAACCAGGCCCCGCCGGTGCGCGAGCAGAAGCGGAAGCGGAATTACTAAGCGGGCGGGCGGGTTCCGCGCGGTTTTGGAGCACGGCGGTCCGCTGCCACCTTGCGCGGGCCGGCGGCGGTCGGACAGCGGCAGGGGACGGACGCACTCCAAGACGCTGGCGCGCTGCCCGGACGCGCCGCAACTTTCCTTCAAGACGGGTTTCCCTGCGGGCGTCCATTGCCCGTGCAAGCCCAACCTCTGTCCGCTGATTCCCTTTCCCGCCGCGCCTTTGCGGGCGGCCTGCTCCTGTCCACCGGCGCGTTCGCCGCCGCCGCCCCGCCCAAGCGCGTCGCCGCCATCGTCACGGTCTATCACCACAACTCGCACGCGGACGTGATCGTCAGCCGCATTCTCCAGAGCCACACGCTCGACGGGAAGGGCACCTGGCCGCCGGGCGCGGGCTGGCCGAAGCTCAAGCTGGTGAGCCTCTACATTGACCAGGAGCACGAGAAGGACATCGGCAAGCGGCTCGCGGCGGAGCACGGCGTGCCCATCATGAAGACCATCGCGGAGGCGCTCACGCTGGGCGGCAAGTCGCTCGCGGTGGATGGCGTGCTGCTCATCGGCGAGCACGGCAAGTATCCGCTCTCCGAGTCGGGCCAGATCATGTATCCGCGCCGGCGGTTCCTCGAGGAGACGGCGGCGGTCTTCCGCCAGACGGGCCGCAGCGTGCCGGTGTTTTCGGACAAGCACCTTTCCTGGAACTGGGCCGACGCGAAGTGGATGTATGACACGTCGCGCGAGCTGAACTTTCCGATGATGGCCGGCTCGTCGGTGCCCGGCCTCTGGCGGCGGCCCGCGCTCGAGATGCAGCTCGGCGCGCGCGCGACCGAGGCGGTGGTGCTCTCCTACGGCCCGATCGAGGGCTACAGCTACCACGGCCTCGAGGCGCTGCAATGCCTCGTCGAGCGGCGCAAGGGCGGCGAGACCGGTGTGGCGGCGGTGCAGTTTGTGGAAGGCCCGCAGGTGTGGGAGGAAATGAAGAAGGGCCGCTTCAGCCGCGACGTTTTCCAGGCCGCGCTCGACGCGTGCGAGAACAAGGCGTGGCTCAAGAAGCCGCCCGAGGAGCAGATCAAAAACCCGGCCGCGTTCTTCATCGAGTATCGCGACGGCTTCAAGGCCGCGCTGGTCCACGGGCTGCGCGAGTGGGTGGTGGCGTGGCGCGAGGAGGGGCGCAAGGATTACCCGGCGACGGCCTTCTGGACGCAGGAAGCGCGGCCGTTCGGGCACTTCGGCTACCTGCTGCAAGGGGTCGAGAAGATGATCTACACCGGCAAGCCGACGTGGCCGGTCGAGCGCACGCTGCTGGTCACGGGCGTGCTCGCGGGCATCTTCGAGTCGCGGCGGCAGGGCGGCAAGCGGCTGGAAACGCCGCACTTGAACGTGGCCTACACGCCGACGTTCACATGGCGCGATCCGGGGCCGCCGCCAACGGGCCGGCCGTTGCAGGGGCAGTAGCAGCGCGCGTCGCTGGGAAAACATTGCGCGCGGGGAAGGCGAACTTTCCCGTGACCAGCGCGTTGGATGGTTGTCTATTCGCGACATGAAGACCAACCTCCAACCCACCGCCTTCCACATCCACACGCCCCGCCGGGAATTCCTGCGCCGGGCGGCGTTCGCCTCCGCGCTGTTCACCGTGCCCGGCCTGTTCGCCGACCAGCTCACGCTCACGCCGAAGGCGACCGAGGGGCCCTTCTATCCCGACAAGCTCCCGCTCGACACGGACAACGACCTCGTCATCGTCAACGACTCGCTCACGCCCGCCGTTGGGGAAATCACCTGGCTCTCGGGCCGGCTGCTCACCGCCAGCGGCACGCCCATCCGCAACGCGACCATTGAAATCTGGCAGTGTGACAACGCGGGCGTCTATCTCCACACGCGCACCGGCGGCGACAAGGCGAAGCGCGACGCGAACTTCCAGTGCTTCGGCCGCTTCATCACGGGCAGCACGGGCGAGTATCTCTTCCGCACGATCAAGCCAGTGCCCTATCCGGGCCGCACACCGCACATCCACCTGGCGGTGAAGCTCAAGGGGAGGAAGGAGTTCATCAGCCAGTGCTACATCAAGGGCCATCCCGGCAACGAGAAGGACGGCATCTGGAAGCGCATCACCGACCCGAAGCAGCGCGACAACGTGACGCTGGATTTCGCCCCGCTCAAAGGCTCGAAGACCGGCGAGCTGGCCGCGAAGTGGGATGTCGTGCTGGGGCTGACGCCGGCCGAGGCGTAGGCCCGGCAGGCCGCTTGCGTGCCGCGCGCCGGTTGGGCTAATGTCCCGCCATGAACGACCAGAGCCAGACGACTTCAGCTCCCGACGCGCAGGCGCGTCGGGTTGAACTGGCTCGCCGGGCGTTCAGGGAGTTTTACGCGCAGTGCTTCTGGTCTTATCGGCGCGACTGGCTCGTGGAGGAGGAAGACATTCCCTGGCTGATTGAGGAACTTCGCCTCAACGGCGGCCACAAAGGCTACCGGATGGCCACGGCCCTGCTATGCCCATAGGTGTCTTCGAGCGCGAGGTGCTGCTGGTGCTGGCAGGACAGCGCAGCCCGGACAGCTACATCGGCGGGGCAACCGTCCTGCATCAGGCGTCCGACTCTCCCCGCGCCTCGGCCGACGTGGATATTTTCCACGAATCTTCCGCAGCAGTGAGGGCCGCCTGCTGCGCGGACTTTGCCACCCTCAAAGCTGCGGGTTACTCGGTCGAACCGTTGCTGATGCTGCCATCCTTTCAGCGGGCGGTCGTGGGACAGCGCGGCCTCACGACCAAGCTCGAATGGGTAGAAGACAGCGCTTTCCGGTTTTTCCCCGTGGAGGCCGACCCGGAATTCGGCTGGCGACTCAATTTCTGGGATGCTGCCACGAACAAGGTGCTGGCCCTCACTGACCGCGAAAAGGTGCGTGACTGGATTGATGTGGCCTTTCTACACGAACGCCACCTGCACCTCGGCGCACTGGCTTGGGCGGCAGCCGCCAAAGACCCCGGACTGACGCCCGAAACGTTGCTTCAGGCCGCACTTCGGTTCGAGCATTTCGCGGTGACGGAACGCCGCTGGCAGGCATCCCATGTGGGAACCGCGCCGAATCTGGAGGAGTTTCGCCACCGGTTTGCTGGTCATGTGCGCGACGCGTTGAAACTGGTGCAGTCGCTGCCGCCGCACGAATTCGGCTGCTTCTATCTTAACGCCGCCGGCCAGCCCGTCTGCCCCGACCCCGGCTCGCCGGACTTCGCCAGGCTCACGCGCCACTACGGCAGCTTGAAGGGCGCGTGGCCGCGCATCGTGGAGAAGTAGCTTCGCTGGCCGGCGCGAATTCCCCGCTCGACGCGGCTGCGTGGGGTTGGTGTCATCGTCAGCCATGAAACTGCCGTCGCTTTCCGTTCTCCTCTGCCTGCTGGCCGTGACCGCCTCCGCCCGTGCGGCGGAGGGTTTTAGTTTTGCCGACGTGGCGGGCAAGCACCTCGACGTGCGCCATGCCGGCAAGCCGGTCGTGCGCTTCATGTATGCCTACGAGCCGGCCACGAAGGAGTCGCTGCACGACACCTACAAGCCTTACCTGCACGTCTTCGATGCCACCGGGCAGCGGCTCATCACCAAGGGGCCGGGCGGGCAGTTCACGCACCATCGCGGCATTTTCATCGGCTGGAACAAGATCGCCTTCAACGGCAAGAGCTACGACCGCTGGCACATGACCGGCGGCGAGCAGGTTCACCAGAAGTTTCTGAAGCAGGAGGCCGGGCCGGAGCGCGCCACGTTCACGTCGCTGGTGCACTGGAACGACGCGGCGAAGGAGGCGTTCATCGTCGAGGAGCGCACCTTCACCGTGCGCCGGGCGGCGGGCGGCACGCTCATTGACTTCAGCGCGAAGCTGTCCGCCCCGCGCGGCGACGTGAAGCTCGACGGCGACCCGGAGCACGCGGGGGTTCATTTCCGGCCGGCGGGCGAACTGGACGTGCAGAAGACCGTGTATGCCTTTCCGGCGGAGAAGCCGGACGCCAAGAAGGACAAGGACTATCCGTGGGTGGGCGGGACGTTCACGCTGGGCGGCGCGGCTTACAGCGTCGTTCACATGAGCCATCCGAAAAACCCCGCAGGCACGCGCTGGTCCGCCTACCGGAACTACGGGCGCTTCGGCGCGTTCCCCGTGGCGGAGATCAAGCAGGGCGGGTCGTTCACCTTCAACTACCGGTTCCTCATCACCAACGGCGAACTGCCGGACGCGGCGGTCATCAACCCGCTCCACGCCGAGTTTGCCGGCGCGAGTTTGCCGGCGACGAAGATCACGAAGGTGCCGGCCGACGGGGCCAAGGCCGCCGCGCCAAAGCAGAAGGACGAGAAGAAGTAAGGCCGCCGCTCACAGCCCGCGCGCCAGCGTCCACACAAGGACTTCGCCCGCGCCGTGCTCGCGCAGCACGCGGGCGACGGCGCTGGTGGTCGCGCCCGTGGTGAGCACGTCATCGAGGACTAGGAAGCGCTCGCCGTCGAGGGATTTGGGCCGAACCGGGGCGAAGGCGTGGCGGACGTTGTCGGCGCGGGCGTGCTTGTCGAGCTGGGTTTGCGTGCGCGTGGGCTGGATGCGCTTCACCAAGTCAGTTCGCACGGGGATGTTCAACGCGGTCGCGAGGCGGGCGGCGAGGCGTTCGGCCTGGTTGAATTCGCGTTCTCGCTGCTTCACCGGGTGCAGCGGCACGGGGACGATGCCAGCCAGCTTTTCCTCGCGCAGAGCGGGCGCGGCCGGGCGCACCAGCAGGTCGGCGAGGAACGGCTCGAACCACAGCTCGCGCTTGTATTTGTAGCGGTGGATGACGCCGCGCAGGAAGTCGTTCGCCACGACCGAGGCGCGCGCCCAACGGAAATGGAGGTCGAGGTCGCGGCAGTTGGAGCACTCGAAGGCCGTGGTGATGTCGCCGGGGTAGGGCAGCCCGCAGCGCTCGCACCACGGCGGGGCGATGAACCGGACGGACTGCCAGCAACCAGGACACACGTAGCCCTCGGCAGCGGTGGCGCGGGCCTCGCCGCAAAGCTGGCACACGGCGGGGAAGACGAAGTGCAGCCCGGCATCGAGCCAGTCACGGGCCAGGTTGGTGGGGGCCGGGTTCATCGGGGGTGGAGAACCACGGAAGACGCGGAAGACGCGGAAGGGGAAACGGGATGAACAAAGCGGCCCGGTGGTTCGCGGCGTTCCCCTTCCGCGTGTTCCGCGTGTTCCGTGGTTTCAATGACGGGACTGCGTTTCATCCTGACAAGGCGGCGGTGTTTGCGGCAGGCGCGCAACCACGACGAGCACGGCGGCCATGACGAGCAAGGCGAGCCAGCCGTCGAGGAGCTTGTCCGTGCCCCAGAACGCGCCGCCCGCGCCCGCGCCGGGCAGGGTCACGGTCTTGAACACCTTGAGCCAGAACACCCAGCCCGCGTGCAGGCCGATGGCAAACCAGAGGCTGCCCGTGCGCAGGCACGCGAGCGCGAGCGCGACGCCGCCCACCGTGAGCGTGAGCGCGGGCAGGAGGTTTTCGGGCGCGGCAATTCCGCGCATCATGCGCGGGAGCAACGCGAGGCCGGACGCCCAGCCGACCGGCCCCGTGTGCTCGACGCGCGCGAGGAAATGCACCGCCGAGTAAAGCGCCGCGCTGGCCACCAGCGCCGCCGACAAGGGCCACGCGGCCCGCAGCGCGCCAAACACCACGCCCCGGAAGATGGTTTCTTCGAGCAAGGCCACGACGACCGCCGCCAACGTGGCAGTCACGAGCAGTTGCAGGAACACCGGCGCGGGATGGCTGAAGTTGAAGCTCCGCACGCCCGCGCCGGCCATCGCGAGGGCAGCCAGCAGCAGCGAGCCGAAGCCCAGCGCGAGGCCCCGGCCCAATTCGCGCCGGGCCGCGAGCGGACTGGTCAGGCCCAGCGCCCGGCGGTCGGCGAGCGCCAGCGCGCGCAGCAGCGGCCACAAGCCCGCCAGCGCGGCCACGAGCAGGCAGCGGTTGACGTAGCGGTGGAAGGGCTGGCTGGCGAGGGCATGGAACGGGGCGAATTCCGAGGCCGCCCACTGGCCGAGCTGGAACAGCCACGGGGCCAGCAGCGCGCCGAGGAGGAACACGCCCGCCACGTAGCAGAGCAGGAGTCCAACGGCGCGCACGCGCGGATTAAGCGGCCTTGCCGACCCCCCGCCAAGCGGATATTGTCCCGCGCGCAAGAGAAGGCTGGCACACATTTGGCTGACGCGGCGGCGTAACTTTTGGGGCGCGGGCGCGTCCTTGACGCAAAACTTGACCGCAACTTGATCGGGACGACGAATGCGATTGCTACCACTGGGCCTGTTCCGCAGAAAAAAGAAGCCGACGGTCCACGACCCGGACGCGCCGCATTTGTTCGGCCCCTATTCCCTGCACGAGCTGATCAACCGGGGCGGCACGGCGGAGATCTGGACGGCCACGGACAAGGAGGGCAACACCTACGCGCTGCGGCGGCTGCTGGGCAACGGCACCGTGGACAAGACCGCGCGCAAGCAGTTCCTCCACGGGTGCAAGGTGCTGGAGAAAATCCACGGTCACCAATACATCATCGGCCTCCACCGCCACGGGAAGGTGGACGGGGTGGACTACACGCTGCTGGAGCGGGTCATCGGCTCGAACCTCAAGCTGCTCATCACCCGCAACGACCCCGTGCTGGGCGAGTTTGTCGGCAACATCCTGATAGACTCGGCCATCGCCCTCGAGCACCTGCACGAGCAGGGCTTCATCCACCTCGACTTCAAGCCGGAGAACATCCTCGTGACGCAGGCCGGCGACATCCGGCTGGTGGACTTCGACCTCGCCCAGCCGCTGCCCAAGAAGCCCACGCGGATGCCCAGCAACGCCGGCACGCCCGCCTACATGGCCCCGGAGCAAATCCGCCACGAGCCGCTCGACCAGCGGGCGGACATCTTCTCCTTCGGCGTGACGGCCTACGAGGTCCTGACCTTCCGCAAGCCCTTCATCGGCGACACGCCCGAGGCCGTGCTCCGCAAGCAGCTTGATGAGAAGCATCCCATCACGCCGCCGCGCGAGATCAACGAAGACATCCCCATCGCCGTCGAGCGCATCATCATGAAATGCCTCGAACGCGACCCGGAGAAGCGTTTCCCCAACGCGCACGTCCTCGTCGCCCAGCTTCAGCAGGCGTTGTATGTGAAGTGAGGGCGGCGTGGGGCTTCGCTCCCGGCCGCCACCACCGCTCGCCGCCCGGCGGAAGTTCCGGTTCGACACCGGATCGCCTTTTTTCTAACCTCCGGCCGCCATGAACATCCTGTTTCTCAACGGCCCCAACCTGAACCTGCTCGGCCAGCGGCAGCCGGAGATCTACGGGCGCACCACGCTGGCGGACATCGAGGCCAAGTTGCGCGACATGGCGGCCAAGGCGGGGGTTTCGATGGACTTCCGCCAGACCAATCACGAGGGCGAACTGGTCACCTGGGTTCAGGAAGCGCGGGGAAAGTTCTCCGTTATCGTGATTAACGCGGCGGCCTACACCCACACGAGCATCGCGCTGCGGGATGCCATCGCGGCGGTCGGGGTGCCCACGATTGAGATTCATCTGTCCAACATCCATGCCCGGGAGGAGTTCCGGCACTCGTCCATGATCGCCGCCGTCTGCCAGGGGCAGATCGCCGGTTTTGGCGAGCAGTCGTATTACTTGGGTTTCCAGTCGGCTTTACAGTTAAAGGCACCTTGAGCGGTGTCTTTTCGGGTGAAACCTGCCGCTGCGGCAGCCCCCTCGCAGGTGGCGATGCGCCTTCCGAATGACCGCTTGACGCTCCCGAGCGCGCTCTCTACGCTCCGCCTCCGTTGAAACGAGAAAGCGCGGTTCAGTTCGTTCGCACCGCCTTTCTCCTCGAATGAGCAAACGCTCTCATAACGTCGCGCATCTTCCAACCAGGAGGACTCTGTGGATCTAAAAGACATCAAAGCCATCATTGACTTGATGAAGAAGAACTCCATTGCGGAGTTCGAACTCGAAAAGCAGGAATTCAAAATCCGGCTCAAGCGCGGCAACCTCGGCGGCCCCGTCGCCTACGACGAGGCCCCCGCTATCACCCAATACGCCAGCCCCGCGCCGGTCGCGGCGCTGCCCGCACCGGCCGCCGCTCCGGCGGCGACGACGAGCCTCCCCGGCGATTCCGAGATCAAGTCGCCCATGATCGGCACGCTGTATCGTTCGCCCTCGCCCGAGGCCGCCCCCTACGTGGATGTCGGCTCTGAGGTCGGCCCCGACACCGTCGTGTGCATCATCGAGGCGATGAAGGTCATGAACGAGATCAAGGCCGAGA
>Ga0172376_10008113_pt1 | contig 11021 bp, 9 predicted proteins | sample Lak35m_FD_121114 | JGI IMG/M metagenome (GOLD analysis project Ga0172376, IMG submission 121114) | Freshwater microbial communities from Kabuno Bay, South-Kivu, Congo - kab_092012_35m | ecosystem: Environmental > Aquatic > Freshwater > Lake | place: Democratic Republic of the Congo: South-Kivu...
ACCGTGGGATAACCATGACGACATTGAGGTGAACCATCGCCGCCTCGCTCAGCAATGCGATCAAGCTATCGGAGCGTTGCTGACAGATCTCAAAGAGCGCGGCTTACTCGACGAAACGCTTGTTATCTGGGGCGGCGAGTTCGGTCGGACGCCCGTTGTTGAACTTCCCAAGCAAGGTTCGAACGCCGGCAAGATTAACGGCCGCGACCATAACCATTGGGGCTACACCACATGGATGGCGGGCGGTGGTGTGAAGGGTGGCTATGTACATGGCGCGACCGACGAGTTTGGCTTCAAGGCCGTCGAGAAGCCGGTACATGTCCATGACCTGCAAGCCACGATCTTGAAGCTGATGGGCTTCGATCACGAACGCTTCACTTATCACTACGCGGGACGCGACTACCGTCTGACCGATGTTCACGGCAACGTGGTCGATGAACTGATTGCTTAACCACAGAGAGCCAAGCGGGGCTTGCGAACGCCCTTGATGTCACCGTAGCAGGCACATTCGATGTGCCGTGGCCCTTCCGATCGTTGGCAGACGGCACATCGAATGTGCCTGCTACGAAAGACACGGAACGCGCAGAAATAGAACAGTCAGGGCGGTCACTTCGCGGCCTTTTTCTTGCGTTTGCCGCCCTGAGCGTTGTCGGCTTTCGCGGCACCACCTTGACCGCCCCAAAGCGGTTTGACGTTGGATTGATTCCACTTATCCCACAGGCTTTGTAACTCGCTAACGAGGCCAGGATTTGCGTCCGCCAGGTCGCGGTCCTCGTGAATGTCGTTGGAAAGATTGTAGAGACGCACGCCGCTCGAACCCTTTTGGCCGTCCGCGTTGGCGTCGTAGCGGACCAATTTCCAATCGCCTTTGCGGATCGCCATTTGATCGCCAAATCGCCAATACAAGGCGTCGTGTGGAGCGGTCGACTTTTCGCCATTGAGGTGCGGCAAAAGATTCACGCCGTCGATCCGCCACTCTGGTTTGAAGGTCACACCGGCGGCCGCCAGGGCGGTCGCGTGCAAGTCGAGTTGAATCGTCGGATGCTCGAACACCCCGGGCTTGATGCGCCCGGGCCACGCCACGACGAACGGGACTCGCACGCCGCCTTCAAGCGTCGTGCGTTTGCTCCCACGCAGCGGTTCATTGCGCGAACCATTCACCGTCACGCCCTGCATCGTTGGTCCGCCATTGTCACTCATGAAGGTGATGAGCGTGTTCTCGCTCTGTCCGACCTCTGCCAACTTCGCGCGGACCACACCGATGGCATCATCCATCGCAGACATCATCGCGGCATAAGTGCGGCGCTGCTTGTCCTCGATCTGACTGAACTTCGCGAGCCGCGATTCAGTCGCGTGCATCGGCGTATGGACGGCGTTGAAGGAAAGGTACAGAAACCACGGCCGCCCCTTGTTGCGTTCGATGAAGGATGCGGCCTCACGTCCAAACGCATCAGTGGTGTAGTCGAGATCATTAACAGGCTGACTCCCTCTCAGGATGCCTTGCTTGTCAAAAAAGCTATGAGCACCGCCAAGGAATCCGAAGAACTCATCAAAGCCACGCTTCTGAGGATGCAGTTCAGGAGTACCTCCGAGATGCCACTTGCCAACCAGTGCCGTCTGATATCCCACGGACTTCAACCGATCAGCGAGCGTCTTTTCACCAAGCGGCAAGCCTTGTGCGCCACTCGGATTGAACTCGTGTCCAAAGTGCGTCTGATAGCGGCCCGTCAACAAGCCGGCGCGTGTTGGCGAGCAATACGGCCCCGTGACATATCCGTTCGTAAAACGCACTCCGGCCGCCGCCAGCGCATCCAAGTGTGGCGTCGCGATGTCTTTGCAGCCGTGAAAGCCAACATCGGCATACCCCATATCATCGCCGACAATCACCAAGATATTGGGCTTCGAGTCTGCGGCATCGAGCACAGAACTCAAACCCAGTACCACTAACAGCACGCCGAGTCGTAGCATGAGAAAAACTCCCGTCATCGAATTGTCGGAAACCAACGTCGAGGAGTCTGGCCAGTCGAGTTCGATACGCCAATCAACTTCCAAGGCCGAAGTTATCGGATGAACCTCGTTCACGCCTTCATCGCGAGCCGTCGTTCACGTTCCTTCTGAAACTCTTCAATCGGATCGATGTTGGGGTCGATCTCTTCTTCCATGACTTTAAAGAAGCTGGAGCCGAGCACTCCCAAGATACCTGCGAAAAGCGCAAGTCCTGTGACGAAGGTGAACATGACGACGAGGCGTCCGAGCGTCGTCACAGGCGAGATGTCGCCATATCCAACGGTCGCGACCGTCACCATCGTGAAGTAGACCGCATCGAAGAGGTTGGTGAACTTGTCAGGCTGAGCTTCTTGCTCGATCTCAAAAACAGCGACTGAACAGAATAAGCCGATGATTGCCATCGAGAACCCCAACGGCTTAAGTGCCGGAACCGCTCGATAGAAACCAAGTGCCACCAACTGCAACGAGCGCGAATATCGAAAAAACTTCAGCAGACGAAATACCTTCAGAGTACGCACGAGATGCCGAGACTCGACCGGCACGACCAACCCTGCCCAGAACGGCACGATCGAAATCAAATCGATCAGCCCTAAGGGCGAATGCGGGTAATGCCAGCCGTAGCTGTCCTGAGCATCGTCGATCCAACGCAATGCGTACTCGATTGTGAACACCAGCGCGATGACGATTTCAAACCAACGGAAGAAAGGATGCGCTTGCTCGGTTGTCGTTGCCCCCGTCGAAATCTCGACGACATAAGCCGCCGTGCCCAAGAGCACTAACAGCTTCAGCCACGGGTCGGCACGGCGCAAGATCACAGCAACTTTGGGCATGATGCGAGCATCCTTCGTGATCAGCGGACCTCAGTGACGAATCAGGTGGGGCACAAAACGACTCGTGTTGTGAGTCACGGGATTTTCATCCTCACGGACGCCAATACCACAAGCTCGATCACCGATGATCCAACTCCCAATCACCGCGTGACCGCGTCCCCAATTCGGCAGAGGGTAGTGAGCTTGGTAGATCATCGTCTCGTCCGCATAAGGGCCATCCGTCTCTAACTCGATGCGGCCATTACGGACAATCTGAATATTACTGCCCTCCCGCGACAAGATTGGCTTGCGGACATAGTCACCCGATCGTCGCAGCCAACTGGCCGGCAGCAAGTACTCACTCTCCGGAAACAATTCCCACAGCAGCACGAGCAGCGCTTTGTTAGAGAGCAGCATCTTCCAAGGCGGTTCGATCCACTGCGTTTTGGCGGTCGATAGGTTCGCGGAGAACTCTTCCGCCAGCAGCCACTCCCATGGATAGAGCTTGAAGAGTCGCTCAATTGGCACTTCGTCTTGATTGACAAAGACGTGCTCGCGTGAGTCAAAACCGATCTCAGTGATGTCGAGATACTCGGTCTCAATACCGGCCTGCTGAGCAGTGTCCCGGAGGTAGGTGATATTACCGAAATCCTCTTCGTGATCTGGTGTCGCGGCGAAGCTCATGCGTGCGAGGCCCCGCTCGCGTAGGTAGTTCCAGGCAGCAATCAGTTCTTCGTGCAGACTATTAAACTGATCCAGTTCCGGATGCTCAGCTTCAAGCCACTGCCATTGCACGACGGCCGCCTCAAACAACGCAGTCGGAGTATCCGCGTTGTACTCCAACAGTTTGGGAGCCGAACGACCGTCAAACGCGAGATCAAAGCGTCCGTAAATCGTCGGTTCGTCGTTGTCCCAACTGGCGCGAATCCAGTCACGGAACGCAGCGGGAATGTGAAACTCTTCAAATCGGTTCTCATCCAGCACGACCTGCACAGCTTCCAAACACATCTCATGCAATGTGTTCGTGGCCACTTCGAGCCAATCGACTTCGGCCATCGAGAACTCGTACCAACCACCTTCGTCCCAATACAGATCGCCGTCGATGGTGTGATACGTGAACCCCAGCTGCTCGACGTCTTGCCGCCAATTCAATCGCGGCGGAGAAATGACTCGCCGCATCACGAGCCTCCCGAAAATGCCCCACCGATCCGACCAAAGCCACCAGATGACACATGACTAGAACTCGTGGAATGAGTCGCATGTGACGTCCCAGCCGTCGAGTGAGCAATCCCCGAAGTGGTCGAATGCGGCGTTGGAGTCACACCCGAAGTGGTATGCACCGGAGTTGACGAGCCTCCTAGATGGATTGTCGGCCCGAAGAACGCTGGCCGCGCCCCATAGCCGTGGTAGTAACTACTACGATGAGTGGTGTTGGTATTCTGGGCCGTCTGTGGCGGAGGACAGGGTACCTTTTCGGCCTCACCAGGCTGTGGAGGTCGATCGCAAGTCGTCGCGGTTTGATCTTGATGATGAGGCTTGGGCGGTTGCGCTCGCTGCCCACATCCGAAGGCCGTCATCGCTGGAACCAGTAAAGAGAGCGCCACCCGTGTGCTGCGTTTCATGCTGTCACCCTTTCTCCAGGACATCGCTCTACATCATAGAAATGACGACGATCAAGCTGATCCCCAATAGCAACGCCGCCACCACAACTCCGACGGCCATGTTGCCTGCTTCTAGTTGCTTCTCGATATCGAGCCGTTTGGTCACCAACTCAAACAGTTTGAAGCCCAACAGCATCAGCACCAGTCCGAGTAACCCGAAGGCTCCCGTGCCGATGAGAGCATGCAACAGGGCTTCGAAATCCGAGGGGACATTCGCCAGCAACGAGAACGACTGAATCACAGAAACCTCCGATGTAAAGCGTGAGAGACATGAAACGGAAGCGTCAGCTCAGCCCGAATGGACGCGACTCACCGTGCTCACACGAACGAGAGCCCAACGTTCAAACATTGGCCAGCCTTCGAACACTGCCGCGAACGACTTACCTCAAAAGTGGATCAATCAAGAAATCGAAACTTTTTGCCGCAACGCGACGAACGTCTTCCGAGGAAGCATTGGCCACGCAGCTTTAAGCTTCGCTACCAACGTTGGCAGACTTGATGTGTCGCGAAAAGGGCTGATGCGGCTCGCCAAAATTTGTCGCGTTTTTCGCGAGCCGCCGGCGCTATCTGCGGGCCTGAATCTCTCGCCCGACGCGAACGCGTTTGGCTCACCGGGAAACGCAGTGATTTCCAGCCGTCGGTATCGCCAGTGATTTCGTCCCACGACGAGAATCGACGGCTTTGCTGAGGTGGAATCGTTGTCGTATCGTCCGCCGTTCTCGGCTTCGGGCTTGAACAAGTAGCCTCTGACTTTGAATGCGAAAGGATGCTCTCGTGGCGGAAAAGGTTGTGATTATCGGATCGGGTCCAGCAGGTTTAGCGGCGGGTATCTATTCCGCCCGAGCGAATCTTCAGCCGCTGCTCTTCGAAGGTCAGATGTCGCAAGAGAATTATGACCTCGGTCGCCCGCCGGGTGGGCAACTCATGATTACGACCGAAGTTGAAAACTATCCTGGCTTCCCGTCGGGCAATCTCTCGGCCTACTTCGATTCGGCTATCGACAAAGAACGCCGGCAGTACATGGCCCCTCATCGCGGCCACGGAGTCAGCGGCCCCGAGCTCATGGAACTCGTCCGACAACAAGCGGTGAACTGCGGCACCAAGATCGTCAGCGAAGACATCGTGAGCGTCGATTTCTCCAGTCGTCCGTTCAAGCTCACGACATCTGGCGGTGACACGATCGAAGCACACTCGGTCATCATCGCGACGGGCGCGCGGGCGAATTACCTCGGCCTTGAATCTGAGAAGCAATTCAAGAATCGTGGCGTTTCGGCATGTGCTGTCTGCGACGGTGCCCTGCCCCGCTTCCGCAATAAGCCGCTCGTTGTTGTCGGTGGCGGCGATAGCGCGATGGAAGAAACGTCATATCTGACGAAGTTTGCCTCGAAAGTTTATGTGATCCATCGCCGTGATAAGTTCCGCGCCAGCAAGGTCATGGCGCAGCGTGTCGTCGAGAATCATAAAGTCGACGTGAAGTGGAACTCGGTCGTCGATGAAGTGCTCGGCGACGACGCGAGTGGAGTCACCGGCGTCCGCATCCGCAGTGCAATGGATCCATCAAAGACCGAGACGCTCGAGGCATCCGGCTACTTCTGTGCGATCGGCCATACGCCGAATACGGACTTTCTCAACGGCCAGTTGCTGACGACCGACAAAGGCTATGTCCAGTGGACCTTGCCGCATCGCACCAACACGAGCGTTGAGGGCGTCTTCGCAGCAGGCGACGTCGCTGACGACTACTACCGCCAAGCGATCACTGCGGCAGGCTCGGGATGTCAAGCGGCGCTCGATGCCGAACGCTGGCTCGCGGCACAAGGCATTGAGTAATGCGGAGTCGTTGTCATTGGTCAGTTGTCCGTGGTTGGTCGTGAGTCTGTTAGATTCAGCAGTCTTCGGCGGACGCTGACTCAATGCCGATGCCACCGTTTCGTTTCCGCCCGCCCCTTCTTACCGCCGAATGGCCTCCCATGCTCACTGCTGAAGGATGTTTCGCTCGTCGCTTTCGTTTGTGGGATGCGTTGCCGTCTGAGTACGAGTGGGTGCTGATCGCGGACCCTCGGCACGTGCAGTACTTCTGCAACTTCTGGGTCAACCCCATCAGTTTCTCGACGTGCGAACGAGGACTCTTGCTGCTCGAACGCAGCGGCAAGGCGACGTTGCTTGCGGACAACATGACGTTCCGTTCGAAGGCGTCTGATCCCTTCGTTGATGCGACGCAGATCGGTCAGTGGTACGACCACAAGCACTCGGTCTTGAACCGCGATCATGTGCTCTTCGCGCAGCTCAAGAGTTTCAAGCCGCAACTGCATGCGGCGCGAGGACTCGTCGAAGGCGAGTGGCTGCCCGTGACGGTGTGCGACGAACTGGATCTCGGCATCGAGTCCCGCGCTCTCGAACTGGGCAGCATTATTCGGCAATTGCGACGACAGAAAGAACCCGACGAGATCGCGTTGCTCGAACGCTGCATGCGCGCGTGCGAAGCTGGGCATTGTCGAGCCCTCGAGGTTCTCAAACCGGGAATGACCGATCTCGCGGTCTACTTAGAAGTCTCTCAAGCCGCACAAGCGACCGCCGGTCTGCCGAGTGCCGTCTATGGCGACTTCCGTTCGGTCAACGCAACGACTCCGAAACGCGGTGGTCTGCCAGTCAACGAACGGCTCAACGATGGAGACCTCTTCATTCTCGACTACTCGGTCGTGATCGGTGGTTATCGCAGCGACTTCACCAACACACTCGCGGTAGGAATTCCGACATCCGATCAACTCGAAATCTTCGAGACCGTGCAAGCTGCGTTGCTCGCTGCCGAACAGCGGCTCGTCAGTGGAATTCGCGCCGCTGAGGTCTATCACGCCGCATCGAATGTGCTGACTTCGGCAGGACATGCACCGCTAGCCCATCACTGCGGTCATGGCCTCGGCCTCGGACATCCCGAACCGCCAATTCTCGTGCCGCAAAGCGAGGACGTGTTATTCAGCGGCGACGTCATCACGCTCGAGCCCGGTCTCTACGTTGAAGGCATTGGCGGCGTGCGACTCGAACATAATTACCTAATCGGCGATACTAGCTATCGACGCTTGAGTCAGCATGAATTGCGTTTGAAGTAGCGGGGGCGAAGCCCAACGAGCACTCAGGCGCGAGGAAATTTGCCATGCCAGATCGCACGAAGTGCCTAACGATCATTGTGGGAGTGCTGGTTTACTGCTTGCTCGGCGAAGCCACGAAGGCTGCCGACGATTTTCTCGCTTTGGCCCGTCCGTGGGTCGCTGACGAACTCAAGCTGTCCGATGAGCAGCGTGCTCGAGCCAAAGTCCGAGTTCGCTTCTTTCAAGCAGAGATGCTGAGTGTTGCCAACAGTTATCCGCTCGGCGGTCAGGATGCCGACGGAACTCGCAAGCGTGCGCGACTTGAGAAGCAACTTCGTGAAGCCAGTGCGCGTACCTCGGCAGAAATCCGCGACCTGCTGACTGAGGAGCAACTTGAACGCTTTCAGAAGATGAAGCTCGAACCCGTGCTCTCCGACACGGTGAAGTTCGAGACGCGGCGTTCGTTTGCCGCGCTGTTGTGGCCTGGTGACCTGCAAGCCTTGAAGCTGACATCCGGGCAACAAGCCCGCTTGAACGCGATTTTGATTCAGGCAACCCACGATTGGCGGACGGGAACCGGCGAGGCCGATGTGCGATTGCAGACATTGAGAGACCGTGTGATTCAGGAACTCAGTGAGATCCTGAATCCTGAGCAGCGCCAACGGCTTCCCATCAAAGGGACGCTGCGAGAGCCATCGATGATCCTGCTGAGCCATTCGCAGTACGACCTTTTGGGAAGTACCGCCGCGTTTACCAAACCCGGTACTTTGGCACGCGACCTCGCCAGCGAGGTCGACACATTGAAGCTCATTCGAGTGGACGATCTGACGTCAATGGTGCGTGTGGGGGACAAGCACGGTGAGCCGTTGAAGCACGTTTTGTGGCATCGTGAAACCGAGCGAATTTTGGCGGCAGCCAGCAGTCCCAACAGCAAGTTCATCGTCACGATTGGCGGCAGCGTTCCCGGTGCGAATGTTGCCGCTGAGATTCGATTGTGGGATGCCAAGACTGGGGAATTACTGACGCTCGCATCCCCGATTCACGGGTTAGGTTCATCATCAGCGCGCACAGCCAGCGTGGCTTTCGTCACATCGGAGTGCGTGTTGTTCAACGTCTCTCCGTTCGGACGCTAAGAGGTCTTCTGCAAACTCATAGCATGGGCTTCCAGCCCGTGCTGCGTGGACTATTACAGACGGTGACTCGAACTTTTCGCGGCACGGGATGGAATCCCATGCGAATCGGACACCCCTGAAGGGCGTGGCACGTCAAAGCAGCATCAGCAATAAGGCAGCAGCATGGTCTCTCATTGTCAGCGATCTTGCCGACGATCCGATCGACTTTTCGTACCGTCATTTTGGCGCGGTGCGATGGTTGTTCTCGCCGCGCTACTGGTTGTGGTTGCGGATCGAACGACCCGCGCCGATGCCCCCAACTCAGCGAAGCTGCTGGGACGCTGGGGGCGTGACGACACTTACGTCGGTAGCCGCACCAATTCCTTGAGTTTCTCGTCAGACGGCCGGTGGTTGGCATGGGCGGCCGATCATCTGAGTGTGGGTGTGGTTGATGTGACACGTGAGCGAGAGATTGAATTCATCCCGTTCGCTGCCGACTCCTCGCAGGCATTTTTTCTGCAAGAACCGGATGAACTGCTCATTGTGGCAACACAGAGTGCGCTGACCGAGGTTTGGAACGTGCGGACTCGGCAACGACTCCGAACGCTTACGCCGATCCCTTCGCCGTTTGCGGTTTCGTCCCAAAGTCAACGAGCGGCTTACTTCGATGGGCAGCACTGGTGTTCCCGGGATCTCAAGACTGGCGAGGTCACAGCACAGCTCCCCGCGTTGCAGCTCGATGCGCGTGTTGGCTTTGTGTCGCTGTCTGAAGATGGGCGGCTGCTCGTCATCAGCGATCAGACAGGCCGCTCTGAAATCTGGGACTTCAACACGAAGCAACGACTGTGGCAGGACTCGAAGCGCGCCATGCTGAGCCGCGCGGCTTACTCGTCGGACGGCAAGACCGTCGCTCTGTCGCGACTCGATCAGACGCTAATTCTGTTTGATGTGGGGCAACGGCAGGTGACGCGTACGCTCCAAACGCGGTTCGTGCAAGGCATGGGTTTCCTGGCCGAGGACTCCAATTTGTGGCTCGCCACTCATCACGACCTCGAACTGCATGACATCCGTCATTGTGCTGCGGTGAAGTCGGTGAAGACGTTCTTGGCGACGCCACCGTGGTCGCGCATGTTTGCCAATGTTGCTGCCGTCGTGAGCCCAGATGGAGGAACGATTGCACTCGATCAACAAGGCCGCCTGCGATGGTGGAACTTGAAGACTTTTGAACCCGTCGAGCCGTTGCGGTGGGATTACCAATTTGGTTTTGGAGCCGCATTCTTCGGCGATGGCGATCGAGTCGTGCATGCTGATGCGGAGGACGGTTGGCTGGAGCGCGATGTCGCCACCGGAGCAGTTCAGCAGCAGCAACGTAGTGCCTCGCGCGTGTTGATGTTGGCGACGGCCAAAGACCGCAGCGCAGTCGCAGTTGCGACTCCGAAAAACATTGAACTATGGCCGGTGGGAGCAAACCAACCGCAATTCACATTCGAAACGAAGAACGTGAAACGCATCGCCTTTGAGTCCGACTCGCAAACGTTCGTCGGTATCGAGGGCTCGCAGCGTCCTTTCCGACGCTCCGTTGCGACTGGCGCATTGGCTCCGCTCAATGTCACGACTTCGGCCGTGTCCTTCATGGTTGGCGCGGATCAGTCTGTCGCGGTAGCGGCGGTGAACTCCGGCACGGTCATCTTCATGAACAATCGTGCTCAGTGCGGATTCTCTTGGAATTCCGATGCGACCTGCGTGCTGTCACAGAGTCGAGTCGCGGCGCTACTCGGTCACGAAGTCAAAGTCTGGGACATTCAAACGTGTGAGGAAGTGGCAACTTTCAAAGTTCCGAGTCCTCACTCTCCAATGCGACCACAAATTGTCGCCACCAGCGACGGTCGATTGCTCGCGGCAACGGTCGGTCAACGCGAAATCCGCATCTGGCGACTCTCTGATCGCCGAGAGGTTGCTGTCCTGCCGACTCACACCGCTCCGCTCTGCTCGCTCGAGTTTTCACCCGACGGACGGCGGTTGATAACTGCCAGCATGGATTCGAGCGTTCGCGTTTGGCAAATTGGCGAGTCGTAGCGCGATGACTCTCGCCATCACAGTTGCAGGCCGAGGTGATCTCGCCACAGACTGGCTTGAGTTGATTGATTCCCATCACTGACCTCGAACATTCATCGACTACAGCGGAGAGTTCTTCGATGTACCGCTCTCTTTTCGTAATGCCGTTGGTTTTCAGTTCTCTCGTGACGGTCGTTTCGGCGGCAGAGCCGAAGATCGACTTCAATCGCGATGTGAGGCCGATCCTCTCTAACAACTGCTTCTTCTGTCATGGCCCCGACGAGAAGGAACGCA
>Ga0172376_10008115_pt1 | contig 11020 bp, 9 predicted proteins | sample Lak35m_FD_121114 | JGI IMG/M metagenome (GOLD analysis project Ga0172376, IMG submission 121114) | Freshwater microbial communities from Kabuno Bay, South-Kivu, Congo - kab_092012_35m | ecosystem: Environmental > Aquatic > Freshwater > Lake | place: Democratic Republic of the Congo: South-Kivu...
ATAGGCACGGGCACTGGCCCCCATCGATCGCACCGTCGCAGGCAGATGCGACCATTCCGCCAGAACGTCCGCCATCATGCTCGCGGGCGAATCCGGCGCGAGACACCGGCCATTGACACGGTCGGCGACCACGTCGACCGGCCCGCCCTCAGCCAAAGCGACGACGGGAAGGCCCGTGGCCATCGCCTCCAGAAGGACATTGCCGAAAGTTTCCGTCCGGCTGGCGAAGGCGAAGACGTCCATCAGGCCATAGGCGTCCGCCAGTCGAGGGCCGGTCAGGTAACCTGTGAAATGCACCCGCCGGGCCAGCCCTGGCACGCCGCACAGACGCCTCGCGAGAACTTCCCGGCTCGGCCCGTCGCCCACGATCACGACATGAGCATGCAGCACTCGCGTCAAAAATCGCTCGAATGCGTCCGCCAGATAATCCACGTTCTTTTCGGGGGCCAGCCGCCCGCAATGGCCTGCCACGAAGGCTGTCGGCGGGATGTCCAGCCTCTGCCGGCCTGCCATGCGTTCGTCCGTCCGGGGACGGAACGAGGCTGTATCGACGCCCCGCGACCAGAGTTCCAGCCGCTCGAAGCCCTGAGCTGTCAATTTGCGGATGATCGATTCCGACGGCACAAATGTCATCGCCGTGCGATTATGGAACCAGCGCAGGTAGCGTGTTACCGTCGGCACGGCCCATCGCAGACGATAATGCGTCGCATAAGCGTCGAAATTCGTGTGATAGCTCGAAACGACCGGCCACCCCCGGCGCAGGCCATGACGCAGGGCCGCATGGCCCAGCAGGGCTTCGGTCGCGATGTGTACGATGTCGGGCCGGAAACGGTCCAGGGCCCGCCGCATGCGGCCGAACGGCGGTCGCGGCAGAATCACTTCGGAATAGAACGGCAGCGGCAGGGCCGACAGTTCCACGACCTCGAACCCGGCCGAATCGACAACCGGCTTCGCCCCCTGGCTCGTCGCGTATTTGGGGTGCACCACGATCAATTCATGACCACGTTGAATCGCGCATCTGGCGAGCTGATCGAGCGTTCGCGAAACGCCGTTGATCTGGGGCGGAAACGTTTCAGAGACCAGTGCGATTCTCATGCGGCTTCGGCCAGTCCGATCAGGGCAACAGGAACGCGGGCTTGCCGGATGTTCGAACCGGTCATCATAAGTCCCGGAATCCGCGGATCGCAAACGAAAGTTCCGTGAATCCTCGCACGTTCGAGTCTCGAGGCCCGGGATCGATGGCTGGTACACTTTTCGAAGCACGCCCCCACACTTACGCGGGACCAGCGCAACGGGGCAAATCCCGCACGGCCCGAGAACCGATTTTCACGCCAAATGAGGCTCGATCCGTAACGACCCATACGTGAATCTGGATATTCGCATGCGTCGATCGGACCTGATCCGCTCGATATCGTTGCGATGCCGATATTGCAGAGTCCCCCAAACGACGAATGACAGGAAATCTCCGCCCATGACCGGCAACCCGATTGTCTGGTTCGAAATCCACGTGCAGGACATGCCCCGGGCCAAAGCCTTCTATGAAGCTGTGTTCGGGTGCGAACTCAACCCGCTGCCGAACCCGGATGCCGACAACTTCCCGGGGATGGAAATGATGGCGTTTCCGTCTTCGATGGAAAGCTACGGGGCGAGCGGTGCCCTGGTAAAAATGCCGGGTGTGCCATCCGGCGGCAGCACGATGGTTTACTTCGGCTGCGAGGACTGTTCCGTCGAAGCCGAGCGTGCCGCGCAACATGGCGGCAGGATCTTCAAGCCGAAAATGGCCATCGGGCAATTCGGCTCGATCGCCCTGATCGAAGACACCGAAGTTAACATCGTCGGCCTGCACTCGATGTGACGCCTCCGCCCGCGTGAACGGCAGATCGCGCCTCGACTGGCATCCGCCTGCGTATCCGGGCCATACAGCCCGATACGCAGCGTCTCGAGGTCGCGGCGAACGGCTGGATTCGGGCACCGGAATGTGGTGATGCGAACGTCGAAGTCGAAACGTGAGCGCTTCCGGTCCGGACGAACGCCTTCGATTCTTTTTAGCACCATTCGTTCTTTTTTCTTTACCTGGCTCCTCTGCTTATTGTCCAATCGACATGTTACGTGAACGGAAGTTGCCAGCACGCAACCCGAGAATATCGTGCGATCTCTTTCGTTCAGTCACAGTTTTCAGGAGAATTCGACCGATGCTTCGTATCATTCACAACACCATGGCTCTCGCCATCGCTGCGACGATTTTCGCCTCGGCCGCGTCTGCTGGCCCCATCGGCTATGCCGTCAATTCCAATGCGACCGACAACCTGTTCCGGATCGACCTTGCTACCGGTATCGCGACCGACCTGGGTCTGATTTCCTTCGATGATGCCGAGGGAATCTCCTTCGGCCCTGACGGGCTGCTCTACGCGATCGGCGGAACCACGAACCAACTTTGGGACATTACCACCCCGCCTGGCTCGCTCGTCGGCGCCACCGGGACACGTGTCGGTATCGACGCAGGCCTGGGCATGGACCCTATCACGGGTCGCATGTTCAATCTGAATAGTAATTCAGGCATTTCAGGCCTCTATCAGGTCAACATCTCCACCGGTGCCACGACCGAGATCGGCTCAGGCGATCAATACGGCGACAACATCGCCATCAGCATGGCCGGTGTCGCCTATGCGATCGACGGAATCTTCACCGATTCGCTCTACCGCGTCGACCTCTCCACCGGCGCGTTCACGCTGGTCGGGGACCTGGGCCTTGGTGACATTTCGAATCTATTCGGCTCGTCGTTCGATCCGTTGACCGGGATTCTATGGGCCCTGAACAATTCCGGGCAGATTTTCAACATCAACACAACGACTGGCATTGCGACACAAATCGCGACCGTTACGCTCAACACGATTCCCGTCACGGGTTTCGAAGGCCTGGCCATCGAGATGGCCCCCGTGCCTGAGCCGGCCTCAATGGCCCTGATGATTTCAGGCCTTGGGATCACGCTGGCCGCTCGTCGTCGGAATCGAAGATCCCGCTGAGTTTCGATCCATCAGGGGACCAATAAATTCGTCGTCATTTCGAAAAGAAATTTGCCGTCTGCCGGCAGGTGATGTTCGCGATTCTTTGCGATTGATTTCAAGGCCGCAATTCCAGCCCCAGCACACGGGCCCACAGCCATTCGTAAGCCTTGATCGTGCCTGCCAGGGTGAATTTCGCTTCCACCCGTTTTCGGCCCGCTTCGCCCAGGCGCTTCGTCCGGTCCGGCGAATCGAAGGCCTGGGCCATCGCTTCGGCCAGGGCTTCGGCGTTTTCCGGCGGCACCAGCCAGCCGGTTTCGCCCGGCACCACAAGCTCGTGCGTGCCTTCCACATCCGTTCCGATCACGGCCCGGCTGGCGGCCATCGCCTCGAGCACGACGTTCGGCATGCCTTCCCAGAGTGACGGCAAAAGGAGCAACTCGGCCGTTTTCAGCAGGGCCGGGATGTCGTCGCGAAACCCGAACCATTTCACATGGCGGCTCAAAAACGCGGACTCGGCCACCCGCTCGCGGAACCATTCGCTTTCGGTGCCCTCGCGGCCCGTCATCGCCAGCTTCCAGCGCGGCCTTTTGGCGGCCACCTGCTCCACGGCATCGAGAAGATAGGGCAGCCCCTTCTGCGGATCGAGCCGTCCGACGAAAAGGGCCAGCCTGTCCGCCGCATCATAGCCCAGCGACTTCTTGTCGACAGGCTTCGCCGCGTCGAAGGGCCGCACATCGACTCCGTTGGGGATCACCCACAGCCGGTCCTCGGGAATGCCGCCGTAGGTGATCGAAAATTCGCGGACACCTTCGGACACGCACACGGAACCGAGCGACATCCATGCCGTCATGCGATCGACCGTCAAATGCCAGGCCTTCTGGTGCTCGGCCACGCGTAAGCCACCCACGACCCAGGGCAACCCTGCCCGCAAGGCACCGAACCGCCCAGCCACGTTCGCGTGGAACATGAACGTCTGCAGCAGTTGCGGCCGAACCTGCTTAAGGACCGCGGCGAAATCGCGGATCGCTCGAGCGGGCTTCCGCTTGGAAACGCCCAGGCAATGCACCGGGATACCGGCCGATCGCAGCCGTTCGGCCAGGGGTTCCTCGCCACCCAGGTTGATCACTTGCACATTCCAGCGATCCCGGGGCAGGCCCAGAATCAGGTTGACCATGGCCTTTTCGGCACCGCCGATGTTCATGTCCGTGATCGCCAGACAGACGGTCACCGGTTCCGCGGGCCATGCCGAGCGATTCGTTTCGGTTTCGGCAAGTCGGGCACGCAGGGTTCGCAAGGATCGGACCGTCCGGATTCGTTCGGTAAAGATGCGATTCAGCGGAATTCTATCATCCGGAACACGATTCGGGCAGCCTCGATTCGCTCAGGCACCTCATTCCCGGGTTGGCGGACATCCCGATGCACTGACTAGAATGAGCTTGCCAACGCTGGCCTGAGCGTCAAATCGCCGGCCGTTCGGACCATGAACCGAGGCTGACTCACGCCGTGAATATCGACCTTTTCGACTTCGAACTTCCCCCGGAATCGATCGCCCAGCAGCCTGTCGAACCACGCGACCATTGCCGGCTGATGGTCCTCGACCGTCGATCACGGACGATTTCTCATCGCCGCTTTTTCGAATTGCCGGAACTGCTCAGCCCGGACGATCTGCTCGTCCGCAATGACACCCGCGTGATCCCGGCCCGGGTCACAGGCTCGCGAAACACCACCGGCGGCCGGTGGGAGGCCCTGTTTCTCGAGGAATCTCGCCCGGGCTTCTGGCACGTTCTGGCCCACTGCGGCGGCAAACCGAAGCCTGGCGAGACGGTCAGCGTCGGCTCGGGGCTGATGCTGAAGCTTGTCGAAAAACACGCCGACGGCTCATGGACAGTCGCCCCCGAACCGCCCGATGCCGGCATCACGGCCAGGGAATTGCTGGACGTGCACGGCCATATTCCCCTGCCGCCCTACATTCGCGACGGCCAGGACATACCCGAAGACCGTGCCTGGTACCAGACCGTCTTCGCCCGCGAAGCCGGATCGGTCGCCGCCCCGACGGCCGGGCTCCACTTCACCCAAGAGATCATCGCGAAGCTCATCGCCGGTGGCGTCCGATTCGCGGACGTCACCCTGCATGTCGGCATCGGCACGTTCCGGCCGATCAAGGTCGACCGGATCGAAGACCATGTCCTTCATGACGAATGGGCCAGCCTGCCGGAATCGACGGCCCAGGCCGTGCGGACCACGCGCGAAAACGGCGGAAAAGTCATCGCCATCGGAACGACTTCGGCCCGAACGCTCGAAACGGCCGCACGTTCCGGATCGATCGAACCGTTCCAGGGGCCGACCGGGCTGTATATCCGGCCCGGTTTCGACTTCCACGTTCTCGACGGCCTGATCACCAATTTTCACCTGCCGAAATCGAGCCTGATCGTCCTCGTCGCCGCCCTCGCAGGACGGGAATTCGTCCTCGAAGCCTATCGAGAGGCCGTCCGAAATGGCTATCGATTCTACAGTTACGGCGACGCCATGCTGATCCTCTGACGAAATCCACCCAGCCTTCCCAAGCCTCGCCAACGTCCGATCCAGGCAAATTCGCCTCGGCCTTACGACTGTCGAACTTGAGACAATTTTCGATCATCGCGTGCTTTTCTTCCGGATACTGCCGTTCGTATGATCAGAATACCGACGGACGCCATTGAGCGATTCCGGAACGCCGCGGGGTCAGTCAGACCGATTCGCCACGACGCAGGAACGACCAGTCGAACATGTTTCAGGGCCGAGATTCGAAGCGAAACCGCACTGCATTCGTCGATCGGCGCCACTGGCTGGCGATCGTGTCCGGCATGTTCGGGCTGGCGTACGGTTCGCGGGTCGTCGGTTCAGGCTCGGTTCGCCCGGTCGAGATCAAGCCGGTTGCTGACGGCTCGTTCGAACCGAAGGTGTTCGAGCATCTGGGATACCGGATTCTCGGATACTTACCGAAAGGCAAAAGCGAGAGCCCTGTCCCGATCGCTTTCCTGTTCGGCGGCAACGGCATGGGGGCCGTGGTCCGTTCGGTTCAGGCCGATCAGCTTGCCCGCGATCTCACGCAGCTCGGAGTCGCCGCGGTCATCGTGAACTATCCGAACCTGACGAGTGCCGCGGACATGATCCGCCGGATCATCGATCCGATGGTCGACGTGCTCAGCAGCTCCTGGGCGAAGCAGAACAGGATCGACGGTTCACGCATCGGGGCGGCCGGTTTTTCGGCCGGCGGCCTGATCGCGACATTACTGGCCACCCGATACCGGGACATCCTGCCGTTTCGGCTTCGTAGCGCGTTGAACTTTTATGGCCCGGTGGATCTCAGGCAGTGGTTCGTGTTCCATGCGGCACGTGCCGAGTCTGCCGATGCCGAATCGATCGATCCGAGATTCCGGGGCCTTCGCGGCCCGTTCGAAACTGGCCATTCGCCGCATGGAACGATCGTCTGCCGGGAACTCAGCCGTTCGGTACGTGCGAAAGTGGCCGAGAACATCGGCGGCCTGACACCCGGCAAGCTTACGGCGTTTTCCGAACCGAAGATCTGGGACGCTCCGGACTCGTTCGAGAAGCCGGCCGATTCCCCTTCGAATCCCCGGCTCGTCGGTGCGTTCGGCACGCGTGACGACAATTGCGACTCGGTCTTTCAGCCGAAGCTGTTGAGGCGCCTGGGTGTTCTTCACTCGCTCGATGCCTTTCCGTTCGTTTACGACGGCCCGCACGGGGTCAGCTGGCGGGCATGCCCACAGGCACTGGACAGGTTTCTGGAGCCGCTTTGGCGCGATGCTTCGGCCCCTGGCTCGAATATCGCCGCGTTGGAAGCTCATCGAGCAGGCAAAAGAATCACGTCGTAACGAATTCGATGTCGACGGCCATGCGCGCAGAGTCTTCGCTGCGAACGCTTCCGGGCCACGCATGGTGCCGCCGCGGTCATTCGCCGAGGGCTTCGGCCACGGCGTGCTGAAAGACTTTTTCATCGGGCGCGATACCCGTCCAGCTTTCGAAAATCTGCATCGCCAGTTGCACGAGCATTTCCACGCCGTCCACAATGCGGCAGCCATGATCACGCGCGGTCGCCAGAAACGGCGTGATGCGCGGGTTGGTGATCACGTCGACCACCGTGCAGGCCGGGTCGACCGTGTCCCAGTTCAAGGGCACATGTTCCAGCTCAGGCGCACAGCCCAGATGGGTGGCGTTCATCAGCAGGGTCGTACCCGCGGGAACGCTTAAAACAGGCTGCCAGGGCTGCCAGTCGCATGGCACGCCGCTGGACCGATGGACCATGGCCGCCACTTCACGCCCCTGGTCTTCGCGGCGGGTGACGATCGTGATGCGCGCGGCACCGGCCCAGGCGATTTCGGCCGCCATGGCCCGCCCCGCACCGCCCGCGCCGAGCATGACGACGTTCTGGCCGCGCAGCGGCACGACTTTTTCGATCGCTTTGACGACCCCCTTGCCGTCGTTATTGTGGCCGATCAGCCGGCCCTGTTCGATCGTGACGAAATTGGCCGCGCCGATGGCTTTCACGTCATTGTCGACAGCGTCGAGCATCGGGATCACGGCCACCTTGTATGGCACGGTGATCGTGAACCCCTGAAAACCCAGCGGCTTCATTGCCGCGACAGCCAGCGCCAGGTCGGCCTCGGAGGCGATATCGCTTTTCCAGAACTGCCAGAGAAGGCCGTAATGGGCATAGACCGCGTCGAACATGCGGTCGATCGGGTTTTCGGCGACGGGGTGACCGAGCATCGCGGTCATTTGTTTTTGTGGCGGAATCATGATTTAATTCTACGGGCGAAACAGGCTGGGGGTCAATACGCAGGTGACAATGATGAACGTCGCCGCCGATTCCGTTCAACGGGGCGAAGCCCTGAGGCCCGGGACGCGATTCGCTCGTCCGTCAGATACCGCATCGGGATGCGAACTTCACGAGCTTCGAGACCATGCCCGAATCATCGCATTGCATTTACCTTGTCCGACGACCATCAGCCGATTGCATTTTCAAGGATCAGGTCAGGCTTCCCGACGAAATCATCCGAAATGTCGATTCTCGTCACAGCGGCTTGACGCTCATTTCCGGATCACTTACTGACATGTGTCGAATTGATTCGGATTTTCGTCGATAAGGGTCACAATCATGAGGGTCTCGCTTCCACTGACTCGCATCGGTACCGCCCTGATGTGTCTTGTTCTTATCTTCCTGCCGAGGGGGAAAGCCGCCGACGTATTCGCCACGAACCCGACCGGTACCTGAAATGTCGCGGGTGCAACCGTCTCGATCGGAACGCCCGTCACTGTGGGCGCAACGGCCTTGACCGTCTCCGCCCTGGGGTTCTTTGACGATGGAGGCGACGGCCTCCTGAGCAGTCATGATGTGGGCATTTACGACCTGGGCCAGACACTTCTCGGGAGTGTCACCATTCCCGCCGGAACGGGCGCGACACTGGCCAACGGCACCCGCTGGGTCACTCTCTCAACGCCGATCAACCTTTCCGCCAACACGAATTACGTGCTTGCCACCACGTTTCAGGCGAGCGGAGACCGCGGCAACGAGGCTACGCCCGCACAAATCACCATCGCCAGCGGGATCTCGCTGAGCGGTCTCGGGTTCACCCTCGCCGCGGGCGGATCTCTGGCTTATCCGGGTACGCTCTTCGGGGACGGCGAATTCATCTTCGGCGCGAACATGCAATTCACGCTCGTGCCCGGCCATCTACATGCGTCATGGGCGTGATCGCCGCGGGCGTGGCGGCGTTCTACGGCCGTCGTCGCCGCAAAGCCTGATTCGCCTTCGGGCGGAATCTACAGGCCATTTTCGATCCATCCAGGAAACCGGCTCAGCCGGCCCGGAATTTCATTTCGAATGCAGGACTGGTCACTTCCGGCATTCGAAGAATCCGGCAAGGTTTCGCCAGGCTTGGTAACTCAAGCCCGGCTGGCGTCCCGCGTGCCGATCGCGTACCCCATCATCAGCCCGGCGACGAGCCCGCCCAGGTGCGCGCCGTTGGCGACCGGCCCGAGCATGCCCGTGAAACAAAGCACCATCCAGATCAGGGCAAGCTGCACCGCCTGGCCGGAGAGTCGCACATAACCCCGCGGGTTGTATTCGCCATAGGCCCAGGCGAACCCGATCAGGCCATAAACGGCGCCGGAAAATCCGCCGAACAGCACGTTATGGTCGTTCATGCCGTAAACCTGCCAGCAGTACTCGGTGAGAGCCGAGAAAACGTGCGTCACGAACACGACGGCCAGCAGCACCCGCGAGCCCCGTTCCCGTTCGATCAGCCCGCCCAGGCCGCTGACCCAGCTGAGGTTGAAGAACAGGTGCATGAAGTTCATGTGCAGGAACATCGGCGCGATGAGCCGCCAGGGCTCAGGGCCGAAGGCGCCGTCCAGCGAATCGAGCACCCAGCCGTCGTTGGGGTCATAACGGGGCGTGGCGAGATTGACGTAATTGAGGACGAGATCGAACCTTTTGCCGAAGTTCGTCCAAAGGGTCAGGGCGACCGAGGCGGCGATCAAGACGGTGACGGCCGGCGTTCGACGCAGGAGGCCGCCCGCGCCGTAAACCTGGCCGGCATCGGTGACCTGTTTGCGATATTCACGCTCTTTGCGGGCTTCGAGTTTGCGGATTTCGGCGGCCTTGCGGGCGGAGGCGGCGAACTCGGTGTCGTCCGGATTGGCCCGGAACCGCTCGATATCGTGCCGCGCTTCGACCATGCGGTCTTCGTCGACGACCCAGACGGCGACTTCGGAATCTGACCCGATGATCGGGCGGATTTCGGTCTTGATTCCCTTTGAGAGAAGGTAATCCGCCAGAACGCCTGCCGGCCTGGGAGCGATCTTGCCAAGTTCTCGCATGTCGTCTTCGAACCGCTTGAGTTTCGTTGCCGATCGCGCCGATCCGGTGAAGCCGGAATCCAGTCGCGTCGACCTTTTATTATATCCGGGAAGGGACAGCCATACACCCCGAGGATTCTTCACCAAAGATTCACGCATTGACAACCCTCTAATTTACAGATACTTGCGTGTCCGTCTCAAAGAAATCGAAGACCGAAGATTTTTCGACAAGTTGATCATGACCCTCACCACACCTAAGATACTGTTAGAAGAAATCCACATCAAAGCACGTGTGGATTCCGTGAAGAATCCGTGTGTTTTTCGTGAAGGGGTCGAAGTGAGTCGTCGCAAAGGTTTCACGCTGATCGAACTGCTTGTCGTCATCGCCATCATCGCCGTGCTGATCAGCCTGCTTCTGCCGGCGGTTCAGTCCGCCCGCGAGGCCGCCCGCAGGGCACAGTGCGTCAACAACCTGAAGCAAATGGCGCTTGCCATGCACAACTACGAAAGTGCCCTGGGCGCTTTTCCGATGCAGACCATCCTGATCCCGGCACCGACCGGTGGCGTGGGCACCTGGGCTTACGAATCGTCCTGGAGCGCATTCGCCCGCGCGACGCCTTACATGGAACAGGCTTCGTTCTATGCCTCGATCAACTTCTCACTCACCTACAGCGCTCGATCCAATACCACGGTGTCGAACATGCCGCTGTCGTTCCTGAACTGCCCGAGCGATCCCGCCTCGAAGATCGACGACGCCAGCTTGGCCGGCACGCGCTACGCGACGACCAGCTACGGCGTGGCCAATGGTGACTGGTACGTTCACTCCACCAATTGGGGCGCGACCAATTCCGTCGGACCGATGAACCGGTCGATGTTCGGCCCGAACTACTCGCGGACGATCGCCATGATCGCCGACGGCACGTCGAACACGATGATGATATCCGAAGGCCTGGCTGGTCATGCACAGTTCCGCAGCTGCGTGGCCAACGGTGCCTCTCCCAGTGCTGCGGGCGTGGGTCAGTTCACGCCGACCAACGTTCCCGCTCCTGGCACGGCTTCGGCCGCTGCGCTGGCCGAACTGGTCGCTGGTTGCCGTCAGGCTGCCGGACGCGTGAAGGCGGGTGGCCCGCTCGGCCACACCCGCTGGTGCAACG
>Ga0172376_10008116_pt1 | contig 11020 bp, 10 predicted proteins | sample Lak35m_FD_121114 | JGI IMG/M metagenome (GOLD analysis project Ga0172376, IMG submission 121114) | Freshwater microbial communities from Kabuno Bay, South-Kivu, Congo - kab_092012_35m | ecosystem: Environmental > Aquatic > Freshwater > Lake | place: Democratic Republic of the Congo: South-Kivu...
CGCGACTGGGGCCGCGACTGCTGGTGCCCCAGCGGCATCGACAACACCTACCGGCTACGACCAAAAGTACACCTACAGCCACCTGGGCTATAACCTCAAGCCGCTCAATCCGCAGGCCGCGATCGGCCGGGTGCAGCTGCGTCGCCTGCCGGAGCTCATCGAGGCCCGCAAGCAGAACTGGGAGACCCTGCGTCGGGGCCTGGCGGCCCATGCGGACGTGCTCGAGTTCGCCCTGCCCACCCACGCCACCGGCTGGGATCCTGAGAACGGTTTCTCGTGGGACTACACCGGCTGCCGTACGGATTGCTGCTGGTTTGGCTTCAAGATCGCCGTTAAACCGACCGCATCCTTCAGCCGCACCGAGCTGGCTAAGGAGCTGGACGCGCATCAGATCGGCAATCGAATGATGTTCGGCGGCAACCTGCTTCGTCAGCCGGCCTTCGTGCAGCTACTGCACAATCAGCCTGCGGCGCTGCGGGTGGCGGGGGAGATGACGGGCTCAGGCGAGATCATGGGCAACACGCTCTTCCTTGGCACGTATCCCGGACTAACACCAAGCATGTTGCAGGCCGAGATCAATGTGATCAGCCGGTTTGCAAGAGAAAAGGTACCTTGCTAATTCCAATTCAACCCCTAACAGATATATGAAGCCCCTGATCATCCTCGAGATGGCCAACAACCACTCAGGCTCTTTGAGCCACGGTCAGGCCATCATCCGCACCTATGCAGACATCTGCAGCGAACATGCGGACAACTACGATTTCGTTTTTAAGTTCCAATATCGCGATCTCGACACTTTCATCCGCAAGGACATGGCAGGGAATCATGAGATTCCACTGATTAAACGATTTTCTGAAACCAGGCTTAGACCTGCTGATTTTGAAGTGCTACTGGATGAATGCCGGAAGCATGGCTTCGGAACGATGGTGACTCCGTTTGACGAAGCATCGGTAGACCGGCTACTAGACCATAATGTTGATTACATCAAAATCGCTAGCTGCTCTTTCGGCGACTGGCCTCTTCTTGAAACCATCGCCAAAGCCGGGAAACCCGTCGTGGCATCCTGCGCTGGGGCCAGCGAAGAGGTCGTGGATAACGTGGTGGCTTTTTTCAAAAACCGCAATATCTTCCTGATTCTGCAGCACTGCATTGGTAACTATCCAACAGCGCCTGAGGATATGAACGTTGGCCAGGTTTCTTACCTGCGAGCTCGATATCCCTATCTGCAGATCGGCTTCTCGTCCCACGAAGAACCCTCAACCACCGATATTGCACCTCTGGCGTTGGCGCTAGGGGCCCGATCATTCGAGAAGCACGTGGCACTCGAAACGGAGAGCATCAGTAAGAATAAATATTCCACCTCGCCAGCTGAGTTCACTGCCTGGATTGAGCAGCTTAATCGTGCTGCGATCATCCTGGGCACTTCAGCCGGGAGGTACAAATCTAAAAGCAGTGAATCCGAAAGCCTTCGCAATCTGCAAAGGGGAGTGTTTGCCAAGCGTGCAATCAAAGCTGGTGAGACGATCAGCCAGGCCGACCTCTACTTTGCGTTCCCCCCATCGGAAGGGCAAGTCACCGCAAATGACGTCAGCAAGTATTCGTTGATCACGGCCTTCACGGACCTGAATCCCGATCAGGCTCTGCAAGCCAGTGGTGTTCAAATCACTAATAATCGAGAAGCCATCCAAGCGATTGCAACGAAGGTTGCCAAGCTTGTGAAGGAAGCACGGGTCACTTTTCCTGAATTCGCCGATCTTGAGATTTCCCATCACTACGGTGTCGAGAAATTTAACGAGCATGGCCTTACGATGATTACAGTGATCAACCGCGAATACTGCAAAAAAATCCTAATTTTGCTGCCTGGTCAAGCCCATCCCGAGCAGTATCACAAGAAGAAGGAAGAAACCTTTCATGTGCTTTGGGGCTCTGGAATAATCAGGCTTGATGGTGTGAATCAACCCATGAAGCCTGGTGACGTCTTCGTGATTCAACCTGAAACCCGCCACTACTTCAGCTCCGAGAACGGTGTGATTCTGGAGGAAATTTCATCCACCCATTATGTGGACGACTCTTTTTACACCGATGAGACGATTAACGGCAACAAAAACCGCAAAACCTTCCTCACACACTGGAGTATGGCCTGAATGATGCGCGTTGCCGATTGGATCATGAAGCGCCTCGCCGATGAGGGGCTCCGGCATATGTTTTTATTGCCTGGTGGTAGTGCCATGTATCTCAACGATGCGCTGGCCTGTGAGCCACGCATAACACCAGTTCCATGCCATCACGAACAGGCTTGTGGGATCGCTGCGGAGGCCTACGGCCGCACGGGCCATCCAGATAATCCAGGCTTCGGCGTTGCTCTTGTTACCACTGGACCAGGCGCCACCAATGTGATTACCCCCGTTGCAGGAGCCTGGATCGACTCGATTCCAATGCTTGTGCTCTCCGGTCAGGTGAAGCGAGCCGATCGTCTTGCCGGCAGGCCGTTACGGCAAGGGGGCGTGCAAGAGGTGGATGTGATCCCCATGGTGAAAGGGATCACCAAGTACGCCACCACCCTGGATGACCCACAGCAGGTGCGTATCCAGGTCGAAACAGCTCTGCAAAAGATGCGTAGTGGCAGACCAGGGCCTGTCTGGATCGAAGTGCCGCTTGATGTGCAGGGAGCGCAGATCGACCCTGACATGCTCCCGGATGCGCTGGATGTGGCAGACACCGTTCCTCTGCCCGACCCGGCGCAAACAAGAAGAGTGCTCGCTCTCCTGGCCGCAGCAGAGCGCCCATTGATCCTGGCAGGCCATGGAGTAAGGCTGTCGGGTGCTGCCGAATCATTCCGCAAGCTCATCGAAACCTGGCAGGTTCCGGTGGTGAGCACCTGGAACGCTCTCGATTTGATTCACCATGCCCACCCGTTGTATGTAGGAAGTCCTGGTGTTGTTGCCCTGCGGGCACCAAACTTCGCCGTTCAGAACTGTGATTTGTTGATTGCCATCGGCTGCCGGCTCGACAACATCATCACTGCTTACAACCCAGGAAATTTTGCCAGAGCGGCTCGCAAGGTGGTGGTGGATGTGGATAAGGCTGAGCTCGACAAGCCGGGAATGGAGATCGAGGAAAAAGTGCATGGAGATGCTGCCGTAGTCATCAACGCCTGGCTGGATGCTGGATGTTCTTCAACTGTAGATCGCTCAGCCTGGCTGGCTCGCTGCCAGGATTGGAAGGCCAGATATCCAGTGAATGATGGAAAGCCATTTGATAGCTCAGAGTCGATCAGCCATTATCAGTTCGTTGATGCTCTCTCTGATGCGATACCCGAGAACACATTAATCGCTACTGGAAGCTCAGGTTTAGCGGTGGAGGCTTTCTACAGTACGTTTCGCAGCAAGCCAGGTCAACGTGTTTTTCTCACGTCAGGGCTTGGATCCATGGGTTATGGACTGGCTGCTGCGATTGGCGCCTGCCTTGGCAACAGCAAACAGCGCACTGTTGCTGTTGAGAGCGACGGCAGCTTGATGCTAAACCTTCAGGAGCTCGCGACACTAAGAGGATTGGACCTACCGATTACTTTGATCGTGATGGATAACCAAGGCTATGCATCAATCCGCAATACCCAGCGCAACTACTTTGAAAGCCGCTACATTGCCACTGGGGCTAATAGTGGTCTCCATATGCCTGATTTAGGGGCTGTCGCTGAGGCCATTGGGATCCGTTGCTTTAGCATAGAATCATTAGAAGAACTGAAAGCTTCACTCCAACAGGCTATTCAAACGGAAGGCCCAACGCTCTGCATTGTCCGTCTAGTGACTGATGAGAGTCTTTGGCCTAAGGCTGCGGCCATCCCGCAGACAGACGGAACCATGTTGTCTATGCCGCTTGAAGATATGACGCCGCTATTGCCTATAGACGCGCTTGAACATGAAATGCTCATTCCTCTTATGCCCCAGTCTTATCACGCAAGACAACTCTTCTGTTCAGCCAATTAATGCCTGTCACGATCAGAACCCCAAACAGTTTCTCCAGAGATTAACTTGTAACAACATGCCAAAAAACCTTGAGTGCCCATGCTGCAAGAATAAACTTTTGCCTGACCTTAAGGCCAGCCATGATAAATGCATCGTTTGCGGTTATTCATGCAAATCCCCAAATAATAACGCCAAGCCAATGCGATACGAAGATAAGTTTTCTCGAAATAACCTGCCAAGTAAGTACTTGCAAAAGAAGTTAACCGATAGGATGGATTACCTTCGGCCATTGCTAGCGCCTAATCTCAGTATTGCTGAGATCGGATGTGCCGAAGGATTCTTGGGCGAACGCATAAAAGAATCCATCAAAGGTATTCATTATTGGGGAGTAGAGCCGTCACTAGATGCAAAGGAAGCTGTCAAGAGAATAGATAATGTCGCATCTAGCACCACCCAACTCCTGAATCAATGCGGCAATAACTATTTTGACTTTATTTTGGCATTTCATGTTCTTGAGCACATAGAAGATCTCCAAAAAGAATTGCAAACTTGGAGTAAGCTATTGAAGGATGATGGTCTGATTATTGTTGAAGTTCCAAATGGAAGCGGCAATGCATTAGTTGCGTGCGATCGAAACCTAGAACATGTGCATTTTTTTACACCGGCAGCTCACGGATGCTTAATGTACAATAATAGAATTAGCATTGCGTCTATTTCGACAGGCCATTACGAATCGCCTGCATATAACGACTGTATTCGTGCAACATTAAAGCCAATGACATCAACCTCGGCAAAAGAGCGAGCACTTACGGACAGAATAATGAGTTTAATAGGAAAATCATTTAGCATTATCGGCATAGGCGGTGACTTTCGTTCTTATTTAATGCCAATAATTGAGAATCTGCCAATAACGAGCCTTGTTGATAATAATACGGCCTTGCATGGTCTAGAAGTATGCGGAATGAAAGTAGAGCCCTATGACAGCAGGATTCACCATGATGCTCTAATGATGGTATCTAGTATTAGGTATGAAGACGAAATAATTGATACGTTGTTAGAGCGAAAACATCCCATGGCAAGCATCATCAAGCTTTCGTCAATCCTGAACCCGTGACCACATCTCGAGCTGCCTTTACTAATTATTCTACTCGCTCTTGCCCAGCCTGTCTATCTAATGAAACAACACATCTATGGGACAACAAGCTTGAACCCATAGATAGCCTTGATATGAGCTACAAGGTTGGTTCCTGTAGTACATGTGGCTTTATCTATGCATACCAACTTTCTCCGCCTGATACCTACATACGGTATTATTCTAGCCTTTCCAAATATGACTTCTCGGATTCCGAATACAACGAATCTGAAGTTGATATTTTGCGAGCTAACACAGCTATCGAAATTTGCAAATCGGTTCTCCAGCCTGCAAGCCAAATAGCGGACATTGGATGCGGAATAGGCTATCTTCTGTCATGCTTTAGAAAGCATGGATACCGTCATTTATGGGGCATAGATCCAGGGCCCTCATCGCCCAGAAGTGCCTCAATATGTTTTGGGCTGGAAAACGTATATACCGGTGGCATTGCTGAGGTTGGATCTCTTATCCCCATATCTAGTATTGAACTAGTAACTCTAACTGGTGTTCTAGAGCATCTCTGGGATATACGTTCTGATATTATTAGTCTTGTATCCTTGATGAAGCCGGGGTCATATATACTTATAGAAGTTCCTGCCTTAGAGAATTTCGATGCACATAGCGACGAGCCATTTGGTGAGCTCTCCCTAGAGCATATTCAGTTCTTTTCTGCCCAAAGCTTGAATACCTTCATGCAGTCTGTCGGCCTTAACTTAGTGCAGAATATGATTCTGCCACTTCCAGCAGGAACCGCCGATAGCCTTTTTAGCCTTTATCAAATTTCTAAAAAAGCCTCGCAAGCTTGCATCACTTCAGAAGCTGTGAGTATTAACCCCGACAATCAGGCATTTAGAAAGTATCTTGAGGCTTCATCGCTGATATATACGAAGGCTTTGCAAAAGATACCCCTTGGCAAATTCTGTTTGTACGGCGCTGGTTCCCACACCGCCAGACTTCTTGCTAGTTTAACATCGCATCAGCGCGAGAGAATTATAGCCATTGTTGATTCCAATCCCAATCTTGTCGGAAAAATAATTGGAGAATGGAGGATTGATTCACCTAATGCTCTCTTGAGGCTCCCTGAAGTGCCCGTCGTTATTTCATCCTATAGGGCGCAAGATCTGATCTCGCGTATTGTACGGAAAAATTGGAGTAATCCTGTTGTTACATTATATGAAATCTGCGTCAATGCCTGAGAAATGAAAGCCACCTTAATTTGCTGGTGTAAACGCACTATCTAGTATAAAAGAGATGTCACCTGGCATTGAATTTCCTTTATTATTGACGAGATGACCTTGCGTGCAGTCTTGTTCGACCTTGATGGCACATTAGTGGACTCCTCCATCGGTATACTTAACAGTCTTGCTGCGGCTTTCGAGAAGACAGGGTGCAAGCCCATCAAGCCTTTCTCGCCTGAGATAATCGGCCCACCCTTACTAGAAATACTGAGCCTTCTTTCTGGCAGCTCTGATCCATTATTGCTGGGCCGGATAAGCGAGTCCTTTATGGGGCATTATGACACCGTTGGGGTTAACCAGACTATTCCATTCCCTGGGGTAGCGCAGATGCTCCAGTCTCTTAATGCAGCAGAGATATCACTGCACATCGCGACTAACAAGCGGCATAGCCCTACCTCTCGGATCATTGAAGCGATGGGCTGGTCTGCCATGTTTGAGCTGGTGCTCTCTCCCGATTCCGTCAGTCCAGCATTGTCAAGTAAGGCTGCCATACTGGCCAAGCTTCTCGCTGAAGCCAACCTCCAAGCGACGGATTGCCTTTACATTGGTGACCGCCTTGATGACTACAACGCCGCACTGGAAGTTGGGATACCTTTTGCCTTGGCGGAATGGGGCTTCGAAGGAGATGGCTCAGACTTCCCACTCGATGCCATCCGTCTGCAGAAACCTGATGCAGACCATCTCTTGACAAGCTTCTTTGACGGTGCTTAAATGAGAAAGTACCGACTTATCGCCAAAGCCGCCTGCCCCTTTTGGCAGTTTAACGCAATTGGCGGCTTGATAGTTCAAAAAATCTCCTTTTAAATGAACTATTCTAATCTAAGGCAAGCACCACGAGTCAATCTTCGCGATGAGGTACCGCTAAGCTATCCGCTTGCTATTTATGTAGAGCCGACAAATAAGTGCAACTTCAAATGCAAGTTTTGTCCCGAATCGCTTGAAGATTACTCTGAGCTTTCAGGAGGTTTAAATCAGCTGACCCTCGATGAATGGCAGCTGATTTCCACGGAGATTTCGAGCTTGACAAATGGAAATGGCGTCAAGACGCTTAACTTCTATATGATGGGTGAGCCCTTCATTAACAAGTCATTGCTGACCTTTGTCGGCGATGCAAAGAAGCGAGGTTTGAGTGACAGAGTAATCATAACATCCAATGGAAGTCTGATCAAACCCGAGATACACAAAAATCTTGTCGCAAGCGGATTGGATTATCTGAGAATTTCTATTTATGGTGCAACTGAAGCTGATCAGAAAGAAAATACACAAACAAATATATCGCTTGCAAAAGTCCGAGGTAATTTGCGAGAGCTAGTTAAATTACGAAGTGCTATGAATGCAAAAAAACCATATATATATAAAGATGATTGATCAGATGTCTCCACTCAAGAATAAAGAATTTTTGGAAGGTTTTGTTGATCTTGCCGACGAAGTTGCTATAGAACCTCGTATGGACTGGAATTCTCCCGAAGGTGCAAATCTTGCGGGTGTATCACGCGATGAACTTCTTTCGTCCGCGTATCATTCAAACAAAAAGTCTGCGTGCCCATTCCCGTTCTATACTCTTGTTATCCATGCTGATCTACAGGTTTCTGTTTGTTGTGTGGATTGGTCAAAAAGCCTGGTTATAGGCAGCCTCAAGGATAGTTCGCTTGCGGAGATCTGGCGAGGTGAAAAGCTAAGAGAAATCCAACTTGCTCATCTCAACGGATTGCGTAATTCTATTCCTGCCTGTAAAAACTGCCTATATTTATACACTGTATCGGACAACCTAGACGGCCTAGGCGGAAAAGAGTTTGAGGCGCGATCTGCCAAAGCACGGTTTAACAGCAGCAATAAATGATATGCTTTAAAAGCTATCATAACGCAGCCCTTTAAGTATGATAAATTGTGGCATGCTTTAGTGATTAAAACGGCAGCTATCATTGACCAACTCGAAACTCTTTCTCACTGGAGGCACCGGATTCTTCGGGAAGGCGCTGCTCCGTCACCATCTTGCCTCTGTGGATCCTTTTGCCCCGCAGATCGCCGTACTGAGCCGTAATCCAGAGCAGTTCTTTACTGAATTCCCAGAGTTCAGCGGACACCCATCAATCACCTTCTTCAAGGGCGACATCCAACAGCGCGATTCGCTTCCCTGGCGCCACAGCTTCACCCATGTGCTCCACGCCGCCACGGATTCCACCATCGGCCCCAGCCTCACCCCTCTGCAGCGCTACGACCAGATCGTGGATGGCACCCGCAACATTCTCGATCTGGCCATAGCCACAGGCGCCCGCCGCTTTCTGCTCACCAGCTCCGGCGGCATCTACGGCCCCCAGCCAGCTGATCTCGCCGCCATCCCGGAAGACTGGCCCGACAGTCCGCCCCTGGCCGAACCAAGCACGGCCTACGGCCAGGCCAAGCGTGCCGCCGAACACCTCTGCGCGCTGGTGGGCGAGCAACATGGCCTGGAAACCGTGGTGGCCCGCTGCTTTGCCTTCGTGGGCCCCGACCTGCCGCTCAACGTGCACTTCGCTATCGGCAATTTCATCCGCGATGCCCTCACGGCCGATGCCATCACCGTCTCCGGCGACGGCACCCCCCTGCGCACCTACCTCCACCAGAGCGACCTGGCCCATTGGCTCCTAACCTTGCTGGAGCACGGCCGCCCCGGCCAGACCTACAACGTGGGCTCCGACGAGGTGATCAGCATCGCCGCCCTCGCCCATCTGGTGCGCGACATCCTGGCGCCCAACAAACCCGTCCACATCCTCGGCCAGCCCAACCCCGGCGCCGCCCGCAACCGCTACGTGCCCGATATCCGCAAGGCGCAGCAGCAGCTCGGCCTTGGCGTCACCGTGCCCCTGGCGGAAGCGATTCGCCGCACAGGTGCGGCATTTCAGGCGGCTATTGATTCAGGCAAACCAAAAAGTATAAGCTAAAACAAATTATAATGAGATAAAACTGGATTCATAGTGTCAATGATTTCACGACTTTCGTTGCGTAAAGTGGACCTATTAATTTCATATTTGCAAGAGTACCCTAGGGCATTTGTGTTGATCTATCTGGTAAGGCTACTTTCTGCTCTCTCCAGCAAGACGCGATTTATTCTTGCTCCTATAGCTATGACTTGCCGTTATTGCCTTAAATCACTCTTTCCCTTGAGCCAGGCCTCAAGTTATACATACGCTCTTGTCTCTTGTGCGCCAAGGGTATTGCTACTGAAGTCTGAATAACGTTTATCCGTCTTTTAGTGGCTCTGTCTCTATGGCGCTATTGCTGTAGCCCTTGCAAGATACTGTTATAATTATGATTTTTTATTTATTTGTCAATCTGTATTTCTTTGACCCTCCCGCTCACTCTCGCTAGCGTTTCTTCATGTCACCAACGAGAGTTGATGAGAATCGTGATCTTTTGGTAATACTTGGTGCCGGTCCTTCGTTGCGTAGTATAAATCATGATTTACTGAACAAGGTTCCTGTATTCATTCTTAATTATGGGTATCGCCTATTCATTAAACGTTTAGCGCATCCTCGCTACTTTGGTTCGTTTGACTCAAATGTCGTAAGTTCTATTTGGAGTGATGTTCATCAATTGGCGGTGAGTACACATTGCAAAACAGAAGCTTTTTTCATGTTGTCTCCGCCACAATCACTTACGGCTAAACTTCCTTCTAACGTTGTACCCTGCATTCGCATACATTCATTTCCAGATGATACCCTACCCAACCCCATGCTTGCCAATCCCTTGGGAGTGCCCTTTCATTTTAGTGGTGTTAATGCTGCTTACAGTGCACTACTCATGGGATACAAGACTCTCCTTCTGGCGGGTGTAGACTGTCATTATAAACCGTGCTTAACAGGTATTGAAAGCTTTAGCAGTGCCGATCTATCTGTTTCGAGTGCTATGCTTTCAAATTCGAACTACTTTACTGATATGTATCATCTCCCTGGTGATAAGATCTCCGATCCTTCGGTGAGTCCATCACAGCATGGCGAGTGGAAATCCCTCTTTGGATGGGCTTCTAGGCAATCAAAGAGCTCTCCAGTGCGTATTTTTAATATCGCGCCAGAGTCGCCTTTTAACTTATTTCCGCGTGCATTGCTAAGTGATTTTGTTTAATCAGTTATTTCTATCCTGATAAACTGGGTAGCACTAGAGGCTTTGTGTGACATGGATATTTGTAAGTTTATTTCTAAATCAATATCCATTTTTTCGTGCTCTATGCATTTTGGAATTGCCTTGGGGTGTTCTTGGGTTTTGATGGCCTGATTGCGGAAGCGTCTCCCCACTTGCTTATCAGAAAAGCTACATCCTTGCGCAAAGCCTGCCTTTGTGCAATTTGTCCCAGCAGGCCCTCTAGGTGTGCAGATCCAGTATGTTATACATTCCTCTCCAGCAGGCTCCCTAGGCCTAGCCTATCGGCGTAGATCATCGGCGATTTGTAGGGGTCCGAGCCTTGGAGTCCGGCCCGGAATTCCAGATCTGCAGTTGCGTCTAGTGAAGTCTGGGCAGGCTGGCCATGATCAGGCAGCGAACCAAGCACGGCCTACGGCTAGGCAAAGCGTGCCGCCGAACACCTTTGCGCGCTGGTGGGCGAGCAGCATGGCCTGGAAACCGTGGTGGCCCGCTGCTTTGCCTTCGTGGGGCCCGACCTGCCGCTCAACGTGCACTTCGCCATCGGCAACTTCATCCGCGATGCCCTC
>Ga0172376_10008117_pt1 | contig 11018 bp, 12 predicted proteins | sample Lak35m_FD_121114 | JGI IMG/M metagenome (GOLD analysis project Ga0172376, IMG submission 121114) | Freshwater microbial communities from Kabuno Bay, South-Kivu, Congo - kab_092012_35m | ecosystem: Environmental > Aquatic > Freshwater > Lake | place: Democratic Republic of the Congo: South-Kivu...
CGCGTCCTTACGCGACACGTGGTGTGCTTGCAAAGTATGCGCGTGTGGTGAGCAGTGCCTCGGACGGAGCGGTGACCGATTGAAATATGGCAAGCGGTTGTAACCGTCATCCGGGGCGGTTAGAGTTGGACCCGGTTAGGGGGATCCGCGATGGATTGCGAATGCCGAGTTCCTCGGAACACGGATGTGCAGATTCTCCAACACACTTTGCCGATGCTGCGGCGCGCGACCCTGATTGGTCCGGAGTCGTAGGCGTGTGGTTGAGTGTAGGGTCTTCGCGGTTCGCTTGGCGGGACGTCGGGCAATTGCGAAGTGAAGGTTGCGCCGGAGGGGGAAGCCGGGTAGTTTGCTGCCCCGTCTAGCGCACTGGCTGTATATCTGCCACGAGAGCACATGGCGACCTACGTACAACAGAATCAGTCCCGACGCATGGTGGTGTTCGCCGTGATTGTCGGGTTTCACGTCCTGCTCACTTACGGACTTGTGTCCGGGCTGGCCCGAAAAGTCGTCGAGGTGGTGGCTCCGCCGCTCGTCACCGACATCATCGAAGAAATCAAGCCCGAGGATAAGCCGCCGCCGCCGCCGCCGCCCCAGATGGAGCGCCCGCCGGTGCAGGTACCGCCTCCTGATGTCGTGATCGACATCCCGATGGAAACCAACACGACGGCGATCAGCAACGTGACCGACAAGCCGGCGCCGCCGCCGCCGCCCGTGGCGCCGCCAGTCGTTGCGGCAGGTACGCCGGCCAGAATCGGTCGTATGCCTTCGAGCGAAGATTATTACCCGGCCGCCTCCAAGCGCGCCGAAGAGCAGGGCTCGGTCACCCTGAAGGTTTGCGTGGACGATAAGGGCAAGATCATCGGTAATCCGACGGTCGTCACCTCTTCCGGTTTCGAGCGACTCGACGAGGGTGCAGTCAAGCTCGCCCGCGCCGGTCGTTATCAGGCCGGAACTGTGGGCGGTCGTCCGGCTCCCGAGTCCTGCGTTTCTTTCCGCGTGAAGTTCGAGATCAAGTAAAGCGTTTTATTCCCTGAGGAAAACATGGAAAACACTGAAGCCACTGCTGTCGTCGAAAACCCGTATGGCCTCGGGGCCCTGTGGGAACAAGGCGATTTCGTCGCCAAAGGCACGCTGATCATCATGGTGATCATGTCGCTGACCTCTTGGTACGTCATCATCATGAAGCTCATCGATCAACGAAAGCTGATGGCTTCCGCGAAGCTCGCCGAGCAGAAGTTCTGGACTGCCGGTTCGATCCGCGAAGGCATCGATCGCCTCCCGAAGGGTGATGCATTTCGCGTCATCGCCGAGGATGGTCTGCGTGCCTCGCAGCACCACGAAGGTCGCCTCAACGAGCGCATTGCCCTGCACGAGTGGGTGACCATGTCGCTGCAGCGCTCGGTCGAAGGCGTCACGCACGTCCTGACTGGCGGCCTGCCTTGGCTCGCCACGGTCGGCTCGACGGCACCGTTCGTCGGTCTCTTCGGCACGGTGTGGGGCATCTACCACGCGCTCGTCGCGATCGGTGTGTCCGGTCAGGCTTCGATCGACAAGGTCGCCGGCCCCGTCGGTGAGGCGCTCATCATGACGGCCATCGGCCTCGCGGTCGCGGTGCCGGCGGTCATGGGCTACAACTGGCTCATCCGTCGCAATAAAGACGTCCAAGAGCAGATCGGCGGTTTCACTTCCGACCTGCACGCCTTCCTGGTGAGCGGTTCGCGCGTCGCCGTGCCGGCTGCTTCGGCTGCCGCTCCGGCTGCTGCTGCCAAGAAGTAAGGCGTCTTCATAACGGTTCCTCTGGGAGGAGGTCGTGCCCGATTACGGGCGCGCCCTCCGAACCGGGAACAGCAGAGGGTTTGATTCATGGGCATGAACGTAGGGTCTTCAGGTGGCGACGACCAACTGAACTCCACCATCAACACGACGCCGCTCGTCGACGTCATGCTGGTGTTGCTGATCATCTTTTTGATCACCATCCCGGTGATCACCAAGACCGTGAAGGTGTCGTTGCCGAAGGCGGCGAATATCGCTACGCAGACCAAGCCCGAGAACATCACCATTGCGGTGGACCCACAGGGCAACGTGTACTGGAACAACGAGCAGGTCGCGACCCGCGAGCAGCTCGTGGACATGATCAAGGCCGAGGCCGTCAAGGACCCGCAGCCTGAGATCCATATCCGTGGCGACTCCAACGCCCGGTTCGAGGATGTCGGTCGTGTCATTTATTCGATCCAGCGCGGCGGTATCGTCAAAGTCGGGTTCATTACCGAGCCTGATCGCGGCATCCGCGGTTCCCGCTGAGTCTTAGGAGCGCAGATCCATGGGAATGAATGTAGGCGGCAGCGACGACTCGGCAATGTGTGACATCAACACGACGCCGCTCATCGACGTCATGCTGGTGTTGCTCATCATGTTCATCATCACGATCCCGGTGATGACGCACGCGGTGAAGCTCGATATGCCCCGCCCGACCAACGCGCCGCCACCCCCGGTGCAGCCCGAGGTCATCGACATCGAAATCGACTTTGACGGCACGGTGGTCTGGAACGGTACGGCAATCCAGGACTTGGCCATTCTCGAGCGCTATTTCCGTGTCGAGTCGCAGAAAGAGCCGCAGCCCGAGTTGCACATCCGGCCCGACAAGCGGGCCAAATACGATGTGGTCGCCAAGGTACTCGCCTCAGCGCAGCGCAACCGCATGAAGAAAATCGGTTTCGTGAACGTCGCGGAGTTTGCCGAGTAACAGCGGTCGCGAGCCAGAGTCGTCCCAGCTTGAAGGGATCCCAACACTAATCACCATCGCCGCATCCCAGCCCGGGTTGCGGCGATTTTTTTGTCGATCACCATGGTTGATCGCGTTTTAAGAGGAAAGTCATGAGGAAGTCAGTCGCCTACGTCGCTCTGCTCGCCGCGGTCGCCACTCTCGCGTGGACGCCGTCTGCGCTTGCGCAGAAGGTCAGTCCTGCAGTCGCCAAGACGCTGCAAGCTGCCCAGAACGCCAGCAAGGCGCGCAAGTGGGCCGAGTGTCTCTCCAACCTCAAGACCGCCGAGGGCACAGCAGGCAAGACCGACTATGATTCGTTCATCATCAACGAACTCACGGCGTTCTGTGCGCTGAGCTCGAACGACGTTGCCACCGCGACGCGCGCCTACGAGACCAACCTCGATTCGTCATTTGCGGCCAACAACAAAGCGCAACGCACGCGCGACCTCGCCAAGATCTACTTCAATGCGCGCAACTACCCCAAGACCATCGAGATTGGTCGCAGCGCGATCAAATCAGGTTTCGCGGATGCCGACACTTACCTGGTCGTTTCGCAAGCGTACTACCAGCAGAACGACTTCAAGAACGCACGCGATTTCGTGGGCGGATGGATTCGCGACCTCGAGAAGCGCGGTCAGCGTCCCAAAGAAAACGCCATCCAGATCTACGTCACGTCATGCATGAAGCTGAAGGACGAAGCCTGCACGGCCGAGGGGTTCGAGAAGCTGGTGACCTACTATCCGAACCCGGCCGGCTGGGCGAATTTGATGCAGTCGCTGTTCGCGGCGCGCAATGACGCCGCGGCCTTCAATGCGTATCGTCTGGCCACCGAGGTCGGCGCAATGCGCACCGGCGAGGATTACACCGAGATGGCGCAGCGCGCGCTCGAGAAGGGAATCCCGGGTGAGGCGCAGTCGGTGCTGGAAACGGCGTTTTCGCGCAAGGCGTTCACCGAGAAGCGAGACATCGACCGCAATACCCGTCTGCTTAATGCCGCCAAGGAACGTGCTGCGGCGGATCGCGCGAGTCTCGCCAAGCAGGATCGTGATGCGGCGGCCGGAAAGAGCGCGGACGACGACCTGCGGGTTGGGCAGTCGTACATGAGCTACGGCCAGTTCGCTCAGGCCGTCACGGCTATCCAGCGCGGCGTCGCCAAGGGCAACGCGTCGGATCCTGCCGAGGCACAACTCATACTGGGAATCGCTCACCTCAAGGCAGGCAACAAGGCTGAGGCATCGAAAGCCTTCCGCGCGGTCAAGGGTGACGCGGACATGCAACGAATCGCCAAGCTGTGGAGCCTGCGGGCTCAGTAACCCTCGGTAGGCATCAGCCTTTCAGGATCGGGTAACGACCACAAAGTCAATTTGGGGACTTCGATCATGCGCATTCGATCATTTGCAGCGGTTTTGATTGCGGTGGGTCTGGCGGCGACATCGGTGGTTGCGCCTGCACAAAAAAAAGACGACAAGGCGCCAAAGCCGCCCCAGGTCAGTCGCGCAGTCGTCAAGCCGATCATCGCGGCGCAGGACGCCAGCAAGAAAGAGCAGTGGGGCGAGTGCATCGCCAAGCTGCGCGAGATTCAGGCAATCCCGAATCTCACGCCATACGACAACTATGTCCTCAATGATTTGCTGGGGTTTTGTGCGCTGCGGGCGGGTGATAACGCCCTGACTCTGCAGGCTTGGGCGCAGGTACTCGATTCCGAATACTCGGACGCCGGTAGGTCGGCGAGCCTGCGCAAGGGTTTGCTGCAACTCTCCTATCAGGCGAAGGACTACGCGAAGGCCGTTGACTACGGCAAGCGCCTGATCACCGATGGCGGGGCGGACGAGTCGGTGTACCTGCTGACCATCCAGTCCTACTACCTGCAGAACGATTTCAAGACCGCCGAGACCATGTCGGTCGAGTACATCCAGTCACTCGAGCAAAAAGGTCAGACCCCGCCCGACATGGCCTTGCAGCTGTACTCGAGCTCCTGCATCAAGCAGGAAGACGACGCTTGCACGCTCAAAGCGCTCGAGAAACAGGCGCAGTATTTCCCCAAGAAAGAAACCTGGCCGAACCTCACGCTGTTGATGTTCCGCTCTGGCGGTGAGGCCAATACGCTCAACATCTTCCGCCTCTCGCGCGAGATGGGAGGCATGATTCGCGGTGAAGAGTTCACCGAAATGGCCCAGCTCTCGATCGAGAAGGGCTTGCCCGGCGAGGCGCAGGCGACCATCGAAGAGGGGCAGGCGAAGGGAGTCTTCAGCAACAACAAGACCACGCAAGAGCTTGCGAATCGCTTGTTGTCGACGGCCAAGGCGCAGGCGCTTGCCGACAAGCCGACGCTGATCAAGCAGGACGTCGAGGCCGCGAGCCGCAAGAACGGCGAAGTCGATGCGCGAATCGCCTTGGCCTTCTTGAGCTATGGCGATTTCGAGAAGGCGGTTGTCGCTTTCGAGCGGGGGTTGGCCAAAGGCAATGTACGCAACCCGGTCGAGACGCAGCTCAACCTCGGCATTGCCCAGCTCAAGGCCGGCAAAAAAGAAGCCGCGGCTGCCACGTTTGCCGCCATAAAAGGGGATGAGACTCTGCAACGCCTCGCTCGGCTCTGGAGCCTGAAAACGCGCTGAACTTACGCCTCGACGGCGGCGACCACCTCGGCTTCGCTCTTCGGCATCTCGCGGCCGGCGATGGCCTCGAGCTCGGCGTGCACCGCACGCATCATGCGTTCCACAAAGGCGCTACGCCGCGCTGCGCGTGCGGCAGCGGCCGCCGCGTCGGGCGCAAAGCGGTCGTTCTGATCAAGCTGCAAGAGGCGTTTTTTGGATAGCAACCGCTCGACTGCATCAAGGCGGTCGCGGGTCACCGAGAGCTCTTCCATCAAGGTCAGGGTCATCCACAGCAACTTGTCGGTCGCCGGGTCGCTGAAGTATTGCGGTTTCTTGCCCTTGGCCAACCTCGCGATCCGCGTGGTTGTGCCGACTGACTTCGTCGGTTTGCGGGTGACGCGCTTTTTCTTAGTCGGGCTACTTTTGTTTCGCCGACTGCTGCTCTTCGCGGGGCTGCGTCGACTGCTCATCGGCGCGCCGCCAAGATTTTCCAGAAGAAGCTCTCGGTGTAGTTCATCTGCGCCACATCGAGTTTGGGTGCGAACTCATCGACTGTCACGGATTCGCTCGGAAAGCCGCCTTTCAGTGCTTCAGCGTGCAAGTCGATGACCGTCATATAGCGACAGAACGTCTCGTTGTTGTTGTAGCTTTCCCAGTTGTGCATGAACTTCTCGATGGCGGTTTTGCCGCGCGGGATCTCGAGGTGCAACATCTGGCCACCCGGTGAGAGCAACCGGCGACACTCGCCAAGAATTCGCGGCAGCGCCGACTTCGAGGTTTCGTGCAGCATGATGTGCGAGACGATGAGATCGAAGCTACCGTCGGCAAAATCGGTGTGCTCAGCGTTCTGCTGACTGAAATCGACCGGCACGCCAAGCGCCTCGGCGCGGGCGTGTGCATAGCGCAGCACTGGCGCCCCGACATCGATGCCATGTACTCGCGCCTTGGGAAAAGCGCGCGCCCAGACGACGGTGCTGTTGCCGATCGCACAACCCATGTCGAGGATGTGTCGCGGCTTGAAGTCCGGATGCTTTTCGCGCAGGTAGGCGAGCAGCGTGTCGCCCATCAGATTGTTTTCGGGACCGAGCGCGCCTCCCATGTAAAGGTTGATGCCCTTGTCATAGATGACACCGGCCGCCACATCATCGGTGGTGAAGTCCGTGTGGTAACCGCCCGGTTGCAGGTGAATGTCGGCCGCCGTGTGATAGCGCGGAACCTCGAGCTTCGGGTCGAGAAGCAGCGTGCCGCGACGGGTCTTGCGGGCAGATTTCTTGGCCTTGTCGCCGAGCTGTTTCGCCCGGGCAATGAGTTCAGGCAATTGGCGTTCGGTCGGGTCGATGACCGACTCCCAGAGCAACTCCTGACTGCGCCGCTGCATCGCGCTCCAGAACTGGTAGAACGGCTCCTGGGTCATGAGCTGGCGGACCTCGTCATGATCCGCCGGCGGGCGCCCATGACGCGCCTTGAAGGCGGGCTCTACTTTGCTGCCGTAGACCCGGTAGGCGCCGGGCATGATCCGCCCGGAGAGGTGGCCGCGTAGCGCGCCAACAAAATCCTGTCGGGCTTGTTCGTCATGCGAGGCGGTGGGCTGCATGGCGTGTGTGTTGAAGGCGGGCATCGAAAGTCTCCGCGGCGTGTGGATCAGGAAATCATGCTAACGGTTTGCCCTCGGCAATGCGCGCCTCGCGAAACATGCGGAACGGACGAAGCAGACGCTCGGCGAGTTGGGTGCGTTGGGCAACGCGCGCTGGGTCCTGCAAGGCATCGAGCGACAATTGCTCGAGTCGCTCGCGCGAAAGTTCGCCACCTTCGATGACGGCGCGCTCGAGGGTGTCGATGCGATCGAACGCGACGGCGAGTTCGGTGGCGAGCGCGACGTAGGCGGCATAGAGCTGATCCACCGCGGGATCATCGAACACCTGCGGCCGTTGTCCCTTGGGGAAGAGCGGCGGCTCGGTCACGCGGCGCCCCCGATGAGCTCGATCCATTCACCGGCGGCTCCCAGACACACGGCCGCACGACGACCGTGATAGGGCGCTTGCGGCAGCGCGCGCGGAGGTGCGAGCCAGGTCAGTCCCTCGGGTAGTGCTTTGACCACGAAGGTCACCATCGAGATCGCCGGCGGCAACTCGCCGTCGCGGGCGCCGCGCGGCAGGGTTGCTGCTGGCATGTGGTCGGCTTCGATGTAGGACTGTCCCTGCAGAGCCAATGCTGCGAGGTCGTGCTTGGTGTCTGCGGGGAGACCCTGGGCGTTCGACAGCACCGAGATCACCGCCGGGATCACCGGCGCCTTGGCGACATTGAAATGACGGTGGTAGAAATCATTGATCGCCGCAACCGACGGGCCGCCGAGAATCACGATGAAAACGCGGTCGACGTAGTGCTTGGCGTCCGGGGTGTCGAACTCGGGCAGTTTTTCTTTGAAGGAGGTGAGATAGATCGACTCCTGCGCGGGACCGAGCGCCTGCATTGCGCGAATCTTGTCCGAGAACGACAGGTCCGCGGGCGGGCCGATAATCTTGAAGGGTGAGCCCGCGAGCTTTGCGGCGATACCGTCGGTGTCCTGCACCATGAGCTCTGCCGCGTTCCAGCCCATGTGGCGAAAGGCAATATAGTCGGGCGCGCTCTTGCTCTCGACGAAGCGAATGAAGGTTTGACCTTCGCCCGCTGGCAGCATCGAGGCATAGCGTCGACCGACGAGATTCGGTAATCCCCACAGATCCGCCTGTGCGGCTGCGATCCGGCCGTGATCGACCATCTCGTAACCGAGATAGAGGTGATAGGTGTCGATCATGTGCTGCAGATCCGGTGCAGCAATAGTCACGCAGGAAATCGGGCCGATCGTAGGCATGGGTTCAACCTTCGGAAGAATGTTTGCTGAGTTGACGCAGATAGACAAGCACGTCAGCCAGGCTCGCAACCTCCGCGTATTTCGCTTGCAGATCAAATAAATTGGCTTCGTGGGGTCCGGACGCCCGATCACCCACAGCCTCGCGTACCACCACGGGGATGAAGCCGTGCTGGCAGCAGTCGACGGCACTCGCGCGCACGCAGCCGCTGGTGGAGAGCCCAGCAATCAATACCGTGTCGATGCCAAGCGCCGTCAAGGTCGAGGACAGCGAAGTGGCGAAGAACGCGCTCGCATATTGTTTGGTGATCACGGTCTCGCCCGCGATTGGCTCGAGGCCCTCTGCGAAAGCGGCGAGTTCCGGATGCGCACCGGCTTCGAAACACTTGAGCGCGGGGACCTTGCGGAAAAATACGCCACCGTCGCGTCCGCCCGGTTGGAAGGCCACGTTGGTGTGGATGACCGGTATGCCTGCCTGCCGCGCCGCCTTGAGCAGCAATTCGCAGTCTGCGCGCGCCTGCTCAACGCCCGCATAGAGCGGCGAGTCCTTGACGAGATAGGCGCGGACGAAATCGATCACCAGCAGCGCGGGCTGCCGCCCCGGGGCGAGCGTCTTGCCAAAGCCGCCGCGGGCGTAGTTGTCGTTCAGAGATTCGCTCATGAGGCCGCCGGTCAGATGACTTTGGCGGCTTTGAGTTGCGCGAGCCGGGCCGCGTCGTACCCCAAAATATTCGAATAGACCTCGTCGTTGTGCTGCCCGAGCTCCGTCGGTGCCGGGCTGTGCACGCCGCCCGGCGTCGCCGAGAACTTGGGCACCGTGTTCTGCATCTTGAGATCACCAAAGAAAGGATGCTTGGTGGTGATGATGGCGTCACGCGCCTTGAAGTGCGGATCTTCCAGCATCTCGGGGGCGCGGTAGATCTGCCCCGCAGGTACGCCGTAGTGATCCATCAGCTCCAGCACTTTCTTGGTGGGCATGGTCTGCGTCCATGCCTCGATCAGACCGTCGAGCAGCTTCTGGTTGGTGCCGCGCGCCTGGTGGTTGACGAAGCGTGCATCTGTCGGCCAAGTCGGCTGTTGCATTGCCTCGCACAGCCGCCCGAACACGGTGTCCTGATTGGCGGCGATCAGCACGAGACCATCGCTCGTTTTGTAGACATTCGACGGCGCGACGTTCGGCAGGATCGCCCCGGTACGCTCGCGGATGTAGCCCGTCTTGTCGTATTCGGTGATCAGCGACTCCATCATCGCGAGCACGGCCTCGTAGAGCGCCGAGTCGACCACCTGACCGCGTCCGGTTTGTTCGCGGTAGTGCAGGGCGCCGAGCGCGCCCAGACAAGCGAACGTGGCCGCAAGCTCATCGCCAATGCTGATGCCCATGCGAGAGGGCGGCGTCGACGGGTCGCCACAGACATATCGCAGGCCTCCCATGGCCTCGCCAACGGCGCCGAAGCCCGCACGGTGCGAATACGGGCCGGTCTGGCCATACCCGGATACGCGGATCATGATGAGCCGCGGGTTGATCTTTGCGAGTTCCTCGTAGCCGCAGTTCCATTTTTCCATGGTCCCAGGCCGAAAATTCTCAAGTACGAAATCAGCTTTCGCCACTAACTCCTTGAAAACGTTCTGACCTTCTTCCTGGCGCATGTCGATGGTGATCGCCTTTTTGTTGCGTGCGACCACCGGCCACCAGAACGAGGGCTCACCGGCTTTTTGGCGCCCCCAGACGCGCAGCGGATCACCCTGACCGGGCGGCTCGATCTTGATGACTTCGGCGCCCATGTCGCCAAGCAGCTGACCGCAGAAAGGACCCGCGAGCAAGGTGCCGAGTTCAAGCACTCGCAAGTCGGAGAGGGGGCCACGCTTGAAGTTCGGATCCGCGGACATGCTGCAACCTCGTAGGTAAGACCGGCGGTCCTTGTACCTAGCGTCGTCTGGTCGGTCAAGAACACTGCGGTGCGGCCTCCATCTCGGAGAGCAGTGGCCAGGGAAGGGCGGCGGTACACGCCCCGTGCGCAGGTTGGCGATAGGTTCTAGAATCATGGCCTCTCTTGGCAATCATTTTCGGAGTGGGGATGACGCGTCACATCGAGATCGTCGAAGTCGGGCCTCGGGACGGTTTGCAGAGCGAGCCGGGCGTCATGCCCACTGCAGCCAAAGTCGAACTCATCGAACGACTGATCGACTCAGGGCTGCGTCGCCTTGAAGTGACGAGCTTCGTCAACCCCAAAAAAGTCCCGCAGATGGCCGATGCCGAGCAAGTTCTCGCGGGCCTGCGCCGGCGCGATGAGGTGCGTTATGTGGGCCTCGTGCTCAACATGAAGGGCTTCGAGCGCGCGGTGGCCGCGGGTTGCAACGAGGTGGGTATGGCGGTGGTCGCGAGTGACACCTTCAATCGCCGCAACCAGGGCGTTGGCACCGAGGAGTCGATTGCTGCGTGGCTGGAGATCGCTCGCGAGGCGCAAGCCGCCGGTGTGCGTGCTCAGGTCACGGTGTCCGCGGCGTTTGGCTGCCCGTTCGAAGGCGAGGTACCCGTGGCCCGCGTCATCGAAGTGGCCAAGCGTGTTGCTGAAGCCAGTCCTTTCGAGATCGCTTTCGCCGACACCATCGGCGTTGGCGTGCCCGCGCAGGTGAGTGAGCTGATCGGGCGTGCCCGCGAGGCGTTGCCGGCATCAATCAAGCTGCGTGCGCATTTTCACAACACCCGCAACACCGGTCTTGCCAATGCCTATGCGGCCGTGGAAGCGGGCGTTTCGTCGCTCGATTCCAGCGTCGGCGGCATCGGGGGTTGCCCGTTTGCGCCGGCGGCGAC
>Ga0172376_10008119_pt1 | contig 11016 bp, 6 predicted proteins | sample Lak35m_FD_121114 | JGI IMG/M metagenome (GOLD analysis project Ga0172376, IMG submission 121114) | Freshwater microbial communities from Kabuno Bay, South-Kivu, Congo - kab_092012_35m | ecosystem: Environmental > Aquatic > Freshwater > Lake | place: Democratic Republic of the Congo: South-Kivu...
TGGGGTCAGGAGTTAACTACTCTATAGTGGTGTCAGGAGTTAACTACTCTATAGTGGTGTCAGGAGTTAACTACTCTATAGTGGTGTCAGGAGTTAACTACTCTATAGTGGTGTCAGGAGTTAACTCCTGACACCACTAGTCCGTCAGTGATAAATTTCTTGTAAACCGTGTTTGCGCAATCTGCACAACGCAGCTTCCGCGACTCACGCGTTGTCCGTTTTCCATCACGAACATTTCACCCGTTATCGGGATCAGTCGCAAGATATTAATCATGCGATCTCCCGGCATGGCGCGTATGGAATCGTAATCAATTGTTTCAGGAACCGGATTCAAAACAATTTCCACTGCAGTATTGGACCACGTTCCGAACTTCATTGATCCGCTCTGATCATCTGTAGGAACTGATGCCTGAAAACATTCATACGTCTCACCATTCATTTCGATGTGCCCGATTTCTCCGGGCTCTTCACCGAATGCAATAGTATAATTTTGATTGCCGTTTTGTATTCCCAAATCAAAACACAATGGCCCCAACTCATTCTTGGCAACGTATTGCGCGAACTGTTGCTTGTTGAGTCCTTGCGGCATCCAAACCTGAAAATCGGCTACATAATCATGACCGTTCGGTTTGAGTGAATCCACACGACCACCGATTTCCAGGGGACGGAATTCATTGTCGGAATAGGTTAATACAACGCGTGCTCCGTCAAAATAAACTTCAGGTTTGCCCGAAAAAAGTCCGGTATTCAATCCGCCGGAAAGTGAACGCGTCACTACGCTATCACGATTGAAATACGTGTACACCACAGCGAAATAAGTATCTGAATACTCAAACGATCGCGACTGAATATTCCAGAAGCGCAAGTTCCCTTCCACTGCTCCGCTGTATTGTCCGTAACGGATAAAATCTTTCAATTGAACCAGCGATAAAGCTGACGGATACACTTCAGATTTTTCTGCATCTGAAATTCCCGCAAGGAAAATCGGCGCTCCGCGAAAATCTTCGGAACGACCAATCCATTCCCATTGATTCTGTGCGTTGATAAAGACCATCACTTGTGTTCCCGGAAGAACACGCGGAATCCCGTTCGCTTTATTGACGGAAATAATTCCTGTACGTGGACTTCCTTTTACCGTTGTGTCCACATCAATGTGATAACTTTTGTCACCAACATATTCTCCGAGATAGGTTCCGATCAGAATCGTACGTGACTTCACCATCACTTCTTCCAATGAAGCGATCGTTGTTTTCGCAAGTAAATGTCCTCCTGATAAAATCAGAACGAGCATTGTTACTGCGATTTTTGCGGGTTTGTTATTCATAATATTGTTTAAGCATTCGCCTGTCAGGACAACGCTTTATCTTTTCTTCTGAAAAAAATCTTTCATCAGCTTGGCACATTCATCGGCCAGCAATCCGCGTTCAATTACAGTTTTCGGATGCAGCACCGGCTGATTGAGTTTTACATAACCGCGTTTCTCATCAGTAGCACCGTAAACAATTCTGCTGATCTGCGACCAACTCAGAGCGCCGGCACACATTACGCACGGTTCAAGCGTAACATAAAGCGTGCAATCCGTCAGATATTTTCCGCCTAAAGCATTTGCCGCCGCAGTAATCGCCTGCATTTCGGCGTGAGCGGTAACATCATTCAATCGCTCTGTGAGATTATGTGCGCGGGCGATGATTCTGTTATTCGCAACGACAACAGCGCCAACGGGAACTTCATCCGCGTCAAAAGCTTTACGCGCCTCTTTCAAAGCCTCACGCATAAACTGCTCATCGGAAAACACAGACAATTCCATTATGCTGCAAGATTACTTCGATAAATCGAAGGTGCGGATTGACTTTCACAGCGGATATTCACAGCAAAATGTGAACTGCGAGCGAAATACACTCAGTTGAAGGCGCATTGCCACAATGTTTCCCAATGAAAGCGCGATAATTTCGTACTTTTGCCGTCTAATTATTCAGCATATGCTTCGTTCACATACTTGCGGAGAACTCCGCATCAGCGATGCCGGCAAACAGGTTACTCTTTCCGGTTGGGTTCAGATTTCACGCGATTTCGGCGGATTGACTTTCGTTGATCTTCGCGATCGCTACGGAATTACTCAGTTGGCTTTTAACATGAGTACGAATGCGGAACTGTGTGAACAAGCTCGTAAACTGAATCGTGAATTCGTTGTTCAAGTGAGCGGCGCAGTTCGTGAACGTGAAAATAAGAACCCGAAAATTCCTACCGGAGATATCGAGATCATCGTTGATGCTGTTAAAATTCTGAACGGCGCCAAAACTCCGCCGTTTACCATTGAAGATGAAACCGACGGCGGCGATGATCTGCGTATGAAGTACCGTTATCTCGATATCCGTCGTGCTCCTGTTCGCGAATCACTTTTAATGCGTCATAAACTTGCGCAGGAAACACGACAGTATCTGAGCAATCAGGATTTCATTGAAGTGGAAACACCTGTATTGATCAAATCAACTCCTGAAGGTGCGCGCGATTTCGTTGTGCCTTCACGCATGAATGCCGGACAGTTTTACGCATTGCCGCAATCACCGCAAACCTTCAAGCAATTGCTGATGGTTGCAGGAATGGATCGTTATTTTCAGATCGTGAAATGTTTCCGTGATGAAGATTTGCGTGCAGATCGTCAGCCGGAATTTACACAGATCGACTGCGAGATGAGTTTTGTGGAGCGCGCAGATATTCTCGACATGTTCGAAGGACTTGTGCGTCATCTTTTCAAAACCGTAAAGGGAATTGACATCGGTACTTTACCGCACATGAGCTATGCAGATGGGGCTAAATATTACGGCAACGACAAACCGGACACACGTTTTGAAATGAAGTTCGTTGAACTCAACGATGTTGTAAAGAACAAAGGCTTCAAAGTATTTGATGATGCAGAACTCGTTGTCGGAATCTGCGCAAAAGGAGCAGCAGGTTACACACGCAAACAGTTAGATGAATTCACGGAATTCGTGAAGCGTCCGCAACTCGGCGCTACCGGATTGGTATATGCGCGTTACAATGCCGACGGCACAATCAAATCTTCAGTAGATAAATTCTACAATGAAGAGGAGTTGAAGAAATGGGTTGCAGCATTCGGTGCAGAGCCTGGAGATCTTATGCTGATTCTTGCAGGCGGAGTTGATAAAACACGCAAAGCACTTTCAGAATTGCGACTTGAAATGGGAACGCAACTCGGCTTGCGTGATAAGAATAAATTCTCCTGTTTGTGGGTGATTGACTTCCCGCTTCTCGAATACAACGAAGAACACAACCGTTGGTTTGCGATGCACCATCCGTTCACTGCACCGTGGCCGGAAGACATTGAAAAGCTCAGCAATCCTGCGCAGTTCGGAGAAATCCGTGCGAATGCATACGACATGGTGATCAACGGAGTTGAAGTCGGCGGAGGTTCTATTCGTATTTACGACAAAGCACTTCAGGCGAAGATGTTTGAAACACTCGGCTTCACTGCAGAAGAAGCGCAGGCACAATTCGGATTCCTGATGAACGCGTTTGAGTTCGGCGCTCCGCCGCACGGTGGAATTGCGTTCGGATTTGACCGCTTGTGTTCATTGTTCGGTGGCGCAGATTCGATCCGCGACTTCATTGCATTCCCGAAAAACAATTCCGGAAGAGATGTGATGATTGATTCGCCGAGTGTAATTGATGATAAGCAATTGAAAGAACTGAACATCAAGACAACGGTCTGAAGCGCCTCATTCGCACTACAATTTCAATTGAAACGCATCAATGCGTCAACAGATGAACGAATCCGCTCTTCTGTTGATTGCCGTTGAAGTAACCGATATCTGCGATCCAGTAGTACACGCCATCTGAACACATCTTACCGTTCACCATGTACGTTCCATCCCAGAATCCGTATAGGTCCGTGTATTCATACACAAGCACGCCCCAACGATCGTAAATCTGCACACGGATGTTCAGCGCTTCCGGTTCATACAAACTGAATCCGTCATTTGTTCCATCACCGTTCGGAGAGAATACATTTGGTGTCAAAGGCGGACATTCTTCAACAATCACGTTAACAGGAATAAGATTCGTTCTGCATACTCCGTCGCTGGTGAGAACGTAGAAAGTACTATCCGCAGGCAAGCCTGCTGCAAAAACGAGATTCGTTCCTGAACCGATTGCATTTCCGTTAACATCATACCAATACACAGAAGGTGTTCCGTTTGCGAAGAGATGGAACGGAAAGTTTCTGCACACGGTTGTATCATCTGCTGAAGGCAAGGCTAACGTATTTTGCTGGAACAGCACGTTGATTGTATCATGAGCTTCGCAGCCGCCGGAATCAGCCGCAGTAAGAACGTATGCGCCTGTAATATAAACCAAATGTGTAATTCCGGTGTCGTTGCCCGGCGACCACGAATAAGAATCCAACCCTGCATTAGCACCTAGCAGAACTGAATCGCCTTCACAAACTGTGAGCGAACTCAATGGAGTAATCTGCGCGCTTACAATTGTCGGAACGATTGTGATCGATGCAACAGTTATGATATTACAAGCTGAAACCGAAACGGAATATGTTCCTGCGGATGTTACTGTTTGCGTTAAGCTGCTTCCGCTCAATGGCGGTAACCACGCGAAGAAACTTCCGTTGCTTGAATACAATGAAAGCGTAACGGAATCACCCGGACAAATAATTGCTGCCGGTGTCGCAATAATCTGAGGAGTGTTGTATTGCTGAATGTTTACGGAGTTGGTCAACAACTGACATCCTTCCGGCGTATTGACCACGCAGTAATAAGTTCCCGGAGAAGTAATCCAAATGGAATCTACGTTACCTGCTATCGGTCCGTTAGGTCCTTGCCATTGATAAGTTCCCGAACCGGAAGCAACAGCAAGAACGGAATCGCCGGGACAAATTACTCCGTTGGAAGGAACAAGCGTAATAGAAGGCTGCGGTGCCATTGTTACTTGTATAGCATCAGATCCGGAGCTAACGGTAAAACATCCGTTTGAATTGTAAACGGTATCAATGCAACTCACCGAATATGATCCACCCTGTGTTACGTAAATTGTATCATTGGTTGATCCTGTTGACCAGGCATAATCATAACCGCCGGTAACAACCAGCATCGCGGTATCACCCGGGCACAAAGTTGTATCTCCTGTAATCACCAGATTGAAATTGATAGGTGGTGGAGCAGGAAGCAGATCAATGTAATAACTATGCGTTGCGATAAGTGTATCGGTTCCGCATGCGCCCGAACGAATGTACGTTCCCGTTATCGTGTACCAACCTGAAGTTGTAACATTGAATGTCGCTTGCTGATAAGCGAAATTGATACAATCTGTATAAGGATTGATACTTCCTGAAGGAGAAATTGTCCAGAGTATCTGCAGGATATTATCAATACACTCGAAATTTTCGTTCGGGTTCGACAGAGAATCAAATGGGAACATGAACAGTGGCAGATTCTCGCAAATGGTGATGGAATCATTTCTGTCTGTATCGTTGAGGCAAACCATATCAGGGAGATAAGTCAACAATGGACTATCCAATGTTACATCAACCATGTTGGAAGATGAACATCCGTACTGATCGAAAATTATAAATGTATATTGACCTGTACTGTCAACAATAACAGAATCGTTATTCACGCTACCCGGATCAAAAGAAGGTCCGATCCAGATTATACTATCGCCTTGTGCAAAATTACTTCCCACGAGTAACACGGAATCCGCACACAAGACAATCGGAGTAGTTACCGCAGCATTGGAGTTGATTACAACGTTATCGCTGATAAACGGATTGGGCGGAGGATTGTGAAGAATAAAATGTATGGTGTCTTCACTCGAATAACAACCGTCTGCTGTTGTCATTACAACAGAGTAATTTCCGGTAGTGCTTGCTGTTATAGAAGTACCGGTTTGACCTGTTGACCACAAGTACGTGAAATCAGGTCCGATGCGAGTAATATTCGGAGAAACAGCAAGCACACTTGTATTGCTCTGCGCATAGAGAACAGTTTGAAAACACCCATCAACCGTATCGGGTCCGCACGCGTAATCGAATCCGTTATATTCAACAATACATGTGCTTACTTGCTCCTGCGAACAAACAGTGTTGTAATAATAATCGTACGGTGCGCGAATCGGATCTAATGGATTTGCGATAAAAATATCTGAATTGCCTGCAGAGAGTGCAACTGCGAAAGCGTTATAAAAAGTATCTGCACACAACCACGCATTGGGCGGAGCATTTGTAGTGGTGGGGGAACTATATGCTACAAAGCCGGGGAATCCATAGAAATCGTTGGACACAGGTGTAATGAAATCTTTGAGATAAGATCCTGCTATGTGCGGATTACCTGCAGCGTCTGCGGCCACGCCATTACAAATCTGATCTTGTGAACCGCCGTATTGTCGTGCAATAGACCACGCACCTGTTCCGCTGTTGTAACGTGCGATAAATACATCCCAATATCCGGAGCTGTTGAACAAACCTGGTGCGTAACGGTCACTGTAAGAATCGAAAGTACATTTGAAGTTTCCTGCTATAACCAAATTATTTCCGTTCGCGCTCACAGCGCGTGATGTAACAGGAGAATCAGAGCTTTCGGAAACACTCCAAGTCAAATTTCCTTGCACATCATATTTCCCAATGAAAATGCAGTTGGAGTAAGTGCCTGATAAAGCAGTATTGCTTGGGCCGAAGAAAGTTATTGTTCCTTGAAAATCTCCTGTCAAATAAATTCCATTCGCAGCATCAATAAAAATGGAATTGGCAATATTCATCGCGCCACCACCGATTTTCCGAAACCATTGCTCGTTTCCTGAAGCATCATACTTGATCAGAAAAACTGCATTCAACATTGTGTTGAGATGCACCTGATCGAATGTAATCGTATCGGAAAATTGCCCTGTTACGTACACGTTGCCTGAGACGTCACAATCCACATCCAAGCCGCGATCGGTTTGCCATGCGCTGCCTTTCTTCGCCCACTGAAATGTTCCGCCGCTGTTCAGTTTTGCAGTGAATACATCTACAGATCCACTCAAACTGGTTAGTGACGTACTTCCGAAAGTTGATGTACCCGCAAACTCTCCGGTGATAACAACATTACCGTTCGCATCAACTGCAACGCCGTTTCCGATATCAGCTCCTGTTCCTCCCGCACTTTTTGCCCACAAGCAAACACCGTTCGGATCGTACTTGGCAACGAATACATCCTGTTGTCCTGCTGAAGTAATTGTTTGACTACCGAAATTCGCTGTACCGAAAAAATATCCGGTGATGTAAGTGTTGCCGGCAGCATCTGCCTTAATCGACAATGCACGATCGGAATTTGATCCGCCTGCACTTACGGCCCAAACGTACTGTCCGTTCACACCTTGCTTGCAGAGGAATACATCATCTATTCCGGCAGAACCCACAGACAAACTTCCGAACGCCGCGGAAGTAGTGAAGTATCCTGTGGTATAAGTATTACCGGCAGCATCAACTGCCACATCCATTCCTTCATCAATCGTTTGTCCTCCGGCTTTATTGGTCCAGAATGTCTGTGCACTTGCAATGTTTCCACTAAGCGTGAGAACGACAGCGAGTGCGATCATTCTGATGATCGATAGATTTGCTTTCATGAAATTGATTTGCCAGAGGTAAGTTACAACAATTCCATTCCTCAACGAGAATGAGAGCGAATCAATTTTTCACAACGCCGTTTTCTTCCGAAAAAGATTGAATTATCGCTTCCATCGCTGATTTATTTGATTCGAATCGATCTGAAGGAGACCAAACAACGAAGCGATAGTAGAACGTAGGAGTTTCAATACATGTAAGAATGAATTTACAATTCTCACTCTTGCGTTTGCCCTCAATTTCAGTTTGCAAAGCCGGATGTCCGTCAATATCAATACGCGAATTCACATGCAATCCAACACTGTCGAGTGTACGCGTGGATATTTTCATGTACGTTTCCAAATCATAATCGAGTCCGAATGAGGCAATCTTCTCTTTGGAGTCGTCAATAATGAAAAGCGAAATTCCTGTGGTCGCATCTGAATATTGCACAGAAGCGTTATCGTTTAACTGATCCGGCAACATGTCGCCAGGAAGTTCCAATTTATAATTACTTCCGTTAGCAGAAGCAACGGAAGTTTTGAGGAGTGCATCACGATCTAAAATAATTATCCACGCCAATGCTCCTGTTAAAAGGAGAATAAGTAGACCGATTCCGATTCGTGTACGCGACATATCCGAAAGATACAAATGATCAGTGATTCAACGGACGCTTTTTGATTATTCCGCCTCGCGTTTCTTTAACACCGGACATAACGACAAAAGCATTCGGGTCAATTTTCTCCAGCTCCGTTTTGAGTTTGTTGAGTTCCAAACGTGTTACCACTGTGTACACTACATCAATTTCAGGATTTTCTCCGCGCTTCCCGTATCCGCGCTTTCCCGAATAAATTGTTACGCCTCTTCCCATGTTATGAATGATCATTTCACGGATTTCTTCGCTGTGTGAGGAAACTATTGTGACTCCAATGTATTCTTCAATTCCCTCTACAATAAAGTCGAGCGTTTTTGATGCAGCGAGATATGTGATCATGGAATACAATGCTATTTCGATGGAAAGAAAATAAGCAGCAGTTGTAAATATCACCACATTGATAATGATGATGATATCGCCCATTGTTGCGCTGAGTTTTCTGCTGAGGAATATTGCGAGTACTTCTGTTCCATCGATTACAGCACCGCCGCGAACGGATAACCCGATTCCTGCTCCGAGAAAGAAGCCGCCGAAAACAGCAACGAGTAAATTGTCGTCCGTTACATTGGGAAAATCAACAAAGCCAACCACAGCCGCAAGCACAGGAATAGCAATCGCAGTTTTAATTGCAAACTCCTTCCCGATAATTTTATAACCGAGAATTATAAACGGAATATTAATTCCGATCAGAAACCATGGCAAAGGAATTCCGGTTACCGCAGTTGTAAGAAGAGAAATTCCTGTTGCTCCTCCATCAATAAAATGATTGGTAAGAAGAAAACCTTTAAGACCGAAGGCTGCTGAAAATATTCCGGCCGTAATCAACACGAAATCCTTTGCATAACGCCAACTCGTAATTTTTAATTCACGATACGCGCGTGCTATTGCATAACGTGTAGGACTTTCTGCGCCTTTGCCGCGTCTGGCCTTACGTGCTGCCTGAATAACAATTTGTGCAAGAAACGGATTCATAGCTTAATGATACGAACCGATCTTTGAACAGCCAAATCGAAATTGTTAAGATGTCCTATAGTTCAGGAAATGAACTCCCACATGCTTCTGTAACCGTTGACTTCTTCAACATAATCAAGGAACGTTTTGTAGAATCCGTGATTGGCGAGTGTTGCACTGTCGCCGAAGGCTATAAGCTTGCGTTTCGCACGTGTGAGTGCTACGTTCATTCGTCGAGTGTCGGCAAGAAATCCGATTTCTCCATTGTCATTGCTGCGTGTCATGCTGATGCAGATAATATCACGCTCCTGACCTTGAAAACCGTCTACGGTTCGTACTGAAAAATGATGACGCGATTCGGTTAACACAGTGTTCTCAGCAACCAAAGCAGTGAGCAATTCCGTTTGCTGGCGATATGGTGCAATGATTCCGATACGCAGTGCTTCATCTTTTCGGTTGTCATATTGCGCAATAACTTTTTCAAGATGTGAGATTACGAGTCGGGCTTCTTCCGGATTGGAATAACTCAGTGTTTCCGGGTTCTGCACTTCATTGTAACCGCTTCCGGCTGTGTCAATGAATTCGAATGGACGTATGAGCAAATCATCCTCCTCATCAAATGAAAGCAGATTATCGCGGACAGTTGCATCACTTTCAATTTTCGAATCATAAAACATGCGATTGGCAAATCCTGCGATCTTCTCATGCATACGGTACTGCGTACGCAAAATTGAAACTGACTTCGGTTGCGCTTTTACGGCTCTTTCGAACAGCGTGTATTTCAACCCGCCTTCTTCCGCTTTACGGGATTTCACTGTTGGCGGCAACTGCAAATGATCTCCTGCGAATATCACGCGATCTGCCCGCGTAATCGGAATCCAACACATTGGCTCAAGCGCTTGTGCTGCTTCATCGATGAAAACGGTTTTGAAATGCAAGTCGCGCATAAGCTTTCCTGCAGCCACAACCGGAGTACATGCAATCACCTGTGCTTTGTCGAACTGATCCCAAAGAATGTAATCTTCGAGCGTCATCGCATCTTTCTGCAATGCGCGCGCTTCTTTGAACATCAGATCGCGCTGCTGTCGTTCCGAAGCACCGAAATTGCGTTTGTATTTTTTCGCCATTGCGAAAAATTCTTCCGCTCGTTTGCGGTACGCTTTTAATTCTTTCCAGTCCGGATGATTCATCATGCGAACGTCCAGCGTATTGTTCATCACTTCTTCTGAAACACGCGCCGGATTTCCTAAACGCAACACGTTGACTCCTTGCTGCACAAGTTTTTCGGTCAGCAAATCAACCGCAATGTTACTCGGACTGCAAACCAATACTTGCTTCTCGTGCAGGAGAGTTTGCATAATCGCACGAATGAAAGTGGTTGTTTTCCCCGTTCCCGGAGGACCATGCACTACGGCAACATCTTCCGCAGAAGTAATGAGTCGAACTGCTTCCTGTTGAGATGTATTCAGCTGATGCAATACTGAAATTTCTTCCGGCTTGGAAAATATTGCAGGCGTTTCGCCGTACAATACATCACGTAAATGCGCCAGTCGCGAACGTTCAGCTTCCATTACTTTCTGCAGCGCGATGATCATCTCTCTGTAGCTCGCTTCATCAAACAGCAAATTAATTCCCAGTTTGCCGCGATCCGCCCATCCGGGAAGTTCATCTACTGTAAACGCAATGCGCATACGATTGCCCCAAACGTTTTTAACAGTGCCGTTCAGTTTGCGGTGTTCATCATCGGTGTCGCCTGAATTCGAGAACAACTCAATCGGTTTTCCATTGGAGAATTGATGCAGAA
>Ga0172376_10008121_pt1 | contig 11013 bp, 9 predicted proteins | sample Lak35m_FD_121114 | JGI IMG/M metagenome (GOLD analysis project Ga0172376, IMG submission 121114) | Freshwater microbial communities from Kabuno Bay, South-Kivu, Congo - kab_092012_35m | ecosystem: Environmental > Aquatic > Freshwater > Lake | place: Democratic Republic of the Congo: South-Kivu...
AGCATTAGAGGGGTATAATGCGGAATATATCAAGCGGACGGAACAATTGGGGACAGGTCACGCCGTCGCTTGCGCTCGAGACATTATCGAACGGGAGAGTCCGGAGGTTAAGCAAATTATTGTCTTATACGGCGATCACCCGTTCTTAAAAATTGAATCAATCAAAAAATTTGCGGCTATCAAGCCGGAAGCAGTCACAATTATGCCGACTTATTTGGCTGATTTCGCAGATTGGCATCAGAGTTTCTATCATTGGGGTCGGATTGTCCGGGGCGCAGATGGCCGCATTGAGGCTATTGTCGAATTTAAAGACGCCACGGACGAGGAAAAATTAATCACTGAGGTTAATCCCGGTTTTATGTGTTTTAATAAGGACTGGTTATTTAAAAATATTGACAATCTGCGTGATGATAATAGTCAAAAAGAATATTATTTGACCGATATGGTTAAGATCGCTTTTGCCCAAGGTTATACAGTCGGCACTTTAAACATCGAACCGCATGAAGCGATGGGTATTAATAGTCCGGAAGAGTTAAAAATAGCTGAGTCCGTTATAGCCGCGGCATCTTTATAAATTATGGAACAAGTTCTCGATCTACATATTCATTCCCGTTATTCTCGAGCTTGCTCACCCAGTTTGACTTTGGCTAATATCGATAAGACTTGTCGCCTGAAGGGGATAGACATTATTGCCACCGGTGATTTTACTTATCCGGCTTGGTTTACGTCGATTAAAGAGGAATTAGTAGAAACTGCGGCCGGAGCGGGTTTGTATAAATTAAAAACTGCTACTGATGATAAGGTAAAATTTATTTTAAGCACAGAAGTTTCTCTAATATATAAAGATGCCGGCAAAGTTCGTCGTTTACATATTGTTATCCATGGCCCAAGTATCGCAGCGGTCGAAAAACTTAATAAAATTTTAGATAAAAAGTTTAATATCCGTTCCGACGGTCGGCCAATCTTAGGCATGAGTGCTCCGGAGCTGGTAAAGTTAGTCCTGAATGTCGATCCGCGTTTTCTAATTTACCCGGCTCATATTTGGACGCCGTGGTTCTCAGTTTTTGGCTCTAAATCAGGCTTTGATACGCTAGAAGAATGTTTTAAAGATCGGGTCGGGCATATTTATGCGATTGAGACCGGTTTGTCGAGCGACCCGGAAATGAATTGGCGCCTATCGGCCTTAGATAAGCTGACTGTCCTATCGAATTCTGATGCTCATAGCCTGACTAATCTCGGCCGTGAGGCCAATATTATGGAAATAGCCGAACCCGTTACCTACCAGCAGATTTACAGCAATATTAAAAATAAAAGCGGACTGAAAGAAACTATAGAATTTTATCCGGAAGAGGGAATGTATCATTTCGACGGCCACCGTGACTGTCATTTCAGCTGCGAGCCGGCGGAGAGCCGTCGTTTAAAAAATATCTGTCCGATCTGTAAGAAGCCTTTGGTTATTGGTGTTTTAAATAGAGTCGAGGAATTAGCGGACAGGCCAAATGGCTTTAAGCCAAAAAATGTTGTTCCCTTTAAAAAAACCGTGGAATTAGATAAGATTATAGCGGAAGCCTTTAATATTAAAAGTCGTAGTTCTTTGGCGGTGCAGAAGCAATATCGGGAGTTAATTGAGGAATTTGGTAATGAATTATTTATTTTGTTAAAATTAGACTTAGCGCAAGCAAAAGATCGGATTGACTCAAGGATCATCGAGGGGATAAATCGGGTTCGTGCCGGTCGGTTGATTATTAAGCCCGGTTTTGACGGCGAGTACGGCAAGATAAATATTTTTTCCGCCACCGATCGCATAGATAAACAAATTAGTCTGTGGTAGATAGAACAAGTCGCTAAAATTTTATTTTATGTTTTTACCTCGTCATTCTCTGGCCAGCCTACTCATGATTGTTATTTTTTTGGTATTGATTGCGATTGCGGCGTCCTCTTACGGTAGCAATCAGGATCAGAAGACGGAGATGGAGAAAAATTTATTTTGGCAGAAGACTTTTTCAATGATCGATATGGCTAAGGGTGCTGTTCAAGGGTTAGTTGATTTCGGTCTGGGCGAGAATGGTAATAATACTGCGAGTAATCTGACAAAAACAGTAAATTACGATAATGCGGCTGCCGTGGTCGCGGTAGCGATCCCGGCAGTGACCGGTAGCGAGAAAGACGGAGGACTCTGGTCAGGCGCTATTTCTCAAATAAAAGAAGAATGGCAGAAAGGTAGCGACGAAATTACCTCAGAGACGAATCAGACGACAACCGGAGAAAAATTTTTAGATTGGCAGAAAACGGCGACTGGAGTTGATATTATTTTTAGGGAGAAAAATGGCACGGAACATAAATTACCCCTGCCTTTTAAGTTCTTAAGTAAATAATTTAAGAATACCTATTAATATCCTCGGTTTTCTTAATTTCTAGCCGGTTAGCCGGGAGCATAAAATTAAACGGTATTTTATGGAGAATTTATTTATTTCTATCAATTACTTAAGGAGCGGTGTGTTATAATGAATTTATTAATTTAATAATTTGAAAAATATGTCCAGGGAAAGAGAAAAAAAGCCGGCTTTGTCCGACAAGGGGGAAAATAAAAATAAAAGAGAGGAGGCGGCTTTAAGCGCCATTGAACAGATTAGGGCTCGTTTTGGCGAGGGGGCGATTATGAAGTTTGGCGATGTGCCGAAAACTAATGTTGACGCGATTTCGACCGGCTGTCTGTCTTTGGATATCGCGACCGGAGTCGGCGGCGTGCCGCGCGGTCGGATTATTGAGGTTTACGGCCCGGAGTCATCTGGTAAGACTACTTTAGCCCAACATATCGTCGCTGAGGTTCAAAAAGTAGGTGGTATTGCCGCTTTTGTCGACGCCGAACATGCCCTTGACCCGGAATACGCCGCTAAAATCGGGGTTAATGTCAAAGAAATGTTGCTTTCCCAGCCTGATAGTGGTGAACAGGCCCTAGAGATCGTTGAGACCTTGGTTCGTTCCAATGCCGTAGACGTTATTGTCGTTGATAGCGTCGCCGCGCTCGTTCCGCAAAAAGAAATCGAAGGGGAAATGGGGGACCAGCATATGGGCCTGCAGGCGCGTCTAATGAGCCAGGCTTTACGTAAATTAACGGCCGTAATCGCTAAAACCAAAACGGTGGTCGTCTTTATCAACCAGATCAGGAATAAAATCGGCGTCTTTTTCGGCAATCCGGAAACTACGACTGGCGGTAATGCTTTGAAATTTTATTGTTCGGTTCGGATCGAGGTCAGAAAAGCGGCTCAGATCAAGCAGGGCGAGAAGATTATCGGTAACCGCGTTAAGGTTAAGGTCGTTAAGAATAAAGTCGCGGCGCCTTTCCGGACTTGCGAATTTGATATTATGTATAATGAGGGGATATCCGTCGCCGGCGATTTAGTTGATTTAGGGGTTGAAAACAATGTTATCAAGAAGAATGGCAATACCTATACTTTTGGCGAAGTGAAACTCGGCACTGGCCGCGAAACTGCTAAAAAGACGATTAAGGATGATAAAAAATTGTTGACGGAAATTAGGAAAGCAATTTTAGCTGAAGTAAAAAGTAAAGAGATAGAAGAAAATAAATAATTGTCGTTTTTAAATCGCTCCGCTTCACGGCGGGGCGATTTTATAAAAACCAAGCCTATGCCTAAAACCTTCGTTTTATCAGTTGGAGGATCCCTGATCGTTACTAAAGAGGGAATCAATGTCGCATTTTTAAAAAAATTTCGTTCATTCGTTTTAGAACAGTTAAAATCCGGTAATAAATTTTACCTAGTTATCGGTGGCGGCTCGACAGCCCGGACTTATATTAAAGCGGCCCTAGAGGTTATGCCGGTTAATAATACTGAACGCGATTGGGTCGGCATTCGAGCGACTCGGTTAAACGCTCAGCTTTTGAAGGTAACCTTTGGTGAGGCGGCCTATTCTTTAATTGTTACTAATCCGACTAAATCGGTTAAGACCAGAAAAAAAATAGTCTTCGCGGCCGGCTATAAACCGGGGTGGTCAACCGATCACGTCGCTATTTTATTAGCTAAGCATAATCGGATTAAAACGGTTATTAATTTATCTAATATTGATTATGCTTACGATAAAGATCCGCGCAAATTTCCTAAAGCCAAGAGAATAGAAAATATCGGCTGGTCGGAGTTCCGTAAAATAGTGGGGACGCGCTGGCAGCCGGGGCTGAATGTTCCGTTTGATCCGATCGCTTCGCGTGAGGCCGCTAAGCATGGTCTTCAGGTAGTGATCCTGAACGGGCAGGATCTAAAAAATCTCGGTAATTGTCTGTCAGGCCAGAAATTTCGCGGGACAACTATTCAGTAGATAAGAGAGGTGGGAGTAATCCACAGGTTAGCTCTTGACTCCAAGGTAAATTTTGCTATTATTAGAAACGTATGATAAATACAAATTTACAAACAAAGCAGTACGGTTTGATTATTATTTTGGCTTGGGCTTTTATTACCAGGCCGGCTTTTGTTTGTCAGTTTTATACTTAATATAATTAAGTAGAAAGATATAAACAAAGCCGGACCCCACAAGGATCCGGCTTTTGTTTATTGGTTAGTCTCTAGTCCTTTTAAAAAATAAATAATCATTATTAATCACCAACCAGGAGTACTTATGTTTACGCAAACCAACCCCCGCACCCAGTCCTTTTATGAGCTTAACCGCTTTAATTTTGTCGCCGCTCAGGACACTATTTTATCTGAAGCTATTAAAAAATCGGCTTCGGTCGCAGTTAAAAAATGGCAGGAAGCAGATAAATTTTCCGGATTGACAAGGCTAGTATCGCTTGACTGCAGTATTAATTCACAAGGGCAGCTGCAGATTATTAGTTTCGATCCTATGCCTAAGGGCTATGAGCTCTTAAGGCTACGGCAAAAAAATTTAGAGCCGAGCTCTGGCAGTCAGACCATTGTTTCCCCAGCCGACCATCGTAAAGGGTTCTTTGATGCCTTGTATGATAGGGGGATGATGTTCCCGGAACATCCGGGAGCGATATTAGACGAGCTGGAAGAATATGCCACCGAGGCAGCCAACACTCATAATTTCGCCGTCCCCCCGCACAATACATACGGAGAAAACTGGCTCTGGGAAAGAATAAGCTACGGTCGTCACGAAGAGACCTTGGTTCCTGATGATGGTTTTTGTTTAAAAGCGATCAATCGACGACAAGTTTTTATTTGTCCGCCGCTTGGCACTAGAAGCCGCTTGAAGAAACAAGGTATCCGGGGCATTATGACGGAATCGCAAATGATCCGTCAGCTCGAGGAAAACAGAACTATGTATTACCAACCATTTATTCAGCCGATGGTATCTGATGCAGGGCACCCCATGATTTACAGCTTGTACTTCCAATATGATAACCTTAATAAGTGTTATGCATATGTCGGCGGACTGTCTATTGCTAGCAAGAGCCTTAGGATCGGGCTTGACGGAGACGGGGTAACTCTAGGCGTGATTGATAGCAAATAATTTGAGCAAAAAAAAGGGGAATTTCACATTCCTCTTTTTTATTTTAATTTAGTGAGTAATTTAGTAATTTTTTTAAAAATTGATTTGATATCGGGTCGGCCGTCGATATTGATTACTTTTTTTTGCTGCTTATAGTAGTCTAAGATCGGCGCAGTTTGGAGGCGGTAAACCAGGAAGCGATTTTTAATAGTCTGATAATTATCGTCGGAGCGGCCGGAGGTTTGTCTTCTTAGAATTATTCTTCTTTTCGCTTCTCGTTCGCTTAATTTAAGATTAAATACAGTGGTAATAGCCGTGTTATGCTTCGTCAAGAACTTATCGAGAGATTTAGCCTGCTTGAGGTTGCGCGGGTAACCGTCAAAAATAAAGCCGGCCCCTTTCATTTTTTTAAGCGCGGCGCTTTCAATCATTTCGATAATTAAATTGTCCGGAACGAGCCGGCCAGCATCCTGGTATTTTTTAATGCGTGCTCCTAATTTACCGTTTTTAAGTTCTTGACGCAAGATATCGCCGCTTGATAGATGAGCTAATTTATAAGTCTTATCGATCAGGGCGGCCTGTGTTCCTTTGCCGGCTCCGGGCGAGCCGAAGATAATAAGATTCAACATAGTTTATACTGTTTTGTGCCCCGTGGGGGATTCGAACCCTCGACCATCTCGTTAAGAGCGAGCTGCTCTACCAACTGAGCTAACGAGGCATTTTATGTAATAGTAATAAGATAAATTTGTTCTATCCAGGCCAGTATCCGATGTCTCATATTCTCTGTGCCTTTGCCGGAAACTTGAATTCGGACAATACCATGAGACAGGATGTTTTTACGATGCCCCGTCCCCGGTAACTTTATAAAGCTTTTACCAAAATTTTGCAAGGGGATACCGGTTAATTTCGACCAATATTCTTTACCACAGTGTTTTGTTACGAGACAACTGTATCAGAAAATAAAAAATTATTAAAGACCGCTAGTTTGTGGCGGGGGCGGGGATCGAACCCGCGACCTTAGCGTTATGAGTGCTACGCTCTAACCAGCTGAGCTACCCAGCCCTGAGGCTAATCAGTTTAGCCTTGGTGCGCCCGGCAGGATTCGAACCTGCAACCCCTTGGTCCGAAGCCAAGTACTCTATCCAGTTGAGCTACGAGCGCCAGTGGCGCAAAATTTAAAAATGACTCCAAGAATCTTAGCAGATCCTAAAGATTCTGACAATTTCTGATCGGATTATCTGTTACCCTTCAAAGCCTGCTTGAGATGATAGCCGGTTTTGAATTTGGCAACTTTGACCGCCGGGATCGTGATTCTTTCCGTCGGTTTTTGCGGATTAACTCCGCCTCGGGAATACCGGACGCGAGACAAGAAAGTCCCGAAGCCGGCGATCGTTACCTCGCGGTCGTTTTTTAACTCTTCGATGACGGTCGCCGTCAAAACATCAAGCATTTTTTCCGCCTGTTTTTTATTCAGGCCCTCGACGTCATGATGGATCTTGTCGATGAGTTGTGCCTTGTTCATATATTTATATGTTTAAGTTTTAAGGCCTAACGGGCGTATTCAGTCACCCGCGTTTCCCTAATAACATTAACTTTTATCTCTCCTGGGTATTTTAACTCATTTTCTATCTTTTTTGCAATATCTCTAGCCAAATTATAAGCCTTAAGGTCGTCGATCATTTCCGGCTGAACAAAGACGCGGATTTCACGACCGGCCTGGATAGCATAGACTTTTTCAATACCCTCGAAGGTTAAAGCGATTTTTTCGAGCTCTTCTAGACGTTGCAGGTAGTTCTCGTAGCTGTCTTTTCGAGCGCCGGGACGAGCCGAGGAGATAGCATCGGCGACTTTAACGATAACGGAAATAAGAGTAGCCGGTTTATCGTTATGGTGCGTTTCGATCGGGGCAATAATCTCCGGAGGCAGATTAAATTTTTTGGCGATATCGCGGCCGATCTCGGTATGGTTACCCTGAACTTCGTGATCGACGGCTTTCCCGATATCATGTAACAATCCGCCTTTTTTAGCCAGAGTTACGTCGGCTCCTAATTCTTCGGCGAGCATCGCGGCTAGATGCGCTACTTCGATAGAATGCTTGAGGGCGTTTTGGCCGTAACTAGTACGGTATTTTAAGCGCCCTATGATTTGTACTAGCTTAGGATCAAAACCGGTAACGCCGACTTCATACATCGCCTCTTCGCCGGCTTTTTTAATATCGATAGCAATATCTTTTTTAGCGTTCTCTACGGCCTCTTCAATTTTTGTGGGATGAATCCGACCATCTTTTATCAAGTAATCAAGGGTTTTTTTCGCGATATGGCGGCGAATTAAAGAAAAGCCCGAGACAGTTATAGCGTTAGGCATATCATCGACGATAATTTCGACGCCGGTCATCTGCTCGATCGCTTTGATATTACGACCTTCGCGTCCGATGATTCGTCCTTTCATCTCGTCGTTAGGCAGGTCGACGGTCGTGGTCGACAGTTCGACCGTATAGGAGGAAACCATTCTTTGCATGGCTAGAGCCATGATATCCTTAGCCTTATCATTTAATAAATCTTCCGAATTATTCTCTAATTTATTAATTCTGACCACTAAGTCAGAAGCAACTTTTTCTTCGACGTTTTTGAGAAGGACTTCCTTGGCCTCGACCGGACTCAAACCGGAAATTTTTTCCAGTTTCGCGTCCTGTTCTTCTTTGACGGCCTTAATTCTTTCTTTAATCTCTTGAATCTCGCTTACTTTATCATAAAGTTTTTGCTGCTTTTCCTGCAGATCGAGCAGTTTTTGCGAAAAAGACGTTTCTCTCTGCTCCAGTCTCTTTTGCAGGTTATTAATATCGTTGCGGCGCAGAGCTTCTTCTTTTTTTGACTCCTCGATGATCGACAGAGCCTTATCCTGCGCTTTTAAGAGTAGGTCTTTTTCTTTGATTTTGGCTTCGCTAATAAGCTTGTCGGCTCGCTCGGCAGCATTACCGATTTTGGCGCTGGAAGATTTTTTGTAGAAAAAGTAGCCAATAAAAAAACCACCCGCGGCGATGACAACATACAAGACATAACTCAAGTACTCCATATTAAGGGTAGCTGTCTTTAGAAATTAAAGGTGGCAGTAGGAAATATTTAATTTTTAAAAAAATTAACCAGACCAAAATAGCGGTCTTTATTTTAGAGATTTGTCGTATTTTTGATTTTTTTAGCTAATCTTACGTTAATAATCAAGAAAGACATAGACAATTGATCTGCAAAAATAAATTTTTTAAACTGGCCTTAACAGGGGTTAATTCTTCTAATAATTCCTAAAAACAGGTTTTGATTAATAAATTAATGTTCAATTTTACTTTAGCATTTACTTTGTAGTTTGTAAAGACTGGCTAAAAATTAAATAAAAAATCCGGTGCCTGGGGGCGCACCGGACTTTCGGTAGAGGTTACCGAGTTTTCGTGCTTTTTATTTTATAAGGATCATTTTTTTTGTGGCGATTTTCCCGCCAGCGCTTAGTCTATAGACATAGGTTCCGCTGGTGAGGCTATTGCCATCAAAATCGACTGAGTAATTACCGGCCGACTGTTCTCCATTAATCAGAACGGCTACTTCCTTACCTAGGATATTGTAGACTTTGAGAGTTACGAAAGAATTTTTTGGCAGGGAATAGCTGATGGTGGTCTTTGGATTGAAGGGGTTGGGGTAATTTTGATTGACTTGTGGATTAACAGGCCGGAGAGATTTTATCGCTACTGTAGGGCCAAACTTACAGCTTCCGTCGCTGTCGATCATCTTCAGTCTATAATAGATTACTCCGGTCGGCACCTGGCTGTCAGTAAACGAATATTCTTTAGGGGAATTACTGTTACCATGAGCTAGAACCGTACCTATATTAATCCAGTCTAGACTCTTACGCTGTACTTCAAAGGCGTAAGAATTAACTTCAGTGGCCGTCTGCCAGTTAAGAATTACTTTTTTTTGCGACTGCACAAAGTTAGCCGTAAAAGTTTGTAATTCTACCGGTAGAGGAGCGTCAGCCTCCGAGATAGTATAGAGAGCCCCCTTAACCATGGTCGTGGTATTTAATCCGGATGGCCAAATACCATCCGCATCGCTTACAACGCTATAAGTTGAACCATCGGCGTTAAAGATTTTAATACACCTGATGCCGTTAGTATTAATTATCGGATACAATAGTCCATAACGACCAGCTTGGTTGTTAACATTGCTGCTATAGAAAGCAGGCGATGGGGCGCTTAGCTGATGATTATTGTCCGTGCCGCTGTTTTCATCTAACGCGTTGTTTTCGATCATGTACCCATGTAGCGGCCGATCCGCCGCAGTTGGATTTTCACGATCATAAATGAAAACGTATTTACCTGCCGAGGCATATGTATGACCTTCAATCATAGCGTAATCGTAGGCAGTCTCCCATACGGTATTGGCGGCAGGGCCAACACTAACGTCACTAATGAGACGCTTAGTTAGGTCAGTGACATTCGTTCCATCGCCGCCATTATGCGTTATGCATAGGTAGAGAGGGTTTTCAGTAAAACCCCAGTAATCACTAGGCTTAATTGCCACCCAAAAGGTCGCTTCCCCCGTGGCATTTGTGGTTATTTCAGTAGAGAATGGTAGTATGTCTGTAGACAATACACTCTGAAAGCCAGGAGCCCATTTGTATGTTCCGCCGTTATCATATTCGGGCATATAGAAATACCCAGAACCGTAACAATGAGTGGTGGGATCAGCAGCGTCTACCGCAGCGATCATCCCGGCCGCGAATTTATAGACGGTCGAAGGATTTAGGTTACTGACTTTTACTAAAAAGGCAGTGCTGAAGGCATTTTTATAACCCTCGTATCCGCCGACAAATTGCGGACAGACCAGGACGGTTAGAGTTGCCGTCTGAGTAGACGAAACTGGCGCCGATGGGGATACAAAAAATCCAGTCATGAATAACATGACCAGAATTAGCATGAGAACGTTGAATTGTTTCATTAGTCACCTCGAATTATATTGTTGTTTTATGTGTTTTATTTGTTAAAGTACTGAGTTAACATAATACAATACTATAATTTCTTTAAAAAGGCAATAGAGCGTTGACTAAATAGGTAAAATAACGTAATATCGAGGATATGAACATAACTGAATTAGCTAGAGTTTTAAGAATTTCGCCGCAAGAGTTGCACGATTTATTGCCGCAGCTTGGTTTTGCTATCGGGCAGAAGGCGATCAAAGTTGATAATAATACGGCCAAAAAAATAATCAAAGATTGGCCTTTTTTGCGACGAGAATGGGAGAAGAAAAAAATGGCGGCCGAAATAAAAAAACAGGATGAGGTTTTGCCGAAAGAAAGAAAAACGATCGCTGTCCCGTCGGTTATAACTGTTCGTGCTTACGCCGAGGTTGCCGGCATCCCGGTTAATCGTGTTTTAGCCGAACTTATGAAAAATGGAGTCTTTACTTCGATTAATGAAAAAATAGACTTCGATACGGCTTCTATTATCGGTGAGAATTTGAATCTAGATGTGCAGGCGGCCGAAGTAAAACTTGAAGATGACAAGAA
>Ga0172376_10008124_pt1 | contig 11010 bp, 2 predicted proteins | sample Lak35m_FD_121114 | JGI IMG/M metagenome (GOLD analysis project Ga0172376, IMG submission 121114) | Freshwater microbial communities from Kabuno Bay, South-Kivu, Congo - kab_092012_35m | ecosystem: Environmental > Aquatic > Freshwater > Lake | place: Democratic Republic of the Congo: South-Kivu...
AGGCCATAGGTGGAATCGAGAACCAAGTTCGGGTCGTTGGGCAGGGCGGAGGTGGTAAGGGGTTGGGAGAAGGCGAGGGATAGGAGAAGAAAGAGAGAGAATCGTCGAAAGCGGAGAAGGGAACTTGGCGAAGAGGAAGATCCCAAGCTTTTGGTGAAAAGCCCTCTCATGGAATTATTTACCATACAAGCGAACCGGAAAAAATCCATAGGGAAATTTATGGAACAGTTTAAATCCTAGCACCTTGTGCATGGGGTCTTTGACAGGGCATAGGCCTCCTGTGTTCAAAGAATTCATGATCAGGGGGATGGAGGAGGAGAGTTGGTTCTAACCTGTAAGCGAAGGAAGGCTCTGGAATCGTTGGTCATCGGCGTACTGAAGATCTTTCGCTCGAACCCTGTAGGAACGCCGTTCGTATTGGTGGAGGGGGTTTGACTCGTCTGGTTGGTGGACCATCCCCCCAGGGCCAGATTGGTGGTTCGAATTGGTTCGATGATGAGAGTGGGGTCGTTGGTTCGTACCACCGCGGTCAGGGTAAGGCTGCCATTAGTTGAGGTTACTTCTGGAAGTTTGGACTGGTCATTCGCACCGACGGAACCGCCAAGAGCGTACTCCATCAACGCGGGGACTCCGTCCGCATCGCTATCGCTGCCCGGAGTGGCATCGTTGAATAGATGAGCGAAACGGGAGCGAATCGTGAGGTCACGATTATCGCTGGCTTGATAGTTTTGGTCCACCACGCTGGCCATTACCCGATAGATACCGGGCTGGGAGGGGGGCGTGGGAGATCCAGCATAAGTTAAAACTAGACCCAATCCCCCTGGTTCCGTCGTGGCCATCACCGGGCCGGTGGAGCCCTCAACCTGATTGAGGTTAGTCAAGGTGATGGTGGCGAAGGCCTTGGTCAAGGTCAGCTCCCGATCGACCTCAATACGCGGTGCCGTCTCGGTCTCTTCCAGATAGGCGCGGACGATCACCGTGCCCGTCCCCGCCTCAACCTTAAGAACATTATTGGTAGCGATGACTGCTCCTGTGCCAACCACCATGAATTTGGACGTGGCTCCCACGCGGGTGGTGCTCGCGGTTAAGGGGACCTCGGAACCGTAGGGCAGAGACCATGGGCCCAAGGGAGAGGGATTGAAGGTCAGTTCCCCAAAGGACTCCTCAAAGCCCAGCGTAACCACTTGGTTGTTGGTTAACTCAACCTCGACCTGGTGAGTTTGAGCCTGGTTGCGGCGTTGCACCGTGGTGCCAGAGGTTGCCACGTCAACGGCACTGGAGTTCACCAAGGGAGCTTCCACCCAGGCCCGGATTGTCCGGCCATTCTCTTGCACATTGGCCACGGTTACCTTGTTCGTGGAGAATCGACCCTCATCCCGAAGAGCCGAGGATCCGCGGACCAGTAAATCCTCCAGATCGGGAGAAAGACCGAAGCGCACGTACATACGGTCGGCACCATTCCAGGAATAATTGGCGCGGATTTGTGCAGTGGCACTGTCCGGAAGGGTGACGGTTTTTTGGTTGGTCACCCCACCGGTCACGCCGGTGAAAACCCAGCCCACGGACCCATCGCCTGCATTTGTGACGCTGTGGAGGGTGTTAATCAAACCGCTCGTGCCCGAGTTCGCCCCCGTGCGGGCCCACCAGTCCTTGAAGCCGCTGGTGCGGAAGGCGGTCGCATTGTCGGAGCCTTCATCTTCGGTGTCACTGTTGCTGTAAGCCACAAAGTTACCGGCCACTTGCCAGACATCCTTGGTGGATGGATCCCGCAACCAGGCTGCGGTCATGCGCCCACCGCGGGCCTCGAACAAGGCAAAAATACGGTTGTTGAACAGGAGATATTCCTGCGCACCGTCCAAATCCACGTCCAAGGGTTGAGCCACCGGCGTAGAGACCGGTCCGCCCTGACTCCAGGCATGCACGTTCGAATAGACAGCGGCGAAGCGGGCTTGGGATTGAGTAAAACGGGCGAAGTCGGCCAGGAACTGCCCGGTTTGCGGGGCCGGGTTGATATAGTCTCCGGTGCTGAATTTCCGAAGATCCGTGCTGCTCGAAGGGAAATGGAAGGCTGTCTGGAACATGGAAGCTCCCAGCGTGGCTTGGGCGAGAGTTTTCAAGCCGGGGGTGGGGAGATTCGTGGAGGATCGCCAAGCCGTATCGGCGTGGCCGCTGTTGGCGACCCCGACCTGGCCGAAGACCGTGCTGGATCCGAACCGATTCGTTTTGAGGCGGTTAAACCAGACGTCGTAGTTGCCGCCGCTGGCCCAATCCACCCAATCTTTGGCGGCTTGAGTTAGGTTTTGCCCCGTGCCCCGTGGGATCGTGCCCCAATTCGGGTAGGTGTGGCCATCCTGGCCAACGTAGCTGACGTCGCCGTTAACAATTTGCTGGGCAGTGACCACCCGGACCCAGGGGCGGCTGGCCAGCCAGCGGACGTTCGCTTCGTAGCTGGAGGCCTTGGAGGCGGTCAGGAAATCCCCCATGTCCTTCCAGAGAACCACGACCTGATCTTGGACGTTGCTGCGCGAGCGGCGGGAAAGGAGCTGACGGACGGGCAAGGCGGATCCCTGATCACGGGTGCTATCCAGATAGGTGCTGGTCTCGTCGTGGATCGGGAAAACTTTCACCCCGTTGACCTGGTTAATCCGGTACCCGTCAGTTCCTAAGGCGGCCGTGCGGCCGAACCACTTGTTGAAATGCCTCATCTGGTCGGCAAAGGTGTATTGATAGCCCATGTTGGTGATCATCCCCAGGGTGTTCGTATCGAGCACCCTTTCCGAAGACCAGTAGATGGTGCGGGAGACAGCATTGCTTCCGTAGATGCCGTCCAGGAAGCTTTCTGCCAAAGCCTTGTTTTCCCGGTTAAATTCCGACGGGAAATAGGCGGGCACATGATCCGAGAAAGAGGAACCCACGAGATCAATTCTCCTTAGGGGATTCGTCGAGTTGACCAGCGTCCGGATCTCGTGGTTCAGGCTGGGACCGTCGTTGTTCGGGCCGTTGGTCGGCCAAAGGTTATTGGTGGTGGCATTGGTGCTCTGGGCCCACTGCAGGGCCGAGGCGAGGGTGGGGGTAAGGTGCAGGGTGAGCGGGGCATTGTTGGTTTTGTGAGTCTGGATGAGGCGGGCGTAGCCCACCGCGTTGGTGCCAGTACCTGCATAAACCAAGGAATGGATGAAACTAGCCGGTTGGATAGCTTGGTTGCCGTGGGCCACGAACATGACCTTGGCGCTCTTGTTGCGGTCGTTGGATCCGCTGCGGCTGAAGTAATTGCTCAGCTTGCCATTGAGGATGATGTTGTCCTGATCGCGCCACCAGTCGGAGGCGAGATAGTCGTCGTAGATGGTGTCGCGGATGTCGTTGCGGCCCGCGATGTCACCACTGCCGCCGGCTTGGGTGTTCGGCTTGGTGGTGAACACTTGGAAGTTCAGCGTGTTCGGATCGCCGAGCCAGCCGGCGTCTTTGAGGTGACGACGCTCGATGGCGATTTCGACGGCGTCGTAAGTGGACGACCAGGCAATTTCGTTTTGACCACCGAAACCACGGGCCTCCACGCCGCCTTCGGTGACGGGATTCTGGAACTTCGTCGTGGTGTTGAGGGCCGGGTTGCGATCCACGAAGATGGTGCCTAAGTTCTGACTGTAGGCTCCGACCACAACCTCCCACTTCATGTCGGTGGTGATCTCGATTTCGTTGGGGATCGACGCCTCGCCGGCAGCCGGGTTGCCGGTGTCGATCACGACATAGGCGTCGACTTCGCTTTGCCAGGCATTGGCACCAAGGTCGAGGAAATCGACGCGGAAGTAGACGCGGCCATCGCCGCCGGCGGCCGCATCACCGCCATCGCGGAAGCTGAAGGCCACGATGTCGCGGGAGTTGTCGGTGTCGTTGTAGGAACGGTAGACATCCGCGCCGCCGTTGCTGTTGCCCTCGTTGTATTCGTCGAGGACGAGCAGATCGCGATGCGTCCATTGGGTGAAGGTGCCGATCTGGATGGTACCCTCGCCTTCGCCTCCACCGATGACGTCTTGCTGGGTGGGATGCGTGCCGGAAGCCAGCTCTTGTGCGTTGGTGAAGCCGTCGCCGTCCGGATCACCATCCGCTCCGTTGTCGGGATTGCCGGCGCCGCCGGTGCGCATACTGATGATGCCGTTGTCGAGCGGATCGAGGCCGAACTGGACCTCCCAACCATCGAGCAGACCGTCGCCGTCGGTGTCACGATTGAGCGGATCGGTTTCGGTCCATCGCTCGCCGGTATCGTAGCGACGGTTGCGGTTATCATCACCGTCGATGAAGCCGTTGAAGTTCTTGTCCTCGCCGAAACCATCTTGAAGCCCATCGCCATCGGAGTCGGGATTGGTCGGGCTGGTCTCGGTCCAAGTTTCGAAGCTGTCGATTCTGTTGTTCGGCCAATCGCCCGAGTTGGGACGATGCGTAGCAAAACTTTCCTTCGCGGCATTAAGCGGCAGCGGTTTGCCGTCGCCGTCGGTCCAGCCGTTGCGGTTGGCATCCTCGATGCCGTCGGGAATTCCGTCGTTGTCGGTGTCGGGGTTGGTCGGATCGGTGACCGTGCCCGCGGCTTGGCGGGTGCGGTCGTCGCCTTGGCCCTGCGAGCCGACGCCGGGAACAAACGTGTGATGCTCGACCACGGCGTAGAGCGGCGGATCGAGGTCTCCGATGAAATTCGGAACGCCGTCGCCATTGGTGTCGGCGGCGGGATCGGTCGGAGGATTGGAGGCACCACGCCAGCCGACTTCAAGCGCGTCAGGCAGACCGTCGCCATCGGAGTCGGGGCTGAAGGGCAGGGTGCGGCCCGAGGCGCGCCAGACATGGACGTCACCATTGCTCCAAGTTTCGGCTTGGCGCTCCGGAAGATCGACCCGATTGGTCTCGAGGATGTCGATCAAGCCGTCGTTGTCGTCGTCGTTGTCTTGGATTGCGTCGGTCGGCGTGATCTGGCGCAGGAGGACGCGCGCGTTGCGGACGGTGGACGTCGATTGGCCGTTGAGCGTGGCCGTAGCGGTCAGGAGGTAGTTGCCGGGGGCCGTGATGCGCCAGGTATAGTCCCAAGTTTTGACGTTGCCGTTGACGCTGACATTGACGCCGTCGCGGACGTTGTTGCCGTTCTGGTCGGTAAACGGTTCGGCCGGATCACGCACGTTATTGTTGTTCAGGTCGAAGAAGGCCTCTCCGACGTCGAACTGGTTGTTCCCGTTGAGGTCGGTGTAGCTTTCGCCAGCATCCCAAACGTCGTTGGAATTGCTATCAGTAAAGGTCTCACCCGTGTCCCAGACGCCGTTGCCGTTGAGATCCGTGAGAGGCTCGGGAGCATCCCACTGGCCGTTGTTGTTGGTATCAGTGGAGGGTTCCTGATCGTCCCAGTAACCGTTGCCGTTGGAATCAGTGTAAGGCTCCTCGAAGATCGTGATCTGCGGGCTGCCGACGAGGGTCACATCGGTGACATCGACGCCGTTGACTTTGGCGCTGGTCTCGACACGAACAACGTAGTCCAAATTGTCCGGGCCGGGCTTGTCGGGCAGGACAATCTCGGTCGGGCGGGCGTCAGAACCAAACTCGGTCGGACGGGTGATGCGGATGAAGGGCTTGGTGCTGGGGTTGGCGTTGACCAAGCGAACCGCTTCCAGCTTCCGATTGTCGGGGAAAGTGTAAGTCACGGTCAAGGTATGCAGGAAGTTCGGCACGTCGTTGAAGAGGTTGGGCAGCGGGATGGCCAGCTCGTGGAAGGCGTCGTTCACGTCGTAGTTGATGGTGAAGTTCGCGCGGCTCTGATCGACCGCCTCGCGATTGGTGCCGCTTTCGGTGCTGGCGATCGAGAAAGTGAAGCGGTTGATCAACTCGTCGGTGTTGGATCCGTTGTTGTTGGCGTCGGCAATGTCATTGGCCAACGACTTGGTGAAGTAGACTTTCAGGGTGTAGTTGTCGTCGACGCGATCGCCGTCCCGCTGCGGCCAGGCAATGTTGACGCGTTGGTCGGGGCCGGCCGTGGTCACGCGACGGGTGATCTCGGTGGCCCGAGCGACGGCAGCATCCAGATCGATATCGCGAACGGAAGAAGCTTCCAACATGCGTAGCTTGATGTCGGCGGTGCCAGTGGAAGGAATGTTGTTGTAGCGAAACCGCCATTCTTTTTGATTGGGCAGGTTGATGGAGGTGACCTGGGTGGCCTGGCCCCACGATTGGGTCAGGCTGGCGTCATACTCGCCGTTGGCATTGATGTCCGTGTAGGTCTCGCCCGGATCGCGGGTTCCGTTCTGGTTGGCATCGACGAAGGGCTCAAATCCCGGGCCATTGCCGTTGAGGATTTTGGTCTGGGAGTCGTTATTGCCGGCGTCGGCATCGGCGATGTGGAACCAGACTTCCTCCACGGTCAGGTCCGTTCGGACGACAACCTCGTAGCTGGATCCGCCCACCTCCCCGTTTTCTGGAGGGAAAAGCAGATCTCCGGCCGGGGGCAGGGCATCGTAATAGAAGACTTGGGTGAAGGTTTGGTAAAGCGGGGCGGAAGTATCGGGATTGCGGTTGAGGTGGGCCCGGGCCCGGATCACATGGAATCCCTCGCTGAGGCCGGTTTGCGTGGCGGAAGGCCAATCGCTGTACGGTTGATTCAGGGTGGGTACGCGAGCGTAATCGTTATGAGGGAAAAAGACGGCATTGGTCGGGTTGAAATCAGCCACCCGGAAGGTGGTGAGCATATTCTTTTTGCGGGTGACTTCGGAGGGACCGCTCGGCCACTGCGAAGAGGCCCCGGTTTTGTAAAACCCGATTTTATAGGTGAAGGTGGTGCCCGCCGTTGGCTTGGTGATGTCGACGGACTTCCACCAATCTTTGCCTCCGGCACCATGTTGGTAGTTCATTTCCGCCACCCGGGTGGTGCCGCGACCGATACCGCCGGCACCCTCAGGGAAAGAGCCATCGACCGTGTAGTAGACAAAGGCCTTGAAACCGCCGCCGACTGAATTGCTTTCGGCCCAAATGACGATGTTGGTTCCGGATTCGTCGAACTGCAGCGGCTGAGGAGCAGTTCCACCCACTGCAGCGGCGGGATCGTGGTAAACGAATGAAGCTTGGTTGCCACCGTCGGTGCCGTAATTGTTCGCTGCAGTCGGGCCGTTGTTAATTATTCCGCTGCCCCCGATGGTGCGCACATAGGTTTCGGCGCCCGGTGAACCGATTTGACAGCGCGTCGTATCCTTGGCTGCGAATTTTTCGGCAAACTGCCGCTCCACGAATAAAGGCTGTTCGTAGCCCATCCAGATATCCGAAAAAACGCCGGGGGGATGATCCCGCTTGCCGTGATCCAAGGCATCGCCAATCCCGTTGCCGTCCGTGTCGTGGAGATAACCGGTATTCCCGTTGAGATTCACGCCACCGTCGAGTTTCAGCCAGATGTTTTCGGCGGAGCCGTCGGCCCGGGCAATGATGGTGAAGGTATTGCTCTTCACCACCGGAATGGTGGTTTGGTAGGTGTAGTCGGGTGGGGTGACCCCGGTCGGGTAGCCGCGGTTGGGTAAGTTGTAGGGATTGAAGCTTTTGTCCCCATCAGGGCCGTCCTTTCGCGTCACGGTGATGCGATCAACTTCTTTGCCGCCTTGGTAAAGCGTGATGGCGGCGTTCGGCCAGAGCGTGGACAACTCCGGCGTGCGCCAGCCGAACAGGTAATAACCACCCGGCGGCACCACGACACTGCCGAGTTCGCCGGCATATTTGTAAAAGCCACCCATAAACGATCCATTCGGACCTTCGGCGTATTGGTAAAGGTAAGCGCCCGGCGGAAAACTGGTGGTGATGGGGCGGGCTTGGCCCTGCGCGGTGTTGTCGTTGAACATCGCGACCATGGTGATTTCCTCGGGGGCCGTGCCGTTGCGCGTGTTGCCAGATTTGTCGCGATTGTCCCTCCGCTCGTAGGCCATGTAGTCGGCGTCGCTCCAGCGCCCCTGCTGGAGGCCGCGGGCAAAGTCGTTGTGCAATTTCAGGATATTGGGGATGCGCGGGTCGCCGAACTGACCGAGGAACTGGGTGTTTGCGTGGCGGGGAAAAGCGCCCCCCGACTCCCCAAGGGTGCCGGCCTTGTAGTAGCCGTCCGAGTAGATCAGCCCCATGCCTTCGCGGAACATGTAGTGGGCGTGCTGCCATTCCTTTTGCTCGGCGAAGTCGCTGTCGTGACTGTTGGCATGGGTGACGCCGCGTGAGGCAGCAAATCCACCAGCTCCGGAGGCATCCAGACCGAATAAGGTCACACCGGGCTTTCCTAGGCTATCGTTCAACTTACTGCGCAGATCATTATCGACCAGGCGCATGCCTGCATCCCAATAGCCTCCATAGCCAGGGGGTTCGCCCAAATGTTCACCAAAAACCAGAGCGTCGTCCCGAGGTACTTTGTCCTCAAAAACAGAGTCGCGGTGGTGGGCATCGCTAAAGCCCCGGGTCAGGTTGAACTGGCGCTGGATGCCGCCGATATAACCGGCATCGCTCGTGTCCTTGTTGGCACCGGACATCTGGCCAAAAAAGTAGTCTGGCACGTGCTTGACGGCGTCGAGGCGGAAACCGTCGGCCTTGGTGCGGTCGATTTTCCAACGGGCGGCGCGGATCAGATAGGCACCAATGTCTTCGACGTAGGCGCTGCGATTCGCCTGAATGTAAGCTTTGGCGTGTGCGCGTAACTGGTCAGGGGTCGCGTTTGCGCCCAATTCGGCCCGGGCCTGATCGATTAGCCAACCGAAATAGATACGGTTGCCGTTTCTGTCGTGGTCGTACTGCTCGGGACGATTGAGATCGCGGACGAAGGAATATTTTGGATGATCATCGCCTTCATTTGGACCGAAATTGGTGTTCGGCGTCTCGTGGGCGAAGTCGATCAGGTCGGAAAGACCGAGGTTCTGCACTTGCCATGCAGACTGCCAATCCCGCGTATTGTCCCACTTGCGATAGAAACCGTCCTCGGTGACGCGAAGGTGGAAATCCTCGGGCACGACACCGGGATAGGTCTCGGCCTGGTCCTCGCCGCCAGTTGGCGTGGTTTCGTTGAAGCCCGGGATATCAAAGGCGCGGTGGTTCATGATGTTGTCGAAATAAACGCGGATACCGAAGCGGTGGGCCACTTCCATCATGTGGAGGAGTTCCGCTTCGGTGCCGTAACGGGTGCGGACGGAGTTGCGTTGATCTTTCGAGCCGAGGTCGAACGGATCCCAGAGGTCGTAGCCGACCGAAAGACCGCCGGAACCTTTCGTGGGAGGTGGCAACCAGAGTGAGTTGTAACCGGCTTCGGCCAGCTCCGGCATTTTCTGGGTGAGGTCGGCCCAAGAGACGTTGAAGAGTTGGAGCATCGCTTCGGGGCGAGCGAAGTTGGGCCAAGAAAGAGCCACCAGCGCCACGAGGAGTGCCGCCCACTTCCTAGCGATGGTGCAAGGCAGTTTCATCTCATTTGCATCCAAGGATAATTTAAGCACAAGTAGGTCATTTTTAAATGGATAAGATAAAATATTAGTAAAACTTGAACAGATCAACGTTCAAACAAAATAATGCTGATTACAAGGCACTTATGACAATTCAAATCAATAAAAACCCAATTTGGGCCAAAATCCGGCCAAAAAAGATTTATGGGGATGCTTTTAGGACTGCAGAAATATCGCTTTTTATTTGGTTGGCGAGGTCTTGGGCTGAGTTGAATTTTTGGATCGGACGGAGGAATTTGGAAAATTCCAAGTCCAGTTTTTGGCTGGAGAGATCACCGGCGAAACCGATCAGATGGGCTTCCGGGTGGCGCTCCTGGCTACCGAAGGTGGGTTGAGGGCCCAGATTGATGGCGGCCGGAAAACTTTTTCCATCCGGCAGGTGGGAGCGGCCGGCGTAGACGCCTTCGGGGGGCAGGCACTCATCCTCGGTTTGCAGATTGGCCGTGGCGAAGCCCAAGCTGGCGCCGCGGCCTGCGCCTGGGCCCACGGTGCCAAAAAGCGTGAAGGGGCGGCCGAGCATTTCCGTCGAATCGGCAAGCTGCCCCGAAACAATGGCCGCGCGAATCCGGCTGCTGCTGATCCGCTCGCCGTTAAAAAGCACCGGCTCCGGATTATCGAGGAGAATTTTCCGGTCGAAACACCACCGGGCGAGCAAAGCAACGTCCCCCGAGCGGTTTTTACCGAAACGCCAATTCGGGCCGACGGAAACGGTCTGGAGCGAGGGAAAGGCCGAGGCCAGTTCCTCGAGAAAATCGGCCGGCTCCTGTTGGGAGCGGGCGGCATCGAAGGGGAGGGCCACGGTCAGCCCAATTTGCCAACGTTCCAGGATACGGAGCTTGTGGGGCAGTCCGGTAATGAGCAGTGGATGTTTTTCCGGATGCAGAACCGACAGAGGATGATCCCGGAAAGTCAGCACCGCCGTATGAGCGGGAACATGAGGTTTTTCCCCTCCGAGAATGACGCGCCGATGGCCGAGGTGGAGGCCATCAAAAAAACCGAGGGCGAGATGACGGATGGTTTTCCCGGCGGCGGGGGCAAGGGAATCGACTACGGTCACGTGCGGCGGATGCGGGAGATTTCCGGGAGGGAAATAAGGTGGCGGGCCAGGTAATCGATGCCCTGGGCGGCCTCCAGATCCGACCAGCGGACGGCCTTGGAGAGCTCGAAATTTCCCGAGCGGGTGCGGATCAGAGCGGCCATATGGCCTCCACAGCCGAGGACTTGGCCGAGGTCGTGGCAATAGGTGCGCACATAGAAGCCCTTGGTGCAGTGGATGCGGAAACGGACAATGGGCAGAGCGACTTCGAGGATCTCGTATTTGTCGATACGGACCTTGCGGGCGGGACGGTCGATGGTTTTGCCCTCGCGGGCCAGCTTGTAGAGGGGAACTCCGTCCTTTTTGATGGCGGAAACCATGGGAGGAACCTGGTCGAACTCGCCGGAGAATTTAGCGAAGGCGGCATCGATGGCCGAACGTTCCAGAGCGGGGACGGGTTTGGTTTCGAGAACTTTTCCGGCGGCATCCTGGGTGTCGGTG
>Ga0172376_10008125_pt1 | contig 11010 bp, 4 predicted proteins | sample Lak35m_FD_121114 | JGI IMG/M metagenome (GOLD analysis project Ga0172376, IMG submission 121114) | Freshwater microbial communities from Kabuno Bay, South-Kivu, Congo - kab_092012_35m | ecosystem: Environmental > Aquatic > Freshwater > Lake | place: Democratic Republic of the Congo: South-Kivu...
CGGCCCGTCCACGTACCCGACGGCTCCGAAGAGGTAGTGGACGCGGGCCTCGGGGTCCGCGTTGCCGTAGTTGTATTGGTCGAGCACGCTCAGGAAGAGGTGGGGACTCCACGTGTATTCCGCGAGGACCGTGGCCCAATCGCCCTTGTCCTGCGCAGTGGAGAGCTGCTGCACTTCCATCCGGAGCGTTTCGTCCTCCCGGGTGGCGAGTTGGAGTTCGACCACGTGAATGTCCGCGTACACCATGCCCTTGAACGACGTGGTCACGGGCGTCGCGAGGGTGTTGAATTCGAGGTTGAAGTAGGTGTACTTCGCACGCAGTCGGTCGCTGAGGCGGCGCTCGAGTTGCACGTTGAGGTCGCGCACGTACTTCTCCGGTCCGAAGCCCCAGCTGAGGCGTTCGTAGCCGGTCACTGCGCCTTCGACGCCGGTCAGGTTGAGCGTGTCGAGGCCGTTTGCTGCGGCATAATTGACCGTCACTTTCGTGCCAAACGGCCCGCCCAGCCGGCTGCCCTTCGGCAGTTGGTAGAACACCTCGGCGCTGGCGCTCGATTCCCCAAACAGCACGGTGGCATAAGGGTACAAGGTGGCGGCGAGGTTGTAGGTGTGCTGCTTCGTGATGGCCGGGATGTAGTTCACCGGGAGGTCGAACAGCCGCAAATCGCGGTCGGACCGGAAGCTCATGTTGTCCACCGTCTTTGCAGAGACGAGAACGCCCAGCCCGCGGCGGGTGTAGCCGAAGTTTGCCAGGAGGGCTTCGCCGCGGCGGTAGAGGTAGCCGTTGTCGGCGTTGGGGTCGTTGATTTTTGTGGCGTACTCGAGGCCGGCGGTGATGCCGCCGCGCTGGACGTCGAGCCGGTAGGACCACGCGCCCACGTTTTCAGGGACGGCCAGCACCAAGGTGTCTTTGACGATCGAGGTGGCGGCTTGGTAGCGGCTGACAAAGCTGGCGCCGAGGGTGATCCGGGTTTCTGCGGCGTCCCAGGCGGGCCGCAGCGCGTTGAGTTCGACCGTGCCGTCGAGGGCCCGGACGATGCCTTCGCCGTTGATGAGGCGGCCGTCGAAGTCGAGCCGTTGAACACCGGTCAGCGCCTTCAGTTGGACGCCGGGGACGGGGTTCAGGACGAGGCGGATGCCGTCGAAGGCGTTGTCGATGCCGAGGGCGCGCTCCTCGTAACTGCGGAGCAAAATCCCGCTCCCGAATTGCTCGTAGAAGTTGCCCAACGTAACGTCGACGCCGCGCTCCGGGTCGGCCCAACGTGCGAAGCGGTAGCCGATGCCCGTCCCCCGGAACCGACCGGGGAACCCGACCACGGCCCCGAGGTACGACTCAAACCGCACGCCCGCGGAGAAATGCCCCTGCGTGGCGATGACATTGCCGAAGGCATTCAACCCCGTTTTCGACGGCGGAACGACGGCCCCGATCCGGTCGTCCTCGGAATAGGACTGCCACAACAGGGCGGCGTTGCCGCTGATCGACAGCGGCGCGGGCCCGTCCTCGGTTTGGGCCTGCAGCCCGCACGGCGCGGCGCACAGGCCGGCAAGGAACGCGGCGCAGGCCGTCGGACGCAGGAACACCCGCCTCACTTGCCCGTCAGCTTGCGCAGTTGCGCACGGACTTCCTTCTCGTCCCCGGGCGCGTAGTTGTTGTGCTGCCACACGATTTTCCCGGTCTTGTCGATGAGGAAGGTGTGGGGCACGTTGTTCACCTGCAGGGCGCGCGCGAAGTCTTTGTTGGGGTCGAGGAGCACTTGGAAGTCCCACATCACGCTGTTCACGTAGGGGGCCACGCGCCGCATGGAACGCGTGTCGTCGATGCTCACGGCCACGATGCGGATGCCGGTCTCGCGCTGCCATTTTTCGTACAGCTCGTGGTAGGCATTGAGTTCCTGCTTGCAGGGGCCACACCAGGTGGCCCAAAATGCGACCAGCACCGGCCCGTTCGCGGCGAGTTTGCCGGTGTCGACCGATTTCCCGTCGAGGTCCTTCAGGGAGACCGAGGGGAGTTTTTGGGCGGTTCCGTGAACCGCCAAAAGCAAAAAGGCCGCCGCCACCGCGGGGCGCAAGAAGGGAAGTGCGGGCATCATGGCGAAAAAATCGAAACGGCGCGGAAGGTACGCCGAAATGCGTTCGGTAACTTGCGGGCATGAACCGTGCCGGATTGCTCTTCGCCGCTGCTGTGTGCTCCTCAGCCGCCCTCCTTGCCCAACCCACCCTCGTCGACCCGGTCGATGCGGTCACGGGTTCCCTTTCAAACCCCGACGACACGGAGCTGCAGGCCCACTGGGACGTGACGAACGGCACGGACGCGCCGCTCTCGCTCATGGTCACCCGGACGATCGTGCAGGCGGTGGAGCCGTACAACGTGCCCTACTCGCTCAATGCCCCGGGGGCCTACGACCGGTTCTGCTGGGGCCCGCTGTGCTACAACTTCGGCACGCCGGCATCGAACCCGACGGGGTCCTTCCTCGTCACCCTGCAGCCGGGCGAAACGAACGCCTCCTTCATTTCGGACTACTACCCCGCAGGCATTGCCGGCGTGACGGCCCTTCAATACTGCTTCCATCCCGTGGGCAACCTCGCCGCCGGCGCATGCCACACGGTGTTGTATTGCGTCGATGCGGCGGAGTGCGCCGTGGGCGTGGCGGAGCCGGAGGCGCCGCTGCTCGAGCTCGCGGGCGGTGCGGGTCAGCTCGCGGCGCAGGTGCGCCTGCCGGAAGGGGAGCGCGGCCGGTTGCGGGTGGTGGCGCTGACGGGTGCCGTGGTGCAGGAGCTGCCGGTGCAGGGCGTCGGGGCGGTGTTCCTCGACGCGGCGCAGTGGCCGGCCGGCGTGTACGTGGTGCAGGTGGAAACGGCCTCTGGGCTGCGCGCCGAGGCCCGGTGGGTCACGGCAGGCATGCAGTGATCGGGGGTTTGGACAGCACCGCGGGATTCGCGACTTTTGCCCGCTCATGAGTGAACCGACGACGCGTGACCTGCACCGGCAGGAGGCCCTGGATTACCACAGCCGGGGTCGGAAGGGGAAGGTAGAGGTCGTCCCGACGAAGCCCTACGGCACGCAGCGCGACTTGTCGCTGGCGTACAGCCCGGGGGTGGCCGAGCCCTGTTTGGCCATCGCCGCAAACCCTGAAGACGTCTACACTTACACGGCGAAGGGCAACCTCGTCGCCGTCATTTCGAACGGCACCGCGGTGCTGGGCCTCGGCGACATCGGCCCGGAAGCGAGCAAGCCCGTCATGGAGGGCAAAGGGGTGCTGTTCAAGGTGTTCGCAGACATTGACGTCTTCGACATCGAAGTGGACGCGAAGGACATCGACACCTTCGTCACCACGGTCAAGGCCATCGCGCCCACCTTCGGCGGCATCAACCTCGAAGACATCAAGGTGCCCGAGGCCTTCGAAATCGAGCGCTGTCTGAAGGAAGAGCTCGACATCCCGGTCATGCACGATGACCAACACGGAACGGCAATCATCTCGGCGGCTGCACTGCTGAACGCCCTCGAGCTCGCCGGCAAAGACATCGCCGAAGTGCGCATGGTGGTCAGCGGAGCCGGAGCAGCCGCCCTCTCCTGCGCCGACATCTACGTGGCGCTCGGCATGAACCCGCGGCACGTCGACCTGTTCGACAGCAAGGGGCACATCCACGCGGGCCGCACCGACCTCGACGACCGCAAAGCGCGGTACGCCAGCCCGCGGCAGTTCGACGACCTCGCCGCGGCGATGCGCGGGGCAGACATCTTCCTCGGCCTCAGCAAAGGCGGGCTGGTCACCCCGGACATGGTCGCCGCCATGGCCGCAGATCCCATCGTCTTCGCGCTCGCAAATCCGACGCCGGAAATCGGTTGGGACGAGGCGGTGGCGGTGCGCCCCGACCTCATCATGGCCACCGGCCGTACCGATCACCCGAACCAAGTCAACAACGTCCTGGGCTTCCCCTACATTTTCCGCGGGGCGCTCGACGTGCGGGCCACCACCATCAACGAGGAAATGAAGTTGGCCGCGGTGCATGCCATCGCGCGGCTGGCGAAAGAAAGCGTTCCCGACGAGGTGTCGGAAGCCTACGGAAGCCGGGCGTTCACATTCGGGCGGACCATGATCATCCCGAAGCCGCTGGACCCCCGCCTCATCGTGGCGGTGGCCCCGGCCGTGGCGGAAGCTGCGATGGCTTCCGGAGTGGCCCGCCGTCCGATTGCGGATTGGGGAGCCTACCGGGAAGAGTTGCGGCAACGGCTGGGTTCTGGCAACAGCTTTTCACGCACGCTGGCAGATCGGGCGCGGAAGCACCCCCGGCGGGTGGTGTTCGCGGAAGGCGATTCGTACAAAGTGTTGAAAGCGGCGGAGCAGGCGCTCGACGAGGGCATCGCCACACCCATCTTGCTCGGCGACCGCGAGCGCATCGCGGCCCGGATTGAAGAATTCCGGCTCGAGCTGCCCGGGGTGGTCATCATCGACCCGCGGTCCGAGGAAGAGGCGCAGCGGCGCAAGGAGTTCGGGGACGTGCTGTTCGCCCTCAGGCGGCGCAAAGGCATGACGCTGCGGGAGGGCGAATACATGATGCGGCAGCGCAACTACTTCGGAGCGATGCTCGTAAAGTCGGGCGCCGCGGACGTGCTCATCTCAGGGCTGACGCGGACCTACCCGAACGTGATCCGCCCCGCGCTCCAAGTCATCGGCAAGGCCGAAGGCGTCGACAAGGTCGCCGGCATGTACATCCTCGAAACGCGCCGGGGGCCGATGTTTTTTGCGGACACGACGGTGAACGTCAACCCCACGGTGGACGAAATCGTCTCCATCACCCTGCTCACGGCCGAGGCGGTGCGCAAGCTCCGCATCGTTCCGCGCGTGGCCCTGCTGAGCTACTCGAACTTCGGTTCTGCGGGCGGGGCGGATGCGGAGAAAATGGCCGCAGCGGCGCGCATCCTGCGGGAGCAGCATCCGGACCTGATCGTGGACGGGGAGGTGCAGGGCAACTTCGCGCTGAACAACGAGTTGCTCAGCGAGTCCTTCCCCTTCTCGGCCCTGATGAACCGCCAGGTGAACACGCTGATTTTCCCAAACCTCGCGGCCGGGAACATCTCCTACAAGCTGCTCCAAGAGATGGCAGGCATCCACGCACTCGGCCCGGTGTTGCTGGGGATGCGGCAGCCGTTTCACATCTTGCAAATGGGCTCCAGCGTGCGCGAAGTGCTCGACATGGTGCGCCTCGCCGTGGTGGATGCCCAAACCCACGCCCCCGCATGATCCACCACCTCCGCGGCCCCATCGTCTCCCTCACCCCCACGGCGGCCGTCGTGGAGTGCGGCGGCGTGGGCTACGAAGTGTTGATTTCGCTGTACACCTACGGGCAATGGACGGGCAAGGAAGAGGTGCTGGCCTACACCCACCTCGTGGTGCGGGAGGACGCGCACGTGCTGTACGGCTTCGCCCGGACGGACGAGCGCGAGGTGTTCTTGGCCTTGCTCGGCGTCAGCGGCGTGGGCGCGGGCACGGCGCGGATGGTGCTGAGTGCCCTCGATCCCGCAGCGGCCCGGACGGCCATCGCCTCGGGGGACGTCGGATTGCTGAAGGGCGTGAAGGGCATCGGCGTGAAAACGGCCCAACGGATCGTCGTGGACTTGCAGGATAAAATCGCCGCAGGCGGGGGCGTCGAAGCTCCGTCGGGACTTTTTTCCGGACCGCGCAATAAAGTCCGAGACGAGGCGTTGTCTGCCTTGGTTTCGCTCGGATTTGACCGGATTCGGTGCGAAAAGACCCTGGACTCAATCGCAAACAACTCCCCCGAGGAGCTCCCCGTGGAGCAACTCATTAAACAGGCCCTGAGGCAGTTATGAAGGCGTGGTGGTGGAATTTGGGCCTCCGGGTCCCGGCATCGGCAGCGGCGACCGCAGGGTGGGTGGCGGTGCTGTGCATGGGTGCAGGGGCTGTGGCGGCCCAAACCGCCGGAGGCTCCGCCCCCGCCGATTCCATCGTGCTGCCCTTTCCCTTCGGCGGCGAGGACCCGTTCAATCCGGTCGAACACCCCCCGGGCTTTGAACTCGACTGGCCCAGCAACTTCAACTACCGCGTCGTCTTCGACGAACGCACCGGACAGTACATCCTGCGCCAAACGGTCGGCGACACCATCGAATTCCGCCCTTCGACCTACCTCGACCTCCAGGAGTTCCTCAACTTCGACATGCAGGGCAACCTGAGCGAATACTGGAAGGAACTTCAGCAAGAAGAGGACGAGGCCGAGCGCGCCTTCGCCCCGAAGCTCACCGTGAACAGCAAGCTGTTCGAGACCATCTTCGGGAGCAACGAAATCGAAATCAAGCCCCAAGGCTCGGCGGAACTGACCTTCGGGTTCAACATGTCGAACACGGAGAACCCGCGGATTCCGGAACGCCAGCGCCGCATCACGGTCTTCAACTTCGACCAGCGCATCCAGCTCAACATCGGCGGAAAAATCGGCGACAAAATCGAGCTCGGCACGCAGTACAATACCGAGGCCCTCTTCGACTTCGAAAACCGGATGAACATCGGCTTCCAGGGCGAAGAGGACGACATCCTGAAGAACATCGAGGCCGGCCACATCCAAATGCCGCTCCCCGGCTCGCTCATCCAAGGGAGCCAAAGCCTCTTCGGGGTCAAGCTCGAAACCCAGTGGGGCCGGCTGTACAACACCACGGTTTTCTCGCAGCAAAAGGGCGAGCGCAAGCAAATCGAGGTCAAGGGCGGCGCCCAGACCCAAAAATTTGACATCCGCGCCGACGACTACGAAGCAAACCGCCACTACTTCCTGTCGCAGTACTTCCACGACCTGTACGACGGGGCGATGAAGAGCCTGCCGGTTCCCAACTCCGGCGTCAACATCACCCGCATCGAAGTGTGGGTGGTGAACATGCAGGCAAACACCCAAGACGTCCGCAACGTCATCGGGTTCACGGACCTCGGCGAACACCCCGACTACATCAGCTCGAACCTTCCCGTGGGGCAGTTGGTGGATGGACCGGATTTGGCCATCACAGAAGCGCGCAACCCGTCGAACCTCAACAACGAGCTCTTCGCCACCATGACGGGCAACGAGGACGTGATGGGCTACACCGGTGCAAACGGGGCGATCGCGCTGCTCGGCCTCGGCCTCGAACAGGGCATTCACTACGAGCGCGTCGGCAACGCCCGCAAACTCGCGCCCACCGAATTCTCGTTCAACTCCCGGCTCGGCTTCATCTCGCTGCGCCAGGCGCTCAACAACGCCGAGGTCCTCGCCGTTTCCTACGAATACACGCTCGGCGGAGAGACCTTCAAGGTGGGGACGCTGTCGCAGGATGGCTTCGCGGCCCCCGGCGCCCTCGTCCTCAAGATGCTCAAATCGAGCATCACGCAGGTGCAACTGAGCAACGGGGACCCGGCGCCGCTGTGGCGGACGATGATGAAGAACGTCTACTCGATGCAGGCGTTCGGGGTGAGCCCGGAGAACTTCCGGTTGGACGTGTGGTACAACGACCCGTCCACGGGCATCGACCTCAATTACATCCCGCGCGAACCGCTCGACGGCACCTTGCTCTTGCAGCTGCTCGGCCTCGACCGGCTCGACATCAACGGCATGCCCCAGCAGGACGGGGTCTTCGACTACGTGGACAACGCCGGCACGACGGGCGGGACGATTTCGAGCCAAACGGGCCGCATCTTCTTCCCCTCCACCGAGCCGTTTGGCTCGAACCTTCGCCAGGAAATCACCACCCGGGTGACGGACCCGGACCGCGCGGCGGCGCTGATCCAGTCCCTCGTGTTCCAGCCGCTGTACGATTCGACGAAGACCGCGGCCCAGCAGATTCCCTCGCTCAACCGGTTCCGCATCAAGGGCCAATTCCAAAGCCAGAGCTCCTCGGAGATTTCGCTCAACGCGATGAACGTCCCGGAAGGCTCGGTGACGGTCACCGCCGGCGGCGTGAAATTGGTCGAGAACCAGGACTACACGGTCGACTACAACCTCGGCCGCGTCCGCATCCTCAACGACGGCCTCCTCGAATCGGGCCGCACCATCCAAGTTTCGCTCGAAAGCAATTCGCTCTTCAACATCCAAATGAAGACGATGATGGGCACGCGCTTCGAGTACGTGCTCAGTGACAAAGCCCGCTTCGGCACCACGCTCCTCAACTTGCGCGAGCGGCCGTTGACCCAAAAGGTGAACATCGGCAACGAACCGGTGAAGAACACCATCGTCGGGGCCGACTTCCAGTGGCAGCGCGACAGCCCGTTCCTCACCGAGCTCGTCGACCGGCTTCCCTTCTACACCACGACGGCAAAATCGAGCTTCGACATCTCGGCCGAAGGGGCGTACCTCATCCCCGGGCACAGCCGCGCGGTGGGCGAAGAAGGCAACGCCTACGTCGACGACTTCGAAGGCAGCCAGTCCGCCATCGACATCCGCAACGTGGCCCGTTGGTTCCTCGCCTCCACTCCGAAGTTGCAGCCGTCGCTGTTCCCGGAAGGCGCGCTCGAAGACAGCCTCGCGTACAACTACAACCGCGCGGCGCTCTCGTGGTACACCATCGACCCGCAGTTCTTCCGCGGAGGCGGGTTGCCGGATGGCCAAGTGTCGGCCGATGCGAAAAGCGATCACCGGGTGCGCGAAGTCCTCGAAGGCGAGGTGTTTCCGAACCGCCAGTTGCCGACAGGGACCCCGCCCAACATCCCGACGCTCGACCTCACCTTCACCCCGGACGAACGCGGGCCGTACAACTACGACCGGCCGCCGGGCGTCAGCGGGGTTTCTGCCGGCTTGACGGTGGACGGGTTGCTCGAGGATCCGGCGTCGCGTTGGGGCGGCATCCAGCGGGCGCTGACGACGACGGACTTCGAAGCGGCGAACATCGAGTACATCCAGATTTGGATGATGGACCCGTTCAACGAGGACTCAGAGAACCTGTCCGGCGGAGATCTCTACATCAACCTCGGAAACGTCTCGGAGGACGTGCTCAACGACAGCCAACTCGGGTACGAAAACGGCTTGCCCTCGGCGACGAATCCCGACCTCCCCACCTTGACGTCGGTGTGGGGGGTGTACCCGGACCCGGCGACGTTCAACGTGGTCAATGCGTTCGACAATTCGGCGGGGAACTACGAGCTGCAGGACGTCGGACTGGACGGTTTGGCGGACGGAGGCGAACGGGAGTTCTTCGGGGACTGGCTGACGGAAATCGGCGCGTGGCTGACGCCCGAGGCGCTCACGGCCGTCGAAACCGACCCGTCCGCAGACAACTTCGCCTACTTCCGCAGCCCGGAAGCCCAAGCCGCAGAACTGAGCATCCTCGACCGGTACGCCCGCTACAACGGCTACGAAGGCAACTCGAACACCGGCTCCCCCGACGGCTACCCCATCACCTCCACCACCATCCCGAACACGGAGGACATCAACCAGGACATCACGCTCTCCACCATCGAGAGCTACTACCAGTACAAGGTGTCTCTGCGGCCCGGCGACCTCGGCGAGCAGAACATCGGGCGCAACTACATCACCGACTCGTTCGAGCAGACGGTGACGACCGCAAACGAGGAAACCCGCACCGTGCGGTGGTACCAGCTGCGCATTCCCGTCCGGGACTTCGAGCAGCAGGTCGGCGGCATCTCGGACTTCCGTTCCATCCGGTTCATCCGGGTGTTTATGAAGGGGTGGTCTGAGCCGGTGACGCTGCGGTTTGCGCGGTTCGAACTCATCCGGGGCGAATGGCGCCGGTACCTCAACTCGCTCGCCCAACCGCAAGAAATCGAGCCCGGGGATCCTGAGAACACGTCCTTTACGCTCTCGGCCGTGAACATCGAGGAGAACGGGAACCGCGATCCGGTGCCGTACGTCACGCCGCCGGGGATCATCCGGGAAATCGACGTGGGCACGGCGAACCAGCGCCGGCTGAACGAGCAGTCGATGGAACTGGCGGTGTGCGGCCTCGAGGACGGGGATGCCCGCGGAGCGTACCGCAACATCAACTTTGACATGCGGATGTACAAGCGGCTGCGCATGTTCGTGCACGCCGAGCCGGGACCGGACGGAACGCCGCTGAACGACGGGGACCTGACGGCCTTCGTGCGGCTCGGCAGCGACTTCGACCAGAACTACTACGAGTACGAGATCCCGCTGCAGGTAACGCCTTGGTACACGGGGGATGAGGAAGCGATTTGGCCGGCGGGAAACAACATGGACATCGAGTTCCAAAAGTTGCAAAACCTCAAGGTCGAGCGGCCTGCCGGCTTCCCGCTGTTCCAAGAGTATGCGGCGATGGACGGCAACGTGCGGCTGGCGGTGAAGGGCAACCCGAACCTGGCGAACGTGGTCATGGTCATGGTCGGCGTGCGCAACACGGATGCGGATGCGAACCCCTTCGGCGTCGAAGACGACGGGCAGCGCAAGTGCGCCGTGGTCTGGGTCAATGAGTTGCGCCTGTCGCAGTTCAACGAGGAAGGCGGCTGGGCGGCGTTGGCCCAAATGAATGCCAAACTCGCGGACCTCGCCGATGTCAGCCTCGCAGCCAACATGTCCACCCCGGGCTTCGGCGGGCTGGAGGAACGCGTGCAAGAACGCCAACGCGAAACCATCCAAGGCCTCGACGCGTCCGGTACCATCCAGCTCGGCAAGCTGCTCCCGAAGCAGTTGGGCATCACGCTGCCCATGTACGTCGGCTATTCAGAGCAAATCACCACGCCCCAGTTCGATCCGCTCTCGCCGGACATCGAGATGGCGGATCGGACGGACTTGGCGCCGGAGCGCCGTTCGAATGCACAGTCGGTGAACCGGTTGCGGTCGGTGAACTTCTCGAGCATCCGCATCGCGCCGCAGTTTGGGACCGGCGGCGGGGGAGGAGGCGGCAAGGGCGGCGCGGGCGCTGCGGCGGCGGCAGGCGCGGAAGGGGAGGACAAGGGCAAGGGCAAAGGCGGCAAAAATCCGGCGGACGGCGGCGGCGGGAAGGCCTCGGCCAGCGGCGGGGCCGGCAGCAGCGGCAGCGGGTTTGGGCTGCTCAAAATGCTCAACCCC
>Ga0172376_10008126_pt1 | contig 11007 bp, 3 predicted proteins | sample Lak35m_FD_121114 | JGI IMG/M metagenome (GOLD analysis project Ga0172376, IMG submission 121114) | Freshwater microbial communities from Kabuno Bay, South-Kivu, Congo - kab_092012_35m | ecosystem: Environmental > Aquatic > Freshwater > Lake | place: Democratic Republic of the Congo: South-Kivu...
GCGGTGGCTGACAGCTTTCTCTGGCAGGATGCGCTGCTGATCAGCGTCCGGCGCGAAGTGGTCCGGCTCTTCGCCGAGGCTCCGGCGGAACTGAGAGATCTTTATGAGCAATCCTGGGGAGCGGTTGCCGCGCGAGCACTGGAAGCCGCGGTCCAGCAGGGTTCGGAAGGCCTGCTGTCCGAGGTCGCGCGCCGCTGCTTTCTGACGGAAGCCGGCTTTGCGGCGACGGATCTGCTGGCCACCCGGTTTCTCGATCACGGCCGTCCGCGCGAGGCCGCTCTGCTGTGGGAAGAACTGTTCGCGCTGCCGTTTCACCGGTCCCGGTTTTCTCCGGACAGTTTGATCAAAGCCGCCGGAGCGGAACTGCTCTGCGCGGATCCGGATCGCGCCCGGTTCTTCCTCGCCGAGGCCGCACGACGGTCACGCGGCCCGGTCATCGGCTTCAAGGAGCTGAGCGCCAGGTTCAGTCCGGACACAGACCACTCCGCTGTTCCGTTTGCGGAATGGAATCTGCCGTTCGGGTCCGGGAATCACAATCGCGCTGCAAACGGGTCAATTCCGTATCTGCAACCGGTCTGGACTCAGTCGCTGCAGTCAGAGACTCCGCTGGCGGCGGTTGATCAGTGGGAGCAGTTGCGGGCGGCGCGCGAGTCCGATGTGCTGGGCGTTTCCATCTGGCCGATCATCGTGCAGGGGCAACTGGTCTGCCGCGAGATGGACGGCATTCGCGCGGTGGAGCCTCGGACCGGAAAGCTGCTGTGGCGCTACCGCGCTCCGCATTCGCTGCTCGATCAGGTCGAGCAGATCCGGGCGGCTCAGTACGCGACCAGCATGGACCGGCTTACCGAATTGACGTGGTGCGCCAACGCGATGCAGGGCGCGATCACCTCCGACGGGCATCGCGTCTTCGCCGTGGAATTCACAGGCTTCTCAGCGATCCCCCGGCGTGACGCCACCGCACCTGTTCCGCAGACCAATCCACTCCTGCCGCAGAACGCGCAGACCGAGTTCCTGGTTTCCAATCGTTTGATCTGCCTGGCGGGTGAGTCATCGTCAGCTCAGAGCGTGCAGCCACTCTGGAGTCTGGACGGCGCGGCCACCAGTCCGCTGAGCGGTCATCTTTTTCTGGGAGCGCCACTGCCCTGGGGCGGAACGCTGTTCGTCCTGACGGAGTCACGCACCACTCTGGATCTGAACCTCGTCCAGATTGAGGCCGGGTCCGGGCAGGTGCTGCGGATTCAACCGCTCGGCCTGATCGAACGGGCGATGTACGACCCCAGCCAGTTGTTCCGCCAGACGCCGATGTGTCTGCCGGCTTTCGCGGACGGGATCGTGGTCTGTCCCAGCGAGGCCGGTTATCTGGCGGGAGTGGAGGCCGTGTCCGGTGCGCTGCGCTGGATTGTGCCGAGTTCCTCCATGAATCGCGGCCGGTTCGGCATCACGACCTCCCGCACACAGTTCGGTTATGCGGGCATGGCCGATCCGCCGCACATTCACAACGGCCGGGTCGTTGTCCTGCCACGCATTTCCGAGCATCTGCACTGTCTGGACCTGCAGACCGGCGAAGTTTACTGGCGCGTCCTGCGGCAGACCGAAGATCTGTATGTCGCGGCGCTCACGGATGAGATCGTCGCGGTGGTTGATACGACCGGCATGCACGGGCTGTCCATGAGCGACGGTCAGGAAGTGTGGTCCACACGGGCCGGCGTGCCTTCCGGACGAGGAGTCGCGATGAAGGGACAGTATCTGCTGCCGTTGAAGAACGGCGGTATCGCGACGATCGATCTGGCTTCCGGCCGGCTGGTCAGTCAGGCCTGGGTTCCGTGGCAGGCTGACGCGCAGTATGCCGGGGCCAGGCAGGCGGACGGTCGCGACACAGACAGCTTCAGCGGTTTCGGGCTGCTGCCGAGTCTGGTCCCCTCGACGCGCCGTCCGGGAAATCTGCTGCTCCACGACGATCTGGTGATCTCGACCAGCGCCACGACGCTGGTGGCCTTCCGCACGGCAGAAAGTCTGTTGGCGGAACTGAAGGAAGCGGCGCCTGAGCCTGGAGACCACGGCCGCGACCTCAAGCTGGCTATCATGGAAGCCACGATCGGCCGCTTCGACGACAGCATGGCCCGGCTGCGCACCATGAAGGCGACTGACCCGCAGCGGGATTACGGTCGGTGGATGCTTCGCGAACTGATCATCGGCCGGCTGACTGATGCAGGCTCCTCCCTCAGCGCCGGACAGCGATCGGCACTGCTGGATGAACTCTATCGCTTGTCGAACACACGACTGGAGAAGGAGCAGGCTCAACTGGAGCGGGCGCGGGCGACGTCAGCGACGGGAAACTGGCGGGACACTCTTCAGCATCTGAATGCCGCCCGGTCTGAGAATTCCGGGATGCGGTCTTTTCTCCGGTTCGAGCACGATGACCGGTCTGTTGTCCGGGCCTCGGCCTGGGCGCGGCAGGCTCTGGCCGACTCGATGCAGAGTTCGCCGGAAGTTCAGCGGAGCGCCGCTGCCGAAATACAAGGCATGCTGGACGGGATGCCGGACAGTTCGATCGAAGATCTGCAACGGTTTGTTGACCTCTTCGCGCGAGTGTCCGCCGGAGGGCACATCCGGAACCGATTGGCCGAGCGGTTGATTCAGGCGGGACGTCTTCAGGAAGCGGAACTGGCATTACTGCAGAATCAGCATCATGAATCTGAAGACGTCCGCGCGGTGGCGGGGCTGCTGCTGGCCACGTTGCTGGATCGAGCCGGATTCCGCTGGGAAGCCGCGCGCGCGCTGAGTGAACTGGAGCGTGATCTGCCGAATGTGGACCTGTCCGCTCTCGCGCAGAGCCGGCTGCTGAGCCTGAAACCAGCTGGCTCGACCGCATCGACTGTCGCGAACAGGAACGCGAAGTCTTCATGGAAGTCGCTGTTGAGCCGAATGGAATTCTCTGAAGGCACGCGGGCTGTTCTGAGCGACATGCAGCCTCTGGACTGGCCGGTGCGGGTCGTGTCGGTCACGGGCCATTCGGCCGGATCATCGAATCTGGCGGCTGGCACCGCGTGGAATGAAGGCATCAACCGCGTGCAACTCAGCGATGCCGATCGTGACCGCATCGAAGTCGATCTGAAGCGGATGCCGTCAGCGGTCGATGAGGACTGGCTGCTCATCAACCGGAATCTCGGCGTGTGGCGGGGACGACTGCGTCTGCCAGGCCAGTTGTCGTCCAGTCATCCGATGGTGGGCCATCTGCTGCCGCTGGGGACGACATCGGGAGTGCTGGGGGCGTCGCTGCTGGAATACTCGGAAGGCCGGCCGCTCTGGCAGCGCAGCTTTCCACCCACGCAGGCCAGTCTCGAAAAGCTGGAATCCGGCCCCGCCTGGCCGTCCGTGTGTCTGTTTCAAAGCCGCCTGCATCTGCTGGCTCTGAATCCGGCCGATGGCAGCGTGCTGTGGCGGCGTTCGGGACTGGAACGCGGCAGCGGAGTGCATGTCGAACGCGAAGCGGGACTGTTCGGCAATGAAGAGGTGCTGGTCGTCCGGCACTCGGATCTCAGCCGCTACACCGTGCTGGCTACTCAAACCGGCCGGACGCTGCGGACCGGTGAGCTGGATCTGAGCACCAATTTTGAACGGCGAGTGCTGGGGCATCGTCTGCTGCACGTCACAAAGAGCAGCGACACTCAGCCGCAGCGCATCCGGCTGTGGAACCCGGTCACGGATCGCTTCGACATCGACGAGCCGGTTACCGGCAAGTGGAACAAAGCCATCACCCCGGATCTGCAGTGGCTGGCCCTGGCGATGGATGGAACCCTCAAGCTGTATCAGGCTCCGGATTACCGGCTGGTCGCAGCCATTCCGCTGGGCGACTTCTGGCGGCCGGACATCACGGCCCTGCAGATGTTTGCTGACCGCGAGCGGATCTACCTCAATCTGCAGCGAGCCGGTGTGCAGGCTGCTCCTGGTGGCGTTTTCCGGCTGCCGGACTCCATTCACTATCTGATGACGGATGGTGCCATTCTTTCGGACCCGGTTCAGGAAGGCTGGCTGCTGGCCATCGAACCATCTGCCGGACGGATCCTCTGGAGTCGGGAAATGCCTCAGAAATCCTTCCTGCGGCTGAATCAGACGGACCTGCCGTTTTTCGTGGCGGCCTCGCGCATCCGGATGCGGGACAGCGGTTCGCTGCAGGGGCTGGATGTGGAATTGATTGATCGCCGCTCCGGTCTGACGATCGGCCATGAAGACCGGTTGCTGTCGGACCGGTTTGTGTACTGGAAGCTGGACCGGAATGCCGGGCGTCTGGAACTTCACGGAGAACGCAGCCGCATCGATCTTGATTTCAGCCGGGCGCGGCAGGGAATTCGGCTGGAGGAACAGCCGCTCTGATGACGTAATAGACAAAGTCGATTCTGTCGTGCTGAGATTCGCCGGAAAGCTTCGGAACGTCTGTTCGATTCTGTCCGGAGAAAACTGAGTCTTATTCACTTCCCTCAGTCAACTGCGGGCCGGTTACTGACTGCTTTCACTCGAAGGCAGCCCTCCTCAGGTATCTCTGAATGAGAGGAGGCGGAGATGCGCTACTCCGAGCATCAGGTCGTCACCAGTGATGCCACCAGTCTTTTCGTCCGGACCATGACTCCGGATGAAGCCACCCGGACCGCGCGGACGCTGGTCATCGTGCATGGAACCAGCGAGCACGGCGGACGTTACGAACATATCGCGCGCGAAGCGGCCCGCCAGGGCTGGGATGTGATCGTTCCAGATCTGCGCGGGCACGGGAGGTCTGAAGGGGTGCCGGTGCATGTCGAGCGATTCAGCCGCTATCTGCTCGACTTCGATTCGCTCTGGCAGTTCTTCGAGCTGAATCCGGACCGGACGGCGATCATGGCTCACAGTTTCGGCGGGCTGCTCAGTGCGCGGTTCGCTCAGACGCGGCCAACCCGTCTGGCCGCGCTGATTCTTCTCTCGCCTCTGATCGGCCTGCAGGTCCGGATCGATCCGCTCACATGGTGTCTGGGACGCTGCATGTCGGTGATCGCACCGAAAACGCTATTCAAGAGTCGCGTTCCGGCCGGGCATACCTCACGCAATCCGGAAGCTCTCGCGCGCCGGGATTCCGATCCGCTGATTCACCGCAGCGTGACAGCCCGCTGGTTCTTTGAAATGCGGAAAGCCCTCGCCGCCGTCCGCAACGACGCCTCGCGTCTGCACGTTCCGGTTCTGGCACTGCAGGCCGGCGCGGATTACATCGTCGATCCGCTGGCGGTCGAACCGTGGCTGATGTCAACCGGCAGTCACGATCGGACATTCCGCATGTATCCCGATCACTACCACGAACTGATGAATGAACTCGACTGGCCTGACACACTCAATGAAGCGCTGCACTGGCTGAACCAGCGCCTGCCCGCCCGCCCCTCACCCTCACGAACTGATTCCTGACAACAGAACGAATCTGAACCGGCCGGACGGGCATCTTGTCTCGCCTCCGGCCTGAGATTCTGCGCCGCTTCGTCACATCTCAGGCTTGGGAACGCGGCGATCCATGCCGGCGCCTTTGCGGCCGCGGCGCTGCTTCTTCTTCTGGACCAGCGATGTTTCACGGCCAGCTGCGGCTGCTGGTTGTCCGATCTGCCTGCGGAGTTGAAGAATGCGGTCGCGAAGTTGAGCGGCACGTTCGAAATCGAGCTGCTCGGCGGCGCTCATCATCTCCGCCTCCAGTTCGTTGAGGAATTCCTGCGTCACGTACTGAGTGTCGCTGATTCCCGCCGATTCCTGCACAACGTTTCGAGCCGCGATCTCCTCTTCAATGCCGCGGCGGATCGCTTTGCGAATGGTCTCCGGTGTGATGCCGTGCTGGCGGTTGTATTCGAGCTGCAGTTCGCGCCGCCGCCCGGTCTCTTCGATCGCCTGCTGCATCGAATCTGTGACTCTGTCGGCATAGAGAAAGACTTCCGCATTCACATTGCGCGCCGACCGTCCGATTGTCTGGATGAGACTGGTCGCACTGCGGAGAAAGCCTTCCTTGTCCGCATCGAGAATGGCCACCATCGAAACTTCAGGGATGTCCAGACCTTCGCGCAGCAGATTGACTCCCACGACCACGTCGAATACGCCCTCCCTCAGCTCACGCAAGACTTCAACCCGTTCCAGGGCATCCAGTTCGGAATGCAGCCACTTGCAGCGGATGCCCTCCTCAATGAAGTAGCTCGACAGATCCTCGGCCAGGCGTTTGGTCAAAGTGGTCACCAGAACGCGCTCGCTCTTTTCGGTCCGCAAACGAATCTGCCCCATGAGATGCTGGACCTGACCTTTGGCCGGGATGACGTGGACCAGCGGATCGACGAGACCGGTCGGGCGGATGATCTGCTCGACGATCTGCCCGCCGGACTGTTCCAGTTCCCAGTCGGCCGGCGTGGCGGACACAAAGATGGTCTGGCCGCGGCGACGATCCCATTCCTCAAACTTGAGCGGCCGGTTATCCAGCGCCATCGGCAGCCGGAATCCATGTTCCACCAAGGTTGTTTTCCGCGCGAAGTCGCCCGCGAACATGGCTCGAATCTGAGGCACGGTGACGTGTGACTCATCGACCATCAGTAGAAAGTCATCGGGGAAGAAGTCGAAGAGTGTGAATGGCGGTTCGCCCGGCCTGCGCCCGGAAAGAGGACGACTGTAGTTCTCAATGCCCGGACAGAAACCGGTCTCGCGGAGCAGCTCAATGTCATACCGCACGCGCGCCTGCAGACGTTGCGCTTCCAGCAGTTTTCCCGCCTTTTTCAGCTCTTCGAGACGCGCCGCCAGTTCCGCTTCGATCTCCAGTGCCGCCGCCTCGATCCGTTCCACTGGCAGCACGAAATGCTTGGCCGGATAAACGTAGATGGCATCCAGCTTCTGAGACTCATCTCCAGTCAGAGGATTGATGATGGAGAGTTTTTCAACCTCATCGCCCCAGAGTTCAATCCGGTACGCGAATTCCTCATAGGCCGGCCAGACTTCGACCACATCGCCGCGCGCGCGGAACCGGCCGCGGGCCAGTTCGTAATCGTTACGGTCATACTGAATGTCGATGAACTTCGAAAGCAGTCGATCTCGATCAATCTCCTGTCCGATCTGCAGCGGGACCATCAGTTCGAGATAGTCCTTTGGCGATCCCAGTCCGTAGATGCAGCTCACGCTCGCGACCACAACGACATCCCGGCGGCTCACCAGAGCACTGGTTGCCAGGAGCCGCAGGCGATCAATTTCTTCATTGATGGACGCGTCCTTTTCAATGTAAATGTCGCGCTGAGGAATATAGGCCTCCGGCTGGTAGTAGTCGTAATAGCTGACAAAGTAGGCCACAGCGTTCTGCGGGAAAAACTCCCGGAACTCGGCATAGAGCTGGGCCGCAAGAGTCTTGTTATGCGACAGAACCAGGGTCGGGCGGTTCAGGCTGGCGATGACGTTGGCCATCGTGAATGTCTTGCCGGAGCCGGTCACTCCGAGCAGGGTTTGACTGCGGTTGCCCTCCTGGAGACCTCGAATCAGTGACTGGATGGCCTTCGGCTGATCACCAGCCGGCTGAAAATCGCTGACGAGCTGGAATGTTTTCATCGAAATATCCTGTCATTCCGGAGCGGTCGCGGGGAAAACGGAGCGACCGCGCGGAAGTCGATCGTCGGAAAGCTGAATAAAAAATACTCGTAACCACTTGACGAATAATGTTTTGCAGACGAAAACCTGGCGGGGATTCAGCTTTTCTGGAAATAACGGGAACTTCCCGGACAGGAACCCGTCCATGAGGCTCCGTAAATCAGATGGGCATGAAGTGTCTGCCTGGATTTCCGGCTCGTCTCCCGGCCGCTCGGCCTGTTTCAAACGTCATTTCCAGTCGTTCGATCACCATTCTCCGGCCGTCGATGCAATGTTGACGACCTCAGAAGATGATCACTAGCCTGAGGTTCCAGCAAATCGCATGATTGCCGAGGGAAACGGCGAGGCGTCCTGGACGGACGTGTTTTCCAGCAGTTTCTCCCAGCCATTTATTTGCCAGTTCCGCTCAGAGGACTCTTCTGATGGCCGAAAACCGCGCAGCCTGGGGAATCGAGATCGGTCAGGCCGGTCTGAAAGCGATCCGGTTGAAATACGCCGAGCAGGCGAAACAGGCTCTGGCCGTTGCCTTCGACTTCATTCCGCATGCGAAAATCCTCAGCCAGCCGGATGCCATTCCGAAGGACTTGATCCGACAGGCGATGGAAACTTTCCTGTCGCGTAACCAGGTCGCAGGCGATCTGGTCGCGATCAGCGCCCCGGGCCACTCGGCTCTGGCCCGGTTCATTCAGCTTCCGCCGGTCGAGACCAGCAAGGTCAGCGACGTGGTGAAATACGAAGCCAAGCAGCAGATACCGTTCGACCTGAACGACGTGATCTGGGACTTTCAGACACTCGGTGGAGGAATCGAGGAAAGCGGCTTCATGCTCGGAGCGGAAGTCGGCCTGTTTGCCATGAAGAAAGAACAGGTGCATGAATCGCTCCGCCCGTTCAACGAATCCAGAGTGGAAGTGGAACTCGTCCAGCTCGCTCCGCTGGCGCTCTACAATTTTCTGAGCTACGATCAGATGGGTATCCGGCGCGATGAGGAATTCTCGCCTCCGGATGAGCACATCATCATGCTCGACATGGGAACTGATAATACCACTCTGCTGGTGACCAACGGAGAGAAGATCTGGATCCGGAACGTGCCGCTGGGTGGTACGCATTTTACCAGAGCGTTGACAAAGGAGATGAAACTCACCTACGCCAAGGCCGAGCATCTCAAGTGTAATGCTACTAAGGCCCCGGATCCGCGGGCAGTCTTTCAGGCGTTGCGACCGATCTTCAATGACTACGTGAATGAAATTCAGCGTTCGATTGGATATTTCTCAAGCGTTAATCGTTCCGCGAAAATCTCGAAGGTGGTTGGCGTCGGCAATGGATTCAAGCTCGCCGGCCTGCAGAAGTTCCTTCAGCAGAATCTGCAATATGAAGTTGAGCGGGTTGAAACGTTCAATGCGGTCATTGGCGATTCCGTCCTGAACGCTCCGGTCTTTCAGGAAAATATCATGTCCTTCGCGGTGCCGTATGGCCTGGCACTGCAGGCTCTGGGTATCACCCGGATTCATACGACGCTGCTGCCGCGCGAAATCGCCATCGCCCGCAAAATCCGCCGGAAGAAGCCGTGGGCAGTCACCACGGCGGCTTCTGTCCTGGCCGGTCTGGCAATTTCTGCTGCGGGATACGCCAACGTTTACAGCTCCGTCAGCAAAGAGCGCTTTGATGCTGCGGAGAAGGCAGTTGACGGTCTGAAGTCTGCCGTCACAACCGGCGCCGGAGCTTACGACGGCGCGAAGAGTCAGAATGCCGAGTTGCTCAAAACCGGTGAGGCCCTCGTCAGTTTCACCGATCGGCGCGAACTGACGGTTGAATTGTACCGTGCCGTTAATGAGTGCCTGCCCAGGCCGATGGGACTCGAGCAGGACGAAGAAGATATCCGCAAAATCAAACGCATCACCATTCGCAGCTATACGATGAAGCGTTACGCGGACTTGAAAACGTGGTTCGATGAATTGAAAGAGAGCGACCGCAACCAGTCCTTTTCCGAAGATGAAAAGTCAAAACCTCCCACCGGGCCAGGCTATGCTGTGACGCTCGTGGGCGAACACTTTTATGAGCCGGCAGATCCCACCCGGCGATGGCACATGTTCGTCCAGGATACTCTTATCACGAACCTCAAGAAGCCGTTCGTTCGGCAGGATGAGTCGCTTCCGGAACAGGTTCCGGTAGCCATCCTCGGAATCAGTCATCCTTTGCTGACAGATCGTCCTGTCTCCGAAGAAGTACTCTGGTATCCCAAAGGCCCCCCCAAAGTTCCAGGAGCCGGCCGTCCGGGTTTCACCGGTGTAACTCCCATGCCGATGCCCGTGACGCCAGGGCAGCCTGGCGACCCGAAGACCTCCGGCGATAACAGCAATGACCCGGTCAAGATTCAGCGGACAAGGTTTACGCTCCAGTTCGCTTGGAAGCCGACGCTGCTGAAGGATCGGGTGTTGCCAGCGACGCCGGAGGCTCAACCGGATGGTCAGGCTCCATTGACGGACGGTACTTCAACGCCTGTCACCGACGTTGCGCCGTCAACCATTGATGCTGCGACGCCAGCTCCCGCAGTTTCCCAGTAGCTTTCAGATTCCCACATTCAACTGAAGCAAATCAGTAAATCTGTGACACAGGTTCTATCATGGAAAAACTGCAGCCGGTTATCCGCCATCACTTCTGGATACTGTTTGTCATCGCAAGCATTATTCCACCAGTCGGCTGGTGGATGGCAACTGGAACCTTGAAGGCTGAAGCCGACAGTCGTCGTACCGCTCTTGATAATGCCTTCACATCCATTCCCAGCGGTCAGAACGCACCAAATCAGAGCTGGGCGGATGGCCTGCAGAAGTTGAATGATGTCCGCAAGGAAACGAACCGCCGCGCAGTCCTGGAGCTTTGGAAGAACCAGCAGAAGCTGGAGATCTTCACGCCCAACATTGCTCCCTACATGGTGGGAGTTCCATATCGCGGAGAAATCCCTGACAGCAAAATCCGACTCACCGTTTCTTCTCTGTTCAGGGATGATTACGAACGGGAAGTTCGCCGCGTCTGGCAGATTGCCGAGCCGGTTTCTGATGGTCGTACCAGGCCGGATGCCGGGGTCGCTGAGAAAGTTGTTTTTCCTCTGGAGTTGATGCCGAGAGTTCGCAAAGCCAGGTGGGATGCGTTCCCTCCTACCTCCATGGAAATATGGAACGCATCCGAGGATATGTGGCTTCTCGCGGAGTTGTTTTCAGCAATTCAGAGAGTGAACTCCGTCTCTTCGTCGATCACCGACTCTTATGTCAAACAGATTGCAGACGTAAAGCTCTTCGGCGGGAAAAGAACTGACCCGGCTTCACTGTCTTCGTCGGCCTCAGGCGCGATGAGTCAACCGGGTGCAATGGACTCGACAATGGTGGCTTACGGCAC
>Ga0172376_10008130_pt1 | contig 11005 bp, 6 predicted proteins | sample Lak35m_FD_121114 | JGI IMG/M metagenome (GOLD analysis project Ga0172376, IMG submission 121114) | Freshwater microbial communities from Kabuno Bay, South-Kivu, Congo - kab_092012_35m | ecosystem: Environmental > Aquatic > Freshwater > Lake | place: Democratic Republic of the Congo: South-Kivu...
AGTTATCCAAAACCACTTGATTTATGGGTGATAAATCAACTTGAGATTGAGGGAATTCTACGGGCTGAGCAAGCGAGACTCTCACCAACTCAGACATATTGCTAACTGCCGCCGTCGTCACGTCAGGTTTTTTCGCATTACTAGGTAACTCAATGGGAGTGCTAGGGTCGAGGGGTTCCTTTTGCTGCGGCGGCGCAATCTTCTGTAAACCAAATCCATCAAATAGCTCATTGAGTTTAATCGTAACAGCAGCGTAGAGTCCACCCGCCGAGCGCGAACCACTAAAGTCCCGATCATTGTTGACTGCTCCTGAGCTATAACCTACTGCTAAGCGCAAATTTGGGGTGGCATAGTAACCAAGCTCAGTCACAAAACCAAGCTCATTAAAGCCTGCCGTAGGCTGGTTAATCATTCTTCCCTCAGCCGTGAGATCGAAGTTATAGCCAAGGCGATAGGTAGCCCGCAACTGAGCCAGGTTAATTGCCGAGGTCCCAACTAAGTCCCTTGCCAAATAGGAGGTGTTATTGCGAAGGGCATACTTTCCATAAAATTCCCATTGCCAATTTGGTGAATAAATAGCTTCGAGAGCGAAAACATGCTCCTCAGTTCCTGAACCAATGCCACCAATAAAGCTCTCAGGAATAATGTTAGGGTTTTGAAGATACTCATAGCGCAGTAGAGCATTAAAAGAATCATTGGCAGGATCGCGATAGGCTAAACCCAGACGCAGGCTAGAAGTATCACCAAAGTTGTTGATGGTTTGATTGGCAATTCCCGATCTCTGATAACGAAATAGCCCTGTCAATGCTGGACTGAGCTTGCCGAGAGCAGATGCGTTAATGACGGAGTTTGTCCCCGCCGAAGAGGTGCGGTATTCATATCGTGCACTTGCTTTAAAATCAGGATTATCGGTATATTCAATGCCAACGCTATAGTTATCACCACTTTGGAGCGCGAGTGTAGAAGTATTAGAGCCAGTAGTCAGAGGCTGCAATACCTGTGTAACTCCTGCCGAATTTCTAACCTGATCATTCCCAAAAATGCGTTCATAACCAAAATCAACCCTCAGCCCTGGGGCAACTATCCAGCGTTGATTTAAGCCGATTGCACCTTGAGTGGTGGTAGTGTTCGATCCGCCCACCAATGTATAGCGTCCCGAAAGCGTAGTATCAGGGAAGGGCTTGTAGCTTCCGATTATTTCGCCTGTAGTAAAGGTACTACCTGCAAGTACACCGCTACTAAACCACTGCTGTCCTACGCGCAAACTAATGCCTTCAATTACCTGCCAATCTAAAACCAAGGCTGTGCGATCTGGCAGAACTGTGTCAGGGGAATTGGATAGACTAATCTCATTTTGGGCAATAAACTTCAAATTATCGATATAGGAAGGGTGAGACGCGATCGCAATTGGCTAGAAGTACCAGAAAATGTTGAATTTAGTTTGTCTTGGCGATCGCGCATCAAAAAGTCTAGTTCGGCAGTAGCTGCACCTAGTTTTTGTAAAAGCCCGACACTAAAGGTACTAAGTTGATTGTCAACGGGAGTACCAGGCAACTGGGGATTAAGATTGAGGAAATTATTCAGGGTAAATGGCTGTGGGGCGACTCCGCGATTTTCTTCGCGTTCATAGGAAGCCCTGAGTGTAGTTGCCTCGGATATTTTGGCATCCAAGTTAACGCCAAATCTTATTTGCCCAGGCACAAAGCTAATTGTGGCGTTATTTACAAACCCCGTATCGGCTTGACGATAGAAAGCCTTAGCAATAATTCCTTGCGCCAATTCGCTAACTGCTTCAAATCGAAACGCTGAACCAGAAACTGGTGAAGGTAAATCACTTGAATTATTTCGCGATCGGGCATATTCAGCTATCAGATAAGAGCTTTTGCTAAAGGAGACCAAAGCATTCGCTCCGTAAAGTTCAAAATCGCGTGCCCCTTGGTTTTCCTTAAAATAATTAGCGCCTACCCAACTCTCAACTCCAAGATCTCGACTGAAGTGATAGCGCAACTGACCTGCGTAGACACTATTATTGTTATTACTACCGTTGCTAATGCCACCTTCATTGTCATATTCATAGGACACAACTATGCGTCTAACGAGAGTTTCACCGCCAGAGCCAATATCAGTTCGGAGAATTGGCTGACGAAATTGCAGAGAACCGCGATCGTAATCAATCTCATAATCATTACTACGATCCAGCTTGACCCGACGCACAATATTCCCGGGACGAAGCAGTTCTTCTGATTCTACAAACACATTTTCGCTACCAGGAGTAACTAGTCTTCGAGAGAGAAAGAAGAAGCCACTTGTGCCATCGGGAGGAATAATATCACGCTGAAATCCGCGAGTATTGTTACTGTAAATGCCTGTAGCTTGCAAATCACCAAAATTGTAGTTAAATTTTAGTCCATTCAGTTGACGGGTAAAGGCTGTAAATTCTTGGGAGCGACTGGCAAATTCGTCAGTACGGAAATCTCCCCACATTAAGAAATCAGTTCCTGCTTTTGGGACAGGGGAAGTGCGCTCAGCCCGCAAAAAGATGCTCGTTAAGGAAGGAGTTTCTGTTGTAAAGGTGGAGCTATCACCATAGACTGGATAAACTTGGTTGCAAAACTGGATATCCCGAAATAGACGGCTTCTACCTTCGCAATCTTCGTTAAGCGTTCTACGGGTATTAAATGCTCCTGTAATTAGCCACTCACCAATTCGACCTGTTCCAAAAGCGGCTGAGTAGAAGTCAACATTGGTGGAATTATTGCCATCGGTGGGTAGAAAATCTCGAAAGCTCCGATAATAATCAGTTCCCCTTGCACCTATCCGCAAATCAATCACACCAGTGACAATTGAAGGACGAAGATTAGTCTCTAGCTGTATTTGCGTAAAAGCTTCAACTTCGATGTTGTTGATTACAGAACTAGCTCGAATACGCACATTCCCAGAGGTAAGTCCAGAGCGCAAAGTTGCAGTGAACTTACCTTCTCTGGCTTCCACCTGAAATCCTGGTTGATCGGGTTGAGCGTCATTGCCAATGAATTCACCCTCACTAGTACTGAGTGTGACAAAGGCGCTACGATTCGAGCGATCGCCTTTGTCGTCCAATAGCAAGCCCTGTACTGTAGCTGTAGTGCGTCCATCAGCAGGAATGCGCGACTCTAGGGTGCTTACTTGAATTTTGGTAGCAGTGCCTCGCAAGCTCACGACTACAGTTTGACTCGCTTCACTACCAACTAACTTTGCAGTGATTTTGTTCTCCCCTTCGTCTAGGGTCACACCATACCAAGTTTGGGTAACGACACCCGCATTAGTATCAACCTCAGAACGTCCAATGGAGTTAGGGTTAATTTTTCGGCCGTTTACGCTCAGTTCAACTTCAGCACCAACGGGAATGCGTAAGATCACTGTAGTTGCAGGCACATCAAGCAATGATGCGTTGGCAGGTGTAAGAATGTTCACCTGCGCAGAGGATGGCGCAGCGGATGGATTTTTATTCCCAGTATTCACTATCGGAGAAGCTGAAGGTTCCGAAGCATCATTTGTAGTTTGACTATTGGTTGGGGTATTAGTTTGAACAGCAATTTGCAACGCAGGCTGACTCGGAGGCTGCTGTGAATCTCCACTTAAAGATGGATGATTGACAGCTTGCAACGCAGGCTGATTTGGAGGCTGCTCTGAATCTCCGCTCAAAGATGACTGATCAACAGCAGGAGCAGATTCTTCTGACGAGCGGAGATCATGCATCGGGTCACTGGACGCGATCGCGCTTGAGGCATTTAACCCTAGCCATAGCCCCAGCAAACTAAGTAATTGCAAGCATAGTTGAGATTTCAACTTAACGTTAGATCTAGATTTCATTATTGTTGTCCTCCCACGCCCTTAAATGCTGGAGTAACTGCAAAATTAGCCTTGCCTAAGCTACCGGGAGACAAACGAACTAGTCGAGACTGACTATTTCGTTCAATAAAGTATAGATTAGGAGCTAGGGTATAACCTGGTAGAGAGCTGATATCTAAGGCTAAAGTACGTGCACCTGGGATGACATTAGCCATGGAGTATAGTCCATTTGCATCTGTAACAATGCGATTGCCATCATCCATGAATACAACAGCATTTGGAACGCCTGGCTCCCCAGGTTGCTGCTCTCCATCAAAATTCTTATCCACAAATACCCTTCCTATTAAAGTGGCACAATCAGTAACAATGCCAGGTCGGATTCGCATTGTAAAAATTGCTGGGCCATCACGAACGGTGTAATTATTGTCAGCTCTAATTGCGGAAACTGAGGCTGAATTTCTGCCTGTTCCTCTTACGGCATCGGGAGTAACTGTCACCGCATAAGCAACTAAGGTATTGGTATTTCCGACGGATATTTGCCCTTGGATCGCAAACGATAAGTTGCTGCCATTTTCTTGAACTACTACTGGAACTTGATTTCCATTTATTGCAGCTCTTGCAGAATTTGGGACGTACCGCAATCCGATAGGTAGCGAATCGGTAATTACAGGATTGTTTAATACTGAATTTGTGAGGTTTCTGACGGTCAACCGATATGTCGCAATATCACCAGGTTCGGCTGCCGCCCGATCGCCTGTTTTAATGATCTGGATCTCACGCCCCTCGCACACAGACAAAGCTGAATTAAGTTGCAATGCAATTAGCGATAAAGCATTAAGTGCGGCGTTGTTGACGACCACATTCTCCGTAACCGAGAAAACTCCATCAACTCCGATGGGTCTACCATCTACTGCTGTCGCCGTATATGGCAATAGAAGACCATTCTGTGTACCAATGACGATCCTAATTCGTCTTTGTCCAAGCCCAAGACCAGGAGGGGGGGACACCAATAATATGTAGGTGCTGCCTGGGGCTCTCTGCGGCCCATTTAACAAAAAGTTATATATCCCTCGTCTTCCATTTACTGGCGTATTCGTAATTGAATATGGATTGACATTGAAAACGTTGGGAGCAAGCCCTTCTGGTTGAGCTCCGCCTGGAGGATTAGTTGGGGTTAGAGCAATGGGAGCTCCGATTTCGCCGCCAAGTCCAACAGCTTGATATATACCCACTGTAAAACCAGTGTAGTCAGGAAATTCCCTACCACCACAGTCAAGGATTTGACCTAAAGGATCGATGAGACGATCGCCATTAATAATATTTATGGGCGAAGAAGCTTGAACTGGAGCAGCTACCCCTGGTGTTCCATAACTACCGCTTGCACGATTTTGAATTCCAAAGGTTCGCACTTGGCTGAAAGCAGCACCATTTGCTAAGCAAAAGCATAACGCTAAACTTCCTAGCCATAACCAGAAAAAGAAAGCATATCGCTTGATTATTTTTTGTAGTGATCGCATATTCATTAAAGTTCTATCACTCTAGGTATTCAATCGGAATAAATTAGTTTTAATCATGGGTGGTGAGATACTATGCAAAACATGCTGAACCACTATCCCAACTACTTAACTCGAACCTGATAAGAGACCACCACCCTAGAATTTGCTGTCAAAGCTTCGCCAAAGTTCCAACGGACATGGGTGTAGGCATCGGCAGGTGCGGGACGCTCCTCAAGTTGACCGTTACGTCCCCGCACGCGAATAGTTGGATTAACACTAAAAGTTTTACTGCCATCAATACTAAATTCCAATCTAGATCCTGCGGTGTTTAAAGCAGTTGCTGATGGAATGATGTAAACCATGCCATTAGGGATTGGTTGAACCACCGTAAGGTTACGCATATTCCGACTAGTATTGTTTTTCGCAACCACTGTGTACCGCAGAATACTACCTGGAATTACTTGTGAATTAGAAGGGAGCGAATTCCAAGCAATCTTTTCTTTGCCTAATTCATCACGGATAATTTGACGTTTTTCGGCTGCTAGCAATAACTCTACAGGTTTCTGTTGCTGAGCTATCAGCACATCTGGGGCTGATTCTTTATTGGCACTATTGTTGCTGGCGATCGCTGTAGATAGCAGCAACATCGGTAATACCACCGCACCAATTGCTACATAAAGTGCTTTAATTTCAAATTTTTTCATGGTAAGTTTCCCAAATTTCGATAAAGTCTTATATCAATTACAAAAGTGTTGACACACTTCTGTGAATTAAAAACCAGACCCTATAAGGGTCTTGAAATCACAAAATGGCTAAGCCATTTTGTGATTTGGGATTATTGGAAATCTCAAGCAAGTCAGGAAGCATATTATTTCTGTCTTGCTTGAGATTTCAGTTGCTATTGCAACTGACGGTGGAAGCGTAATACGCCTTGGAAAATGGCTGGATTAGTTGCGGGTTGAATCGTGCCGACATTATTTACATAGGTCGTGATGGCAGTCCCCGTAGCTGGGTCTGGGATTGCAGCCCCGTCATAGGTCACAGTACCTTGGGTAGCAAAGGTGTTTTGAGGAAATCCACCAACTACTGCGGGATTGTTAAAGTGTAGAGATACACCTGCCCAGTTGTTTGGTGCGATCGCTCCATTTTCAGTGATCACCAAGTTAGCTGCATCTAAAGCGACGCTACCAGCACCAGCGAGTGGGGTAGAGAAGTTTACATACTCAACCACATAGCGAACAATATTGCCTGGTTCGGCAGTCTTTGGAGTTTCGCTAAGAGTGTCATTTGGAGCAGCAACAGGTCGTGGATTGGTGCCTTGCAATACTTGTGACTGCTTCCGTAACCTTACGTAACCTGTATAGCCACGATCAATTGTAATATTAAAGATGGGATCGGTTGCGGCAGCGAATGTTCCACTGTTGTCATTATCTACAAAAGAGACGATTGGCACGTTAAATCCTGCGCGATTGACTCCAGTTCCGGGCGTTGCTGTCTCTGCTGCCACGAACCGATCAGCAGATAAAAGTGTATTCTGAGGTCCTGATGGCAAATCAAGGGAAACGGTATAGTTATTCAATACCCCAGGCGCTAGACCACTAACCAACACACTGTTAGAACCTGGAGGCAAGCCAGAGCTTGCTCCCGGATCAAATACATAACCACCTGCTGCTGTATAGGTATAACTCGCAACCTGTGTGCCAAAAGTAATTGTTACTCTAGAGCCATCAGGAATATCTGCGTTTGGCTGTTGTGAAGCAACCGGTACAGATGGATTGCTTGGAGGCAGTGGCAACAAGCGAACTGTATCTAAGTTGGTTGTATTACTGGGTGGGTTTTGGAATGTATTATTAAAAATAATTGGTGGTGGATCAAAAGCAGTTGCCTGCCCTGGCACTGATTCGGGCGCTGTTAAACCAGTTGAGCGGTTAGTAAAGTCATCTTGGTTATTGGTACGTCCGGTCGCCCCTGGAACATTGGCGGGACCATTGAGAATGTTGCCAGGAGGGACAATGGGCAAGGAGTTAACCTCTCCACCAGGGCCTGTACCTGTATTGTTATTGTTATTGTCAGTATCTTGAACTGCTGGGTTAGGAACACCATTATCAGGATTTGCTCCACCAGGGGTAAATAGCGATCCTTCAGGTGCTGGAGGAGTTGTTCCTTCAAAGTTGTTGGGGTTTTGGTCGCCTGATTCGTCATAGATCACGCGATTGGTTGGATCGCCTACAGTTTCACCAAATACTTGAGTAATATTGTTAACTACACCACCTGCTGCAGGCAGGTTAGTTGTAATCACTCTAAACTGAAAAGCATTAGCAACTAACTCAGTGCTAAACCCTGGAGCCAATGTTCCTGTGAATATATAACCGACTCGAACTACAGTTGGTGCAGTTCCAGCAGTTGGGGCAGTAGTTGACCATGCTGCTGCTGGTAATGCGCCACCTACAGCGCTAACAATGGGAATAGTAGCTGCGGCAGTCGGCGGCGCATATTGATAGACTGCTTGCCAGTTCGCAGGCAAATTGGCAGCAGCGTTAAATGTTTCGTCAATTCTTGTTCCTACGGGAATCGCATCAGAAACTAAGATGCGAGTTTGATTTACTCCATCAACGTTAACCGTCGTTCCTTCAAGGGCGGTTGGCGTGAATTGGGCAGGATTAGGGGAGGTTGCAGCAACTCTTAGATTTAGACGATAGGTAAGACGATCGTCTGTCACTGCGGTTGTCGGGCCTGGGTCGTAAGCGCTTCTTTGCTTTAAGACAGTAGCTAAAGCCACATTGCGAACAGCAGTAGCAACGGTAGTTGTTTGAATTGCGGCAGCTTCACGCTCACCATTAACTGGTGTTTCAGGTCCAAAGTTAACCGTACGAACTTCGTTGGGGTTAGTTCCATCGGCACCTACAGCTGGAGGCTCAGCGCCAGAGTCAGGTTGGTTTTGAGTGCCTGCTGAGTTGTCATTTGCGCCAGTGTTACCTAACTGAACACTAACAGGTGCACCTGCTGCGGCAGCATTTACAGTACCAACAACTCTGACTCGCACAGAGCTACCTGCAGGAATTGGTGTGGTGGTGGTAAATGCCCCAGTTTGCAAAGCTTCACCAGGATCTGCAAAATCGCCGTCATTGTTAAGGTCTAGTTGATACTGCAATGTTGCGGGATTTAAGCCTTGAGTAGTAATGTTTGCGACTCCAGGGAAAACGATATTGCTAGGAGCATTGCCCGTATTCGTAACTAAAAAGTCAAAGTTAAGTACATCACCTAAGGAAACGCTACCACCATTAACGTCAATAATCCCCGCAGGTACATTTGTTATACCTGCGACCTCGGCAACGGTAACAGTAACTGTGTTGGAAGTAGTATTGATCGGTGTACCAGGGTTGTTGGGGTCTACGTAAGTTCCTGATGCACGGTTTTCGATTGGGGTAGCGGCTGGCGTAACTTGGGCAATCACCAGATACGGCAGCAACAAAGATGAAACTCCACTCACTGTCAATGTCGCTGCTATCAACCGATAGAGTGAAGACTTTAATTTACCTTTAGGGCTATTGCTTAGCATATCGAACTCAATTTCTTCACGAAAAAGCAACAACGTGTTTCATCAAAGATAATGTTTAGCCAACATTACCCATATGTGTAGATAGCAGCAATCTATCAACAATTGATTTTTTACTAGAATTAGACAAAAATGCTTGATGTTTCGTTAAATTTTACAAAATCCAACAATATCCAAACAATATCTAAAAATATACTTGCAAATAATAGAATTAAATTGCATACGCTCATTCGAACATCATCATCAAAATAATTAGGAACCTCTCCCAGATACCACTTATCTTAATGACAGATATTCAAGTTAAGTTTGAGATAATAAGCTCTTTTCATCGCTAAGGAGAAGAAATTACATAAATTTACTAGCGAATGCGTATCTCACAGTAACTTTAGATGCTATTAATCTAATTATCACTGTATATTGATTTGATTTATCAATACATTACATAATCTGTACCATATTACCCAATTACTACAATAAGATATCAATACTTTGCATGTAATCTTAGTCTTTAAATTTAATTTTTTCTTAATCCTAGGTGTCAAAATCACTTGTAAGCTTTTTTGATTGATGGAAGGGTCACCAGCAAATCTGCATTTTCACAAGATTAAAAATCTACATATGAATGCTACATAGTGCTTTTCAAGCAAGTGAGAGATACATAGTTTGGCTTCCCCATAGCTATATAGAGAAGTGAGTGAAGGCGATTCTCTCCTTCACTCACTTCTTTTAATTCAGGTGAATATCTAGATATTCACTTGATACCAAAGCACAAAATAGCTAAGCCATTTTATGCTTTCAAAACCCTTACAGGGTTTGGTTTTTAATTTATAGAAGTGAGGCGGCACTTCTGTGAATTGGTATGACATGCTCTCTGAGTAAGATCGCGATAGAATATAGCCATGACTAGCAATACTCGCAAAGAAAATCTAATTAATGCGATCGCACCTGTGAATCGCGGCTTACAAATGTCCGAAAATCAGCGTAAGATGATTTTTTCGGCAGTTGCCTATCTTGAAGAACTCAATCCTACACCTGCGCCTACTCAATCCCCTGAATTGTTAGATGGCAATTGGTTATTGTTATTTACGACTAGTCAAGAGCTTTTGGGAATTGATCGTTTTCCACTTTACAAGCTGGGCAACATCTATCAATGTTTGCGCGTATCAGAAGGCAAGATCTTTAATGTTGCCGAGATTAAGGGTTTACCTTTGCTGAGTGGTCTAGTAAGTGTTTGTGCAAATTTTACGGTTGTTTCTGATAAGCAGGTTAAGGTTAACTTTGAGCGATTGGTAGCTGGTTCGCAAACTTTAATTGGTTATCAAGATGTAAATAGTTTCATCGATACTTTGCGATCGCCTAAGAAATTATTGGCGATCGACTTCCAAATTAAACGAGAAGATCAGAAGGGATGGTTAGAGACAACTTATCTTGATCAAGATTTGCGAATTGGTAGAGGCAATGAAGGTAATCTATTTGTTTTGAGAAGAGTTTGACAAATATGCTGCGAAGCAGCATATTTGCTTTTTGTTTAATCATTAGCCACATTTCGTAAAATTGCCACTGTCTCTTGCTGATTGCCATCCCACGCCCACATCATCGCTGTCCAGCCATTGCGATCCTGTGCATTTAGCCGCGCCCCTGACGCAATTAGCGATCGCACAATTTCGCTATAGCCTTGACCTGCAGCCCACATCAGGGGAGTCCATCCATACTTATTGCGAGTATTGGGATTTGCGCCTGACACCAATAAGACTCGCACCACATCAGTATGTCCATTCATCGCCGCCCATAGGATCGGTGTCCATCCATATTCATCACGAACATTGACATCGGTTGCTTGGGAAATTAGCGATCGCACCTCCTTAAGATCACCATTTTGAGAAGCAATTAGTAATTGAGCATTGAGAACTTGACTATTGGGATTTTGCTTAGTTCTTTGTGGCTTAACTTGCTGACTTTGATGATTAATTGGCTTGATTGGCTCAATGTTTTGAGGTAACTCATCTGCATAGACATTGTTGCTAAAGCAGAGAGCTAGGTTGCTAAAGCAGAGAACTAGGCTACAAGCTAATAAAAAATTTGAACGTCTCAAACCAGAATTCATAGATTTATCCCCATCTCA
>Ga0172376_10008133_pt1 | contig 11001 bp, 5 predicted proteins | sample Lak35m_FD_121114 | JGI IMG/M metagenome (GOLD analysis project Ga0172376, IMG submission 121114) | Freshwater microbial communities from Kabuno Bay, South-Kivu, Congo - kab_092012_35m | ecosystem: Environmental > Aquatic > Freshwater > Lake | place: Democratic Republic of the Congo: South-Kivu...
TCTAATCCTTTAATACGTTTTTCAAAAGTACCAATATCATTCATTGTAAAACGTTTATTATTTTTAAACTCAGCGTTAATATCTCTTACCGTTTCTGTGTAAGGAGGAATAGTTAATGTATAAATTAACATATCATTTACATCTGTTGGAGGAGGAATAGGAGAAACAGAAGATTTGCCTGAAATAACTCCAAATTCTCTTGAGGGTTTTACAACAATTTTATCAATTCGACTTAAATAATGTTCAAATGATAATTCAGCTGTTTCATCAGGATCAGCATTAGCGGCACCAAAAAAAGTATTAGATGCAACAGCTCTTGTTGGTCTAAAATCTAAACACGACCTTAAAGAAATTAATTTATTATCTTCAGCATTTATAAATTTAGACATTTCATCATATGTAAAATTTGAACCCGTTTTTAAATATGAATCAACACTAAACAACCCTTTATTTTGCGGAGAAGGTGCAGCCAAATGTTTTAAATATTTGTATTGCACCAAAATATTTCCACCTGTTGGTGAACTATAACCACGTTTTAATTTTATTGAAGCATGATCATAATGAGTTTTTCTTTGGCCGTTATCAAATTCATAATTATTTGTAACATCATGTGCAGAATCAGTCAACATAGCTGTTGTTACATTTGTTGTTGACGATTTAGAATCTGTAATTCTAACTATTTCATATACATCAGGAACTCGTAAACTTACTGAAACACCAGGAGTTCTAAGTTTAGTAATATTATCAAAATCACCAAACCAAGTTGCTCCAACATCTTCAAACACCAATCCTCCAGTAAAACCTGTTACTGTTCCAGTATTAGCAAAGCTAATTGTATCACCCAAAGGTACTAAATTATAAGGTACTTTAGCATGCAAATCTTCACCTGTGGTGAGAGGAGTCATTTGTTTTCCTCTAATAGCACCCGAAGAACCATCTTCAGCATCATTTACTTTTGTTTTTATTATGAAATCAGCTCTAACACCAGCAGTATCAAAATCAATTGTAATTGAATTATTACTAATTGCTGTTACAGTAAAAAGATTATTTGCTAAACTTAAAACAGTATTAGGTGTAATACCTGATGTTGCATTTGATGTTGAATTGTATCTAATGAAACATATAATATTGTTTAAAATTTGATTATCTGTTAAAGTTCCTGGTGAACCTGCAAAATCAAAAGTATCCGTTCCTGTTGTAGAAATTGTCATCAAACCTGTACCGTCTGATAACTTATCAAAATAAGTTTTTCGTGCATAAAAATCTAAATTTTCAATACTATCTTCTTTTATAGCTTCAAATGGAGTATCAAAAATTAAACTTGTCTTTGTTGGCTCAGTAATAAAAGAATAACCTGTGATTGGATTTTTAGAAGCACTATCAATATTGCTTGTAAATGTTAATGATTCACCATCTTTTTTAATAAGAGAACGAGCTACTTTAAAATCTGTTTCAATAACAAAAGCATTACCTGAAGGTATAAAAGGTAAAGGTTTTGTTAAAGTTATGGTATTATCACTTACATCTGAAGAAAGAATTAATATTGGAGCTAAAGAAGAACCCGCACCATCAGTAATTCTAAAATACATATTTGCATAACAATTATCTGAAGCAGTAGTTGAAAAAGCAGAATCTAATTCAATGACAGTATTTGTTGACCCAATATTAAAAACATTTCCTGTAATTGGAGTAGAAGAAACATCAAAAACATGTATATAAAAAGTATGTGTAGTTCCTAAGGTTGATAGTGTAGAATCATTATACTTTATCATATTGGCTCGCAAAGTGCCAATTTTTGTAGAATTGTATTGTGCTGTTGTGCCTGTATTGACTAAAGTTGATTGTACACAATGAATGTCCAATAAAGGAAAATTTGAAATATCTAAAGTACCGGATGCCGTATTTGCAACAACATAACTTGAATAATTTGTTGGTAAATCGTAGTCAGAAACATTTGATGTTTGGCGAGCTCTTGGTATAGTCAACTTAGTAGGAGCTATAGTTTGAACTTCATAACCACCAACATAAGCTTTACCTGGATCAAGAACGGCAGTAAAAGAATCTGGATCTAAAGTATTATTTGCATCATAAGCTTCTTCTTCGAGAGAAATAACAAAAGGATCAACAGTATAATTTCCAGATTCTTCAAAAGTTCTTCGAGCTAAAGTTTTTTCAATTTCACTATAAATTGGATAATCAATTTCTTTAGTTTTAATTCCATTAACTAAACGAATGACTTCAAAGAAAGAAGATTCGTCAGCAGAATCTAATGTTCTTTTAGATAACCTTGTAGCAATATTATATCGAGTTGCACCAGGAGCTTGATAATTAAAAGCTCCTTGAGCTGGGTCTAACAATGAGGTATCATCAACTTCATCAATAATATTTTCTTCAAATTCAATTCCAATTTTATAAGTTGGTTTTTTGTTTATTGATTCACTATTGTAACCTATTTTATAAAATAATTCAACTATTAAAAATTGAGGAACAACTTTTACAAAATTACCTTTAAAATAGTAAACACCTTCTTGAATACTGGCTACATATGATCTACCAACAGCATTTGAATCTCGAACTTCAGCAAAAATATTTTGACCAAAAATTTTTATTTCATCTTCTTCACTAAAAAAATCTGAACTTAAATATTTTACAATTAATATTGGATTAGTTGTACTGTTATCTACAGCAATAACTTTTGCCCTTACTATTTTTGTTGAATTATAACTTATTACTGTTTTGTCTAAAAATAAAGAAACATCAACATCTTCGCTATTATATTGTGAATTTAATATAACATAAAATGCTCGGTCATCTAAAGAAATTTTACCACCAGTAATGGGACTACCGCTTTTAAAAATATGATTGCCAAATTTTTCGATTTGATTTTGTAAAACTGTTTGTAACTGAGTTAGTTCTCTAGCCTGAACTGAATAACCAGGTCTAAAAAGAACTCGCATGTAATTCTTATCTTCATCAAAATCATCAAAATATGGGTCGTAATTAAAAAAAGTTGTCATTTATTCCTCTAGAATTTTAAAATAAATCTAATTCTGTCCATTTGGTCTGGATCTCTCGTTATTGGAGTTTTATCAGAAACATATAAAATTTTACCACTATAAAGTTCTAATGTGGGATCAGTTTTATTTATAGCTACTCTAATAGCACCACTTGTATGTCCTTTTATTGGATCATTTGTTTCAAGTGTACCTTCAATGTTGTTTATATAAAGAATATTTTGAATACGGTCAAAAGAAATAACATCCGCATTAAAAGTCGAAGTTTCTAAAGTTACTCCTTGAAAAACTTTTTCGTCATAGATAAAATCACCTATACCAGCAGAAACTTTAATTTTTGTATATAAGGTATACAAACTATCTCCTGCCAACTCGGTCGTATCATATTCATAAGGATTTTTTAACAAAAAAACTTCTCTATATTCGTTTTCCGCTGGAAAAATATTGTTTTCGGAACCATCGAAATCGACATTAAAAATTATAGTATTCGCATACAATTCTTCAACAGGGTCATAACCGTGACCATTTTGTGGTGATAATACCACTTCGGCGGCCGCAGCTGATCCGATTCCACCAGAAACGTCAGCAAAGGCCAGGTTTGCTTTTGTATAATCTTTTCCTCTATCTTGAACGACAATATCAATTATTTTTCCATTGGCAACATTAGCTTTTAAAATTGCTCCTGTACCGTCACCAGATATAGTTATAATATCTTGTGTTGAACCATCAACATAATTATTACCTGAATTTGTAATTCTAACTATGTCAATACTTCTATTAACGGCGGCCGTTCTAACGAATTTATTGTATACAACAGGCATATAATCTTGTGTCAAAAACTTCTGTTTTTGTTGTGATGTAAAAGTATACAAATATTTCCATTTATAACCATCATCCGTCTTAAAAAATGGTTCTTCCAGAGAAGTTGAAGATAATGATAATTGTGGTTCGGTGTTTGAATTTGTACCACCATTATTCCAAAGGCATTTAAAAACTTGATCTTTAGAATTTAAAACATAGAATGGAGTTCCAGCTGGGCATAATCCACAAGCAGCAAACGTATAAAGAGTGTTTGCAGTCCAATTAACTCTTGGAACAACAAAAGATGCATTTTCTTGGGATATTCTTTTCGCCACAACACTTCTATCGTAATACGAATTCAACTGTCGAATTGATTGACCAGGTGTAGGTGCCACTTCTGTACCCACATTCCATGGAGTTTGTTTTCCAACTGCTGCAAAAATATATGAACGCCTATTAATAGGCAAATATGAATTAGCATTTACATCGAGTAGGTTGTAAATACTTTCTGCCAAAGTAGTAGCAAATTGATATGTTAGTAAGGAAGCCATGGGTCTATTTATTAGATTTTTTGAAGAATTGTGGTGACTAAGTTAGACGTAATGTCGAATGTTCCAGACACTAAAATAGTATTGGCATTAACAAAAGTAACTGTTTTAAGAGAGTCGAAAACTAGGTTTATCGTCTGGCCAGTATTTGAAACATTTATGGTAGTATTGACAACTAGACTTGTGGAATTTGTAATGGTTTTTATGGTTGTCGTATTTCCTGAACTAATGTAAATCGTATCTCCTTCTTGTAAATCATTAATAAAAGTGGTATTACTTCCCGTAACGACATTTGAAGAAGATGTAACATTTACGGTTCCATTTGTTGATTTATAAAGGTTTGTTAATATTACCATATCACCAACATTAACAATATTACTTAAATTAGGTGAAGATCCTACAGCTATCATGTTATTTGAACCAGAAACAATGTTAAATGTATTTGATAATGTTTTTCTGGTTAAATTGATAACAGAAAGGTCGGTGTTTGAAACTTTTTCGTCATTTGAATTAATTCTGTTAACAAATGTTTTCGTTCCAATAGGATGTAAAATTTCATTTATTGATTTCTTAAATTTACCATAATCATTTTCAGTTGAAATTAAATATGAATAATTATGATACTTTTTATCATCTTGAAATTTTTTATCAGAACTTAAATGTCCATCAGTATTTAAATAGATTCCAGGATATCGAATCAAACCGTTTTCAAAGTTTGCTGTAGCTCTAGCTTTTCCATCTCCATAATATTTTTGAGATACCACATTAGCTGTAACAACAGGTGATGTATTTGATGAAATTTGTAAATCGTTTGTTAATGTGCCTTTATAATTAAAGATTCTTAAAAATCCTGTACTTGGTACATATTTTTCTACTGTAGCAGAAAAATTAGAATTACTTAAAGATTCGCCTTGATAAATCACAGTATTAGAAACAAAAAGTTGACCAGAAGTTACGTTTGATACAAATAAATCTGCGTTTCTCAAAGAAATTTTAGGTGCTTCAACATAGTCATATCCATAACTAACAATTCTTAATTTTGTAATTGAACCAATTCTTGTTGTGAAAATGTCAACATCAACTCCATCTCCTAATATTTCTTTTACATATAGATTTGAATTTGAACCTGTTGTACTATTAATAGTTATTGAAGGTAAAGAATCTTGGCGATAACCCTCACCGCCTCTAATTAAATTAATAGACTCATTAAATACTACAGACTTTATTCCATTATTTGCTAAGTGTATACCAGATATTTGAGCGTTTGCTCCATATCCTGAACCTCCAGAAAAAATTAAATAATCTCCTACATTGTAATTTTCTCCACCATCAACAATTTCAATTCTACCTAAAGAGCCAACATCCGTAATTGGTCTACGTAATATTTTATATACACTTATACCAACAATATCATTTTCAAAAATTTTACCTTCTAAACGTATAGAATTAGTAAAAACATTTTGAATTTTTCTAATTTCTTCAAATCTATTTTTTACAAATAATCTAACATAATCTCCAGGTTCAAATGATAAAGTTAAATCTTGATCGAAATCACTTAATATGTTTGTACCTTTTACAGCAACAGTAGAACTTATAACTAAAATATCAGACATTTCTTCCATATAAAAACTGTAAAAGTCTGCTTCAGGTAAATTTCTGTATCCACCACCTGTTCCGTCTGTTTCAACAAAAGCAATAGGAAAAACATTTAAAGATTGTTTGGTTGTAACAAAATTAATTTGGCAGTTTTCAATATTTCCTGTGTTTGCTGATTGGTCTAAAGTTAAACTATAAATTGTTTCAATACTAACATTGCTTACATTTAAAGTTCTAAAATTTGATTGATCAACAAGTTTAATTTGAGCTTGACTTTCTTGACCTAAAACAGAATTTAAAAAACCTCCAGTAAAATCTATGAGAGAAGTATCAGCAATTGTAGGTTCTCTAAATCCAAAACCACCGTTAAGTACTGAAACTTCAATAATAGATCCTTTTGTCACTTCACCAACAGTAGCCAATGCACCTACAGGAGTTAAACCGGATGGTGGCAAAGGATTTAATCCACCAATAATTGTTACTGGATCACCTTGATAACCTGTTTCAGTATCAAAAGCATTATAAAATAAACCTCTATAACGAGGGTTGATTTTTATTTCCGATAACGATCCAATCAATCTACCCGTTACTGTTATTTCATTTAATTCCTCATCAAAATATTTTCCTATTATTGTTTCACCAGTTTTAAACAACTTTTTAATGTTTGAAATATACAATTCAACATATTCAATACCTAGCTGTCTATCAATAGAACGAGTAACACTTTCGACTACAGCTGTAGCTTTTGATAGTTCACCTGTAATTTTAACGCCAACCAAATCAAAAATATTGTTATCATCAGTATCAATTCGAAGAGCTAATGGTAATGCCCATTTTCCATCAGATGCAATTAATATTTCTTCTTTAGGATAAAAAATATCGATGTTTTCATTATATAAAATTTTAAAAAGAAACTTTAAAGAACTTGGTGTGCCTTTTGATTTATAATATTGATTTGTAAACTTTAATAATTTAGATTTATCTAAAAGTATTTCTTCTGGAAAATAAGGTATCAATTCTTCTTTTAATAAATTCAAATAAAATTCAGAAGATTGATCCAAATCTTTTGAATTTTCAAAATCTTCTAAAGCACTTGAGAGTTGATTATTTGTTTGCATCCATTCGTAATACTTTTCTAAAAATGTTACGAATTTAGGATAATCTTCTTGAACGTATCCTGGAAGTTGACTTTCAACTATAGATGAAGTAATTACATTAGTCATTATACTTTATAAGCCTCTACAACAACACTTGTTGGATCTTCTTCATCAAAAGATAACATTTTATTTTTTACAGAAGATAGAATAGATGATTTTGGTTGTATATTAATAGATATTTCTTTAAAATCGTTTGCAACATCTAATGGATTAAAATTGTCAATATAAATTTTTCCAAGAACATAATCTATTTTTCCTGTAACTCCATTATTTTTTCCGTAGTTTAAAATTACTTTAGTATTTTCATTTGTAATTTCATCAGGTTTATAATAAACAATTCTTACTTGTCCAAAACGACCTTCTAAAACAGCTGAAGCGGCCGCCAGACGACCTCCTCCTCCCACTATGCGAATAGTTGCAGTAGTATACCCTACTCCAGGATTTTTAACTTCGACTTTTGATAACTTTCCATTAACTATAATTGCAGTAGCTTGAGCTCCTTGACCATCACCAATAATCTCAATTGTAGGAGTTGACAGGTAATCTAAACCAGGATTTGTTACTGTAATAGATTCAACTCCTGTAAAAGATGACGGAACTTCTTCAAAAAAACATTCTCTCCGTATTTGGTTTTCATCTAACATCGTAAAATTAGGATTTGAATATAAATTATCAAGTGTTGTGCCTTTATCTAAAGAAACACCATAATCTAAAATATAACTATTTGAATTTATTAAATCAGGTTTAAATTTTTTCGTCAAAAACAACTGCATTTCATTTGATATAATAGAATTATCTGAATTATCTATTTCTGTTTTTAACGTTGATGGTTTAAAAATTGAATTAAATGTATTTAAATTTTCATTACAAAATTCTTTTATTTTTGTTTCAACATTAGTTTTTAAGTTGTTTATATTACTAACTGTTTTTGTTGGATCATAATAAACTTTTGAGATAATTTTTAGAAAATTATAATCAACATCAACAATCTCTGGTGAAACGGTAAGAACACTTATAGGTTTTAAAATTTGTTCTTTAACAAATTCTTTTTCTGATTCAGTTATTTCAAAACCGAGGCGAGGTTTTGCTGATATAAAAACTTTACCATAAACAGGAGGATCATTTTCTTCACCACCCCAAACGTTTACGGCCTCAAATTGAGGGTATTTTTGTTGAATTAATTTTATATAATCGTTTTTAGTAACTGCTCTATTTTGAGATGTAAACTGCAAAGGTGCTGCAAATTTTATTTCATCTACTGTTTCTCGTTGAGAACCTCCAGAAGCTGCGTTTATTGAACTGACAGTAAAATTAGAATACCCTCCTACCGTTGAAGTTGCTATAAAGTTATTTGCTTTATTAGCTGCGTCAGCGTTAGTAACAAGATATGATACAGTAACAACTCCTCCATCAGGAATTTTTTTACCTAAAATACCATCTCCAAAATAAATTTGATATTTTCCGTCTTGACTTTCTTGCAAGTAATATACTTCTGAGGTATTTGTAACCGATAAAGCATCAGAATTTAAAGAATAAACAACATAAGAAGTATTTGATGTTGATTGTTTTACTGTAACTTTTAAAGTTGTTGTATCAATATTCAAATCGGGAATAGTAAAAATTTGTTTAGGATTTGAAGATTGAGTATGTGTAAATGTATATGAATTTAACTTTCCTTCATAAATCGATAAATTTGAAAACACAAAATTATTTGCTGTTTTAGTAACTGTCACATCATCCAAAGTAACAAAACTATAAGATTTTGTGTCAATTAAATTTGATAAAAAAGAATAACCGGCCGGCAAAGTTAAAGAAGCTGGAGTTGAATTTAAAGAATTTATTGTAAAATTTATTTTTGCAACAGGCGTTCTAACAGATCGTGGCGTATAACCATATTTTTTAGCATGAGATATTACCGAATTTCTCAAAATAGAAGAATCTAAAAATGATTCATTAACAATCATGTTCATGTAGTATGCATTATAATGTGTATTATATGCTAAAATATCCATTAATACATTTAAACCTGCACCTTCAAAATCATAATCAGAAAATTCTGATTGTTGTTTTAAGAAATTTTTTAAATTTGATTTGATTGCATCAAAATCTAAATCTGTTACTATTAAACGATTTGCCATTATCTTACTCGTTGTAGGAAAAATTGAATTGTTATTGGATTAGTTAAATTTATTATGTAAAATTCCAGTTGAATTTTATAACCATTATTATCAAAATCAGGTATTGCAACCACCTTTGAAACACTCACTCTAGGCTCAAAGTTTTCTATGGTTTGAAGTATCTCTCTCTCAAGACTAATGGCGGTGATTGCATCAATATTTTCAAACAACATAGAACGAATATTTGATCCGAAATCAGCATTAAAAGGTTTCTCATAATGATTGGTCAAAATAATGTTTTTTATTGAATTGATGATCGCTTGTTCGGCAACATGTTTGTTTATGTCTTTCCGAACAGGATGTATATTAAAGGCCAGATCTAAGTCTTTAAATTGCCTTGTTACTTTTGTCGTTACTGTAGCCATTGGTTATTTATTACGTATTTGCCAGGTTATTTTTAAGAAAGGTCGTACCGATATAGTTTTGAATTAAAAAGTTTTCTGTATTTCCAACTGTATTGAACTTTGAAACAAAATTATAATCGTCTAAAATTTGCCTTTGTTTTTTAAAGAAATTCCAATCTGATGTTCTCTGGTTGTACATCAATGTATTAGCGGTTTCTAAATCGTTTCGAATCGTTATCAAAGCCGAATTAGATATATTACTGGTCGTTCCATTATACGAATTCGTCAAAGTTATATACCCATTTTTTACTACAGAGTTATTTGCAGTCAGTTCCGTATTAATGAAAAGACTTGTGAAACAACCTAGTATAGCACTCGTATTTTTTACTGATTCAGTTTGATATAAAAGGGTGACCAATTCTTGACCTTGGGACATTGCACTATCATAATTTGGTATATTAGCAGTATCTATCACCGCCTCTGTATTGCTGGTTGCAACTGTCAACCTCGACATATTATCAGTATGTGATTTAAAATCTAATATTTGAATCAATAGATTATTAGCGGTATTTGCTAAATTTTGAGCTTCAGCAAAATTTGATGGAAAAGTAACTAAAGTGTCATTTAAACAAAAATTTCGAATTAATGTAGTATTTGAAGATATGCTTGTAGAAATTGAACTTACTGGATTTTGAAAGTAGTTCGAAATAGAAATATTACCATTTGCAATTTCTTTCTTTTGCCAACTTATAATATCAGAGGGAAAAGTGTTTAAACTATTTGCAGCATTTTGACTGATGTAAAAACCGCTACCAAATTTATTAGTATCGAAATTAAAATTTAAACGACCAAAAATTGTATTTGCCATAATTTATTGTTTCTGAAATGGAGGGCCAGTCGGACCCTTTGGTGCAGGATGTTTGTGTATATTGTAAATGTTTCTTATTAACTGCATCGTTCCAACCGAATCTCTGACATAAGCTGAACCTACAATTCCTGGAGCTTCGACTTTAACAGTAGCGGTTATTAGACCAGGTGGTACTGGAGATTCCGAAGTAAAACCAGAATTAATTCCTCCAAGTGTTTGTATTCCAAAATAAGAGAATAATTGTTTTCCTGCAAGAATATTATCTCCAGAATAAATGCTATTCACAGCATTTAACATACCATTTATTGTAACATCACCGTTTAAATTAATACCATCTGGCGCATTGATTGTTACAGTACCTAATTCACCTCCGGCCGATAAATCTAAATCTCCTCCAGCAAAGATAGAAGCATCACCTTTTACTTTTGTTGTTGAATCACCTTCTACTAAAGAATAAACATCACCATCAACTTTCATGTCTGCATCGCCCATTACA
>Ga0172376_10008134_pt1 | contig 11000 bp, 8 predicted proteins | sample Lak35m_FD_121114 | JGI IMG/M metagenome (GOLD analysis project Ga0172376, IMG submission 121114) | Freshwater microbial communities from Kabuno Bay, South-Kivu, Congo - kab_092012_35m | ecosystem: Environmental > Aquatic > Freshwater > Lake | place: Democratic Republic of the Congo: South-Kivu...
CCAGGTGTCTCCCAGTTCGATCAACGCCTCTACCAGGAATCCCGCCAGTTCTTCACGACCAACTTCGCGCCGCGTGAGTTCCTGGCCGATCGGTGTCGATTTCGATGTCTTTGCGGAGGCGGAATCAGATTCGTCCGCCTGTTCGCCATACAGCAGCCAGCGGGCCACGCAGGCCAGCGCTCGATACTGCGGTTCCAGTCCCGGCCGCCGCTCGAAGAAGGCGTCGTTCTTCTGCGACACATCGTGAAAGAAGGTCTTCATTCCCGTGTTCGGCGCACCGAACTCGCCGGTCTTGATCTTCTGCCACGCCTGGTCGAGCACGAACCAGACCAGCAGTTGATACATCTGAAAACGGCAGCCGAATTCACCGTACACCTGATAGAAAAAGACCATCAGCATGGCGGTGAGCGGCGTGCCCGCGACCTGCAGGATGTCCCGGCGGTAAGGAATCTCCGCGTCGAATTTCGCATAAGCGGGGGAATCAGCTCCCAGTCGGCGGCGCGCGATCGTCCGGAGCTGTTCCTGATCCAGAGCATTGACGATCAGCACGGGAGCAAAATTGACGGCCTCGTTCGCATGCAGCTCCGCCGCGCGCATGGAGAGCAGGCAGCGGCCCTCATGCGAAACGGTGTCGGAAACAGTCGCCGGCAGAGCCTCCATCAGGGTGCGTGCGGCGTTCAGCAGCCAGAATTTCAATTCCAGAGTCGGCGCTTCGTCGAGGGCATCCAGCAGCACGACCGCTCGATGATCCTCCCACGCCTTGCTCAGTGCTTCGGCTGTTTGCCGAGTGTGGTCTTTCTGATCGCGGCTCAGTTCGGTCGGCTTCAGGTCGGGAAACAGAAACAGTTCCGCGAGAACCTTGAACACGAAATTCAGGCTGTGAATATCGGTGCCAGCCTTCGCTGTCAGGTGTTCGGCCTTTAGATGCCGTGCTTCGACGAAAACGACGACGGCATGCACGTTGTTTTCAAAGGCCTGCCAGGCACAGTGCCGCAGGATGGTCGTCTTGCCGGCACCAGGCAGGCCGGCGATGACCGCCGTGGAATATCGCTCAAAAAGGCTGGAAGCGGAGATCGGGAGAGTCCGGCTTCTGGATTCCGTGAAATCCTTCCGACTCTTTTTCAAGAGATCGTCGTCCGATAGATCGTCGAAGTCTGCGACCTCTTCGTCGCAACGGTCGGGGATACCCAGATGGTCGCGCAGTACTGGTGCCTGGAAGTGTCCACCGTGCAGTGCAGGGTTCTGACTGAGTGTGAGATTCAGAAAGTTGTCCTGCATGGGCGTGGCGGGATAGAGCTGCCCGAACACAGGGATCGTCTGCACGCTCTGCCGCAGTTTTTCGCGAGCGTCGATATACGGCTTCGGCAGTTCGTAGGCGGCGACGTCGTTCCTTAACGGAGGCCGCAGGATGTGAACCTGCCGCGGTGAATCACCGCCGACTCCCTTCAGTTCGGGAATCTCGATGGCATCCGAACTGATCGAGTTCTGCTCCAGAGTGTCCCGCAGGCCGCCGTACAGATGCGGCGTGACAATCACGCGATTGAGATGCGCCTGCTTCTCCAGGCGGAACAGCACGATGGCTTCGAGACCATGCACATCGACGACCGTCTCTCCAGCCATCGAGAACACGAAGTAGTCCTTGTGAGCCAGCATCCGCAGCCGCGTGACAAATCCGTCGGCAGTGGGAGGCACGGGATCGTCGCGGAAGAGATCCAGCATCAACGCGGTCAACTGCTCGGCGTTCTGTCCCCAGAGCAGCGCGGCATCGCCGATCGCCTTGATGAACTGGAAGCCGCGCTTCTTCGCCCGGCGAGTCAGCTCACGCTTCAGGTGGTCGTCGAATTTTCGCACGTTCGATGCGCCAACCCGCCGTGCCTGCGGCGTGTATTCGACGACATCCAGCAGGACGAGAATGGCATCCTTCTTCTGAGACGTCGTCGATGGCGGCATGTCATCCGAGTGGTGGCTGGTCATGAAGAAACCTGACTGAAGCATCGGTGCGAAAACAGGAAGCCGCCAGACTGCGAAGTGCTCCTGAGTCCATGACGCCCGCAATTTGCGGGTTGCCATGAGTTCCTGTGGAGTGTCTCCGCGACAAAGCGTGCCTGTTCCACGTCCGGGCCGGCGTGGCTGACAAAGAAATCGCGTTGAGAATCGGTGTCCATGCCTGGCAATCTACGACTGCCGCTGATGAACAGCAATTGCACTCCGTAATGCGACCACATCCCGGCACCGCTGGTCAGCGATCGAAAGCATGAACCGCGGATGCACGCTGATGAACGCGGATCAGGAACTCGCTGCGGCATCACGGTTCTGATCGCTCGCGGTTTAGAATCCCGCCGGTCGGTCTGGCTGAGTTTTCACGATCGAGGAACACGACATGAGTCATCGCGGGTGTGGCGTGCTGCTGCTGAGTGTCTTGCTGTTCGGCGGACTGGCTCAGGCGGCGGTGATTGAAGTCCGCGATCCCGCGGCGCTGCGGGCGGCGGTGGGGCGACTGGAGAACGGGACCGTGCTCAAGATCGGGCCGGGCGAATATCCGGGCGGGTACGATGTCCGCAACGTGGCTGATCTGACGGTCGAAGCCGTTGATCCCGCGCGGCCGCCGCTCTTCAAGGGCGCGCGCAATGCCTGGCACTTTTCCGGGTGTTCCGGATTGAAGCTGCGTCATCTGCGCGCCAGCGGGCAGAGCCACAACGGCTTCAATCTGGACGACGGCGGACAGTCGGACCGGCCGGCTCGGAACATCACGCTGGAGTCGCTGGAGATTCGCGATGTCGGACCGCGCGGCAACTTCGATGGACTGAAGTGTTCCGGTCTGGATGACCTGACGATCCGCGACTGCGTCATCGAAGGCTGGGGCGGGCAGGCCATCGACCTTGTGGGCTGTCACCGTGTCCTGATCACCGGCTGTCGTTTCAGCGGCAAGTCCGGCTTCTCGCAGGACAGCGGCGTTCAGGCCAAGGGCGGCAGCGAAGACGTGACGATCGAGAAGTCGCACTTCACAAACGCCGGTCAGCGGCCGGTCAATGCCGGTGGATCGACGGGGCTGCCGTACTTCCGGCCGGCCGGAGTGAAGTACGAAGCGCGACGGATTGTGATTCGCGACAACGTCATTTCCGGGTCGCTGTGTGCCTGCGCCTTCACGGGTGTGGATGGTGCCGAATTCACCGGCAACACGATCCTCTTCCCGGAGAAGTGGGTGTTCCGCATTCTGCAGGAAACGTCCGGCAACGGATTCGTTCCGTGCCGGAATGTTGTCGTCGAAAACAACTCGATCGTCTTCCGCCGGTCGCAGGTCAGTGTGGACGTGAATGTCGGACCAGGCACGGCTCCGGAGACATTCCGCTTCGCGCGTAACCGCTGGTTCGCCGAAGACCGTCCCGACCGCTCGCGCCCGCAACTGCCCGTCCGCGAACAGGACGGCACCTACGGCCGCGATCCCAGGACGAAGCCATGAGGGAGTCAGGTCAGGCTGGCCGCCAGCGCCTGAAGTCTGTCGTGTCGAGCCGGTTTGTTCGGAGTGATCGCGATCGATACGGTCGAGGTTGAATCGCCCAGCTTGACACTTCGCCGGCTCGTCCTGATGCTATCGACGTTCGCTGATGAGTGTCCCTGCCTCTGGTTGAGCAGTTCCGGTTCAGACGACTCCTTCCCGCCGCTCAGCCATTCCCGCCGCGCTTCTCACTGTTTCTTCAAGGATGCCTGAGATGCCTCACATGCTCCGCCTACGACGGTGTGTTTCCGCATTGATCCTGCTCGCAACCGTGTCTCTGGTGGCATCAAGTCCGCTCAGCCTTCAAGCGGCGGATCCGGAAGCTGAGAAGAAAGCGGAGGATCTGGTTAAGGTTGCCGATGAAGCGAAGGCACGGGCCGAACAACTGGAAAAAGCCCTCAAGGAAGCTCAGGCGAAAGCGGTCGAGCTGCAGTCCATGCTGACGAAGCTCAAGGCGGAAGTGCCGCGAGCCGAGCAGGCCATCAAGGACAACGAAGGCAAGCTGAAGCCGGAGATGGACAAGGTCACGGCCGCCGATACGGCGAAGAAGACTGCCGATCAGGCTTATGCCGCGGCGCGAACCGCGGCCGATGCGGCGAAGAAGGCTGCTGAAGAGGCGGAGAAAAAAGCGAAAGACGAAGAGGCGAAAGCTGCCGCAGCGACTAAAGCTCTGACCGACGCTCAGGCCGCGCTGAAAGCCGTGACCGATGCCGTTGCGGCGGCGAAGGCGAGCGTCGAGCAGGCGAAGGCCGGAGTGGCCGGCACCGAGAAACAGATCGCCGATTACAAACCGATGCTCGACCAGGTTCAGACTCAGTTTGCCGCCGTCAGCAAGGAACACATCGACAAGCGCCGCGCGGCCGAGAAGTCGCTCATTGAAATCGGCAAGCTGGTTTCGTTCGCCGAGAAGGTGGCGCCGATCCTCAACAAACGCTGCCTGGCCTGTCACAACGCCAAATCCGCCAAGGGGCGGTACAACATGGAAACATATGCGGGCATCGTGAAGGGCGGTGAATCCGGCGCCGCCGTCGTGCCGGGGAAGGCCGACGACTCCGTGCTCCTGTCGATGATCCTCGATGGTTCGATGCCGAAGGATGCCGATCCGCTCAGCAACGAGCAGAAGGAAATCGTCAAGCAGTGGATCAACACCGGAGCGGTTCTGGATGCCGGATTCGCAGTCACCGCGCCGCTGATTCAGGTCATGCCGAAAGAGACTCAGCCGCCCGCTCCGGAAGCCTATCCCGTTCCGATTCCAGTGACGGCCGTGGCCTTCAATCAGGATGGCTCGCTGGTCGCGACATCGGGGTATCACGAAGTCGTGCTGTGGAAGGCGGACGATGGTTCGCTGGTGAAGCGGATCGGCAACATCGCCGAGCGTGTCTATGACATGGAGTTCACGGCCGATGGATCGAAGCTGATCATCGCGGCGGGAACTCCGGCTCAGATCGGCGAAGCGAAGATCATCAACGTGGCCGATGGTGCGATTCTCGGCGACCTGATCAAGACCGATGACGCGGTGTTCGGCGTGGCTCTGAGCGCCGATGGCAAGCGCCTGGCGACAGCCGGTGCCGACCGTTCCATCCGCATCTTCGATTTTGAAACTCAGCAGCAGTTGCTGGTCATTGAGGACCACGCGGACTGGGTCATGGATATCGCCTGGTCGCCGGATGGCAGCAAGCTGGCTTCGGCCAGCCGCGACAAGACCTCGAAAGTCTTCGACACAAAGACTGGCGATTCGCTGGTGACGTTCAACGGACATGGCCAGCCGGTGTACGGCGTCGGATTCGCTCCGGACGGCAATCAGATCGTGACCAGCGGCGGCGACAAGCAGTTGCGGGTCTGGCAGACCGGCGATGCCAAGCAGGTCCGCAACATGGCGCTGGGGGGAGACATCTTCCGCCTGGCGGTGACGCCGGATGGAAAGGTCTTCAGTTGCAGCGGCGACAAGACCGCGCGGGCTCATCAGATCGGCGATGGCAAGCAGACGGCGCAGTACAGCGGCCACACCGACTGGGTGTATTCAGTGGCCGTGCATGCCGGTGCGAAGAAAGTGGCGGGCGGTGGATACAACGGCGAGGTTCGGCTGTGGAATCTGGACGACGGCAAGGAGCTGTTGAAGTTCATTGCCGCGCCCGGTTTCAAGCCGACGGAACCGGCGAAATAATGGCGGACGTCGCCGCGCTCTTCGATGATTCAGAAAGCCGCAGAGGCCGGGAGATCCCGGCCTCTGTTCGTTTCTGAGGATGTACGGGGCCGCGCGAGCTGGCCCTTTCTCTCACTTTGCGCGGCTTTCAATGAGTGGTTCATGACATCAGATGTCTTTGTTTAACCCGCAGCCGGAGGCGCAGGAGTCGAATGGCCATCCCGCTCCGGAAACGCCTGCGCCTCCGGCTGCGGGTTAAACGATTGAGGGCCTCATTTGAGGGCTTCATTCATAGTCGCGTGATGCCAGGGATCCATCCTGGTTCAGCAGGCTGGAAACCTCGACGGGCAGGGGAAACTCATAGAGACAGCGACTCGCCCGGCTTCAGCACGAACGGTTCGCTGAAAGTCTCGGCCCGCACACGGCCGGCCCATGCCGAGGCATCCTGAGCGATCAGCGACCAGGTATCGAAGTGGTCGGGGATGACCTTCTTCGGCTGGATCAGCTTCACCGCCCGCAGGGCGTCATCCGGTCCCATCGTGTAGTTGTCGCCGATGGGCAGAATCGCCAGATCGACCCCTTCCTCGCCGATCAGCTTCATGTCGTAAAACAGTCCGGTATCGCAGGCGTGATAGATCGTCTTTCCGCTGAGCTTCAGGAGCACTCCGCAGGGATTGCCCCCGTACGATCCGTCCGGCAGTTGTGAGCCGTGATGAGCGATCGTCAGCTTCACCGTCCCGAAGGAGTGCTGGTGAGCACCACCGATGTGCTGGGCATGCAGGTTCTCGACACCATGCTTCCGAAGCCATTCGGTGATTTCAAAGTTGGCGATCACCAGGCAGCCGGTGCGTTTCGCGATGGCGATGGTGTCTCCGATGTGATCGCCGTGTCCATGTGAAACGATGATGGCATTCGGCTGAAGGCTCTCGGCCTTCACCGTCGCGGATGGGTTTCCCGACAGGAACGGGTCGATCACGACGGTCTGTCCGCCGGTCTCGAACAGAAAACACCCGTGTCCCAGCCACGTCACTTGAGTCGTCATGGGCAGCTCTCCTCCTGATTGAGGTCATGATGTTGAAGGGCGGGATGATAGCGTTCGTTCGCCAGTCTTTCCCCACGGTCTCCGCAGTTCGGCGAGTAGTTGCGGGGGAGGCTGGTCCGGGTATACTCGCGGCCATTCGTTTCAGAGGTCTTCAGCCCGTCCAACCGGGAAGTGAGCGGCTACTGTGCTTGTGGAAATGGAACTGTCGAGGATCATCATCAGCGAGATTGATGACCGGCAGGTGGTGTATCTGCGCGAGGCGAATGGCGACCGGTCTTTCCCGATCCTGATCGGAATCTTTGAAGCCACAAGCATCAACAAACGCCTGACGACTCCGCCACCGCCGCGACCGCTGACGCATCAGCTTCTGAAGAGCGTGATAGAAGCTCTGGGCGGAACGCTGCAGGATGTCGTCATCACCCGCATGGTCGATCACACCTACTATGCGGTGCTGCGGGTGCAGACAGCGGATGGCGAGGTTCACGAGATCGACAGCCGCCCCAGCGACGCGCTCGCTCTGGCCGTTCAATACGAGCCGGTCCGGCCGATCTTCGTGGATGAAGACGTGCTGGATGCGGCATTGAGTTGAGCCGGTTTTGTGCTAAACCGGATTGGGCTGGGATTCCGCACGCTCGGCCGGTTCATCGGAGTGAAAGCGGTCGTTCTCTTCGATGAGTGATCATGGCCAATGTTGCCGCACTGCATGAACTGCCTCCGCCCGTTCGCGAATCCGCAGACTGGCGGCAGGAGGTTCCCGTCGTCCGGCCGCTGCAGCTCGGACCGGTGACGATCGACTTTCCGATCGTGCAGGCGGCGCTCAGCGGTTACAGCGACGGCCCGATGCGGATCGTCGCCCGCCGGCTGGGAGCGGCGTACACGCTGGCGGAAGTCATGATCGACCGGATGGTCAACGAACTGAAGGATCGCCGCAGTTCGCACCAGTGGCTGAGCATCACCGATGAAGAACATCCGGTTGGCGGACAGCTCATGGGCTCTGACCCAACCGGTTTTGAAACCGCGGCGAAGCGGCTGGTCGAAGCGGGCTTCGACGTCATCGACATCAACTTCGGCTGTCCGGTGAAATCCGCGATCGGCGGCTGCCGGGGCGGCTATCTGCTCAGCCAGCCGGAAACGGCGCTGGAGATTGTCAGCCGGGTCCGCGATGTCGTGCCATCGACCGTTCCGGTGACGCTCAAGATGCGGCGCGGGCTGGATGATTCCGCATGCAGCCGCGATCAGTTCTTTTCCATTCTGGACGGCGCATTCGATCGCGGTGTGGCGGCGATCACGGTGCATGGTCGGACGGTCGAGCAGAAGTATCACGGCCCCAGCAACTGGGACTTCCTCCGCGCGGTCAAACAGCATGCGGGATCGCGGACGATTCTGGGCAGCGGTGACGTCTTCACGGCTCAGGCCTGTCTGGACATGTTGAGCTACACCGGAGTGGACGGGGTTTCGGTCGCGCGCGGCTGCATTGGAAATCCGTGGATCTTCCGGCAGGCTCGCGATCTGCTGGAGGGGCGGGAACCCATTGAGCCATCTCTGACAGAACAGCGGCGGGTTCTCGAAATGCAGGCCGGACTGTGTCGAGCTGTTTACGACGAAGCGGGAACCACCGCGACGATGCGGCGTTTCGCGATTCATTTCGCCCGTCTGCATCCTCAGCACGAAGCCGTCCGCAACCGGTTCGGAGCAGCCAGGTCGCTCGCCGAATGGCGCGCCGTGCTCGATGAATGGTATGAATCGCGGTGAGCGCCACGATCCGTGGCCCGGTGCTGGTCCGGCTGCTGGAAGACAGCCGCGAGATCCTGCGTTTGAGTGTGCCCGGTTTCGTTATCGTGGCCTTGCGCGACATCCATTCAAGTGCCTGGCAGGAACAAACAGTTCGGAGCAGATTGCAGGCTACTTTTGCCTCGCAGCCATCTCCAGCGGATCACCACTATCCTCCATAATGCTGGAGATGACAGTTTCGTCACTGACGACGAACTTTTCGACAAAAAGCTCAGTGGAGAGATAACGCTCGGCGGCGTCGGGGAGCACGGTGACGATTTGCCTGCCGGCGAATTCCGGGCGAGCAGCGACTCGCAGTGCGACGGACATGGCGGCTCCGGAACTGATGCCGCAGGCGATTCCTTCTTCACGCATCAACCGGTGAGCCATCTCGAAGGCGTCTTCTTCGGTGACCGATTGAATTTCGTCGATGACGCTGCGATCGAGAATCGGCGGGACGAAGCCGGGGCCGATCCCTTGAATGAGGTGCCGGCCGGGCGGCCCGCCTGACAACACGGGACTCTTCGCCGGTTCGACCGGTCGGACGCCACTGGTACAGCTCAATTCGGTCACGGATGGCGCGCAGGCCACGGTGCTGGCCAAGATTGAAGGCCGCAATCCCGCATACAGCGTCAAGTGCCGCCTGGGGGCGGCGATGATCTGGGACGCCGAGAAACGCGTATTGCTTGGTCCCGGCAAAGAGATCGTCGAGCCAACGAGCGGCAACACCGGCATCGCGCTGGCGTTTGTGGCGGCGTCTCGCCGAATTCCACTGACGCTCACGATGCCTGAAACGATGAGCCTGGAACGTCGCAAGTTACTGGTCGCCTATGGCGCGAAGCTGGTGCTCACGGAAGGTCCGAAGGGAATGGGCGGCGCGGTCGCGAAAGCCGAAGAAATCGCCGCGTCCGACCCGCAGAAGTATGTCCTGCTGCAACAGTTCAAGAATCCCGCGAACCCGGCGATCCATGAGCAAACAACAGGTCCCGAGATCTGGGACGACACGGAAGGGACGGTCGATATCTTTGTGTCGGGAGTCGGCACCGGTGGCACGATCACCGGCGTCTCGCGATACATCAAAGGAACGAAGAAAAAGGCCATCATGTCGGTCGCGGTCGAACCGGCCGCCAGTCCCGTGCTGAGTCAGGCTCGCGCGGGAGAGCCGATCAAACCCGCTCCGCACAAAATTCAAGGAATCGGAGCTGGCTTCGTTCCCGGTGTTCTGGACTTGTCGCTGATTGATGCGGTTGAGCAAGTCACGAACGAAGAGGCAATTGAGTACGCACAGCTGCTGACGAAAGAAGAAGGCATACTTTCCGGCATCAGTTGCGGAGCTGCGACGGCCGCAGCCGTGCGCATCGCCAGACGCCCCGAAAACGCCGGAAAGACGATCGTTGTGATCCTCCCGGATTCGGGCGAGCGATATCTCAGTTCGATCCTCTTTGACGGGATGTTCGACGAAAAAGGACTGGCTCGATGACAATGCTCCCGTTCTCCGCCCTGCCTCGGCGGGCCGGTGCGACCAATTGGAATATCAGCGGCATCGTCTCCGAGTTGCGGACATTGCGAGACGAGTCGCTGATGGCTCGGCAGCGAATCGGCAAGCCGGCGAAGTTGCCGTCACGCAAGGCTCTCGCGAGCATCGTCGAGAGCCTGAGCACCGCGTTGTTTCCGAATCGGCTTGGCTCGCGCGAGCTGGCGGCCGACGGCGTTGATTACTTCGTCGGACACACGCTGGATGTGACGCTGGATGATCTGGTCGAGGAGGTTCTGTGCGAGTTGCACTTTGTCTCCGGCCAGGCGGATGTCCTGGCGGAACAGCGCGAGCAGGCGGTCGCGATCGTCCGTGAATTCGCCGCGCGGTTGCCATCAATCCGGGTGTTGCTCGAAAGCGACATTCAGGCCGCCTTTGAAGGCGATCCGGCCGCACGCAGTGCCGACGAAGTTCTGGCGTGCTATCCGGGCATCACCGCCGTCACCCATCATCGGCTGGCTCACACTCTGTATTCGCTCGGTGCGCCGCTCGTCGCGCGAATCATCGCCGAAATCGCGCACTCCACGACCGGCATCGACATTCATCCCGGAGCACAGATCGCCGGAAGCTTCTTCATCGACCACGGCACCGGCGTCGTGATCGGAGAAACCGCCATCATCGGCCAGCGAGTCCGCCTCTACCAGGCCGTAACGCTCGGAGCCAAACGCTTCGCGGTGGACGACAACGGCGTGCTGGTCAAAGGGAATGCTCGGCATCCCATCGTCGAGGACGACGTCGTGATCTATGCCGGAGCCACGATCCTCGGCCGCGTTACCATCGGCCAGGGCTCAGTCATCGGCGGCAACGTCTGGGTCACTCGCAGCGTCCCGCCCGGCAGCAACATCACCCAGGCCAAAACCCGCAGCGACGAACACGACGGCGGATCGGGAATCTAGTGCGTCTTCAAGGCTAAGACTTCGGGTTATCGAACTCGGCGAAATCTGCGAGGATTTGTGGTTACAAGGAGGTTGCCATGATCAAGAAGTATGTCGTTCGTCTCACGGATGAGGAGCGC
>Ga0172376_10008135_pt1 | contig 10999 bp, 8 predicted proteins | sample Lak35m_FD_121114 | JGI IMG/M metagenome (GOLD analysis project Ga0172376, IMG submission 121114) | Freshwater microbial communities from Kabuno Bay, South-Kivu, Congo - kab_092012_35m | ecosystem: Environmental > Aquatic > Freshwater > Lake | place: Democratic Republic of the Congo: South-Kivu...
GGCTGGCAGGGCTGGCTGGCTGGCAGGGCTGGCTGGCTGGGCCTCTGTCCGCGTGGGCTGGGATCCGGCTGCTGCGAACGGGGCGCTCAGTACACCTCCAGCCCCGCCAGCTCGGGGGCCTCGCTGCGGCGGCGGGCCGATTCGCCGCAGCTCTTCGGGGTGGGGAAGAGCTTGCCGGGGTTGGCGAGGCCCTGCGGGTCGAAGGCCTGGCGCACCAGCTGCATCGTGGCCATGTCGTCGGCGCTGAACATCCAGTCCATGTAGCAGCGCTTGTCGTTGCCGACGCCGTGCTCGCCGGTGATGCTGCCGCCGGCCTCGATGCAGAGCCGCAGGATCTCGCCGGCCAGCTCCTGCACCCGCTCACCCACGCCTGGCTGATCGGCGCGATAAAGGATCAGCGGATGGAGGTTGCCATCGCCGGCGTGAAACACATTCGCCACCGGCAGCCCGAAGCGCGCGCTCAGCTCGCCGATGCGCCGCATCACCTCCGGCAGGGCGCCGCGGGGCACCACGCCATCCTGCAGGTAGTAGCTGGGGTAGCTGCGGCCCAGGGCCGAGATCGCCGACTTGCGCCCCTGCCACAGGCGGGCGCGATCCTCCGCCTCGCGGGCCCGCCGCACCGTGCGGGCACCGGCCGCCTGGCAGAGGGCGCTGGCCAGTTCGATCGCCTCCGCCACCTCCGCCTCCAGGCCATCGAGCTCCACCAGCAGCACCGCCGCCGCATCGGGCGGATACTCCTCGGCGCCGAGATAGGCGTTCACCGCCGTGATGCAGAGGCTGTCCATCATCTCCATGCCGGCTGGCAGCAGCCCATCGGCGGTGATCCGCCGCACCGCCTCGGCCGCCGCCTCCATCGAGGTGAAATCGGCCAGCAGCACCGCCACGCTCTCGGGCGCCCGCAGCAGCCGCAGGGTGATGGCGGTAGCGATGCCCAGGGTGCCCTCGCTGCCGATGAACACGCCGCGCAGATCCAGCTCCGGCGTTTCGGCCAGGCCGCCGCCCAGGGTGGTGACGCTGCCATCGGGGAGCACCACCTGCATCGCCAGCACGTGATTGCTGGTGACGCCGTACTTGAGGCAGTGCACGCCGCCTGAGTTTTCGGCCACATTGCCGCCGATGCTGCAGGCCACCTGGCTGGAGGGATCGGGCGCGTAGTAGTAGCCATCGCCGGCCACCGCGCGGGTGACCCAGCTGTTGATCACGCCGGGTTCCACCGTGATCGTGCGGTTGACCAGATCCACCGCCAGCACCCTGCGCATGCGGGTGGTGACGATCACCAGCGCGGGCGTTTCGGCCACCGCGCCGCCGGAGAGGCCGGTGCCGCTGCCGCGCGCCACGAAGGGAACGCCCCGCAGATGGCAGAGCCGCACCACCGCCGCCACCTGCTCGGTGGTCTCGGGGAGCACCACCAGCGGCGGCTGCCAGCGGTGCAGGGTGAGGCCGTCGCAGTCGTAACTGAGCAGCTCCTGGCGGGCCGCCACCACGCCGCGCGGCGGCAGCAGGGCGCGGCAGGCCTGCTCCAGCTCGGCCCAGTCGATGGGGGGGCGTGGCGCAGGGCGATCCACGCCCGCCGGGGCTGTGGCGGGCGAACCGGGCATCCGGGAGGCTTCGAGGTTCGCGGCTGGCGTCACAGGGAGAGAAGGCGGGGCTGGGGGCGGAGCGGGAGCGGCGGAGGCGCTGCGGTGGCAGGGCCAAGGCAGGGGCGAGGCCGCGCGGTGGCGGTGCGGTGGCAGGGTCGAGGCCGAGGCAAGGCCGAGTGGTGGCGGTGCGGAGACGATGCTGAGACGGTGCGGTGGCCTCCTCCGCAGGCGGGGCTGAAGCGGGGCTGTCGCCTGGCCCGCAGGCGGGGCTGCCGGTGATGCCTGGGCTGGAAAGCGGCGGCGGCATCGCTGATCGGAGCGACCGCTGGCGAGAGGACCGGCCGAGACCAGCAGGGTGGCTGCTGGAAACCCCTGACTGGAGACCGGTGACTGGAAACCGGTGACCGGAAGCAGCTGACGGGAAGCAGCTGACGGGAAACAGTTGACGAGAAACAGTTGAAAGGTACTCACCCCGATCCCGCAGCGACCGCTGACGGCCGGGGCCGATGGGCGGATCCCGGCGCGGGCCATCGGCCGCGGCGCTGGCGGGCCGATCGGGCTCCGCCGTGCGGCCACCCCCTCGGCCGGGGGCCGCCCCAGCATGGCCGCACCGAACAAACCCCCATCGGTGCCGCGCAGGAGCGCTGCGCTGGGTCAGGATGGGCGACGCCTGTCCGCCACCGTCCGCGGCTTTCGTCTTGTCGGCCACTCCCACCACCGCGCCCGCCACCGCTCCTGTGCTCAACACCACCCGCTCCCAGGAGATCTTCACCGCCGCCCAGACGCTGATGCCGGGCGGCGTCAGCTCGCCGGTGCGGGCCTTCAAGTCGGTCGGCGGCCAGCCGATCGTGTTTGACAAGGTGAAGGGCGCCTACGCCTGGGATGTGGATGGCAACCGCTACATCGATTACGTGGGCAGCTGGGGCCCGGCGATCTGCGGCCACAGCCACCCCGAGGTGATCGCCGCCCTGCAGGCCGCCCTGGAGAAGGGCACCAGCTTCGGGGCGCCCTGCGAGCTGGAGAACACCCTCGCCGAGCTGGTGATCGCCGCGGTGCCCTCCGTGGAGATGGTGCGCTTCGTGAACTCCGGCACCGAGGCCTGCATGGCGGTGCTGCGCCTGATGCGCGCCTTCACCGGCCGCGAGAAGCTGATCAAGTTTGAGGGCTGCTACCACGGCCACGCCGACATGTTTCTGGTGAAGGCCGGCTCCGGCGTCGCCACCCTCGGCCTGCCCGATTCCCCCGGCGTGCCCAAGGCCACCACCGCCGCCACCCTCACCGCCCCCTACAACGACCTGGAGGCCGTGAAAGCCCTGTTCGCCGCCCATGCCGGCGAGATCGCCGGCGTGATCCTCGAGCCGGTGGTGGGCAATGCCGGCTTCATCACCCCGGAGCCCGGCTTCCTCGAAGGCCTGCGCGAGCTCACCAAGGAGCACGGCGCCCTGCTCGTGTTCGACGAGGTGATGACCGGCTTCCGGATCAGCTACGGCGGCGCCCAGAAGAAATTCGGCATCACCCCCGATCTCACCACCATGGGCAAGGTGATCGGCGGCGGCCTGCCCGTGGGCGCCTACGGCGGCCGCGCCGAGATCATGGCGATGGTGGCGCCGGCGGGGCCGATGTATCAGGCCGGTACCCTCAGCGGCAATCCGCTGGCGATGACCGCCGGCATCAAGACCCTGCAGCTGCTCAGCCAGCCGGGCAGCTACGAGCGCCTGGAGCTGATCACCAGGCGGCTCAGCGACGGCATCCAGGCCGCCGCCCGCGATGCCGGCCTGCCGGTGTGCGGCGGCAGCATCAGCGCCATGTTTGGCTTCTTCCTGTGCGAGGGGCCGGTGCGCAACTTCGAGGAGGCCAAGGCCACCGATTCGGCCCTCTTCGGCAGGCTGCACCGGGCGATGCTCGAGCGCGGCGTGTATCTGGCCCCGAGCTCCTTCGAGGCTGGCTTCACCTCCCTGGCCCACACCGACGCCGACATCGACGCCACGATCGCCGCCTTCCGCGATGCCTTCGCCTCATTGGCCTGAGGCCGCTGGAGGCGGGCGGCGCTCACGGCTGGCACTCCCGCTGAAGGCCCTTCTGGCCCTGGCCCTGCCGGCCCTCCTGGCCGGCTGCGGCGCCTCCCGGGATCAACAGCCGGCCGCCGGGGCCGCCGGGGCCGCCGGGGTGCCGGTGGCCGCCGTGATCGCCCTGACGGGCAACGGCAGCGCCTATGGCCAGGATCAGCGCATCGGCCTGCGCCTGGCGCTGGAGGCGGCCAATGCCGCCGGCATCCAGGGCACGCCCCTCAGCCTCACGATCGAGGACGGCGCCAGCGACGAGCCCAGCGCCATCGCCGCCTTCAACCTGGTGATCGAGCGCGGCGCCCTGGCGATCATCGGCCCCACCCTCTCGCAGCAGGCCTTCGCCGCCGATCCGGTGGCCCAGCGCCGCGGCGTGCCGGTGCTCGCCCCCTCCAACACCGCCACCGGCATCCCCCAGATCGGCTCCTTCATCAGCCGCGTGTCGGCCCAGAGCTCGGTGATCGCGCCGCTCTCGCTCGACAAGGCCCTGACGCTGCAGCCCGGCATCCGGCGGGTGGCGGTGTTCTTCGCCCAGGACGACGCCTATTCCACCGCCGAGACCGCCATCTTCCAGAAGGCCCTGGCTGCGCGGGGCCTCACCCCGGTGACGGTGCAGCGCACCCAGCTGGCCGACAGCGACTTCCAGAACCAGATCACCGCCACCCTGCGGCTCAATCCCGATCTGGTGGTGCTCAGCCTGCAGGCGGTGGATGGCGGCAACCTGATCCGCCAGCTGCGCGAGCTCGGCTACCGCGGCACGATCGTGGTGGGCAATGGCATGAACACGCCGAACATCTATCCGATCTGTCAGCGCTGGTGCGACGGCATCCTGATCGCCCAGGCCTACAGCCCCGAGCTCGACACCCCCGCCAACCGGGCCTTCGTGGCGGCCTTCCGCAAGGTCCAGGGCGGCGCCGCCATTCCTCCCCAGCTCACCGCCCAGGCCTACACGGCGCTGCAGGTGGTGAGCGAGGCGCTGCGGCGGGTGGCGCGCGAGCGGCCGCTGGCCTCGCTGCCGCTGGTTGAGGCGCGGAAGGCGCTCAACACCGCGATCCTCAGCGGCATCTACCAGACACCGCTGGGCGAGATCCGCTTCGACCCCGATGGCGAGGTGATCCAGAAGAACTTCTTCGTGGCCCGCGTGCGCATGGACCCCGGCGGCCGCAGCGGCCGCTTCGAGCTGCTGCCCTGACGGGGCCCGCCGAGCAGCGAGCCGGCGAGCGAAACCAGGGGCGTGCAGCGCCGCGGGGTTGCGATAAGGTCCGGCCCAGGACAGGGAAGGGCAGGCGTGGGCAAGTGTAGGGACCAGAGCCGGAGCCAAGGGCGGGGGAAGACCAATGCCAGCGGCACGAGCGGCCTTGCCGCGGCCGAGGTTCGATGCAGCACCGGACTTGCCGCGAACGAAGCGCGAGGCGCCACCAGCCTGCGCTCCATCGCCTGCTCGATGATCGCGCCGCGCCGCGGCATCAGTCTGCTGCTGGCGGCCCTGCTCACTCCCCTGCTGGGCGCCTGCGGCACCCGCACGGGTGATCAGGCGGCCGGCGGCAAGGGCCCCCTGCCGATCGGCGCCGTGATCGCCCTCACCGGCAACGCCAGCGTGATCGGCCAGGACCAGCGCATCGGCCTGGAGCTGGCGGAGGCCGCCTTCGCCGCCGGGGCCCCGGCCCTGAAGCTCAGGCTCGAGGATGGCGGCAGCGACGAAGGCACCGCCACCAACGCCTTCCGCAGCCTGATCGCCGGCAACGTGGTCGCCCTGATCGGCCCCTCGCTCTCGCAGCAGGCTTTCGCGGTGGATCCGATCGCCGACCGGGCCGGCATTCCGGTGGTCGGCCCCTCCAACACCGCCAATGGCATTCCCGAAATCGGGCCCTTCGTGGCGCGGGTGTCGGCGCCGGTGGCCCAGGTGGCGCCCCTCTCGATCGCGGCGGCCCTGCGGCTCAACCCCGCGATCCGGCGCTCAGCGGTGTTCTTCGCCCAGGACGACGCCTACAGCACCGCCGAATCGAAGATCTTCCAGAAGGCGCTCAGCGCCCGCAACCTGGCGCCGGTGGCGGTGCAGAAGACGAGCGTCAGCGACACCGATTTCCAGAATCAGATCACCGACACCCTGCGCCGCAATCCCGATCTGATCGTGATCTCGGCCCTGCCCAGCGATGGCGGCAACCTGGTGCGCCAGCTGCGCGAGCTGGGCTTCCAGGGCACGATCGTGGCCGGCAACGGCATGAACTCGCCCAACCTCTATCCGATCTGCCAGCGCTACTGCGATGGCCTGCTGATCGCCCAGGCCTACAGCCCAGAGGTGGCCACGCCGATCAACCGCGCCTTCGTGGCGGCCTACGCCAAGGCGCGCGCCGGCGCGGTGCCGCCTCAGTTCAGCGCCCAGGCCTTCGCCGCTTACCAGGTGCTGGCCGAAACGCTGCGCAGCCTGCAGGCATCCATGCCGAAGGGCTCCAGCCTGACGGCCCTGCCGCGGGCGGAGCTGCGCAGCCGCCTCAATGCCGCCATGCTCAAGGGCACCTTCCAGACCCCCCTGGGCGAGATCCGCTTCACCCCCGAGGGGGAGGTGATCCAGAAGAGCTTCTATGTGGCCCAGGTGCGCATGCAGGCCGACGGCCGCAGCGGCCGCTTCCAGCTGCTGCCGGCGGGCCCCCAGGCCGTGACCGCTCCCGCGCCCTGAGCCCGGCCGCGAGAGCCCCCGATGGACACCGCCCTGCAGCTCCTGATCAACGGCCTCTCCACCGGCGCCGTGTATGGCCTGTTCGCGCTCGGCTACACGCTGGTGTTCTCGGTGCTGGGGGTGATCAACTTCGCCCATGGCGCCGTGTTCACCCTCGGCGCCTATCTCACCTATCTGCTGCTGGGCGGCGCCGTCGGCGCCAACGGGCTGCTGGCGGGGCTGCAGCTGCCCCTCACCCTGCCCTTCTGGGCGGCGCTGCCGCTGGCCGGGCTGCTCACGGCCCTGGTGAGCCTGGGCGTGGAGGCCACAGCCTTCCGGCCCCTGCGCCGCCGGCGGGCCGAGCCGCTGCTGTATCTGATCACCAGCCTCGGTGCCGGCGTGATCCTGGTGAACCTGCTGCAGCTCCTGCTCGGCGCCGAGGGCTATTCCCTGCCCACCGCCGCCCTCGGCAGCCTGCCGATCACCCTCGCGATCGGCGGCGCCCAGGTGCGCAGCGTGCAGCTGGTGCTGCTGCTGGTGGCGGCGCTGGTGCTGCTGGTGCTGAGCCTGTGGCTGGAGGGCAGCCGCGGCGGCAAGGCGCTGCAGGCGGTGTCTGAGGATCCGACCACGGCCCGGCTGCTGGGGATCGACAGCGACGCCATGATCCGCCTGGCCTTTGCTGTGAGTGGCTTTCTGGCCGGCATCGCCGGCGGACTGGTGGGGCTGAGCCTGAGCATCAGCGGCCCCTACTTCGGCATCAGCTATGGCCTCAAGGCCCTCGGTGTGCTGGTGCTCGGCGGCCTGGGCAGCGTGCCGGGGGCGGTGCTGGCGGGGCTGATCGTGGGCCTTGCCGAGGCCCTGGTGCCCGCCGAGTGGAGCGGCTTCCGGGATGCGATCGCCTACGCCTTTCTCTTCGCGGTGCTGCTGCTGCGGCCCCAGGGGCTGCTGGGCCGGCCCCAGAGCACGAAGGTCTGATCGCGATGACCCACGCCCTTCCCCTGGAGCCGCCAGCACCGTGATCGATGCCACCCTGCTGGTGCAGATGCTGCTGGGCGCGCTGCTGGGCCTCTCGGTGTACCTGCCGCTCACCTGCGGCCAGCTGTCGCTGGCCACCCCGGGCTTCTATGCGATCGGCGGCACCCTGGCGGCGCTGCTCTCCACCCGGGTGCCGGCGCTGGCCGGCGCCGCGGGCAGCGGCTATCCGCTCAGCTCCCTGCTGCTGGAGATGCTGCTGGCGGCCCTGCTCTGTGCGGTGCTGGCCAATGGCATCGGCGCGCTGGTGCTGCGGCTGCGCGGCATCTATCTCACGATCGCCACGATCGCGCTGGTGGAGATCCTGCGGGTGGTGAGCCTGAATCTGGAGATCACCGGCGGCGCCGTGGGCATCTTCGCGATCCCCCAGCCCTTCGCCGAGCCGTGGGGCTACGCGCTGTGGGCGCTGCTGCTGCTGGTGCTGGTGTGCTGGGGCTGCCAGCGGCTGGCGGCCAGCCGGCCGGGCCTGGCGATGGCCGCCATCCGCGACGACGAGATCGCCGCCGCCAGCAGCGGCATCGCCATCGAGGGCTGGAAGCGGCTGGCCTTCGTGCTCAGCGCCCTGGTGGCGGGGGTGACCGGCGTGGTGGCGGCCCATTTCCTCAACGCCTGGAATCCGCGCCTGGGCAACTTCGATGCCTCGATCACCACCCTGGCCTTTGTGGTGTTCGGCGGCTCGCGCACCTGGATCGGGCCAGTGGCGGGCGGCCTGGCCCTCACCGCCCTGCCGGAGCTGCTGCGGCCGGTGGGCGACCTGCGGCTGATCGTGTTTGGCCTGGTGATCCTGCTGGGGCCGGCCCTGTTTCCCCAGGGCGTGGTCACGCCGCCGCTGCTGGCGGCCGTGGGCCGCAGGCTGCCGGCGCCCCTGCGGCGCTGGCTGGGGCTGGTGCCTGCTGGGACCAGCCTTCCGGGAGCATCGGCGCCATGAACGGCCAGGCCCAGGCCCCGACCCAGGCAACGGCCCCCCTGCTGGCGATCGAGGCGCTCAGCTGCCGCTTCGGCGGGCTGGTGGCGGTGGACCGGGTGGATCTGCAGGTGCACGAGGGTGAGATCTTCGGCCTGCTGGGGCCCAACGGCGCCGGCAAGACCACCCTCTTCAACCTGATCAGCGGCCTCACCCGCCCCACGGCCGGCAGCGTGCGCTGGAAAGGCACGGCGATCACCGGCGCCCCCAGCCACCGCGTGGCGGCCCTGGGCATGGCCCGCACCTTTCAGAACCTGCGCCTGTTCAGCTCGCTGAGCTGCCTCGACAACGTGCGGGTGGGGCTGCACCGCCACAGCCGCCAGCCGAAGCTGCAGGCCCTGCTCGGCAGCAGGGCCTTTCAGAGGCGCGAGCGCGAGCTGCGCGATCAGGCGATGGCGCTGCTCGAGAGCATGGGCATCGCCTCGCTGGCCGAGCGGCCCTCCGAGGCCCTCTCCTACGGCCAGCGGCGGCGGCTGGAGATCGCCCGGGCCCTGGCCTGCCGGCCGGAGCTGCTGCTGCTCGATGAACCGGCCGCCGGCATGAATCCCGGTGAGAAGCAGGAGCTCAGCGGCCTGATCCGCCGCCTGCGCCGGGAGCATCAGCTCACGGTGCTGATCATCGAGCACCACGTGCCGCTGATGATGGAGCTCTGCGACCGGCTGGCGGTGCTCAACTTCGGCCGCCGCATCGCCCTGGGCTCGCCGGCGGAGGTGCGCCGTGACCCGGCGGTGATCGAGGCCTACCTGGGGAGCGCGGGGCAGGAGGCCAGCAAGGGCGATGGGGGAGCAGCGGGGCAGGGCGATCAGACCACGATCACGCCGACCGAAGCGAGCGGACATCAGCCGCTCCCTGGCGGTAGTTCGCGCGTGCGGGATGGCCTCGGCCCGGGAGCCGGAGGTCATTCCGCATGAGCAGCGTCATCGCCGGAACCCCGCTCGACCAGGCAACGCCCCAGAGCCCCCCGCTCCTGGAGCTGCAGGGGCTCACGGTGCGCTACAGCGGCATCACCGCCCTGCGCGAGGTGAGCTTCCAGGTGGGATCCGGCGAGCTGGTGGCGCTGCTGGGGGCGAACGGCGCCGGCAAGACCACCACGCTCAAGGCGATCTCCCGTCTGGAGCCCGCCGCCGGCGGCCGCATCCTCTGGCGCGGCGCCGATCTGGCGCCGCTGAGCACCGAGCTCACCGTGAAGCTGGGCATCGGCCACTGTCCGGAGGGCCGCCGGGTGCTGGCCCGCCAGAGCGTTGCCGCCAACCTCGAGCTCGGCGCCTGGCTGCGCCGCGACCGCCCCGGGATCGCCGCCGATCTGGAGCGCTGCTACGCGCTGTTTCCTCGGCTGGCGGAGCGGCGCCAGCAGCTGGCCGGCAGCCTCTCGGGCGGCGAGCAGCAGATGCTGGCGATCGCCCGCGCCCTGATGGGACGCCCCACCCTGCTGCTGCTCGATGAACCCAGCCTGGGGCTGGCCCCGATGCTGGTGGCCGAACTGATGGACACGCTCGCCGCCCTGCACCGCGATGGTCTGGCGATGCTGCTGGTGGAGCAGAACGCCGCCGCCGCCCTGGCGATCGCCGATCGCGCCGTGGTGCTGGAGAGCGGCCATGTGCAGCTCCAGGGCCGCGCTTCCGGGCTGCACCACGATCCGGCTCTGCAGGCGCTGTATCTGGGGGGATAGGAGACCGTCTCCAGCGGCTCCGGCGCAACGGCCTGCCGCGCGGGAAGGCACGGTGGCGGCCGCTCTTTGGTTAGGTTCCGCCGCCATGGGCCCGCTGCAGGTTGTCTGGTTCAAGCGTGATCTGCGCCTCGCCGATCACCGGCCCCTGAGGCTGGCCGGCGAGCGGGGAGCGGTGCTGCCCCTGTTTGTGGTGGAACCGCAGCTCTGGAGCGAGCCGGATGCGGCGGCACGGCAGTGGCTCTTCTGCGCCGAGAGCCTGGAGGAGCTGCGCACGGCTCTGGGCCGGCTGGGGCAACCCCTGGTGGTGCGGCTCGGGGAGGTGGAGCAGATGCTGGAGCGTGCGCGACGGCAGTTCGGCATCGGTGGCCTGTGGAGCCACGAGGAAACCGGCAACGGCCTCACCTACGCACGCGACCGGCGCGTCGCGCGCTGGGCCCGTGAGCACGGCATCCCCTGGACGGAGATCCCCCAGTGCGGCGTGATCCGCCGGCTGAGCAGCCGGGAGGGCTGGGCGCGGCGCTGGGAGGCGCGGATGGCCGAGCCGCTCACCCCACCGCCTCCCGCCCTCATGCCGCTGCAGGGGATCGAGCCCGGCCCCATTCCCAGCGCGGAGGAGCTCGGCCTGGCGCCGGACCCCTGCCCGCAGCGCCAGCGGGGCGGCCGCCAGGCGGGGCTGGCGCTGCTGCACAGCTTTCTGGTGGAGCGCGGCGCCCGCTATCACCGGGAGCTATCCAGCCCGCTGAGCGCCGAGCGGGGCTGCTCGCGCCTCTCGGCCCACCTGGCCTGGGGCACCCTCTCGCTGCGGGAGGTGATCCAGGCCAGCCGTGCCCGCGGGGCCGATCTGCGGGCGCTGCCGCCGGCGGAGCGGGGCGAATGGCCCCGGGCGCTGCGCGGTTTTGAGGAGCGGCTGCACTGGCACTGCCACTTCATCCAGAAGCTCGAAGACCAGCCGGATCTGGAGTTTCGCAGCCTGCATCCGCTCTGCGCCGCAGGCGATGATTCCGGGACTGACTACAATGATGGCGACGCCCCTGA
>Ga0172376_10008136_pt1 | contig 10999 bp, 12 predicted proteins | sample Lak35m_FD_121114 | JGI IMG/M metagenome (GOLD analysis project Ga0172376, IMG submission 121114) | Freshwater microbial communities from Kabuno Bay, South-Kivu, Congo - kab_092012_35m | ecosystem: Environmental > Aquatic > Freshwater > Lake | place: Democratic Republic of the Congo: South-Kivu...
GGCGAGGCTCGAGGTGCCTTTTCAGGCTGTGGATGGGTGCGCAAGGCCCGGACCATGCGGTGGTGTCGGGTTTACCCAGGGCCTGTCGGGCTTGAAGAGGTCGTTTGAATTTCTTATGCTCGGGCCTGGGTGAGAGATTCTTGTGTCAGTGCGGTCGTCTTGGATACAAAAAGCAATCCTATTGCGGTTGGACGTCGATAAATTGCTGTCTTCACCGCCGAAGCTGGAGGCTTGACCCCATGACCACCAACCTGCTCGATGCCATGCCCGACGTTATGCATGACACCACGCCCGACGCCGTGCCCGATGCCACGCCCGACCTGTTCGACAACCCCATGGGCCTTTGCGGCTTCGAGTTCGTGGAATTCGCCTCGCCCAAGGCGGGCGTGCTGGAACCGCTGTTCGAAGCCATGGGCTTCAGCCTGGTGGCGCGGCACCGCAGCAAGGACGTGCTGCTGTACCGCCAGGGCGGCATCAACTTCATCGTCAACCGCGAACCGAAGAGCCTGGCCGGCTACTTCGCCGCCGAGCACGGCCCGAGCGCCTGCGCGCTGGCGTTCCGGGTGCGCGACTCGCACCGCGCCTACGCCCGCGCGCTGGAACTCGGGGCGCAGCCGGTGGACGTGCCCACCGGCCCGATGGAGTTGAAGCTGCCGGCCATCAAGGGCATCGGCGGCGCGCCGCTGTACCTGATCGACCGCTTCGATGACGACCGGCCTGACTTGGCGGGTGCAGCGCCCGACGGCGCCCCGGCGGGCCGGGGCATGTCCATCTACGACATCGATTTCGAGTGGGTGAAAGGCGCACCGCGTCGCCCACGCGGCCACGGGCTGCACACCATCGACCACCTCACCCACAACGTGTACCGCGGGCGCATGGCCTACTGGGCCGGCTTCTACGAGCGGCTGTTCAACTTCCGCGAGATCCGCCGCTTCGACATCCAGGGCCAGCACACCGGGCTGGCCAGCCAGGCGATGACGGCGCCCGACGGGCGCATCCGTATCCCCCTGAACGAGGAGGCCGGCCGCGGCGGCAGCGGGCAGATCGAGGAATTCCTGATGCAGTTCAACGGCGAGGGCATCCAGCACATCGCCCTGCAGACGGATGACCTGATCGCGAGCGTGGACGCACTGCAGCTGGCCGGGGTGCCGCTGATGACCGCGCCCAACGACATCTACTACGCCATGCTGGAAGAGCGCCTGCCCGGCCACGGCCAGGCGGTGGGCGAGTTGCAGTCGCGCGGCATCCTGCTGGACGGCAGCACGGCCGGCGGCCAGCGCCGCCTGCTGTTGCAGATCTTCAGCCAGCCGCTGCTGGGCCCGGTGTTCTTCGAGTTCATCGAGCGCCAACGCGACGAGGGCTTTGGCGAGGGCAACTTCAAGGCGCTGTTCGAATCGATGGAGCGCGATCAGGTGCGCCGGGGTGTGCTGGGGGATGTCCCGGCGGTAGCTTGAAGGCGGTGGCCCACGGGATGTGGGCCATCAAGGGCTGGGCGGTGCCAGGCACCTCGCCTGCCAGGGCCGCAGTGGGTGGGTGTGCAGGCGAGGTTGCCTGTGTTCCCGCCCCGGCCCTTCGGGCATGATGGATGTCGTTGTCAACCTGCCGATGCGCTCCATCCCCCCGCGCCGCCCACACCATGTCAACCCCGCTCATCGACCAACTGCGCGACCTGCTCGGCCCGACCCGCTGCCTGACCGGCGAGGACGTACCCGCCCGCTTCCGTGCTGACCGCACCGAACAGCCGCCCACCATCCCGCGTGCCCTGGTGATGCCGGCCTCCACCGACGAGGTGGCTGCGGTGATGCGGCTGTGTCACGCGCACGGCCAGCCCGTGGTGCCGCAGGGCGGCATGACGGGGCTGGCCGGCGGCGCCCACCCGGCGGCTGACGAGGTGGCGCTGTCGCTGGAGCGCATGGCCGGCGTGGAGGAGGTGGACGTGGCCAGCGGCACGCTCACCGCCCTGGCCGGCACCACGCTGCAGACGGTGCAGCAGGCGGCCGAAGCGGCCGGGCTGATGTATGGCGTGGACCTGGGTGCGCGCGGCAGCTGCACCATCGGCGGCAACGTGGCCACCAACGCCGGTGGCAACCAGGTGCTGCGCTACGGCATGACGCGGCGCCAGGTGCTGGGGCTGGAGGTCGTCACCGCCGACGGCCGCGTCATCCGTTCCATGAACAAGATGATGAAGAACAACACCGGCTACGACTGGCCGCAGATGTTCATCGGCTCCGAGGGCACGCTGGGGGTGATCACGCGGGTCGTTCTCCAGCTCCAGCCCCGGCCCCAGGATGTGCAGACCGCGCTGGTGGCGGTGACCGACACCGCCCAGGGCCTGGCGCTGCTGCGCGCGCTGGAGCGCGAGCTGCCCTCGGGTCTGCTGGCCTTCGAGGCCCTGTGGCGCGAGATGCACGACGTGGCCACGCGCGACCTGGGCCTGGCCACGCCGTTCCCCGACGGGCATGATCTCGTCCTGCTGATCGAAGCCCCGATGGGCGGCGGCGGCCACGAGGCGCTGCAGGCCCTGCTGGCGGACTTTCACGAGCGCGACCTGCTGCTGGACGCTTCGGTGGCGACCTCGGGGCCGCAGCGCCAGCGCCTGTGGGCGCTGCGCGAGAGCGTGTACGAGTACAACAAGCGCTTTCGCTTCACCCACGGCTTCGATGTCTCGGTGCCGCTGAACCGCATGCCTGAGGCCCTGGGCCTGCTGCGTGCGGCCGCACCCGAGTGGCCCACCGACGTGCGGGTGGTGATCTTCGGCCACATGGCCGACTCCAACCTGCACCTGCTGGCCGTGCGCGAGGCCCCCGGCGGCCCCGCCGAGGCCAAGGCCTGCGATGCCATCGTCTACCGCTGCACCCACGCCGTGGGCGGCTCGGTGTCGGCCGAGCACGGCATCGGCCGGATGAAGCGCGCCTACCTGCCGCTGTCGCGCAGTGCCGATGAGCTGGCGCTGATGGGCCAGATGAAACGCATGCTGGACCCGCAGGGTTTGCTCAGCCCCGGGCGCATTCTTTGACCCTGCAAGTTGGATGAGCTCAGGCGGCGAGTTCGATGTACTCGACCTCGCTGGTGGGCGCGGGAATGGGCAGGCCGTCTTCCTGCAGCCCCTCGATGTGGAATGCGATGGCATCCCGGATTTCGCGCTCCACATCCTTTTGCGTGGCACCCGTCGCCACGCAGCCCGGGAGATCAGGCACGTAGGCTGAAAAGCCCTCCTGTGCCTTTTCGATGACGACGGCGTATCGCATGGGTGACCTCACTTCATGCCGGCTTGTTTCAGGATGCTGTTCAGGGTGCCCGGGGCCAGGTCGTCACTGGGTTTGCCAGCGATCGTGACCCGACCCGGTCGGGCTGGATGCTTGAGTTGCCGATGGCTGCCCCGTTGCGCCACGAGGAACCACCCTTGCTGATGCAGGAGGCGGAGCACGTCAGCCACTTTCATCTGGAGAGCATAGCGTGCGCCATGGTCGGGTGCCCCCCGAGGCGTCGGTCAGGCGGTCTGGCCGCTGCTGCTCACCCGTGCGCGAGAAACTCCTCCACCACGGCGGGGGTTGGAAGAGCCTGGCCGGAGTGCAGGGCGCGGCTGGGCCCCAGGCCGGTCAGCTCCCGCAGTCGCACCGCCATCTCTGCGGCCTTCACGATGATGGCCACGCCGTCGACGATGGGGGCGCCGTCGATGTGGGCGCCGCGCTCGGTGCCGAACATCATCATCGGGATGCCGCCGGTGGGCACGATGACGTCGGCTCCGGCATCCAGCAGTCGGCGGGCCTGGTCCTCGAAGGATTGACGCAGCGTCGCCTTCTTCGCCGGGTCGGCGAAGGCGGCCATGTGCTCGGCGATGCTCGCGTGCATGCTGCGGATGCCCACCACCCGTGCACTCAGCCCGTAGCGCGCCACCTGCTCGGCGTGGTGGGCGATGAAGGCGGGATGGATGGCGATCAGCCCCAGCCGCCGGCCCAGCGTGCAGGCGTGCAGCAGCGTGGTCTCGCCCAGGCCCAGCACGGGGATGCCGACGGCGGCGCGGGCCTCCATCAGGCCGACGTCCTGGAAGTGGTTCATGTAGAACGCATCCCAGCCCTCGCGCTCGGCCTGGATGGCTGCGCGCACGACGCCGCGCGCAAAGCGCATCTCGGTCAGCGCGTGCACGCTCGTCACCGATGGTGTCAGCGTGTGGAAGACGACATCGAAATCCGGGTCGGCGCAGGCGGCCACGTGCGGCAGCAGGGCGTCCAGGTAGGGCTTGTGACCGATCTCGTCGGTGGCGCCCTGCACCCAGATGCGGTAGCGCTTGGTGGAATCCCCCATGCCGGTCTCCTCCAGATTGGTATGTCGGCTCGGCGGCTGTTTGGCTGCCTGGCCGGTTACGCGCTGATTGCTTCGGGCGTGCCACGTTGCCTCGGTGCGCCGGGCGTGGATTCTTGCAGACCTGCCATGCCTGGTGTGCCTGCTGCAACGCTGTCCGCGCTGAAGGCCGATCAGAAGTTCTGTAACGCATAATTCACGCGTGTACGAGGTCCAAAGCTACCTGACGCCCGATGGCGACGAGCCTTATGCGGCGTGGCTGCGGTCCTTGCGGGACCGGCAAGCCAAGGCTCGCGTCGTGGTACGGATTTCACGGATGGCGTCGGGTCATTTCGGTGATGTCAAGCCGGCGGGCGAGGGCGTATGGGAGGCTCGCATCGATCACGTCCCTGGATATCGCGTGTACGACGCGTTGTCCGGCAAGCGGCTGATCCTGCTGCTGCTGGGCGGTGACAAGCGGCGGCAGCAGGCGGACATCGACCGAGCCCATGCTTATTGGGATGATTGGCAACGCAGGAGGAAGTCCGGATGAGCAATTCCAGTCGGTCTCACGACGAGGTGGTGGTGGCGATGCTGCGCGATGACCCGCAGTTCGCCGACGAATACCTGGCAGCTGCGCTGCAGGAGGTCGATCAACCGGGCGGACAGCACGCCCTGCTTGCCGCGTTGCGTCATGTCGCGGAAGCGCAGGGTATGTCTGCGGTGGCGCAGCGCGCAGGTATCCCGCGGGAATCGCTGTACCGCGCTTTGGGTCCGAAGGGCAATCCCACCATCAAGACCTTGTTGGCCGTTCTGCAGGCCGCGGGATTGCAGTTGTCGGTGGCTCGAGCCTGAAGCCCGTTCATCGCTGATGCCTTCCATGTCATCTCCCCACCCTCCAGCCACCATGTCAACGATCAAGCTCCATGGAGGCGGCGAGCCCGAGCCGACCTATTTCCCCGATCCTGCCGTCGATCGTCTGATGGGCGTGGTGATGTCGCTGGCCAGCGAGGTGTGGATCCTCAACGATCGGCTCAGCGCCATGGAGCGGGTGCTGGCCGACAAGGGGCTGGTCACCGAGCAAGACCGTCAAGCCTGGGCGGCCGATCCGGCAGCCCAGGCGACCTTGGATGCCGAGCGCGACGCCTTCGTGCGCAAGCTCATGGACAACCTGCTGGGCGTGCAGGTGTCCCGGGGGGTGCCTCATGGCTGAAGCCCAGGCAAGCACTGTGGCGATGGCCGGTGGCGACCGCTCGCCGCCGGGGCTGCTGACACCTCGCCCGGCCGACCAGCCGGACCGCCGTTTCGAGGCGCATCAGCGGTTCGTGCTGGCGGCCAAGGTGCACTGGTCGACCCGGTTGTACCCGGCGCTGAGGGCCGCCGCACGGGACCGCATGGCCGCTGCGGTTCGGCACGACGAGCCGCACGCGGTGGATGCTGCATCCGCCTCAGGTGCATCCATCTCAAGCTCACCGGTCTCAAGCGCATCCGCCCCAGGTGCATCCGCGCCGGATGCCCCCATGGTGGGTGCATCGGCGATTGCTGATCTGCTGGCTGACGAGCCCTTGCTGCCCTTCTACGCCTGGCTGGAGCGTCACCTGCAGCAGATGAAGTACGCCGGGCGCGACGGCCTCGTCGCCCATCACGCCCGCAACCGGGCGGCGCTGGAGGCCTGGCTGGCGCAGGCCGATGCCTTGCCCTCGTTGCAGCTCGACCCGACGCTGCAGCCGCCGCCCTACTACGAGGCCTTCGATGTCCACCAGCACCCCGGCGGTCTGAACGGCGACACGCTGGCCGGCATCGTCTACGAGCACGGCGCGCGCAGCACCACGCCGCTGTTGCAGCGCCACCAGGACCTGCACCACCGCCTCACCCAGGCCGTGCGCGAGCGCACCACGCCGCGGCGGCTGCTGGACCTGGGCTGCGGCTTTGGCAAGAGCACCGAGCCCTTTGCCCAGGCCGACCCCGGGCTGCCCATCACCGCGGTGGACCTGTCGGCGCCCTGCCTGCGGCTGGCGACGCTGAACGCCCGGGCACGCGGCCACGCCAACGTCCGCTTCCTGCAGCGCGATGCGGTGGCCACGGGCCTGGACGACGCCGCCTACGACACCGTCACCAGCACCATGCTGTTGCACGAGCTGCCCCCGTCGCACCTGAAGCGCCTCGTCGCTGAAACGTACCGCCTGCTGGCACCGGGCGGCTGGGTGGTGCACCTGGACTTCCTGGTGCTGGACGGCAGTGCCTTCAGCCGCTTCATCCACCACGGCCACGGCCAGCGCAACAACGAGCCTTTCATGCAGCCGCTGGACGAGCTGGACATCGCGGCGCTGCACCGGCAAGCGGGGTTTTCCGAGGTGCAGGTGCTGCCGTTCGATGAAGCGCCGGGCACGCTGTCACCCGGGCATGGGGCCTGGCGCTTTCCCTGGGCGCTGGTGGCGGCCCGCAAGCCCATCGCGTGACGGCCCCGCCGAGGGCGCTCGTCCGTTCGCGGGTGCGTCACTTTGCGGGTGCGCAACTTCCCGGGAGCCTCACTTGCGGGATATCCCGTACAGACGCGGCCCGTTCTTTGCGTGAAGCTCACGGGTTCGCAGGTGCATGGCCATGCCCCGTGCCGGGCGCCGACGAGAAAGGTCCAGGGATCCCGAACGCTTCCCCTCCTCCCCAAGGAGTCTGCTCATGCTCAAGAAACTCGGCCTGATGGCCGCCTCCGCGCTGGTGTCGCTGTCGTCGACCTCGGCCTTCGCCCTCGACAAGCTGACCGCGCTGCACGCCTTCCCGGCCAACTGGGTCTACTCCAAGAGCTTCCTGGCCTTCGTCAAGAAGGTCAACGACGAGGGCAAGGGGGTGGTGGAGATCACCGTGCGCGGCGGCCCCGAGGCCATGGGCATGTTCGAGCAGCCCAACGCCGTGCGCAACGGCGTGGTGGACATGGTCTACACGCCCTGCGCCTTCTACGCCGCCTCGGTGCCCGAGTGCGACGCGGTCGCCGCCTCCACCATCGATGGCCCGACCGCCCGCAAGAGCGGCGTCTACGAGGCACTCAACCAGGCGCACGGCCAGCGCATGGGCCTGCACTACCTGGGCTGGTTCGACAGCGGCATCCGCTTCCACTTGTGGTCGAGCAAGCAGCCCAAGGTGGATGCGCAGGGCAACCTCGACGTCAAGGGCTTCAAGGTTCGCGGCAACCCGATCTACAACGCCTTCCTGACCAACTACCTCGGCGCGCAGGTGCTCAACATGCCGTCGACCGACATCTACACGGCGCTGGAGCGCGGCACCATCGAGATCACCGGCTGGACTGAGATCGGCCTGATGGACGCCAACTGGGACAAGCACCTGAAGTTCCGCCTCGACCCGAAGTTCTTCTCCACCGACCTGGGCGTGATCATCAACGCCAAGAAATGGGCCGCGCTGTCGCCGAAGTCGCGCGAACTGCTCACCCGCATGGCCATCGAGCACGAAGCTGCCAGCCTGAAGGAACTGGCCGTGCTGCGCGACAAGGAGATCGCCGAGCTCGAGCGCCGTGGTGTCAAGCCCTTCCCGCTGAGCGCCGAGGCCAGCAAGCGCTTCGTCCAGGGCGCGACCTCCGCCGCCCATGCCCGCATGAAGGAGCGCATGGACAAGGCTGGCGTGCCCAACGACTACGCCAAGATCGTTCAGTTCTTCTCGCCATGAAGCTCCGTGGCCTTGAGGCTTCAAGAGGTTGAAGCCTTGAGGCTCGTTCACGCGGTGCGCGCCGGCCATGGCGCTGGTGCGGTGCCGCGCCTCGATGCACCAGGCCCCGCCAGACCCCGGGGCTTGGCCTCTGTCCTGCGGCCATGGTGCCTGTTGCGATGAATCTCCTTGCCCGTGCCTATGCCGGCCTGATCCGCGCCATGGCCGTCGGTGCGGCGCTGCTGATGGTGGCGGTGATGCTCACCGTGTGTCTGGACGTGCTGATCCGCAACCTCGGCCAGCAGCCGTCGGCGCATTTCTTCACGCTCAGCGAGTACGCGCTGCTGCTCATCCCGTGCCTGGGCGCCCCCTGGCTGGTGCGCGACCGCGGGCACGTCTACATCGAGATCCTGCTGATGCAGCTGCGCCCCGCGCATCGGTACCGCATGGCGCAGTTCATCAGCGTGGCCTGCATCGCGATCTGCCTGACGCTGGCCTGGTTCGGGCTGGATGTCACCGTGCAGGACTGGGTGCAGTCCAACAAGGACGTGCGCTCCTTCGACGCTCCGCGCTGGGCCATCGTGATGTGGGTGCCGCTGTCGTTCCTGCTGATGGCCACCGAATTCGCGCGCTTCCTGTGGCGGGGTGAATCGCCGCTGGCGTCGATGACGCAAGCCGCTGGCTCGGAGGCGCACTGATGGACTGGACAGGCCCGGCGCTGATCCTGTTCGGCGCCACCTTCGCGCTGATGCTCATCGGCTTGCCGGTGGCCATCGCCTTCTTCGCCACCAACATCCTGGCCGCTGTGCTGTACATGGGCGGCACCGCCGGCATCGCGCAGATCATCAACAACGGCTTCGGCGCGATGACCACCTTCGCGCTGGTGCCGATACCGATGTTCCTGCTGATGGGAGAACTTTTCTATCACACGGGCCTGGCCACGCGCTGCTTCAACGCTGCCGACAAGCTGCTGGGCAACGTGCGCGGGCGGCTGTCCTACGTGACGCTGATCGGCGGCACCGGCTTTGCCGGGCTGACCGGCTCGTCGATGGGTGCCTGCGCGCTGATGGGCTCGCTGATGGTGCCCGACATGATGAAGCGCGGCTACAGCAAGTACCTGTCCATGGGCCCCATCATGGGTGTGGGTGGGCTCGCGGTCATCATCCCGCCCTCGGCCGTGGCGGTGCTGCTGGCCACGCTCGGGCAGACCGACGTGGCCGACTTGCTGGTGGCGGGCATCATCCCCGGCCTGCTGCTGGCCGTGATGTACGGCGTGTTGATCTGGGCCTGGACGACGCTGGACCCGAATGCCGCGCCTTACTTCGCGGTGGAGCCCACACCGCTGCGCGAGAAGCTGAGGCTGATCGTCGTCGACGTCGTGCCCCTGGTGGGCGTGATCGTGTTGTCGATCGTGATCCTGCTCACCGGTTGGGCCACGCCCACCGAGGCGGCTGCGCTGGGCGCGCTGTCGGTGGCGGTGCTGGCCGCCTGCTATGGCCTGCTGACCTGGTCGGCCATCGTCAAGGCGGTGGAAGGGGCGCTGCGCATCACCGTGATGGCCTTCCTGATCATCTTCGGCTCGTCCACCTTCGCGCAGGTGCTGGCCTTCACGGGGGCCTCCAGCGGGCTGATGAACTGGGCGCTGTCCTTCGAGCTGACGCCGATGGCCATGCTGCTGGTGATGATCGGTGTGCTGATGTTCCTGGGCTGCTTCATGGACCAGCTGTCCATGATGCTGCTGACCGCACCGATCTACTTCCCGCTGGCCAAGGCGCTGGGGATGGACCCGACCTGGTTCGGCCTGATCATGCTGCTGGCCCTCGAGGTGGGCTACACCACGCCGCCGTTCGGCCTGATGCTGTTCGTCATGAAGGGCGTGGCGCCGCCGGGCACGACCATGCGCGACGTCTACCTCTCGGCGCTGCCCTTCATCGGCTGCGTGATCCTGCTGATCGCGCTGGTGATCGCCTTCCCGCCGCTGGCGACCTGGTTGCCGGGGTTGGCCCAGTAAGGGGACTTGGCTCGGCACCAAGGACTGAGGAGTGGGCACCTGTGGCGCTGTACTGACACGTTTGCCGCTCACAATGGGTTCATGTCCGATGCCAGCACCCGCGAAACCCATCCCCGAGTCCTGCCCCTGGAGGGGGCTTCCAACTGCCGCGACCTGGGCGGCTACCGAGGGCGTGACGGGCGTACCGTGCGCTGGCGGCGCCTGCTGCGCTCGGACCATCTCGCCCGCCTGACCGACGCCGACCGCGCGGCACTGCGCGACCTGGGGCTTGCCACCACGCTGGACTTCCGCGGGGTCGAGGAGCGCGGGGCGGCCGCCTACGCCATCGACGGGGTGACGCATCACGCCCTGACCATCGAGCCCTCGGTGGCGCAGCGCATGCACGCGCTCGCCGCCGACCGCTCGCGCCTGACCGTGCCCGCCGTGCGCGCCTTGATGGTGGAGCTGTACCTGACCTTCGTCGACACCCACGCGCATCGCTTCGCGCAGATGTTCGAGCACGTGCTGCAGGCCGAGGGCGCGGTGCTGTTCCACTGCACCGCCGGCAAGGACCGCACCGGTTTCGCCGCGCTGCTGCTGCTGTCGGCGCTGGGGGTGGATCGTCAGACCATCCTCGACGACTACCTGATCACGAACGCGGTCTATCGACCGCCCTTCGTCGCCCGTGCGGGCGATGCGGCCGACGAGGCGCTGGCGGTGATCTGGCGGGTCGAAGAGGACTACCTGCGCGCCGCCCTGGAGGCGATCGACCGCGCTCACGGCGGCATGGAGGCCTACCTGCGCGGGCGGATCGGCCTGGGTCAGCCCGAGCTCGACGCGCTGGCTGCGCGCTACCTGGCGCCCTGAGGACTCGGCGGCGGTTCAGCGCCCCTGCGCCCCAGCGCTGCAGCGCTTCAGCATGTCAGCGCTTGAACGCCTGAGCATCCCGGCCCGGCCAGGTGGAGCTCAAGCTCAAGACGCCGTGGCGCGACGGCACGACGCATCTGGTGATGAGCCCGCTGGAGTTCATGCAGCGGCTGGCCGCGCTGGTGCCGCGGCCGAGGTTGCACCTGA
>Ga0172376_10008140_pt1 | contig 10997 bp, 8 predicted proteins | sample Lak35m_FD_121114 | JGI IMG/M metagenome (GOLD analysis project Ga0172376, IMG submission 121114) | Freshwater microbial communities from Kabuno Bay, South-Kivu, Congo - kab_092012_35m | ecosystem: Environmental > Aquatic > Freshwater > Lake | place: Democratic Republic of the Congo: South-Kivu...
CCCCCGCTTCGACATCGCGGCCTAGTCCGTACTGATGAGCCGCCAGATACTTCGCCAAGGGGCCGACACGATTGTTGACCCAGTTCTTGCGGTCAGTAACGACGCGATAACGCTCGCGCCAACCGCCGATGACATCGTAGTTTTCCAATGCAAAGCCCGGCGGATCGATCTTTGCGTGGCAACCCGAGCAATTCTGGGTGGCTCGATGCTTCGCGAGTTGCTCGCGAATGGTCGCCGCACCGCGAATGTCGGGCTCGACCGCGGGGACATTCGGTGGTGGAGGCGGGACAGCTCTGCCCATGATTCGATCCAGCACCCACACGCCGCGAAGTACGGGACTGGTAGTCGTACCATTGGCTGTCACCTTCAGGACACTCGCCTGAGTCAACACACCTCCACGGTGATACTCGGGCTTGAGCGGCACCTTACGAAACGCAACGCCATGCACATCAGGGATGCCGTAATGCTTCGCAAGTCGTCCGTTGAGCATCGCAAAATCCGAGTCGACAAAGTTTGTCACGCTGAGGTTTTCGCGCAGTAACTCCTCAAAAAAGAGATGCGTCTCTTTGACCGAAGACCACAAGAGGTGCTCTTCGAACTCGGGATAGAGTGACTTATCGGGAGTCGTCGCGTTGATCTCACGCAAGCTCAACCATTGCCCGGTGAAGTTCTCGGTGAACGCTCTCGCTTTGTGGTCTTGCAGCATGCGTTCGACCTGCGCGTGCAAGACTTCGGGACGGTGCAACTCGCTCTTGGCAGCGCTGTCTAAAAGCGACTCATCAGGCATCGTGCTCCATAAGAAGTAAGACAATCGCGACGCCAGCGCGTAGTCATCCAACCGCGTTCCGATCGGTCGTTCGCGTGCCCCTTCAGCAACGCCTCGATTCTCTTGGAGATAAAGAAATCGAGGAGACGTCAACACCGCCTTGATGCCGGCTCGCAACGAAATCTCAAACGATTGCCCCGATTCCAACGACGCAGCCACGAGTGCAACGAAGGGCTTTTCGTCACCTTCTGATACGGGTCGCCGAAACGCTCGCGGTAACAGTTTTCGAAGAAGTTGCTCGGCATCGGCCAGTGTGCCGCGCTTTGGATCGATGTCACCAAAGACGCGGCGATAACTCTCCGTCGGCCAGCTTTCGGGGAAGGGGCCTTCAACTTCAATCCCATGAATCTTCAAACCCGGCCCTGGATAGTCGGGCATCGTCTCTTGCCGCAGATAGACAAACGGCAGATTCACTGGCGTGACCTTGATGGTGTCGTTCTTAGCCAGCAGGCGGTCCTCGATTTCAAGGGTGGCCGGCTTGCCTGGCGGCGCATCGAAGTAGCCCAAATGCCGCGTCGGATTACCACTCACGACGAAGTTGCCGAGCAACACGGCCATGGGCAGCGGGGTCTCGGACTGATGTGCCGATGCCGTGATGCGAAACTTGTAGCGTCCCGGAGCGGGAGCACGAAATTGCCGCAAGTCCGTCGGAGAGTCGCCACTATTGCGGAATAAGATGACGCCATCGTCGCGCTTCCAAGCTCCTTGCAAAAACCACTTCGGCAATGAGTCGTAGAAATCGAAGCGCTCTGATTTGCTCTCGACTTGATGCACCGGCAGCACAGCGGCATTCAGGACCACATCCGCGGCATCGAGATAACGTTCCATCAACACCGGCGAGACATTCAGCGCCGCCCCCACATTGTCGAAGCCTTGAGCGACCGCATCTTCGGGCAGCATCTCTTTCACCGCGACTGGGACGTCAAACAGATCGCGCACCGTGTTCTCATACTCGACGCGATTAAGCCGCCGCAGCACCACACGTCCATGAGTGCGACTCGCTGCTGAGGCTGTCTCCAGTCGCACAGACGTACGTTTCACGAACTCCGCAGTCAGAGCAACTTGAGGCCGAGGCTCGCCTTGAGGTGGCATTTCGCCCGCTTGCACGCGGGCCACGATCTCGCGCCAACGCTCGAAGTTTGAAGGCTTCGTCAGATCGCTCTCCAACAAGTCCAGCCGCAAGTCACCCTCAGCCTTCATTGGCCCATGACATCGTAGGCAATGCTCCTTGAGGAACATGTCTTCGGCCGCATGCACAGGAAGGCAACTGATAACACAACAGCACAAGAGGAAAACGACGAACTGGCGAATCATCAATGCTCCTCGTTCACAAGCGATGAATGGCTGCTAACCACCGGCGAACGGCGGCTTCACTGGTAGAGAACACGAACGCTATTCGGCTCAACCAATCTCCGCGATCTCCACAGCCCGATGCTCTGCAACCGAGCGATAACAGGCTTCGACAAGCGCCATGGTTTCGAGGTTGTCACGACCGCTGATCTCCGGTTCGGTGCTGGTCTCAATCGCGACTAACAACTGGGCCATTGGGCCAATGAAGGCATCAGGGAACCACACCTCGCTCCAACGCGGCTGCAACCAATAACCAGGTTGCTGGGTCGTCGTGAAGTCGAGCGTGCTGGGTGTGCATGCTGGATAACTCGGCCAACCGATCGTGCCTTTGGCCAACCCTTCCGTCCCTTCGACGCGCCATCGAATGCCAATATCACCTTGCGCTCCTTCGAGTGCAGGACCTGTCCACACATCATCCCACGACGACGCGCGCAATCCGCTGTCGTACTCCAGGATGTAGAGGCAAATGCCATCTTCGTGCGCAAACTTCTGCGACGTGCGAGGATCAGGACGCACACTCGCGAAAACGCGACGCGGCGTACCAAACCAGAAGCGAAACGTATCGAGATGATGAATGCTCATGATGCGCAACGTGACCCAGCCCAATCGTTGCTGCCATGGCATCCAATGCGGAATTGCGCGCATCTCGATCGAGCCAAACACGGGCTCACCCAGCACGCCATTCCGCAACAAGGCCTGGCAGGCGCGCACCGATTGGTCGTAGCGCATGTTTTGATTGACTCCCAGCACAATGCCCGCATCCGCGCACAGGCGGACGACTTCCGTTGCTTGTGCGTAATTCATACCGAGTGGCTTCTGTGCGAGGATGCCTTTCAAGTGCTTGCGACGCACCGCCGCGCGAACGACTTCCAATTGAATGTCCGGCGGCACAGCGATGTCGACGATCTCGATCTGCGGGTCATCAAGGAGTTGCTCGTAGTGGTCATAAACCTTTGGCAACGCATGTCGATCGGCGACTTCCTGAGCTTTGCTGCGAGACCTGGCCGCAATCGCGACCGGATTGAAGCCGGCTTGTCGGTAAGCCACCAAATGGCAATCCGCCATAATGAACCCCGAGCCAATGCAACCAATGGCCGCATCCATCCGCTGAGGTCGCTTGGGCTGGAAATCAAGAACCGCTTGCAGGTCGATCATCAATCGCTCCCTGAATGAGGTAAGAATTGTTCCCAGCGTTAAAGTCACAGCAGGACCTGCAGCCAATCAACGCTCCACTGCGAATAACTGTCCGTTGATAAATCCCGCCCCCTGCGAGGTCTCGACCAACAGACTCGGTGCCCAGCGTTTGATCTCATCCAGTTCATACGTTCGAAAGCTGCTCGCTGGCCGCAGTCCCGTGAAAGTCGGATGCAGGATGCGCAGCACGCCCGCTTCGCAGAGCGCTCGAAACCGTTCGGGCTCGACGAAGTCGGAACCGCCATAGCCGGTCGTGCGGTACCGCAGCATCTCTTGCCAGTTCACAAAGACATGCGTGATGCCCTCCTCCGCGAACCTCTGCTTGATGTCGACAATCGCATGGAACGGCTGCTGCTTGGCTGGCAACTCGGGCACATTGGCCGAGCACCATTGCTCGAAAATCGAGACGTCGAACACCGTATTATAGACCACTGGCAAACGGGCATCGAAAATCTGAGCTTCACCGACCAGCAGCACCTTCGAGCCCTCCGGCAACTTCATCCTGTTCAATGCCGCAATGCCACTCGCCGTACTCTGAGTCTGCTCAGCAACTTCTTGAAGGTCGCTGAGGTACGCATTCAATCCGCAATTGGGCAACGTGATGAAGCAGAGATTGAACAGCACGCTTAGCCCCACGAACGCTCCGGCAACAACCCGCCACAATCGCTGGTTTGACCACCACACGCCCACTCCTGCCAAGAGCGAAACGAGCGGAATCAACGGCACCCAGAACCGATCAATGCGGTGCGTCAGCAGCCACCAACTGGCGAACTGAAAAGCGACGAATCCTGCCGAGCCGACTAAGAGTCGAGCCTGCCATCGCGCGCGTTCATCCACCGACTTCCACTGTCTTACGGCCATCAAAACTGCAAACGGAGCGAGACCAAACAGCAGCGGACTTAGCCAATCGCTCTTCAGCGTGACGTCGAACAATTTCACGAAGATGTCGAGCAGAACATGATCTGGCGGTGAGTGCGCGTGCTTCCAATGCGCTTCGAGATCCGCATTCCAGTCGATACCACCAAAGACACGATACAGCAGCGGGTAAATCGGATTACCAGTCTCGACGAAGTTTTTGAGCAGCCAAGGGCCCACCGCGACCAGCACCGCCACTGAATACACCGCGATAGAGAACACGGCGTTTCGCAGTGAGGCACCTCGCCGCATCACATCCACGACCACGACTGCCCCCAATGGCAATACCACCGATAGTAAGCCGGGGTACTTGCACGCCATCGCACTGCCAGCCAGCAATCCCGAAATGACAAGCCACCGGCGTTGGTGCGTCTCGATAGCCAACACGACTGCGAAAAAGGCCGCAAACAAATAGAACGTCAGCCCGCCTTCGGCATACGCGATGACAGAGATGCGATAAGTCCACGGTGTGGAAAGATGAATCAGCAACCCTGCCCACGCAGCAGGCTCACCAAACCAGCGCCGCGCCGCAGCAAAGACCCCGAGTCCTGTCAGTACTCCAAAGGACGCGAGCACCATTTGCCCGGCACTCGCCCCCCAAAACCAATCACCGCTAAGCACCATCCCCAGCAGCAGCAGCATCTCGGTGAGAAACGGAAAGCTCGTGTAGACATTGTGCGGAAGGAAATGCACCGAGCCCGTTTGAAACCACTCCTTCGGACCGCCGAGGTGATACTCCTTCACGTCAAAGTCGATCGACGGCAGCAGCGAACCGAGCAACATCGCGAGCACGAATAACCCCGTAACGAGCACGACCGCAACGCGAGTGCTCGTCGAGATTTCGTGGGGGACGTTTTCAACGTGCCCGTCCCTCTTGTTGATTCCGAGCACGTTGAGAACGTGCTCCACAAATGACCGCTCGCTGCGTCGCAAGCGCAGCAACAACTCAATAACGATCGGCAACGAGATCACCGTCCCGAGCACTCCGCGACTCATCAGAACGGGAGCGCGTTGCGCCCCGAGTCCGCAACCGAGCACTAACAACGACACCGCCGAGAGTCCCAATCCCATCGCGAACACAAATCGCTCAAGCGACGAGAACGAGCTTCGCTCATACAGAATTACACGGAGCAGCAAACTTCCGACGCCCCATGCCCCGGACAGAACCCACGCGCCGACCGCGAGCATCGGCAGTCGTTGAGAAAAATTGTGCCAGCCGACGTTGCCTTGCTCGGCATGCCCAAAGACGTTGAGCGAGATGATGTCTGGCAACACGAGCCACACGTCCGCCCGACTCAGTCCCGAGGCGTCGTTCGGCAAGACAAGCTGGAAGAACACGCCCGCAAAGCCGACGATCCAGGCAATCGCCACTGCAACGAGCCAGTTCGAACGTGAGGCAGACGGACATTGAGGCCGCATGACTTTCCTCGGAATGCAGGCTGATCAGTCAGCCAACGACTGCGCCACATCAGTCCGATAGGCCGTCAATCCCGGCAATAACCCGACCGCGCTGCCAAGCACAATCAGCACGGGAAAGATCACCAATTCCAACGGTTCGAACTTCCAGGGATCGAGAATCAATCCAGCTCGCGCTTCGACAATCGGAGCGGCCACCAAGACCAACGAATGCCCGAATAACAACCCTGCAATTCCGCCGCCCAAGCACAAGAGCAAAGCTTCACTCAGAATGATGCCGAAGACTGTGCCACGATGTGCTCCCAGCGACCTCATGATCGCGATCTCACGCCGACGATCGGACATCGAGTTGTAGATACTCACGAAGATACCAATGCCCGCGACAATCACGATCAAGCCCGTCAACACGAGCAACACCAATTGCACGTTGCCGACCAGATCGCTCATCAACCGCGACATTACCGGGATCGGATTCACCGCCTGCGCGACCTTTCCTTCGTTGAGCCTATTCGTCAGGAAGATTGACTGTGATCCGTTCTTAGTTCTGACAAAGATGTAAGAGACTTCTTTCAGGTCGTCCGGGACTTTATGCAGGTGCTGATGTCCGTCACCGTGATTGTGACCGCTATGGTCAGCAGACTTGATGAGTCGCTTCTCATGCTCGGGAGTGACTTCGTAGCCGAAGTCGCGCAGCCGCTTGATCGCTTCTTGAGGCGGCTTCTCGTGTCCAGCCAGCATGAAAAAACCTTCGATGTTGCAGAACACCGTCTTGTCATTGGCCGTGCCTGTAGAGGCCAAGATACCGACGACCGTGAAGACCTCGTCGTGCTTGTGGTCACTTTCCGCACCACCATGAATGATCTTGAAGGTGCTGCCGAGTTGCCAATTATTGCCTCGCGCCACACGGTCGCCGATGACCGCATCAAAGGGCTTCTGTGGCAGCGTGCCCTTGATGCGAAAGCTGCGATCTGGGGCGTAGTCGACCGTGAAAAAATCAGGCACCGTGCCAATGATGGGAAACGCCCCTTCTTCAGTGACGTCGCCCATCGTGATCGGGATCGCGCTCTCGATCCAATCGGCCCATTCCTGGTCCTTGCCGAGCAGCGTCTCTTTGTAAAATCGGTACGGCAGCGGTTCGCCGGCCTTGCCAACGCGATAGATGGCGCTCAGCACCATTCCCAGATCGCTGCCTTTGGGGCCGACAACAAGCCCCACTCCTACGGCGCGCTGACTGAAAGTCTCGCCGACAATCCCATGAATCACGAGCACTGCGACCATCATCATGATGCCGAGTGCCACACTGAGAGCGGTCAGCGATGACGCCAACGATCGATATCGCAACGTCTTGTAAGCAATCGTGAACAAGTTCATGCGCAAGGCTTCCGGAATTCTCTGGCATCATCAACAGACTGACCGCGAGCGACTTTCATCGCAGAAATCCCCATTCACACCGCGCCACAACGCGCGGTTCGAGCACTCTACGTCAGGTCGGCGGCATCCAGGAGGGATTGATACGACGTTGTTGCAAATCCCCGCGTTTGAGGACCATCAACGAATGATGCCCGGCTTTGAAGTGGCTCGTCAGAGCGTCACAGACTTCGTGATAACCCGCATCACTGCCACAAGTGAAAAGATCGACCGATACGAACCGATGTTCCGGCCAAGTGTGAATCGAAATATGCGACTCCGCAACGAGCCCAATCACGGTGATGCCTTGCGGCTCGTAACGATGCGTCGCCACTTGCAACAAGGTCAGCCGGGCTTGCTTAGCAGTTTCAGTCACCAGGGCTTCGAGGGCTTGCAAGTCATTGAGCCCCGCCGGATCACAATCAAACAGATCAAGTAACCACTGCGTTCCCAGCGCGGGCCGCGCAAAACTTTCGTAGGCTCTGTGGCCATGAACTCCAATGGGCACGTCAAACTCCTCGTTGGTGCGGTGACTCATGATGGCGGCCAGTCTGTGCCGACTGCATGATGATGGCGACGCCAATCATCGCGAGGCGTCAAAAGCAGGCCATGATGGCTGCGCGGTCATTGCGACTGCAGATCACTCATGGGTTCTAGATCGCGATTGAGCTGGTCAATGAGCTGACGTAGGCGCCCCAAGTTGCGACGGTTGAACTTCATCCGCAAGCGAGTCAGATGAGAGAGGTGTTCTTCATCACTTTCAAACGGATGTACCGCGACTTTCTCGATGCGGCCCGACACGATGACATCTTTGTACTGATCATTGAGCCGCGCGACATACTCGTCGCTGGGCTCGGATCGCAGTCGCAGCACCAACGCGTCGCGGATGTAGCGCATGCTGTCGAACACACGGTAAAAATTCATGACTTCGTGAAATGCAACATCGACATCATCAGTCACTCGAAACAAGGACATGTCCTCAGGCGAGATCAGTCCTGTGCGCAGTAACTGCGATTCGACGAAGTTGCGGAACTGCTCCCAGTACTGCCCACCTGGTTCATCAACGCAAACAATCGGCAGCATGTCACGTTTCCCCGTTTGGATGAGCGTCAGTGTTTCGAAGCCCTCATCCATCGTGCCGAAGCCGCCAGGGAACAACACGATCGCGTGCACCTCTTTGACGAACAACAACTTGCGAGTGAAGAAGTACTTGAGATTGATGAGCTTCTCGTCACCAGCGATGACCGGGTTCGCCGATTGCTCGAAGGGCAACATGATGTTGACGCCCATCGCCATCGAGCGACCTGCACCCACATGCGCGGCTTCCATGATGCCGCCGCCCGCTCCCGTTAGCACCATCCAACCGGCTTCGGCCATCCGGCGTCCAAACTTGATGGTCTGCTGATAAGCCGGCGCCTCCGGCTTAGTCCGAGCGGACCCAAAAACGGTGACTTTGCGATTGGCGCGGTACTTCGAAAAGACACGAAACGAGTACCGCAACTCTTTGAGCGCGCGGCCCAAGATCTTCAGATCACCACGAGAGGCGTTGTCCGACTGCAGTTTGTCGATCGTCTCACGCATCTCGTCGAGCAGCTCATCTTGAGTCTGCGGACGACGAAGGAACTGCCCCAACTCAGAGATACTTTCGAGCGACTCAGCGCTGTGGTCTTCCATGATCGCCTTTCAGAAGTAGCCGCGCGGCCGTGCGTTAGTCATCTAAGGCGGCCAGCGCTTCTTCGCGAGTTTCGTACATCGCCCACAACGTATCGAGCGCCGTGATTCTCAGGAGTTCTGCCGCCATCTTGCTGACACCACACAACACCAGTTCGCCACTGCGACTCTTGGCCAATTTGTGACAGCGCAACAGCAACGCCAAGAAAACCGAGCCGAAGTATTTCACAGAACTCAGGTCGAAGATGACCAGCGGGACGGCCTGCTGCGCAATCGGAGCCATCACCACTTGAGCGGCTTGATCGATCAAATCCCAACGCATCGATTCCACATCCGCCGCTGGGGTGACGACGACAACTTGCCCGTGCCACTTTAATTGAAAGCTGTCTTCAAACCCGCTCATGCAGACGCTCCTCAGCACCGGCTCAAGCGGTGCTCTGAATACGAAATGATTTCTGAGATACGAACATTAGCGTGAACCAAGCTCGCTAATGCGGCGGGAACATAACAGCGTGCCTTCAAAACCGAGAAGGCCGGAGAAACTCGACGGCGAGTATCGCATCGCACTTCACTTGTTTCCCGGCTATTCGCGTTTTCGACGAGGCCCTAGAGTCCGCTTGGTCGAACTCGTTGGTGCCAGTTCGAATGCCATTTGTTTCGAAAGGGAGATGTTGCGATGAAGGTCGCTCGACAAGATGGTCGCTTCGTGTGGTTAGTGCTGGGATTGCTTGCTGGAGTTGCGGTGTCATCGCTGTGGCCGCACGAGCCGGTTCGAGCCAGCAGTGCTGACCGTAACCAAAAATTCGCGTTGATCACGACGCATGTAGGACAAGGCTACGAAGGCGTCTTTGTGCTGGACTTCCTCACGGGTCGCTTAACTGGCGCGTGCCTTGGCAAGGGGCGAGGTGGCGTGACCGAGTTCATGAACTTCTATTTCCGCAACGTGGCTGAAGACTTCAACGTCGGCGGTGGCGGCGAGCCTTATTATGCGATCTCAGGTGGTAACGCTGAATTGCAGTCACGCGGTAAGGTGCAGTTCGGCAACAGCGCGATCTATGTCGCCGAGCTCAACTCGGGCAAGGTCGGCGCGTATGCGATTCCGTACGGGATCACCAACGTGAAGGCACCGCCAGTCCCGCTGATTCCCATCGGCGACTTCCCCTTCCGCGAAGCCAACGTCGACAAATAACCCAGTGGCCGTGCTTGCTGGCGTCATTCAGCCGCGATTCATCCGGGACTGCAATATCTCGCCGTCCCGGATGAGTCGCGGTTGTTTGTTTGTCGGGTTGATGGCGTCGCAAGACGCTCCTTGATCACAAGCGTTTCGTCCGTCTTAACTCACGATGAGGATCCCGCTTTGTCCGCCGCTTCGTTTGATCGTGTCGCTCATTCGCAGTTGCTGCTCAATTCTTATCGCCGCCTGATCGGCACGGATCTCATTGAGCGTTCTGGTTCGCTGGCCGAGCAAGATCAGAGGCTCTTCGCAGCACCGTTTGTGGTCGTCTCACACGGAATTCAAGCGGACCCCATCTTGAACTATGGTAATCAAGCGGCGCTCGACTTGTGGGAATTGAACATCGAGCGGTTCACGCAGATGCCGTCGCGATTGACCGCCGAACCGATGCATCGCGACGAACGAGCGAGGTTACTCGAACGCACCACACGCGACGGCTACGTCGACGATTATTCGGGGATTCGCATTTCGAGTACGGGCCGACGCTTCTTCTTGCCTCAAGCAACTGTCTGGAACCTGATCGATGAGCACGGCGTTTACGCCGGACAAGCCGCGACATTCCGCGACTGGCAGTTCTTACAGTGACCAACCTGTGTCATCAGTGAGCGACAACACCGCACTCCAAAGACTGCTGATGCTCACTGGTCAGGAAACTTGCTCCGCCGTTTCCAACCAGATTGTGCGGATGCGATGCAGTTTGCGTTCGATCGTTCGAGTGACGCATTCAAGCTGCCCGGCGATCTCTTCCACGGCATGCCCTTCGAGCCTCAAAAGTGCAATCTGCCGCAGCGATTCATCTGGCAAGATGGCGAGTAATCGTTCGAATTCTTCGACCATCTGCGCGGCCAACTGGGGAGTGGGTTCGCGTGCCAAAACTTGCTCCAATTGAAGGTCGGCGTCGTTGACAGCGACGCGACCGCCGCCGCGTTTCTGACGCGACTCGCGACGTTGCGCGTCGATCGCCTTGTGCGACGTGATCGCGAC
>Ga0172376_10008142_pt1 | contig 10997 bp, 9 predicted proteins | sample Lak35m_FD_121114 | JGI IMG/M metagenome (GOLD analysis project Ga0172376, IMG submission 121114) | Freshwater microbial communities from Kabuno Bay, South-Kivu, Congo - kab_092012_35m | ecosystem: Environmental > Aquatic > Freshwater > Lake | place: Democratic Republic of the Congo: South-Kivu...
CGTCGAATCCCACGAAGGGATCGGTACGCAGGTCGACAAGCTTGACGTTGCGACGGTTGAATGTTTCGAAGTAGCCGCTGTCCACGCAGATACGCTTGGTACCGATCGGATGATCTTGCGGCTGCAGCTTCGAAGCGGTGGCTGGATCCTTCACGGTCTTTCGGATCTTTGCTCGCACATAGTCTGCAAGAAACTGGTTTGAATCCGGATTCACGAAGGTGTCGTTGAACGCGTGAACAAAATTGGCACCGCCCTTGTTCCAGCGGCGGTCCATCTCCGCCTCGCGCTCCTCCGGTGTCATGGACACTCCCGGCGTCGTCCCGTAGTCGTAGAGAATTCCAGAGCGAGTATTCCTGGCGTTCTCTCGCAAGGCTGGATAATTCGCCATCCAGTGTTGCTTGTGCTCGGGATCGATCGGACCGTTCCAGGCAGGAATGCTGAAATTGGGTGAGCGCTGAAAAACGACAAGCTCTCTGGCTTCGCTGGCGATCTCTGGAATGGCTTGAATGCCCGAGGAGCCTGTTCCAAGTACGCCCACGCGCTGGCCGGCGAACCGAACAGGCGTCTTGGGCCAGCGGCCGGTGTGAAAGGTGCGACCTTCGAACCGGTCGAGTCCGTCGATGTCTGGCACGCGGGACTCTGAAAGACAACCTGTTGCTGTGATGAGAAAGTTGGTCGTGACTTTGAGGCCGTGCTCAATCTCGATCTCCCATCGCCCCGATTCAACGAGCCATCGGCCTGCGATCACGCGCGAGTTCAGACTGATATCGCGATTCAGATCGAACTTTTTAGCCACGTGTCGCATGTATCGCAATATTTCATCTCGCTTGGGATAGCGCTCAGTCCATTGCCATTCGCGTTGCAGTTCGTCGGACCACGAGTAGCAGTACTGCATGCTGTCAACGTCGCAGCGCGCACCGGGATAGCAGTTCCAGAACCAGGTGCCGCCGATCCCGTCGCCCGCTTCGAAGACCTTTGCACTCAGACCCAGGCCTCTGAGGCGGTGCAGCATGTAAAGGCCAGCAAAACCTGCCCCGATTACGACCGCGTCGTAGTGTTTAAGGGGCGTCATGGATGCAGTCATGATGGAGCGGTAGCGAGGATGGGTTAATCGAGGTGAATGGCATGGGCTATCCACTGGGATACGAATCCCGACATGAGGGTGCCCGCTCGAACGAGCTTGCCGTGGGTCAGCATTCCGTGCATATGCTCACTCAGATGCACTGCCGTGAGCGGGACGTCGGCCGCCTCGAGCGCCTGTGCATAGGCGCGACCCTCCTCGGCGAGAGGGTCATGGGTGACAGTGAGCAGAAGGCTGCGAGGGAGGCCCGCGTGGCTGACTGCCAGTGCGGGTGATGCCCGCCAATCCGATCGGTCGGCAGGATCAGGGGTGTAGTGCCTGATGAAGTAGTGCATCGTCTGATCGGTGAGAGGTACGCCTGAGGTAACGCGGCGGTAGCCTTCTGACGATGCGGTGAGATCTGTGACCGGATAGATGAGCGCTTGCAGCCTGCACGGAGGAATGCTTGCGTCACGCGCCATGAGAGCAATCACCGCAGCAAGATTGCCCCCTGCGCTGTCGCCCGCGACGCCGATTCGCCCGGCATCAATGCCCAGGGCTGCCGCGTTTGCATGGACCCACCGCCATGCGCTTGCACAGTCATCGATTGCCGCCGGAAAGGGGTGCTCTGGCGCCAGCCGATAATCAACCGACACCACAGACAGCGCTCCCTGGTTGGCGATCTGTCGGCACAACCGGTCATGACTATCCAGGTTTCCAATAACCCAGCCACCGCCGTGAAGGTAGACCACGCAGGGCAGGCGGTCTTCAGGCTGGGTTCCCAGACCCCGATAGACGCGGACCGCAATGGTTCCATCTGCGATCGGGACTGTCTGATCAACGACCGAAGCTACCTCTTCCGCAGCTGGTTGAAGAATGTCCCAGGTGGCGGCATACGCGGCTCTTGCCTTTTCGGGCGTAAGTGCCTCAAACGGTGGGCGACCTGCGCGACGACCCATTTCGAGCAATCGCGCAAGGTCTGGGTCATACACGGGCATGGGGCGCCTCCTTCATCACGAATCCCTCGTAGCCACGATCAACCACCTCCTGACACTCGCGCCGATAGACGCCAATCTTTGCCGCGTAGGGCATGAACACTCTCGGCTTTCCCGGAATGTTGGCGCCGAGGAACCAGGAGTTCGCAAGCGGCAGAAGGGTTCGTTCAGCCGCCTGGTTAACGTGCTCAACCCAGCGATCCTCAGCTTCGCGCCCCGCATTAATCGTGGCGAGCTTGTGGTCACGCAGATGGGCGATACAGGCGGTGATCCACTGCACATGGTGCTCGATGCCCACAATCATGTTCACCAGTACCGATGGGCTACCCGCGCCGGTGATGATGAAGAGGTTAGGGAATCCAGCAGTCATGATGCCGAGCAGGGTGCGGGGGCCAGCCGCCCACTTGTCCCGCAGACGTAATCCACCCACCCCTCGGATATCCATTGCCATGACCGCGCCGCTCAGGGCGTCATAGCCAGTGGCGCACACCAGTGCGTCGAGCTCGATTTGCTCGCCGGCTACGTGCGCCCCGGTGGCGTTAAAACTGTCGATGGGGGTCTTTTTGAGATCCACCAGCCGAACGTTGGGCCGGTTGAACGTTTCGAAGTAACCCGTGTCTACGCAAATTCGCTTGGTGCCCAGCGGATGGTCGTTGGGGCAGAGTGACTCGGCGACCGCTGGGTCGTTCACGATAGAGCGGATCTTTGAGCGGACAAAGTCGGCGATGGTGTCATTGGATGACTGATTCACCAGCAGATCATTGAAAGCATGTACAAAGTTCACCCCGCCCTTATTCCAGCGCCGGGAATACTCGCGCTCGCGCTCTTCAGGGCTTGCATGCAGGGCACCACGGTCACTGAATTCGTACAGCGTCCCCACTTCGCGGGCCTGGGCGCGATGCTCTGGGTACTTTGCCTTGAAAGCGGCCTGTTCCGCGTCGTCGAGCGGACGATTCCAGGCAGGGATGGAAAAGTTTGCGGTCCTCTGAAAGACCGTGAGATGAGCAGCATGCTTCGCAAGCTCGGGAATTGCCTGAATACCTGACGAACCCGTTCCAATCACGCCCAGCCGCATGCCGCCGAAATTGGTGGGGAGCAGGGGCCATCGACCTGTGTGGTGTATCGGGCCGCGAAAGTTCTCAATGCCGGTGATACTGGGTAAACGTGGCACGGACAGTGCGCCGGTTGCCATGATGCAATGCTGGGCGCTGAATGTCTCCCCGGCTTCGGTGGTGATAACCCATGCCACCTGTTCTTCGTCAAACACGGCCGATACGACACGGGTGTTGAAGCGAATGTCGCGGCGAAGGTCGAAGCGCTCAGCCACGTGTGCGATGTAACGCAGGATTTCAGGTTGCGCCGCGTACCGCTCAGTCCACCGCCAGGTCTGCTCGAGCTCATGGTCGAACGAATAGGAGTACTGGAGGCTTTCAACGTCACAGCGCGCGCCCGGATAGCGATTCCAGTACCAGACCCCGCCAACGTCTGGAGCGGCCTCCAGAACCAGCGTCCCTAAGCCCATGCCACGTAGGACATGAAGCGCATACAGGCCAGCGAATCCTGCGCCAATGACCAGAACGTCGTGGCGCCTGCCTGACTGGATCACAGGGCACAACCCCCATCAATGGCAAGCTCGGAACCGGTCATGTACCGACTCTCGTCACTCAGGAGGAAACAGACGAGGCCCGCTACTTCGTCGGCGGTCCCCAGACGCTTCATCGGGACCTGATTGATTCTGGCCTGGTTCTGAGCTTCACTTCGAACGCTCAGCATGTCGGTATCGATGGGGCCGGGGTGTACCGAGTTGACCCGGATGTTGCGGTCGACGAGTTCGAGCGCTGCAGCCTTGGTCATTCCGCGTACTGCCCACTTGGTGGCGGTGTAGGCGATGGCATTGGGCGCGCTGCGGATGCCCACGGTGGAAGAAATGTTCACGATTGAGCCCCGACCACAATCGGTCAGCGCTGGGGCGACGGATCGAAGACCCAGGAAGACCCCAGTCTGGTTCACCTTCAAGTGACGCTCGAATTCCTCCAGCCCGCCGTCAGCAAGAAGCGGTACCGGCGCATACACGCCCGCATTGTTCACCAGTCCGTGCAGCGGCCCCAATCGCTGTGCCTCTGCGACGGCCGCTTGCCAGTCGCTTTCGATGGTGACATCCAATGGCTGGAATCGGGCGCGATCGCCCAACTCTGCCGCCAGATCAGCGCCTTGATCGACCAGCACATCGCCGATCAAGACGGAGCCGCCTTCGGCCACGATACGTCTGGCTTGAGCGCGGCCGAGCCCGCGCGCTGCACCGCTCAACAAGAAGACTCTTCCGCTAAACCTCATGGTGCTCACAATTTCACTCCGCAGTAAACGCTCATTGGCCGGTCCAGCGTGGGGGCCGACGCTCGGCGAAGGCCTGGGCACCCTCGCGGGCGTCGACCGACGTCATGATTTGCTCCAGGATCTCTCGTTGTCGTGACCAACGCTGGTCAGAAGGCCAATCGGCGCATTCATTGATGATCTGACGACTTGCAGCGACCGATAGCGGCGCGTTATCGGCGATCTGTCTGGCGAGTTCGATCGCGACCGAGCATGCGTCGCCAGGTTCAGCGAGACGATTCACCAGGCCCCAATGACGTGCTTCGGCAGCAGGCATGTATTGGCCTGTCATTGCGAATTCGAGCGCGATTTGCCGAGGAATGCGGCCTGGTAGGCGCATCAATCCGCCCGAGCCTGCAATCAAACCGCGGCGAACCTCTGGTAGCCCGAACTGCGCGGTGTTGGCAGCAACGATCAGATCGCAGGCAAGCGCAATTTCGAAACCGCCTGCCAGGGCGAAGCCCTCGACCGCGGCAACGATGGGCTTGGCGGGTGGGGTCTCGACGATGCCGGCGAGTCCGCGCCCGGGTAGTTCGATACGTTCACCGCGGAGAAAGGCCTTCAGGTCCATCCCTGCGCAGAAATGCTCTCCCGCGCCAGTCAAGACCGCGGCGCGCAGCTCCGGGTCAGCGTCAAGCTGGTCGAAAGCCGCAGCGAGCGCTTCCGATGTGGCGCGATCGATGGCGTTTCTCACCAGTGGACGATTGATAGTGATGACTAGCACGGCGCCATCCTGGCGTATCAGAATGGTCGGGCTGGGCGCTGTCACGTGTTCCCTCCCGAGCGAAGACGGGCCCGGAGTCCGACGCGGTCACGAATCACCCGCCCGTGGCTGACCGAGCCTTGGTGAACATGGACAATGCCGTTGCAGGCGAGATGCTGGCTTGTCAATCCGCCCGTTGGTGTGCCGGGCAGCCCCCCTCTGTACCGGCCGTGTTGTCGTGCATGAAAAGCTACGGTCGGCCCTGACGAGAAGAGTTCAAGAACCTCGACGGATTCGACATCGAACAGCAGCCGATCACCGGTCAGGTGCTCGTCGTCGTACCGCACCTCGTCCCCGCTGGCGATCCAACCATCGGCAAGCCAGTGCCGGACGATGTCCTCTGCAATGGGGTCTGAGGGCCGCTGCGGTGTGTCCCAGGGGGCGCCCGCAGGTGGTTCCACCGGGTCGGCCTGACCGGATTTCAGTTGTCGGCTTCGGGTGAGGTAGTCCTCCTGCGCGACGCAGCTTGTCATGCGTCCGTCCTCACAGCGGTAGATCGCGACCCCTGACCATACCGCCACCGGTCCACCCGGGCCATCCTGCGCGCCATGCTGACTGAACCAGAGCGCAGCGCGCTTGTCCGTGGCGACGACCTCGTGCACGGTCATGCCCAGCCCAGGGAAGCGTCGCATTTGCTCATCAACCGCTGGCAACCACTGCGGGTCGCGTCCCGCGAACACCACATCGCCAATGTGTAATGTGTAATCGGCGCTGATGAATTCACGCGCAGCCACTGGGTTGTGCGGATTGAAATAGTCCACGACCCAGCGCCTGAGCAGGGCAAGGGGCGTCGGATGCGAGGCACTCATTGGTCTTTGCCCGAGTGAGTCAGACGCAGCTCGCGCTTGAGCAGCTTGCCCGATGCGTTTCTGGGGAGTGTAGTTGCAAAGACCACCGAGCTTGGACACTTGTAATGTGCCAATCGCGCACGGGTAAATGTGATCAGATCTTCTGCTGTCACAGCGTGCCCTGGGCGCAGTACCACGACCGCCCGGGGCGACTCGCCCCAGCGTTCATGGGCAATACCGATTACCGCCACCTCCTGCACTGCCGGGTGGCCGTTCAGCACATTCTCGATCTCGGCAGGATAAATATTTTCTCCACCGGAAATGATCATGTCCTTGAAGCGATCGAACAGGTAAACATATCCCTGTGCGTCGAGGAACGCGGCGTCACCAGTGCGGAGCCATCCACCATTCATGATGGTTGTGCGCGTTTCCTCTGGCCTGTTCCAGTAACCGGGCATGTTCATGGCGGTTCGTATCCAGATTTCGCCGACCTCTCCCACCTGCGCATCGTTCAGCGTGTTGGGGTCTACGATTCTCAAACTGACCCAGGGAAGAGGTCGTCCGACCGAATTCAATCGGTTCCGGTTCGAACCCTCTGAATCGTGATCTGCCGGGTTGAGCACCGTGACAGTGCCAGAGGTTTCGGTCATGCCGTACGCCTGCATAAAGCGGCAACGGAGCACCGAAATCGCTTTACTGAGAAGAACATCGCCCATCGGGGCAGCGCCGTACATCAGAAGCTCGAGGCTTCCGAGATCGGCCTGCTCGACCCCGGGTACGTTCAAAAGCGACTGCACTACGGTGGGCACAAAAAAGGTGTGCGTCACCCGGTAGCGGCTGATGCAATCGATGACCTGCGCAGGAACGACCTCGCGTAGCAAGATGGTGTGCCCGCCCAACGCCATGACGCTTGAGCCATAGCCACAGCCCCCGATGTGAAACATGGGCATCGCGACAAGGTTGACCGAGTCGGGGCCCATAGACCAGGCCTCTGCCGCGAGGCGTGGGGTGTAAGAAAGCCCCTCGTTGGTGATTACCACGCCTTTCGGAAGACCGGTTGTTCCCGAGGTATACAAAAGCAGGATTGGCTCGTCGGCGGCCCCCTCGTGGCCAGGATCCACAGCAGGGTGCAGGCCGCGCCAGGCGTTGAACTCCCCGCCCAGTTCTATGGTGGTGATTGACAGTGGCGACCCGATCAGCGCGCGCTCCGAGGATCCGACGATCAGCAGCGCTGGTTTGGCATCATCAAGAATCGCGGCAATTTCGTTCGCTGCGAGGCGCCAGTTCAGTCCAGTGTAAACGGCGCCAAGCTTGCTGCATGCAAACAGCACTTCAAAGCATTCGGCACAGTTTTTCGTAAGCAGTCCGACCCTGTCACCGACGCTGACGCCAGCCGCCTGCATTGCCTGCGCCGTACGCGAGCTGCGTGCGTGAAGCTCGGCGAAACTCCATGTCTGATCCTGATAGGTCAGGGCAGGGGCCTCTGGCCGGTCCGCGGCAAGCGCTCGAAGTATTCGTGCGTAGCTTTGGGGCATGGTGATGGGTCGCTCAGTCAATAGCTCTTGGGAAGCCCAAGGCTGTGCTGGGCAATGAAATTGAGGATCATTTCCCGGCTGACTGGGGCCGTCTTGTGGAGCCTGGCGATAAACCACAGGTCAGCAAGACCGTACTCGATGGCCATGCCGTTTCCTCCGTGCACCTGAATGGCCTGGTCTAGCGCCTCCAGCGAAGCGTCGGCCGCTGCGAGCTTTGCCATGTTGGCGGCCTCACCCGCGTCCGGCGAGCGCTGGTCATAGAGTTGCGCTGCACGCGCTGTCATCAGTCGGGCCTGCTGAACGGAAATGAACGCCTTGGCAAGCGGATGGGCAATCCCTTGATGCGCGCCGATTGGCGAACTCCAGACTGTTCGGTCGCGCGCCTGCTGCGCACCGCGTTCAAGCGCGTAGCGGGCGATTCCGTTGTTGATCGCTGCCGCGCATACACGTTCGGGGTTCAGCCCGGCAAATACCTGCTTCAGCCCCTGTCCTTCCTCGCCGACCAGTGCCTCGGGGCCAAGTTCCACGTCATCGAAGAACACTGTGAACGAAGTCTCCGGAACGTGAAGTGCTGTCGGAATCGGCGTGCGGCTGATCCCTGGTGAGTCGGCAGGGACGATGAAAAGCGATAAGGGCCGCCGCTCTGAAGGGGCGCGGTCGCTCGACCCGCCGCGGCAAACAACCAGGATGGCGTCGGCCTCGTCAACCCCCGAGGTCCAGTACTTCTTGCCGTTCAGACGCCAACCGTTGCCGCTTTGGGTGGCAGTGGTTGTGATCCGGTGAGTGTTGGTGCCTGCATCGGGCTCGGTGATCGCGAAGGAAAGACGCCGCCTGCCCGCAGCAAGTCCGGGAAGCCACTCAGTCCTGAGGGCTTCGCTGCCGTACTGTTCGATGATCGGTGCGCAAATGGAGCCAATTACAAGCGAAAGAATCGGGCATCCCTGAGCGGCGGTTTCTTCGACAACAACGTTGTAGTCTGCAATGCCGGCACCCGCACCGCCGTATCGCTCAGCGATGTGGACCCCCAGAAAGCCAGCCTCACCCAGCGCCGCCCAAAGTTCAACAGGCTTGGCTTTACGCTGAACCACATCCTGAAAATAACGGCGGCCAAATCGGCCAACCAGACGCGCAACGCTATCGCGCAGCATGGGATGGTGGTCGGCTGTGTCGACCAGCGTCGAGCCGAAAATGCCTGTCGGGGTCATGGACTGCCTGCAGGTGGGTTGATCGGTTCGGTGGGCCAGTCGTAAAAGCCCTTGCCGGATTTTTGTCCAAGCTCCCCGCGAGCGACCATTTGCTCAAGAAGGCGGGGCGGTGCATAGCGCTCACCGAGCGACTTCTGAAGGTGACGCGCAATGTCAAGGCGAACATCGAGGCCTACGATATCGCTCAGTCTTAGTGGGCCGATCGGATGCCGGTAAGCGAGAACCGCCGCACGATCAATATCCTCAGCGCTGGCAACGCCATCTTCAAGCATGCGCATGGCTTCAAGCGATGCGATCAGATCAAGGCGGCTGGTGGCAAACCCTGGCTGGTTGCGCACTATGATGGTCTGCTTGCCAATCGCCTCCGCATGGCGGCGCGCCGCCGCAATGGTCTGCTCGCTGGTTCGCTTGCCAATGACGAGTTCGATCAGCGGCAGAGACCACACGGGATTAAAGAAATGCATTCCGATGAGCCGCGTCGGATCAGCGAGGCTTTCTGCCAGTGCGTCAATCGATAGTCCGCTGGTGTTGGAGCCTATCAATGCGGGAGCCAGATTGCTCAACTCGCCCAGCACGCGGCACTTGAGGGACAGATCCTCGGGAACTGTTTCAATCGCCAGATCCAGCCCCTCCGACAATTCCGCGATACGCTCTGCGATGTGAACCGAATTTTTGAGCTGCTCCGACTGAATCGGGCTGAGCTTCCCGCGCCGGACCCCGTCGGCCGAGGCTGCGGCGATGGTGTCCAATAATCGCGCCCGCTGCCTGGCGGCTGGTTCAACCACGGTGACTTGCCAGCCTGCACGGGCGAAGACGTAGACAATTCCCGCCCCCATCGTGCCCGCACCGATGACGGCAACCGTCGGCATACCCTGGCCCTGGATGGAGGGATTGCTCATTGCAATGTCCCGACCAGCGACTCGCGCGGGCGAGCGCATCCTCGGCGCACGCCCGGCTCAAAATTAGGAGTTATGGTCAGCGAACGGCGGCGAGCGTTCTTCGTCGACGTGCCGGGTTGGCCTTCACCATTGCGAGTACGATCTTGCTCACGCCGTCGGCGGCTTCTTCGATGCTCAGACGGCCCCTGGGCCGAAACCATACCTGCGACCACCCGATAATTCCGCCAATCGAGAGCGCAGTGAGGTGGACGTCGTCGACCTGAAATTCGCCAGTGGTGACGCCTTCCTGGATCAGGGCAACCAGCCGATGATCGAATTCCCGGCGCAGTCGGTTGATGGCATCGCGGTCGGACTGATCGAGCTCCTTCTCCTCCCGGCTGTAAATCACCGCATGCGGCTGGTGCTTCAGTACGGCCTCCATGAAGTCGCGCGATATCGCTTTGATGCGGTCGGTGGCTGACCCTTGCTGAGAGCTGGCACGGTTGAGAGACTCGTGCGCAAGCTTGATTGCGCGCGAGCAGATCTCCGCGAGGATCTCGTTCTTCGAGCCGAAGTAGGAGTAGATGAAGGGCTTGGTGACATTCAAACGCTGGGCGACCTGGTCCAGGGTGGTTTGCCCGTAGCCCTGCTGATAAAACAGATCGACTGCCGCGGAGACGATGCTCTCGCGCTTGAGGCGCTGCACTGCGTCGCGCATGGACTCCGGCGGATCGGAGGCGGGATCGCTCCTGCGAACCGCCTGGGCAGTCGGGCGCGATCGCGGCTTGAGGGGCTTTTGGGCAGGTTTTGTCATGGGCGTGAGAATAGCCGATCGTCTGATATACCCAAGCGAGGGCGAGGTGCCCATGGTTGATGGGTAGGCGCTTGCGTGGGGTGGGTCGCCCGGTCGCAGAAAACCATTCATCCATGGCTGCCACCGTTGATCTGTATTCCCTGGCCAGTGATGTGCGAAGACAGGTCGGAAGCCAGGTACAGCATCAGATTCGCCACTTCCTCAGGGCGCGCGTAGCGTCCGTCCGGAATGGATGCACTTCGGCGTTGTCGCAGCTCATTATCGTGACCTGGCGCTTGGGCTGCCTCGATGCTCCGAAGCATTGGCGTATCGACTGGACCCGGACATACGGCGTTGACGCGCACGCCCGCGCGCGCAACCTCCAGCGCAGTGGCGCGCGTCAGCCCAAGCACTGCATGCTTGCTGGCCGTATAGGGTGCAAGTAATCGTGTGCCGGTGAACGAGGCGAGAGAGCCGGTATTGACGATTGCGCCACGTCCCTGGCGGATCATGATCGGAAGCACATGCTTCATGCCAAGGTAGACGCCACGAACGTTGATGGCCATGACCCGGTCAAAAAGCTCGTCGTTGTAATCGGCGAGCGCGCACA
>Ga0172376_10008144_pt1 | contig 10996 bp, 10 predicted proteins | sample Lak35m_FD_121114 | JGI IMG/M metagenome (GOLD analysis project Ga0172376, IMG submission 121114) | Freshwater microbial communities from Kabuno Bay, South-Kivu, Congo - kab_092012_35m | ecosystem: Environmental > Aquatic > Freshwater > Lake | place: Democratic Republic of the Congo: South-Kivu...
GCCTTCTCCACGTCGGCCATCGTCAACGGCTGACGGACGTACGCCGAATCGTTCTCACGGCGGAACGTCTTGACGAAGGTGCGTACGAACATCACACCGATGATGGTCCACAGGAAGATCGAGCCGCCCAGTTTCATGATCGCACCGGCCATCTGCTGGTCGTTGCTGACCGACACTCCCCACACCCGCACCGGCGTGGCGTAGTGCTTGTACACCGTTCCCTCGGCGAGCGTGAGCCAGCCCGCCGGCACCGTGGCCACCACGCTGTTCAGGAACAGGTAGATCATCTTGCCCATCGGCGAGATGTGGTACTCCTTCAACGGACCGCACACCGGCAACCACATCAGGATCGACGTGGTCACCAACAAGAAATGCACCGAATAGTGGAGCGGTCCGTTCGACACCGAACGGTTCACCACCGCGGGAACGTGACTGACCATGATGATCACGTTGAAGAGAAAAGCGGCCCGAACCGGATGCACCATGAAGTCGAGGGCCCGAAGCGCCCGCCCCTTGCCCACCAGGATGCGCACGAACCATTCGGGGGTCGCCAACACCACCAGCGGCGGCATGAAGTAGGTCAGGGCCATGTGCTGGAACATGTGCACCGAGTACAGGTACTCCTCGGCGATGTCGTGCATCGGCCAGTCCGAACCGACCCACAACGTCGTGATTCCGGCCACGAAACACAGCACCTGGCGTTTGGTCACCACCGACTCTCCCGGCGCCACCGCCTTGGGTCCGAGCACGCGCACGACGTACACGTAGGACGCCACCAGGAACGTGATCAGCAACCACACCTCGACGTGCGATTGGAAACGCCACGGATTCTCCATGGCCCACATGGTTCAGCCTTTCTGCAGGAAGAACTTAAAGGTGGAGAGGGCGCCGATGTAGACGGCGAGAGCCAGGATCAGACCCGTGTAGAACAGGTAGCTGAACAACTTGTTGTCGAACTTGAGGTGCATGAAGTACGAAACAACGACGATGAACTTCACGGTCATCAGCACGAACAACGTGGGCATGAACAACGGTCCGAAATCGACGTAGTACGTGGACACCTCGATGGCCGTGAGGGCCGCGAGGATCAAGGCGATGACGATGTACTGCTTGTCGCTGGCGCCGTGATGTTCTTCCGCGTGCTCCGTGGAGTGATCGGCGGTGGCGCTGTGGTCGGTGGCGGTGCTCATCGTTGGCTCCTCAGGACGGGATCAGGTAGACGAGGGTGAAGATGACGATCCAGACGATGTCGACGAAGTGCCAGTAGAGGCCCACCATCTCCACCGACTCGGCCTTGTCCCCCGGGATGCGATTGCGGCTGATCATCCCGACCAACGCCATCAACATGATGATGCCCACGCTGACGTGCACGCCGTGGAAACCGGTGAGGGTGTAAAAGCTGGAGCCGAACAGGCTGGTGGTGAAGCCCAAGCCCTCGCGGTAGAAGGCCGTGAACTCGTACACCTGACCGCCGACGAATGTGGCACCCAACAGTGCGGTGATGGTCAACCACAGGTTGGTGTTGCGGTCGTCCTTGCGCTGGGCCGCCGACACCGCCAGCACCATGGTGAGCGAGCTCATGAGCAACACGAACGAGCTGACCGAGGTGAACGGGATGTCGAAAATCTGGTCGGGCTGGGGACCCGAATTCACGCGACCCTTGTAGAGCATGTACGTGGAGATCAGTCCACCGAACAGCAAGCACTCGGATCCGAGGAACATCCACATCGCCAGTTTGTTGTTGGACAAACCGGTCGAGGTGACGTGGGCGCCATGACCCGAGTCATGGCCGTGGGCGATCGCGGTGTCAGCCAAGGGGCGCCAACTCCTTCGTGTGGCCGCCACCGTCACCGGGGGCGGGCGGATCGAAATCGTCATCGGCGCCGGTGGAGGGCTCCATGGCCCAACCGAACATCGTCGCCACGACCATGGCCACACCGACCGCCAGGATGACGCGGTTGTAGATGACGCCGTAGCCGATGATCGGAAATGCCAACGCCAACAAGATGGGCCAGTACGACCGAGACGGCATGTGAATGTGCTCGTCGGGGTGCGCGTTCATCTCGGACAACACCTCTTCGGCCGTGGCCACCTGGGTGATCTCGTGCGTGGTGGCGTCCTGGGCGTACTTACGGTGGAAGAACTCGTCCAGGTTGTTGATGGTCGGGATGGTGTCGAAGTTGTGCTCCTTGGGCGGGCTGTCGGTCATCCACTCCAAGGTACGTCCGTCCCACGGGTCGAGCGGTGCGATGGCCACCTTCTTGGACTTGTGCGTGTACACCACGTTGATGATGAACAGCAGCACGCCGAGCGACAGGACCAGTGATCCGATCGACGAGATGCGGTTCCAGAAGCCCAGGTTGAAGAAACCCTCACCCGCACGGGCCTCGGTCCAGACCGACATACGACGGGGTTGACCCTGCAATCCGAGCATGTGCATCGGACCGAAGGTCATGTTCATACCGACCACCATCAACCAGAAGTTCCAGCGGCCGAGGCTTTCGCTCAATTGCTTACGGAACATCTTCGGCCACCAGTAGTAGAAGCCGGCGAACAATCCGAAGATCGCGCCACCGAACAATACGTAGTGGAAGTGGGCCACGATGTAGTAGGTGTCGGTCTGTTGCGTGTCGCTGGGAGCGACGGCGTGGGTCACGCCCGACAGTCCGCCGATGGTGAACTGCACGACGAGGGCGATGGAGAACAACATCGGCACCGTGAACTGCAGTTTGCCTCCCCACATGGTCATGACCCAGTTCACGATCTTGACGCCGGTGGGAACCGCGATGGCCATGGTGGCCATCGAGAACACCGTCACCGACACCGGACCGAGTCCGGACGCGAACATGTGGTGAGCCCACACGCCCCAGCCCACGAAACCGATGGCGGCTCCGGACATGGCGACGATGGGGTAACCGAACAATGGCTTCTTCGAGAAGACCGGCAGGATCTCGGACACGATGCCGAACGACGGCAGGATCAAGATGTACACCTCGGGGTGACCGAAGATCCAGAACAGGTGCTGCCACAACAGCGGGTCCGCGCCGGAGGCCACGTCGAAGAACGTGGCGTCGAACGAACGCTGGAAGGTGAGCAGGAAGAGCGCCACGGTGATGACCGGGATGGCGAACAACAACAGGAACTGCACCACCAACACCATCCAGGTGAAGATGGGCATGCGCATCATCTTCATGCCCGGTGCGCGCATGTTCAGGATGGTCACGATGAGGTTGATCGCGCCGGTGAGCGAGGCGATGCCCGTGATCTGCAGACCCATCGACCAGAAGTCGATGCCGTGGCTCGGCGAGAACAACGTGCTGGAGTTCGGGGCGTACATGAACCAGCCGCCATCGGCCGCGCCACCCAGGAACCACGCGGTGTTGAGGAAGATTCCACCGAAAAGGAAGCACCAGAAGCCGAAGGCGTTGATACGCGGGAAGGCCACGTCACGGGCGCCGATCTGCAACGGAACGAAGTAGTTGGCGAAAGCCGCCGCCATGGGCATCACGAAGAGGAACACCATCGTGGTGGCATGCATGGTGAACATCTGGTTGTACTGATCGGCGTTCAGGACCTTGCCGTTGGGAGCGATGAGCTGCATGCGGATGAGCACCGCCTCGAGTCCGCCCACGATGAAGAAGAAGAACGCGGCGACGCCGTACATGATGCCGAGCTTCTTGTGGTCGACGGTGACGATCCAGTCACGCCAGGACGTGCTGGCGGCCGGGCGCTTGAAGACTCCGAGAGCTTCGCTCGGCTTGACGCCGACCGTGGCGCCGCCGGCAATGGCGACCTCGGAAGAGGGACGTTCGATGATGGCCATCTGAGTGTTCTCCCTTTACTTCAGTTCGAGTAGGTAGGCGACGAGGGCGGAGATCTGATCCTCGGTGAGTCCGAGGGCGGGCATGCCGCGGTACTTGCCACCGGTCTCGGTGAGCTTGGTGGGGTCGGCGTACATGGGCTTCTTCTCGGGAGCGTTGCGCAACCACTCGCGCAGGTCCTTCTGATTGAGGCAATCCTCGCTGACGCCGGCCAGGTACTTCTCACCGAATTCCGCCGGAGTAGCGTTCCAGACGTCATCGCGACATTCGGGCGTCAGAAGATCCCACGAGGCACCGGCGAACGTGTTGCGCGTCATGAGGTTGGTGAGGTTCGGCGCCGCGCCCGACACCACGTACTGGTCGGGAGCCGCCACGTTCGGTGTCCCGTCGGCATTGAGCAGGCCGTTCACCTGGTGGCAGCGAGCGCACTGCTGGAGGAACAGCTTCTCGCCCTCGACGGCCAGGACGTTGTCCGCCGACGGAGAGCTGTAGACCTCCAACTGGTTCGCCACCCAGGTCGCGTAGTCGGCCTTGGACAGCACCACAGCCTCCATACGCATGTACGCGTGCGACAGACCACAGAACTCGGTGCACTGTCCGGCGTAGATACCGGGTTCGGAGCCCTCCATGCGCAACAGGTGTACGCGACCGGGGACGCTGTCCTTCTTGCCGTTCAACTTGGGAATCCAGTACGAGTGGATCACGTCTCGACTGGTGACGCGCAACAGGACCTTGGTGTCCTCGGGAATGACCAATTGACCCGAGGTCACGATCGGATCGCTGATGCCGTACACCTCGGCGTTGTCACCGACCGCCGGATAGTCGTATTCCCACCACCACTGCTGACCGGTGACGTTGATGGTCATCTCGGTGTCATCGGTTTTCGCCAGATCGAAAATGGTGCCGACCGTCGGCACGCCGACACCGATGAGAATCAACACCGGGATGACGGTGAGGGTGATCTCGAGGGCCGGTTTGCCGTGCGTCTGCTCGGGCATCGCCTGGCCACGATCGCGGAAGCGGAAGATCGCCCAACCCACCGCGGCGAAGACGATCACACCGACGATGCCGGCGATGTAGAAGATGGGACGCTGCAGATCGTCGATCATCTTGGCGTTCGGACCGGCCGGCTGCCAGGTGTCCTGAGGTGCGTCCTTGGCGCATCCCGCCACGGCGATCAACGATGAAACGGCCAGAGCCGGCTTGATGATGTTCGACCAACGACGCGACGACTTCATCGGCACTCCTGCTCGCTCGTTCATGTTGCTCACGGTACTCATGGGTTCAGATCGACTCTCTATGGGGGCGGGGGTGACTCACGGCACCTGAATCTCGATGGACGCACCTTCGACACCGGGAACGGTGATCGAGTACGGCTCTTCACTGGCGAACGAGGGTTTCGGGATGACGATCGACACCGCTTGGGTGCCACCCTTGGTGATGAGTGAGGTGCACGCTTCGAGCACGGTGTCCTTGGACACTCCGCCGCCGAGATCCTCGACGATCTTTCCGTACTCCACCACCATGCGGTGTTCGTGATCGTCCTCGTTGACGAAGAGGATCGTCGACGGGTTGGAGCGCTGCAGCGTGATGCTGGTCAATTCACCGTTCCATCCATCCATCTCGGCGAAGAGACGGCCGTCGCGCAGAATGACCGTGGCGGCCACGCTGCTCTTGGCCGACACCGAACGGGCGGCATCCTCGTCGGTCTCCTCGGCTTCCTCGCCACAGGCGCGATGCGCGAAATGATCCTCGGCCGCGGCCTCGACCAACTCGTGACGCTCACCGTCGAGGGCGAACGCGATACCCGTGCCCGACAAGGCGACCAACACGACGCCCGCCACGGCGCCGATGACCCGCCGATTGGCACCACGCCGAACGCTGACCATCGAACCGAAGGTCAGAACGAGGGCCGCCATCACCGAGAAGACGATGAGGCCCGACTCCTTCGACAACGACAGCATGATGCGCGAGAAGGACAGGACGATGATCGCGAGGATGATGGCGCCACCGACGGGGATCTCGAGCGGGTGCACGACCCAGGCACGCACCTTCTCGTTGTACGCGACGTCTGATGACGCGCGATCGCTCCAGTTCTTGATGAGCCACTGACCGAGCATCGCGAACAGCAGGCAGATGCCGACCTTGAAGATGCCGGGTGAACTGACCAAACCGATGGCCACCATGCCGGCCGAGAACGCCGTGCCGACGGGGAACCAACTACGACCGACGTTCCGTTGGGCGGCATTGCTCGACGCGTGCGCGTCGGTGTCCGTGGACAACACGTGACCGTCGCGAACGAACGATGCGATGGCCCCCATGAAAAACAACGCCACGGCGAGGAAGGCCAGCGACACGACACCGATGGAGCCCCCGTCGTTGGCGATGAACCAGAGAATGGCCGCGATCGAGGTCGCGCTTCCCAGTCCGTAGAGGAATTTCGAGCCGGTGGTGATCATGTGTTCTGCCCCGTCACTTCTGCACGTAGACGACGAACCACACCGCGGTGAAGGCCGCGGTGAGGAAGTACCAATACAAAGCGCTCGCCGAGACGACTTCGAGTTCCTTGGTGCGCCCGCCGAGGAATCGGAAGGCCGCGACCGCGGTGAACACGATGCCGACCACCAGGAGAAGGGTCATGGTGCCGGTGATGGCGTAGAACATGGTGTGGAAGGCGCCGTCGTTGGCCGCGACGCCCATCTGCGTCCAGGTGAACACCTGAGCGTTGACCACCATCAGACCGAACAGCGCGGTGAGCCCGAACGCCAGACCCGCGTGGGTGCGGTCGGCGCGCTTGGCGGAATAGACCGCCCACTGCGCCATGATGCACACGACGCACAGACCGATCAACATCATGTTCGTGGCGACCTCGGGAACGACGATCTTCTCGGGCATCCAATCCCTGATCAACCCGCGACGAGGCGACTCACGCAACGGAGCGTCGGCGCGGAACTGCAACCACGTGGCCAACATTCCGCCGAGAAGGGTCGTGGCCGCCGTAATGGCCAAGGCGGTTCCGACGAACACCTGACGGCGCGCCGGAGCGGTGGGTGCGGGGGGCAACGCGAGCATCAGGCGTCCTTCCCATTCGAAGCGGACTTCAGATCGAGGAGCGGAGTGGCCGACCCGACGACCGCGAGATCGGAGAAGTTGTCGGCCGGAGGAGGCGACGACGTGGCCCACTCGAGGGTCTGTCCGTCCCACGGATCGTCGCCGGCGGCCTCACCCGAGGTGAAGCTCTTGGCGGCCAGTGCGATGAATCCGAGCGAGGTGAGCAACATCAACGCGAATCCGGCGGTGGTGAGGGTGTTCCACAACTCCTGCGGACCGTCGTAGGCGAATCCGTCGAGAGCACCGGCGGGTTGATCGGCGAAGCCGGCGATCATGTACGGGATCGAGCCCAGGGCGGTGGCGAGAAGAGCGAGCAAAGCCAAGGGGAGCGCGGCCTTGTCTGGGATGCGACGGCCCCACAACTTCGGTCCCCAGTAACACAGAGCACCGAAGGCCACGGTGACCGAACCGAACGTGATGGCGACGTAGGTGCCGGCTTCGAAGATCGAGCCGCGCACGCCGGCGTCGTCGATCGAGCCCAAGATATGAGCCGCGACACCGAGGACGATGGTGAGCAGACCGTGCATCGCGAACACCAACGGTGCGGCGACACGCGGCTTGCCGTTCTTCATCGTGAGCGCGCTCGTTCCGAGCACACCGAGCACGCCCAACAGCGGGATCACGGTGAGCAGACCCCACGGCAACAGGTCGGCGATCTTGTCGCCGGCGTTGTCGAAGAACGAGTCGCCGTCCCACGGCAATGTGACCATCGTTTGCGTGACGGTGGCCAACGTCGCGATCGACACGATTCCGAGCGCCACGTACGCACCCGTGCGCTGAGCCAACGAGGTCCGACCCATCACGGGCACGATGTCGAGCACCATTCCGAGCGCCGGGATCGCGAGCAGATAGGTGAACGGTTGCGACAACGCCCAGCCGGCCCAGTCGGAGACCCCGACGTTGCCGCCGAACGCCGCGCGGGCGTACTTGTGATCGACCCACAAGTAAATGGACGTGCCGACGAAGACCGGCAGGGCCAGGAGCATGGTCACCGAACCCACCAACGCCGACCAGGCGAAGAGCGGCGCACGCAGCAGACCCATGCCCGGCGCGCGCGTGGTGAGAACCGAGGTGGCCACCGACGTCGCGGTCATGAGGAGACCCGACGACATGACGATGGTTCCGAGCAGGTACAAGTCGACCATCTCGGATGACCCACCGCCGGGACCACCATTGGCGATGATCGACGCCACGGCGAGACCGAGACCCGTGAGCCACATCCAGAAACCGCCTGCGGCCAACCGGGGGAGAGCCAACGAGCGGGCACCGAGCTGCAACGGCACGATGGCCACCGCGAGACCGAGCAACAAAGGAGCGACCGCGCCGAACGTCAGCAGAAGGCGCGCCGCGGCCAGGACCTGCGTGGCCGAGTCGGTGTCCAGCAACTGATAACCCTCGGCGTCGATGCGTTCGAACGCAACGAGCACCGCCAGCACGAGACCGGCCAACAGGCCGACGAGTCCGGTGCCGGCGTACAACCGACCGACCTGCTTGTGGTCGGCCGACGTGATCCACATGGCGACGGCGGGGGGAGCCGCTGCGGTTCCGGCGGCGTGGTGCGTATCAATTGATGTCATTCGAAATGGCTCGCTTCACGCGCAACGAGAGGGGCGCGGCTTGTCCGCGTTCCTCGGGGGTTTCAACACGATTTCCAGTGTCCGACTTTACCCACTTTGTCCTGCTCAGACCGAAATCCCGTCCGATCCTCACGGGTCACACGTCGTGCGCTTGTGATCAGACGCCGTGCTCGACCAAGACGTCGACGGCCATGGCCACGAAGAGCACCGTCACGTAGGTGATCGAGAACCCGAACACCCGCATCGATCGGGCCGGCGTGGGGTGTCGGCCCAGATCGACCGCACTCAAAATGAATCCCAACCCCAGAACTGCCGCTGACACCATGTAGATCGGTCCCAGACCGGCCACCGGCCCCAAGACGAGGCTGACGGCGGTCAACAACACCGTGTAGACGAGCATCGAGACGATGGTCTGGCGCATGGAAACGACGGTGGGCAGCATGGGAACCTGGGCGGCCTTGTAGTCGTCGGCGTGTTTGATGGCCAGGGCCCAAAAATGGGGTGGGGTCCACAAGAAAATGGCTGTGAACAGGATAAATGGCTCCCAGGCCAGGGAGTCCTGCACCGCCGACCAGCCCACCAGCACCGGAACCGCCCCGGCGGCTCCCCCGATGACAATGTTCTGACGACTCGTCCGCTTCAGCCACAAGGTGTAGACGAACACGTAGAAGAGCGTGGCTGACATGGTGAGCACCGCCGAGAGCAGGTTGGCGCCGACCCAGAGCACCACGAAAGCCGCCACTTGCAGGGACAATGCAAAAATCAGGGCATTCTTGGGGGCGATCAATCCGGTCACCAGCGGGCGACCCTTGGTCCGCTCCATCAGGGCGTCGATGTCGCGATCCACCACCATGTTGATGGCATTGGCCCCGCCCGCGGCCAAGGTCCCCCCGATCAGGGTCACCACCACCAAGCCCCACGACGGCCAGCCCTTCTCGGCCAGAACCATGGTCGGGACGGTCGTGATGAGCAACAACTCGACCACCCGCAATTTCATGAGCGCCACGTACCCCCCGAGCATGGTGGTGGGGGCACGCCGTGGGCCGTGCGCGGCCACGCCGCCCGGTGCCAGCCGCGACGGCACGAGGGGACGGGATCCGACGGACATCACGACTGATCGTATGGGGGTGCGAAACGCACAACCAACCGTGACAATGAAGCCGTGCAAGGAGATGGCGTGACTCTCGTCGCCGCGGCTCCCTCGACCATCGTGCGACCCGAGGTCGACGAGTCGACCGCGCTCGACAAGCCGTGGATCGTCCTGGTCTGGAACGACCCCATCAATCTGATGAGTTACGTCACCTTCGTGTTCCAGAAACTCTTCGGTTACAGCTTGGAAAAGGCCACCGAACTGATGCTCGACGTGCACGAAAAGGGCAAGGCCGTGGTGTCCTCGGGCAATCGCGAGAAGGCCGAGATGGACGTGTATCGACTGCACGAGCACGGTCTGTGGGCCACCATGCAGAAGGACGGCGACGACTGAGATGGCGCGTCGTCGACCACCATTCGAGGCCCGACGCAACGGGTACGCCGTCAACCTCGACGAAGAGGAACGACATTTCGTTCGACGGTTGGTGGGCGAGGTGCGCGAACTGTTGACCTCGTTGCCCGCCGGTGATCCGAAGATGGGGCGTCTGTTCCCCCCGGCGTACACGAACGCCAGCGGCCAGGACGCCGACGCCGAAGCCGAGTACCAACGGCTCATGCGCGACGAACTGGTGGCCAGTCGATTGGAGTCCATCGGTCGCATCGACGAGTTGTTGGCCGACACCACGATGACCGCGTTGACCGCCGAGCAACTGAACGCCTTCGTCGTCTCACTGAACGCTGTGCGCTTGATCCTGGGCACGATCCTCGGGATCACCGACGAGGACGATGGCGAGGACCCCGACTCACCTCTCGCCAACGAGATGGCAATGTACAACTACTTGTCGTGGTTGCTCGACAGTGCCGTCACTGCCCTCATGCAGGGCTGACGAGCCGGGTGGTAACCGGCGGGTGGGCTGTTAGAGTTGCCCCGCTCTCATCGGACGAGTACCTAGCCCCCATCGTCTAGTGGCCTAGGACACCACCCTTTCAAGGTGGCGGCACGGGTTCGAATCCCGTTGGGGGTGCAAACCGGGCAACCGGTGATAGCAACGCCTGACATATAGCAATACCCAAGCAATGAGCAATCAACGTTTGGTCTCGTGGTGAAGTTGGAGTTCACGCCGGCCTGTCAAGCCGGAGGTCGCGGGTTCGAGTCCCGTCGGGACCGCTAGTGCGTTTCGGAAACGAGCGCACGAGGTCGAGTAGCTCAGTCGGCAGAGCATACGCCTGAAAAGCGTAGGGTCACCGGATCGACGCCGGTCTCGACCACCAGCAAACGCGGGCGCCCCACGGGGCGCCCGTTTTTCGTTCACGCACCGTGGCGACGGGCGACGAGCCGAGCGGTCACCGACGCCAGTCGCGAATGAGTGCCTCTTGCGCCACGGTGGCGACGTGCAC
>Ga0172376_10008145_pt1 | contig 10995 bp, 9 predicted proteins | sample Lak35m_FD_121114 | JGI IMG/M metagenome (GOLD analysis project Ga0172376, IMG submission 121114) | Freshwater microbial communities from Kabuno Bay, South-Kivu, Congo - kab_092012_35m | ecosystem: Environmental > Aquatic > Freshwater > Lake | place: Democratic Republic of the Congo: South-Kivu...
ACTCCGGTCGCGGCGGCTGCGCTTCCCGCCGCCATCGCCGAGGCTCCGTCGGCACCAGTGGTCAACGCCCCCGTCGAGCCCGTGACGCAAGCCATCGAGGTCGTGGCTGCCCACGCTTCGACCGAACCTGTCGAGACCGTCAAGCCCGCGCCGCGCGCCGCGTCCGTGGTCGAACCCGAGCTGCAGGTGGAAATCGTCGCAGTTGTCGGGGCGCACGCAAGGGACCAAGCCGAGCCTGCCGTGGAGCGCGTGGCCCAGCCCGCCGCCGCAGCCGTGGTCGAAGCCACGCCCGCGGCCATCTCCGCCCCCACTGCCACGCCGGTCGCGGCTCCAGCACCCGTGGTCGCGGCTCCTGCCGCCGCCGCCACCGCCACGACATCCTCCGAGCCGAAGGTCGCACCTCGCGCGGGCAAGGTCGTCGGCTTCATCGACTTGTCGAAGCTGAAGCCTCAAGCCCCGGCGAAGAAGCCCATCGAGTCGCGGCGCCTGCGCGGCAAGGACGAAGTCACGCCGGACGTCAAGCCGACGATGCCGCACGACAAGAAGCGCGCGCTCGGCCGCGGAACTCCCGTGGCGCGCGGGCAGATGTCCGCGTCGCAACTGCGCACTCAGGCTTCCGATCGCTTCCTGCGCCGCAACCAGATCGCGGCCCAAGGCGCCGAGCGCAGCGCGCGCGGTGGCGGCGGGCGCCACCATGGCCGTGGCGACAATTCGCCGTTCGCGGGCCAGAAGGTCGAGATCGACGCGCCGGTGACGGTGAAGAAGCTCGCCGAGAAGCTGGCCATCAAGTCGAACGAGCTGCTCAAGGTCGCCTTCGGCCAGATGGGCTTCGGCGCGGTGAACATCAACTCGCTGCTCGACGAGGACACGGCGGTGCTGCTCGCCGGCGAGTTCGACATCGAACTGGTCGTCGTGCAGGAGGTCGAGGCGGAGACCGAGCTTCTGGGCGAGATCAAGCAAAAGCGCACCGCCATCGCGGGCGACGACTTGGCGGCGCGCGCCCCCACGGTGGCCATCCTCGGCCACGTGGACCATGGCAAGACGACGTTGATCGACTCCATCCGCAACTCGAGCGTGGCTTCGGGCGAGGCGGGCGGCATCACGCAGCACATCGGCGCGTACTCGGTGCAGACCAAGGCCGGCCACCAGTTGACGATCATCGACACGCCGGGCCACTCCGCGTTCACGCAGATGCGCGCGCGTGGTGCCCAGGCCGTCGACATCGTCGTGCTCGTCGTGGCGGCCGACGACGGCCCCATGCCCTCGACCGAGGAGGCGCTGGCCCACGCGCGCGCCGCCAAGGTGCCGGTGGTCGTGGCGTTGACGAAGACCGACAAGCCCGAGGCCAATCTCCAACGCACCAAGGAGTCGCTGACCAAGCTCGGCCTCGTGCCCGAGGAATGGGGCGGCGAGACGGCCATGATGGGCGTCAGCGCGTTGAGGAACGAGGGCGTCGACGAGTTGCTCGAGCGCGTGTTCCTCGAGACCGAGGTGCTGGAACTGCGCTGCCACCCCAAGGGCCCGGCGCAAGGCGTCGTGCTCGAGGCCGAGATCAGCGAAGGCAAGGGCATCGTAGCGCACCTTCTTGTGCAGGACGGCACGCTCAAGAAGGGCGACGTGATCCTCGCCGGCGAAGGCTACGGCAAGGTGCGTTCGATCCACGACGACCGCGGCCGCGTCATCGACTCGGCCGGACCGGCCACGCCGGTCGAGGTCTCGGGCTTGTCGTCGCTGCCGGGGATCGGCGAGACCTTCTACGTGGTCGAGGACTTGTCGCGCGCCAAGGAAGTGGCCGAGGAGCGCGAGCGCAAGAACCGCGCGATGTCGCTCACCGAGCGCCGCCAGGTCACGGCGGAGAACCTGCTCAAGGCCGTGGCGGATTCGAAGAAGCGCGTGATCAACGTGATCGTGCGCGCCGACGTGCAGGGCTCGGTCGAGGTGCTGAAGAGCTCGCTCTCCGAGCTCAAGCACGACGAGGTCGAGGTCAAGGTGGTCTTCGCCGGCGTGGGCGCCGTCACCGAGAACGACGTCATCCTCGCGCAGACCTCGAACGCCATCGTCGTCGCCTTCCACACGACGGTGGGCGACAAGGCCCGCGCGGCTTCCGACCGCTTCGGCATCGACATCCGCTACTACGAGGTCATCTACGAGCTGCTCGACCACATGCGCGACCTGATGGAGGGCACCCTGGCGCCCGAGATCAGCGAGCAAGTCGTCGGCCACGTCGAGGTGCGCGCGCTCTTCAAGTCGAGCAAGGTCGGCACCATCGCCGGTTCGCACGTCATCGACGGCACGGTGTCGCGCGACTCGAAGGTGCGCGTCATGCGCGGCGGCAAGCAGCTCCACGTAGGTGTCTTCGGCTCGTTGCGCCGCGAGAAGGACGACGTCAAGGAAGTCCGCTCGGGCTTCGACTGCGGCTTGACCGTGCGCGACTTCCCGGACCTCGAGATCGGCGACGTGATCGAGGCGTACAAGATGGTCACGAGCAAGCGCACGCTGGGCGACAAGGCCGGCGTCTGACCTGCTCCGCGCGCGCGACGGGCTCGGCCCTCTCTCGCGCGCGGAGGCCAACTGCCGCCCCACACTCGAACATGGCGAACGAACGCACGATGGCGCGCTTGTGCGCCCGCATCCAGGAGCGCGCGGCGCATTGCCTGCAGTTCGAGCTCAATGATCCGCGCGCCACCTTCATCACCATCACGCGCGTGGAGATCTCCAGCGACCTGTCGCTGGCGACGCTGCATTGGTCGGTGCTGGGCGACGAGGCGGAGCGCAACAAGGCGGCGCGCCTTCTGGAGCACGCCAGCGGCTTCATCCAGCGCCAAGTGGGTTCCGTGCTGAGCATGCGGCGCATCCCGCGCCTGCGCTGGCAGCACGACGACTCGCTGGAGCAGGCGGCTGGCCTCGACGCCCTGATCAAGGAGGCGCGCCAGCGCGACCGCGCCATCAACCCCGCGGCCGACGGCGGCGAAGCTCCGCCGCGCGCGGACCAGGACTAGCGCCTCCATGTCGCTCCTCGGCACCCTCCTGCGCAGGCTGCTGCGTCGCTCCCCGGCCATGCTCGCCATTGGCTCCAGGGCCCCGGACTTCGACCTTCCCGCCCACGACGGCTCGCGCGCGCGGCTCGCGGACTTCGCCGGCAAGCGCGTGCTGCTGTGGTTCTACCCCAAGGCCGACACGCCCGGTTGAACCAAGCAAGGCTGCGGGTTCCGTGATCGAATCCGCGACTTCGAGGCGAAGGGCATCGTGGTGCTCGGCGCGAGTTTCGACGCCGTGCCGGACCAAGCGGCCTTCGCGGCCAAGTTCTCCTTCCCCTTCCGCCTGCTGGCCGACGTCGACAAGCGCGCGGCCATCGCCTACAAGGCCGCCGCCTCGCCCGCCGACGCTTGGCCGCGCCGCATCACCTACCTGATCGGCCCCGACGGCCGCATCGAGCAGGCCATCGAGACCAAGGACCCCGCCGGCCAAGCCGCGGCGACGCTGGATCTTGTCAAAAATACTTGACCAATCCAAGCGGCCAGATTTCGTCAAGATGATTTGACAGAATCCGCGGACGACAGCGCCGCCTCCGGCGCGTCAGCGCGCAAGACGGGCGCGCGCGGCATCCCACGCCGCGGCATCCCACCCTTCGAGGCGCACATTCCCTCCAGCGCCGCCGCGTCCGTCCGCCGGCGCATCGACGAAAGGCGCCCCGAGGAAGCCGCCGCCGCGCCCGCCCATCAGGCGCGAACTCGCGAGCCCGCCGTCGAGGCGGTCGGGAATCACATGCCCCCGGATGACGACATCGCCACCCGCTGGCGCGGCCGCGTTGGCTCCAGCCCGACCTCCGTCGCCCGCCAAGGCGTCGCCGCCCAGGTACACGAGCGGTGCCTCCAAGATGACGTCGCCTCCACGTCCGCCGGGCAGGCGACAGTTCTCGAGCGTCGCCTGCCCGGCGTGGGCGTCGCCCCCACGACCCGCAGCCGCCGCACCACGGATGATGATGCGCGTGCGCGACACCAGGTGGATGGTCGCGCCATCGGGATGCTCGTCGCCCGCAGGACGATCGAGGCCCTCGATCACGCCATCGACGACAAGGTCGCCTTCGCACAGCACGAGCAGGTCGCCGACGACCTGCTTGCGCTCCGTGAGTCCCAAGGTCCAGGTCGCCGCCTCGATGCGCTCCAACATGCGTGGCGTGCCGGCCTGAGCCACGGCGGCGTTCATGAAGGGTCTTTCGGGCGACACAACCTGCCCCTGCCTTGCTTGGCAACCGACACTAGCGCAGCAGATGCAAGCGAGGGCGAGGAAGTGGAAATGGTGGCGGGTGCGGAATTCCTGCTCGTGCGTGCGGTGGCCCATGAAGTCAACCTGTCTGGATTGGATCCGAACTTGAACTGTCGGAGGAACTTGAACTGTCGGGGAACCAGATCTGTCGTGGCAAGGAAGTGAGGCTGCATTGGATCGGCTGGCGCTTGGACGCCTCGCGTGGACGCGGCCGTTGCCTGCGCCAGCCGACCCGGCTGATGTCAGCAATCGCCTCCGTCAGGCCCAGCCGTGCCGTTTGAGCCCGGGTACACGGTACCCACGACTCCCCACGCGCCCGCATTGCCGTTCGTGGTGCCGCGACCAGGCTGGCCGCCAGCCCCACCGGCCCCCGGCACGACGGCCCCTGCAGCACCGGCGGCGCCGCCCGGTCCTTGCGGCTTGCCTCCCGCCCCGCCGTTGCCACCATGGCCGGAGGCCGCGTTGCCGCCGTTGCCGCCAGCGCCGCCATCCCCGCCCGGCGCGACATACCGGTTCAACGCCGTGTCAAAGTACGCGGCACCACCGCGACCACCTGCCCCACCGGCCCCGCCGATCGCGGTCTGACCAGCACCGCCAGCACCACCTGCACCACCGCGCTGTGCACCTTCCGGCAAGGGACAGCACGATAGTGCGGCGCCCCCGGCGCCTCCGTTGGTGCCGCTCACATGGCCGCCGTGCCCGCCGGGAGTGCCTGTCCCGCCCTGAGGCGAGGATGCGGTACCGTTTTGGCCCGGATTCCCTGTCGAACCAGCACCACCAAAAGCCGTGGTCGCCGCGGACAAGCCCGGAGCGCCGTCGGCACAATCCGAAGGCACGAACCACTGTCCTCCAGTGGCGACCTGCAGCTCGAAGGGCACGAGCAACGGATCAAAGGCCTGCACGGCGATGGAACCGCCTGCGCCCCCGCGGCCGTCGAAGGCCTGGGGCATGGGGAAGGGCTCGCCGGCGAAGGCGCCGCCGTCGCCGCCGAAAATACCCTGACCACCTGTGCCGCGGAAGGCAGCGCGTCGCTCCCACAGGGTCTCAATCGGACCAAGGACACTCGGCCGCGTGGTGCGCAGCAAGCCACGCAGATCCACGGCACCCCCGCGCGTTGCGGCGGCGTTGGCCCCACTCTGCCCACCGTTGCCGGCCACGACGCGCCCGTCGACGATGATCAGCGGAGCCTCGAGAATGACATCACCGCCAGCGCCGCCGCGCAATTGGCAGTTGGACTCCGTGCTCTCTCCCGCAAAGGCGTTGCCACCCTCGCCGGCACGCACGAGACCTTCCACCACGATGCGTGTGCGGCTGGAGATGCGCAGGTCGATGCCATCGAGTTGCGCTTGACCCGCGACCCGCGCTGCGCCGAGGACGTGCCCTGCGATCAGGACATCACCCTCGGACACGACATGCAGATCGCCCGTGGCCGTGTACACCGACCCGGAGGCCACCGACCATGCAGACACACTCCAAACGCCGGATGTTTGCTGATTGCCGGACGCAAAGGTGCTTGCCCCCGCACGATTCGCAGCTCCGCCCGCAAGCAGGAGTACTGTGGCCATCGACGACAGAAGGCACATATTGGGTTGGACACCCATTGCCCGAGCAGACGTGAGCCTCGACTTGGCGGCTCGTGATGCAGCGCAGAACACTATTCCTAGAAAACTCATGTTGCGCAACTTTCAGCAGGTGAAGGACAAGCCAGTTGCAGGCACCCGTGTCAAGCAAACTGGCACCCCAACAAGTCGTGACGAGACCTGTTGCGAGAGCCGGATCCTAACTTCCGAGCCTAGCCTCGCCACCTCGATTCGCAGCGATTCACACCTGCAAACATCTTTTTACAACTGAGGCCAGCCGACCGCGAATCATGCACAGACGGGTGGCGGTCGAACTACGCGGCGTGGAGCGGATTCCACGCTGAATCGACGCTGAATCGACAGCTGGACGCGCTCCATCGCACCTACGCTGACGTGCATGAAGCAAAGCTCTCCAGCTAGCAAAGCTCTCCAGCTGTTGTGCCTGTCCATCCCGAGCGCGACAACCTGCCTGGCACGCAGCCATGCGGATCCCACGCTGTTGCATGCTGCAACCGCTCTGCCGAGGCCGCTCGACGAGCATGCATTGGTTCCCCTGCCATCGGTGTTCGACTTCACGCGTGGAGGCGGATTCGGATTCGCACTAGGCATCGGCATCGAGTACGAGGCGGCGTACGACGGCTCGGACGAGTACGAATTCGAGCTGGATCCTGCAGGTGCCATCCAGTGGCGCGACGGGAATCACATGCTGTACTTCGAGGGCACGGAGCTTGGCTGGCGCGGCGTCTTCGCGAGGCGCTGGCTGCTGCAGGCGGGATTGCGCCACGAAGATGGTCTCGATCCCTCGGACTCCGAGGACGGCGCGCTCGACGGCATCGAGAAGCGCGACTCGCACTTGGCGGGCTTCGCGGAGGTGCGCGGCGCGCTGGACGACGAGTGGCGCAACTGGATCGGCGGACGGGTGCTGGCGGGCGAGAGCGACTTCGGCGTGCTCGGCGTGTTGGCCTTCGGGCACCGCTTCGGCGATCGGCTCGATGGCATGGGAACCGAGGCGTACGCGTTCTCCACGTTCGGCGATAGCGCCTTCGTGAACAAGGACTTTGGCGTCAGCGCCGAGGATGCCCTCGGCTCGGGACTCGAGCAGACGGATCTCGACGGCGGGTACCGCTCCACGGGGCTGCAGGTCGTGCACAGACACCGCTTCACCGAGCACCTGCAGTTGATCGGACAGGCAGGCGTGGAGTTCTACGCCTCGCGGATCGCCGACAGCCCGATCGCCCGGGACGACCACGAGGCGGAGGTCGCGCTGGCGCTGGTGTGGCAGTTCTGAGCCGCCACCGCCGACGCAGGCGCCCCGCCCTGGCCTCTGGGGCCCCGAGCGGGCCCACTCGGCGTTTCCATGCCGTTTCGACGAACTTTCGACAATCCGGACGGATCCAGCTCGCGAAGACTGCCGCATGCTCAAGCAACTCATCCCCCTCTCGCCGCTGCTGCTGGCCTTGGCTTCCTGCTCCTCGACCAACGCGCCGCGCGGACCCTCCGGGTTCTACGCGCGCGCCAATGTCGGCTACGGAGACACGCTCGACGGCTCCTTCGACCCGGCCGGCGCGAGCGCGGATGGGCGCTACTCCGCGGGCTTCGCCAGTGGAGCCGCCATCGGCTACGACTTCGACGAGACCTGGAGCGTCGAAGCCGACTGGACTTGGCGCCGCGGCGCCGTCGATGCCATCGGAGCCGGTGGGGCGGTGGCGACCGACGGCGACTACGCGTCGGTGGCGGTGACGGCCAATGTGATCTACAGCTTCGAAAGGCATGGTCCTTGGCGTCCCTATGTCGGGATCGGAGTCGGAGTCATCGAGGAGATCGACGCCGATCTCGAGCCCTCGGGCGTCGAGGTCAGCGACAGCGGAGCCTTCGCCTACCAGTTCCTGGCGGGGATCGGCCACCGAACGAGCGAAGCGTTCGAGATCACGCTCGAAGGCCGCTACCTCGGCGCCAGCGGGGTGGAGCTCGAGGGCGAGGGCGCGTCCTTCGACGCCGACTACGACCATCTCGGGGCGTTCATCGGCTTGCGCTGGCTGTTCTGATGCGGCGGCAGCCTCAGCCCGACCCGCCGTCGACGCCAACCGCGAAGTCGAGCACGACGGTGTAGCGGCCGTCCTGCTCGCGTGGCTGCAGGCGCCAGCCGTGACGCTCGCACACCTCGCGCGCGATCTCTAGGCCAAATCCAAAGCCCTCGGCGGCCCCGACCGCGACGCCCGCGCGCGTCTGGTTGCCCACGACCACGCGCGCACCATCGACTTGCAGCACCACGCGGCCATCGCCGTGGTTCAGCGCGTTGCCGAGCACATTGCCGAGCACGACGCGCGCCAAGCGCTCGTTGCCTTCGACGAAAGCGTCCGCGCCACGCTCGAGCTCGAACCGCGCGCCCGGGCCAGCGAGCAGCATGCGCTCGCGCACCATCCGCTCCACGAGTCCACCCAGCAGGAACCCCTCGCGGTCCATGCCTGCCGGAACGGGACTCGTTTCCCGCGCCAGCCACAGGAACGCGTGGACTAGATCTCCCATCTCGACCAAGGCGGCCTCCACGCGGCGCTGGAGTTCGGCGCGTCGCGCGGCATCGGCGTCCGGCTCGGCTCGCAAGAGCTCGAGCGCCCCGCGTGCGGCGGCGATCGGAGTGCGCAGCTCGTGGCTGGCGTCGCGCGTGAAGCGACGCTCGCGTGCGAGCGCGGAACGCAAGCGCGCGTCGGCATCCCGCCACAAGCGCGCGATGCGGCCGATCTCGTCGTCGCGCTCCTCGGCGGGCGATGGCGGCGTCGCGCCGGCGACGAGTCGCTCGAGGGCGTCGAGGGCGCCGAACAAGCGCCGCGCGGCCAAGAGACCAACCAGCGTCGCCAACAGCGCGAGCGCCACTCCTCCGCCGACCGCGCCGATGTAGCGCGCGCTCCAGGGGCCTTCCAAGGCCTCGAGGCCGGACAGGTCGTACAGCAACCAGCTCGCGGGGACGCCCTCGCTGGCGGGCGCCACATCCACGATCAACTGCCTGGTCTGGAGGTCTGGCAACGCCTCGTCGTTGAACTCGTGCACGCCAGGCGCGAGCGCGCGCAGGAATGCGGCGAGTTCCGGACTCTCGCGTTGGAGGTCGCGCACGACGCGCACGCCGGGCGCGGCCAGCGTCTCGTCGATGCCGCCGACGCGCAGGGCTTCCTCGCGCAAGCGCTCGAGTTGGCGCGCGAAGATGATGTCCTCCGTGTCGAGCACGAGTCGCGGCACCACCCACGCGTAGGTCAGCCCCAACGCGACGCCGAACGCCACGATGAGCACGGTCAAGCCGCGCCGCAGCCGCGGAGGCGACCTCATGCTTCCTCCGCGCGCGCCAGCCGGTGGCCGATGCCGCGCACCGTGTGCACCAGCGGCGCGAGACCTTCGAGGTCGATGGCCTTGCGCAAGGCGAAGATGTGCGAGCGCAGCACGCTGCCCTCCGGCGAGAAGCCGTCCCACAACACCTGCTCCAACTGCTGGCGCGTCACGACGCGCGGCGAGGCGCGCATGAGCTCGCGCAAGATGCGCAGTCCGACGCGATTCAGCTCGACGACGCGACCAGCGCGTTCGACGCGCCATGCGCCGAGGTCGTAGCGCAGGTCCTCGACGACGAGCACGTCGGATTCCACGCGCGTCGAACGCCGCGCGAGCGCCTGCAGCCGCACGAGCAGTTCGGCGCCTTCGAAGGGCTTGACCAAGTAGTCGTCCGCGCCGGCCGCGAAGCCCTCCAACTTGTCCTCGAGCGTGTCGCGCGCCGTCAGCATCAGCACCAGCGGACCTGCACCGCGCCGTGCGCGCAACTGGCGACAGACTTCGATGCCATCGAGTCGCGGCAGGCCCAAGTCCAGCACCAGCACATCGTGGTCGCCGGCGAGGGCCAGGAGCAGTCCACTGCGGCCATCGAGGGCGGCGTCGACCTCGTGGCCTGCTTGCTCGAGTTGCTCGGTCAGATTCGCGCGAACTGCCGCGTTGTCTTCGATGAGGAGGATGCGCACGCATCCAAGCTACAGCGACGCGCCTCGCGTTGGAGGCCTCGCTGCGCGAGGACGCGGCGAATCGACCCTCCTTCGACGCGCAATCGACGCTGGCTCCCGCCTCGCCTCCCCGGGGGCGTCGCGAGCCTGCGCGCGCGGCGACCTCGCACCTGCCCGAGGATGCCCGCGTATCGACTGTTCCCCGCGAGGGCTTCCATGGCCGGCGTGGGCCTGCGGTCGGCCATCGTGCGGGCGTGTACCGCGATCGACGATCTCGAGCGCGAGCCGATCAGGATGGCTCCACTGGCGCGGCGCGCGGTGGCGGTCAGGCGATCCAGTCGGCCACGACGCGACCATGCACATCGGTCAAGCGCATGTCGCGACCGCCAAAGCGCGTGCTCAGGCGCCGGTTGTCCCAACCCATCAGGTGCAGCATGGTGGCGTGCAGGTCGTGCAGTTCGCACGCGCCTTCGATCGCCTTGTAGCCGAACTCGTCGGTGGCGCCGTGGACATGACCGCCCTTCACCCCACCACCGGCGAGCCAGACCGTGAAGCCGTGCGGGTTGTGGTCCCGGCCGTTGGAGCCTTGCGCGAAGGGCGTACGACCGAACTCGCCGGCCCACACGACGAGGGTCGAGTCCAGCAAGCCACGCTGGTGCAGGTCCTGCAGCAAGGCGGCGATGGGCTTGTCGATGGCGCGCGCGTTGTCCGCGTGGCCTTGCTCGATATCCGAGTGCTGGTCCCAACGATCGTGGCCGGTCGGCACCATCGACAACTCGACGAAGGGCACGCCGCGCTCCACGAGGCGCCGCGCGAGCACGCACTGGCGCGCGTAGGTGCGCATGGGCTCGTACGCGTCCTCGCAACCGTAGGCGCGCAACGTGGCTTGCGACTCGCCGTCGAGCCGCACGAGCTCGGGCACGGCCGCCTGCATGCGAAAGGCCTGCTCGGCGTTGTCGATGGCGGCTTCGATGGCCGCGTCGTGGGCGGAGGCCTCCCGCAGCAGTCCATCGTGGGCGCGCGCCAAGTCCAGCATGCGACGCTGGCGCGCGGCCGGCACGAGCGGCTCGACGAAGGCGACGCCCGGACCGCGCGGCTTGAGGAGCGTGGCTTGGTTGGCGGCCGGGAGGAAGCCCGAGCCGAAGCACTCGAGCCCGCCTGGCGGAACCAAGCCG
>Ga0172376_10008147_pt1 | contig 10995 bp, 4 predicted proteins | sample Lak35m_FD_121114 | JGI IMG/M metagenome (GOLD analysis project Ga0172376, IMG submission 121114) | Freshwater microbial communities from Kabuno Bay, South-Kivu, Congo - kab_092012_35m | ecosystem: Environmental > Aquatic > Freshwater > Lake | place: Democratic Republic of the Congo: South-Kivu...
GATTTCACTGGTCTTAAATCTGAAATCCAAATTGGATTATCTGGAAAATTATTTTTAATTAGTGAAGCATAAAATTGGGGGGTCGTGTAAAAAATTGGCTTTTGTCCATAATGTTTTTCCAATTCGTCAGACAAAATTTTCAATTTTCGAATGAAATCTTTTTTGATCGCAGGATTTTTAATTAAATTATCTACCTTTAAAGATTCATTGCCTTTATATTCCAAGTCAATGGCTGGGGGTAAATTAATTTCGGATTTGGGTACCTGATTGATGAAATTCTGAGCCTGTTTTTTTGGATCCGATTTGATTCTAAAATAATGGTAACCCGTTCTTAGAATTTTATATTTCTTGCAGCCACTAAGATTTTTTTTAAATTTTTTGTCAACAAAATTTTTGCCCTCAGTAGCTTTAATGAAACAAAATTGAACTTTGGATTTTTTTTCTACCCTTTCTGAGGTGTTATTTTTGGTACGTCTATTAAAAATAATTTCGTCTGACCTTGAAACCTGATCCCAATTTATTGTTCCTTGGAAATGTGAAACGTCGATGCCATATACTTCTTCAACCTTCGGTTTGGTGGATAATTTTGGAGGTTCAAAATTTTGTCTTTGAAAAGATACGGAAAGAATAACAATTAATAATAAAAATAGAAAAATAATTTTTTTCATAAGATAATTTGGTTTTATCAGTTTAATTTGTTTCCCAAATATAAAAGAAAAAAATTAAACATCGATGATATATATAGGAAAATTCAATTATCGTGAAAACATACGAACAATTTCTAAATGAAAACGAATACGACCCAAAAAAAACCACCCGGGCAACTACTTTTGAAGACAGCAAAAAATTGCTTGTGTGGCTTCTACAAAGTGCAGCACTGAAAAAATTATTAGGGACCAAGCCAATTTCATCGATCCAAAAAAAATCTGAGATGGCAATCGACCACGGAATGGGCAAGGAATATTATGTTCAAAATTTTACCGTGAACGGAAATTTGAATGTAGAGGTAAGGGGTTGGACTTTTGATGGAGATGGAGGTGGCATTCCAAAAGACAACAGCTTCAGTGTCACAAAGATTTGATGTCTTTGCTCTCTAACAGGGTATAGGTAAAAGAAGGACCGTGAATTCTGGCCGCCTGCCGGCAGATTTTCATAAACTCATCAAAGTCTTGTGTTTTCTGGAAGACCTGACATCCTTCAGACCAGTTTTCAACCCAAGTTGAATGTCTGCCTGCCTTGTGAATGTTGATGCCAAAAATACCAGTCTGAATTCTATTTTCTTCGAAGATCAGGTCTTTGCTGGAATCTCGGTAAACCCTCATGGGTTTCTGCTGTCTCAAAGCCTCATATTTTCCCTGGTGCAGACCCAAGGTGTGAGAACTCCGATACTGGCCGGGAGCCAATCTGGCCACTCCGTCGGGATTTCTGTGCTCCAGAACCCCTTTTGTGCCTGGGTCGGTGGTGGCCGGCCAGAGGTGGAATTTTGGCTTTTCCTTCTCCAGATACGAGACTGTTATCCAGTCATCGAACAGGTTGGTCACTTTAGTTCCCGGTTCCGAATTACGGATGCCGACAATGTTTAAATCAAAACCTTTGTTCTGGGGATCTGAAAACCAGACATAGCCCTTGGCCAACAGGGCCCTTCTAATTTGTTCGGAGGTGTAAGGCATGGGTGAATGATTTTTTTTGTTGATTTTGTGGTCTTATTTAAGTAATGCCCAATACTCATTGAAGTGCTTTAATCTGTCAGGTAATCCGATATGTCCACCGTTTACTCTTTTAGTAACCTCTGCAACAACTTCATCAGTTGCACCTTTATCACATATTGACCAAAGATTATTTTTCTGGAAGAAGAAAGCTGCAGAAGTCAAAGGGTACTTAGTAGCGATTAAACTGGGGTTTTCCATAATATCATCATCTACGGTTTTATCAAAAGCTCTGTGGTTGTCCTTACCAGTTAACTGGATGAAACCAAATCCGCGATGCTTCCAGCCATCACCGGAAGCTTCGTCTCCGTTACCCATTCTCCCTCCATAAACTCTATTAGCAATTTTTTCTGGCTGTCTAGCATAAGATTCGTTTAGATTACCGGGGAAGTATTTAGGAAAAATCTTCTTCAATCCCTCGGCAGAGTAATTTAGGTTTTCTTTTACTGCTTTAAATCCGCCCGACTCGTGTGATGCTTGGGCCAAGAAATGAGCTAGCCTCAGAGGGGTGGTGATGCCAAATTTAGCTGCCGTATCGGGAATTTCTGCAATAACCGAGTCTGGTATGTGTCCTTTCAGTTTATCCAATTTCAAGGCGGGACTAGGCTGAGATCCGGTAGTAGCCTGAGGCTTGACAGATTCAGAGGCAGGAGACAAGGTGACGAACATCTTGTTCCAAGTTCCTGGTCCCACGACACCATCAGCCCCTAGACCGTTGGCCTTTTGCCATTCTTTGACCTTGTCTTCCGTTCTAGGTCCAAAGACACCGTCGGGACTTAATCCCAATTTAGACTGGAGTTTTTTCACGTCCTCTCCTTTGGCCCCAATTTTTAGTAACATGAAGTGTTTTTATTTTGAATTTGTGAAATCCCGTTTGGATATATATCCCAAATAAAATTTAGATATATAACCCAAATAAAATATGGTATGGCATATAGAATAGTATTGAGACAAGATATATCCACGAATTGGGAACAAAACAATCCAATACTTCTGAGCGGAGAATTTGGGTTCGAAACCGATACAAACCAGTTGAAACTTGGGAATGGACAATCTCCTTGGAATTCTTTGGCCTATTTTAGGCCCAATTCAACCACTTTCGTTGCCACAAGTCCCCAGATAAATTGGAACAACGGGAACATCCAAACCTTTACTTTGTCTGAAAATACAAACTTTTCTTTTTCCAATCCTGTAATTGGTGGAGAATACACCCTTTTAGTACAACAGGGGGAAGAGGGTGGATTTGGTGTCTCCTGGCCGGAAATTCTGTGGCAGAGCTCTACTGTTCCTATTATGACTGTAGTCCCGGACCATTTTGACATTTACTCCTTTGTTTATTTGGAAGATGAATATTTTGGTTCCTATTCCCAAAATTTTTTCTATCCAACTTCTTCGACCCCAACACCTACCCCAACACCCACCCCCACGATCACCCCAACTAAAAATTCTCAAATGACTTCGACTCCAACACCCACCCCCACGATCACCCCAACTAAAAATCCTCAAGGGGATGATTCTTTTTCCGGATTTATCAATCCTGGCTCGTTGAACCTTGTGTATGTCATAGACGTTAAAAGTTTAGATTATGAGGTTTCTTATTTTTTCAAACACGAAATTCCAATTACTGGGAAAGATCCTTTAATTATTAAAGGAAGTTTCTTTTTGTCTCCCGGAAAAAAACAAGATGCCATAAAATATTATTCAGACGAAGTGTGGGCGGATGACATTTACAATTCTTTAGGTAGAAATACAATCTTGTCTATTCAGGGATTTTCTTTAGATGGAAGACCGGTTCCTCAGATCGATTCAATCAAGGTAGATTTCGGAAAAGAGCCAACGATAAATCCGAAAGACGAGTTCAAAATTTCAGATCCAGACATTCAACCTACCCCTACCCCCACTCCGATTCGACCTTCAAATCCAGAGCCTTGTAATTGTTGGGCTCTTTATTTCACATACACCGGTCCGCCCGAAACTCTGGATATTTTTGTGCATTATACCAAGTGCGAAGATGGCTCTGCGGTGATAGAAAAAGTTGAGGGTCAGGGGGTTTCAGTTTGTTCCTTGGCATCTGCTCCTCCCCCATATCTTACTGGTAATGTTGATTTTACCCAATCAATCAAATTAGTGGGATGTTGTCCCTATGATGTGGAATATGGGTATTTAAATTGCGATAAACAAATTCCTTGGCCGCCTACAGCGACTTGTCCTATACCTGCTCCCACTCTAACCCCCGGGGTTTCGCCGAGTGCAACTAGAACTCCTACTCCAACCCCCACCCCCACCAGAACTCCTACTCCAACCCCCACCCCCACCAGAACTCCTACTCCAACCCCCACCCCCACCAGAACTCCTACTCCAACGTTAAGTCCAATTGATTGTAAATGCTGGAGAATAAGTAATATAAACCAATTTGACATTGAAATTAGTTATTTTAATTGCGGATCCAGACTGCCGGATGTTGAAATTGTACCTGCCTCTTCTATAGTCGACCTTTGTTCGACTACCCTTCCAGTATGGAATAACACAGCGGTAGACGTCGATGGAAATGTGTACCCAACGATCCAGATAGGGACTCAACTTTGGATGCAAACTAATTTAAAAACATCCAGATATCGAAACGGAGATCCAATCCCCAACCTTCAAAATGATTTGGTTTGGAGTCAAACCATAGCCGGGGCTTGGTGCAACTACGACAACGATGCGACGAATGACGCTCTGTATGGCAAGCACTACAATTGGTATGCGGTGAATGATTCAAGGGGATTATGTCCTACGGGCTGGCATGTGCCATCGGATGCGGAATGGACGACCCTCACCGACTTCTTAGGCGGATTTTTCGTAGTAGGCGGAGCGATGAAGAGCACCGCCACCCAACCCACCCTTGGAGGTTGGAACTCACCGAACACAGGCGCCACGAATTCGAGCGGTTTCACGGGTCTGCCTGGTGGCGGCCGCGACTCTGGTGGCGGGTTCAGCCATTTGGGCCTCGCCGGATCCTGGTGGAGTTCTTCGGATGCTGGGTCGGGCGGTGCCTGGTTCCGTAATCTGTATTACATGAGTGCGAGTACGGGCCAAAGCAACTACTTCCACCGGAATGGTATTTCGGTTCGCTGCCTCTGTGATGGCCAACCGGTACCGCCTACCATAACTCAAAGAACTGGATCAATTTGTCAACCTCTGGGAAATCCTCCTGCGATTTCGTGGATGTGTGTTCCTCTTACCTCGCCAACCCCCACCAGAACTCCAACCCCAACACCAACCCCAAGTTCGTGTCCCACAGAAAATTCTTGCTATATTTGGGAATATACGGGGGTTGAGGCAGAGTCTGTCACAATTCAATCTTGTGATTGTGAATCTGAAGAAATTCAAATTCAGAACGGGGCAACCGGAATTGGTGGGATGGATGTTTCAATTTACTCTGTAACAGAACCAATTTTTTCCGAAGGATCAATTTACTTTCTAATTGGATCTACGGGTCCTGTCAGTTCTAGAGTAAATCCAGAAGGATTCTGCGGGTTTGTGTACAACATTTCATACACCACGAACGGGTTTATGGCCTATAGAGATCCATCGACAGGTGCCGTTGTGTCTTTGACCATCGGTCCTCGACAAATTATATCTATTTGCTATTGGCAAGTTTTTGTTGCCTCGGGAGTTAAATTTTTTCCAAACATTTCCTCGTCTTGTTATCAGGGAATAAATTGTCCCGACCCGGGGGTAAAATATTGTGGTTTACCTTGCAAATGTTACTTATACACGAACAACACATCAAACGTAGTGAGAATCTTATATCACGGGTGCAATGGTGATTTAGCTGAGCTAAGAGTTAATCCTGGAAGTTCTGGGTCTTTTTGTGCAAATGCCATCTTGTCTCAAGAAGATAATTTTCTGCCATTTAGACCATTAAATATTGTTACAAATATTACTTCACCTTCCTGTGGTTATAACTTGTCTGCCGTTAATTGTTCTAGTGGCTCTACCCCGATATGTCCAACCCCTACTGCAACCCCGACCAGAACCCCTACCCCTACCCCTACCCCGACAAACACTCCAACTAACACTCAAACTCCAACACAGACTCCATCTGTAACACCGAGCCCCGCTCCTGGATCTTTCATAAGTTTATGGAATGTTTCTGTGGCAGGCCAGGTTATTACACTACCATTTCCGCAAGATCAGGGTTCTTATACGGGTAATTACAATTGTTCTGTAGATTGGGGAGATGGAACTCCTTTGCAAACTATTACTAATACCACACTTTTAACTGTTCCCCCCACCCACACTTACACTTCACCCAGTCAGTACTTAATCACAATTACCGGGACAATTGAGGGGTGGGCGTTCTCAGATCCGATTACAGGAATTGACCGGTCGAGGTTCTTGGACGTTTTAGAATGGGGACCCTTGGTGATCGGGGAGCCGGATCTAGGCAATCCACCATTTCACAGGGGGAATGGGGCTTTTCAGGGTTGCTCAAATTTAAATTTAGTTTCTCCCATCGACGCTTTAGATCTGACTAGAATAAATTCTTTAGCTCAGACCTTCATGGATTGCTCCTCCTTAATACAAATTACCAACTCTTCCCTTTGGGATTTGACAAATGTAAAAACATTACAGCTCACTTTCGGAAAAGATTTCTTTTCGCCGGGCTGTCCTCTTTTTAACGACCCGGGGATTTCTTCTTGGAACATAAGTAATGTAGAATCTTTGTATGGCACTTTCCGGGGATGTTCTTCTTTTAATCAACCTTTAAATTCTTGGCAAACCAACAATGTGACTTCTTTATTTTCAACTTTCGAAGATTGTTCAGCTTTTAATCAAGATATTAACAGTTGGCAGGTATCACAAGTTACCACCATGGCTTACACTTTCGCAAATTGTTTTTCTTTCGACCAACATTTGTATGCTTGGAACACATCTAATGTTATGGATTTTAATGGTTGTTTTTATGGTGCTAAAGTTTTCGACCAGCCCTTAATTACTTGGAACACCTCGTCTGCCCTGAGTATGAATTCCATGTTTTTTAACGCCATAAATTTCAACCAATCCCTTGATTTGTGGAACACATCTTTAGTCCAAGATATGAGTTGGATGTTTGGTTCTTCCCGATCTTTGACGACGGCAAATTCTCCCCTTGGGTACCATTTATTCAATCAGTATATCAATACGAATTTCTTGACTAATACGTGGGTAACAAACTCCCTTTGGGCTTCGAGAAACATGTTTTGGAACAATTTAAATTTCAATCAACCTTTAGATCTTTGGAATGTGTGTGGTGTTTCCGTTATGGTCCAGATGTTCAAAAATGCTCTAAGTTTTGATCAAGACATTTCTACCTGGAACGTTCCTCTTATCCCAAGTCAGCCTTTTGAGTTTGCCCTTGGAACTCTTTCTACCTGGACGCCGTCAGAAAAACCCAATTGGGGCCTTGCTTGCAATCCTTTACCTCCTGCTCCAACTCCTACGGCAACTTCTTCTGCTGAAGATTGCTACATTTGGCAGTACAAAGATTTGGATGTGGAGTCGGTAATTGTCCAAACCTGCGGAGAAAAACAAGATCTCGTTTTGCTTGTGAACCAGGCGGAAGACGGAGCACTAGAAAGACTCGAGTCGGAAGAGGCATTTTTCGTTTCTTTTTCCAAACCATCCTTACAAGAAGCCGCTATTGAAACCGATTTGGTAGGTTTAAGTGGACCTTTTTCTCCTGCTACTTCTGGTTGCTATTGGATCTATAATCCATTTGGCGTAACCGGCTATGTTTGGTACCAAGATGCAAACACCAATGCTTCTGTCACCCAATCACTGGGTCCAGGCAAATACATCAATATTGTCGCTACTAGAATTTACGGAGGAATGGGGACAAGAACTTTTCCAAACTATCAATGTTGGGGAAATCCCAGTTTTCAATTGCCCGGATTATTCTCAACCAACATGAAATGTGGTTTAACTTGTAATTGTTACCAATACCACAATACCGGGGTAGATTCTGTTAGAGTCCAATACGCGGATTGCACAGAGGGGGGTCAAAACAATGATCTGCTTACTCTCATTGTGGATCCAGGAGGAACTGGTCAAATATGCGCCTACGCTATTCTAAGCCAAACGATTGTGCCATGTCCTTCTGGTTCTAGGTGTGACGCAAATATTTTCCCAGGCTTATCCCCCCGATGTCGAGCCGATGGCGGAGGATTCAACCGGAACGCCAGATTATGTATTGAAGGAGCTACCGGAGCTACCGGGGTAACTGGTCCTGCCACAGTTACTGACATTGATGGAAATGTGTACCCAACGATCCAGATAGGGACTCAACTTTGGATGCAAACTAATTTAAAAACATCCAGATATCGAAACGGAGATCCAATCCCCAACCCTCAAAGTAATCTTGATTGGAGTCAAGCCACAGCCGGTGGCTGGGCCAATTTTGCCAACAATCCGCTGAACGGCGCCCTCTACGGCAAGCTCTACAATTTCTATGCGGTGAATGATCCAGCATGTTTATGCCCAACAGATTGGCACGTGCCATCAGATGCGGAATGGACGGCCCTCAGTGACTTCCTAGGAGGAACATCCGTTGCAGGCGGCAAGATGAAGAGCCCCGCCATTCAGCCCAACCCCGGAGGTTGGAACTTCCCGAACACAGGCGCCACGAATTCGAGCGGTTTCCTTGGTTTTGGCGGAGGTGTGCGTCAAAATAATGGCTTATCAATCAATTTAGGCATCGAAGGGTACTGGTGGAGTTCTAGCCTTCATTTCGGAGCTGGCGGGGGTGCTTGGGGAAGCAGATTAAAAAATACTCAAATTCTTTTATATAGGAGCGGGTTTAATTTAAGAGACGGTTTTTCGGTTCGCTGCGTGTGGGACGGACCGAACGTTATTCCTGACCCTATCTGTGATCCAACCACCCCTACCCCAACCCCTACTCCTACTCCTACCCCCTCTACACCAACCGGATGTTCTTGTTGGAGAGTAGAAGCTTATGTTAGCTGTGCAACTCCTGTTGTAGATTGTTCAGGTCAGCACACTACACGGAGATTTGCTGTTGGTCAAGTAGAATATTGGTGTGCTCCTAATTGGTGGACACCATCCAGTAATTGTGAATTTTGGAGTAGACTTTGTGTTGGTTGTTGTCAATCCCATTTAGATTGTCAAGTCACTCCAACTCCCACTCGAACCCAAACCCCAACCCCTTCTCCTACTCCAACTAACACCCCGACTAACACCCAAACCCCAACCCTAACCAGGACCCCAACTCAAACTCCAACTCTCACCCGAACCCAAACTCCAACCCCGACTCAGACACCAACTAATACAAAAACCCCAACTAACACACCTACAATCACACCTACGGGGATAAACGATCCATTTATCACCACGTGGGAAATAAATACTTCAAATCAAGAAATTTATCTGCCTTTAGATGTCTACAACCAATTTGGAGGAGTTTACAATTTCACAGTAAACTGGGGAGATGGATCACCGATTCAAACATTTAACCCAACAACAGGATTAACCCCTTATGTTGGTCACGTCTATGTAGTTCCCTCAACCTACACTGTGACAATTAACGGCACGATTACTGGGTGGTCCTTTGGGACTTTTGTTCCCGCCGGCTGGACAGCAAACCAAATTTGGCAGGCGAAAGATGCTTTGAAATCTGTTGAAAGATGGGGATGTTTGAGATTAGGAAATACTGCAGCTCATTTTTTTCAATGCACAAATTTAACTTTGGGTGCTGTACAGGATGTTTTGAATTTAACGGGAACTTTCTGGCTAGAAGCTTCTTTTGCTGCATGCATAAATTTAACCACAATTGCAAATTCCTCACTATGGGACACCTCTGCAATTACCAATTTAAATTTTACGTTTGCTTTGGCAAATAGATTCAACGACCCTGGAATTTCTAGTTGGGACACGACCAGTGTAATATATATGCGAGGGACTTTTTATATTGGTTCCCACTTTTTAAATCTCCCCTCTGGACTGCTTTATTCCTCTTTCAATCAGCCTTTGAACAATTGGGACGTTTCCCAAGTCACCAACATGGAAGCTATGTTCGGCGGAGCTAATGTTTTTAATCAGCCTTTGAACAATTGGGACGTTTCCCAAGTCACCAACATGGATGGAATGTTTTTTGGGGTTGATAATGGGGGAACCCCATCCCTCTACAGTGCGGTATTCAATCAGGATATTAGCATGTGGAATGTTTCGTCTGTGACGAATATGAGGGGAATGTTTGAATTCCAAGAATACTTCAACCAGCCTTTAGATAATTGGGAAAGGGGTGCATCGGGAGGATTTCCAGCCTCCACTGTATCAAATGTAAGTAATTTCATTAGAATGTTCTCCAAGTGTTTCTCGTTCAACCAACCCCTTAATAATTGGAATACCTCGGGGGCTACTAGAATGCAATTTATGTTCGACCATTGTTTCGCGTTCAACCAACCTCTCGGAAATTGGAATGTTTGTAACAACCAGGTCGTTTGGAACTCATCGAATGGCCCTGTGCCTGGAATGGCATCTATGTTCCGGAATGCAACTAACTTTGATCAGGATATTTCCACTTGGAACGTGCCCCAGATCCCTTCTCTGCCCCCTAACTTTGACACTGGAACACCAGTTACATGGACCACGTCCGAAAAACCAAATTGGGGAGCTACTTGTTAAAAAAGATAAATCAGAACTCGTGAGTCCAAACCCAGAATATTTGCAACAAATTGTGTCTAAGTTAGAAAGATTGAATTTGGCCGAAACGGGCAATAAAGACCCAAAAAATTCAAAAAATTCGGGTTATACTTGTTACGAACCTAAATTGGAGGATCCTCTTCAATGGATGGGCAGAACAGCCCAAAATTATATAAGAAAAAAAAATGGAGAAATTTAAAAAAAATTTTCAAATTTACATTTTAGGTTTTTTGGTTTGGATATTATGTCTTGTCTTTTTGCCAAGAATTTGGGCATCGATCACTTTGATATTGGGGTTAATCCAACTTTTTAGTTGCAGCACAAATTTTATTTATTCAAGAGAACGGGACAAAACTCCAGCCGAAAAAAGTATCAATTAAATTTTTCTAGTCTCTGTGCCGTGTTTCTACCAGTGAAATCACCTGATCCAGAGTTTTAAAGACCATCATGGATGGATCCTCGTCGTCCTGGACTCCCAACAGCATCTCTCCAGATTCTGATCTACCCACTCCCAGGGTGCCTAGACCCTCGCAGATCAAAGGATAGAATTCATTCGGCTGAAGTTTTTCCCATATTTCTGCGTAGTCGAAATCATGCCAATCAA
>Ga0172376_10008148_pt1 | contig 10994 bp, 4 predicted proteins | sample Lak35m_FD_121114 | JGI IMG/M metagenome (GOLD analysis project Ga0172376, IMG submission 121114) | Freshwater microbial communities from Kabuno Bay, South-Kivu, Congo - kab_092012_35m | ecosystem: Environmental > Aquatic > Freshwater > Lake | place: Democratic Republic of the Congo: South-Kivu...
ACATTCTGTAAATAATTTGAACCGAGCGCCCCACCTGGGCTGCCGCCGAGAATACTGATTCCTGAAACATATCTTTAGAGACGAGTTGGGAGCAGGAGAACGTGGCTAAAATTCCATCCTTGGGTAGGGCTTTAAAGGCCAGTCGATTAATATCTCTATATCCCGATAGCGCGCCATCAACGGCGTTTTTATGTTTAGCAAAGGCCGGCGGATCTAGAACTATCAAATCGTAATTACCTTTAATATCTCTGAGATAAGTTAAGCAATCAGCCTTTATGGCACGATGGTTAGAGAGGGTATTCAGTTCAGTGTTTTTGTTACAAAGATCGGTGGCCTTTTCTGAGCTATCAACTGAGTCCACCAGCGTCGCTCCATTTTTTAAAGCATAAACCGAAAATCCTCCGGAGTAGGAGAATGCATTTAAGACTCTTCTACCCTTAGATAGATCTCCGATTAATTTTCTATTACTCCTCTGATCCAAAAAGAAGCCGGTCTTTTGACCTGTTTCCCAATCGATAAAGAATTTATTGCCGTGCTCAAGAGCTACATGGGTATCGTTACGCTGACCTTTAATATATTTGCCGCCCTCAGCCTCGCCACCCACGTTCTTCCAATATATAACATTAATAAAAGGGGTTACCTGATTTAGGGCTTCAAGAATCTCTGCTTCAAAGGTCTCGTACCCAGCATGATGGCAGTGCACAACGGCCGCATCACCATATACATCAATAATTAGTCCAGGTAGAGAATCCCCTTCAGCATTTACCAATCGATACATATTGGTTGCTTTATTAGGTCCGAGCCCTAATGACTCTCTTAATCTATAGGCATCTGCTATACGACGTTGCCACAGTCCAGAATCAAGAGGCACATCACCGAAGGAGCAGAGCTTAACAGAGATTGAGCCAGAGCCGTAAAATCCATACCCAAGAACCTCTTCGTCCGAGGAGACAACTTTAACAACCTCACCATCTTCGATGTTATCAGGTATGCGGCTAAGTGCGCCCGAAAATATCCATGGATGGAATCTCTTGGCCGAGCGCTCTTTGGATGGTTTTAGTGTGATAATTTTTGTCATGATATTGGACCTTCTTTCCTCATAAGGTGCGTCTTAAGGAGGAAAAGGTCAATAATCAGGGTATCTTTATCTTGAAATATTATGGTCGTGGGGTGCTTTTGGGCATAATTAACCACCCCTGAGACCGATTCGGTGCTCAAGAAGTTATCAATAATAGTTGAGCTGACGAGGAGGTACCGAAATGATGTTGCTTCAGCCCCGCTAATAGCATCCGGAAGGGAGCCTTGCCAAAGAGGGGCAGCATTTAGGGAATCCCAGATTCTAACTGTGCCTTTGTTAAACAGGTAAAAAAGCCGTGTTTCGTAGGCGAGGAGAATTTTATTATTTTGATTAACTGGGAGTGAATCAATAAATTCAAGCGGTAGTAAGTCCTCTAATTTTTTTAGGGGCTGACTTAAAGGGGCTTTAAAAGTCTCTTGCCAGGGGGTCTCACTACCTAGAATCAGATACAGAGACGCAATAACACCCCAGATATCTTTCGATATGATTCTAAAGACCGGAGCATCTTTCAAATTATAAAGGGCATAGATAGAAGCTGCCGATACAATCGCGGCAACCACTCCGATTAGCCGTAGCTCTGCTCTGTCCCCAGAAACTAAGCCAAAAATAGCAACACTCCCCAAGACCCATAGGCTGAATCTTCGGCCCCAATAGGAATTATAAATTTTTAGGGCAGCAGGAAGTAGAAGTAGGAGAGTGAGGAGTTGTGTGCCAGGGAATACCCCCTGAAGTATTTTTTGCCAGTGATGGGGATTTAAATTTATACCAGATCCACTAAATGCAACTAGCGCCCCTTCCCAGATATCAGGAAGATTCTCATTCCCAAATATTTCCCCAAAGACCGGGAATAAAGGATTCTTCGTAAGAAGATAATTTCTAACAAGCACTGGAGCGACTGCTAAAATAAAAATGATAATTGGCGTTATTTTTCTTTTAATTCCAACTAGGTGACTAGCCGCAATAATCAAAAGAATTAGGATTGGAACTAGGTAAGAAAACTTTGATCCAAAAGATACTCCCCACAGTAATCCAGTCGCGCTTGGATTACTTTTTATCAGATAAATAGCTCCTAAAATAAAAAAGAGTGCTATTCCCCAATCGTTTTTGGGCGTGGGGAGAGAGAGTGAGAGCTCAGCGGTTGTCAGGATTGCAAGTATTACGCATGGTGCAAAATTTTTAGGGATCCCAGGCATTATCTCTTTAAGCAGAAGAGAGCCTAAAAGCCCTGTGCAGATCCAAGCGGTGATGGTTATCAGCTGCGCAAATATGTGACTCGCTAAAAGAGCAGCGGTTGAGTTCACCCCGAATAAATTAAATGGCCAAAGGTATAAGCTCTCCCAGTAGCTTGATTGCATGAGCTGGATAGCGTCTGGATTGAATCTAAATCCTCCCGAGGAATACCAGTCTAGCGGCGCAGTTAGGTGATACCAGAGTGCATCCGGATGCATATCTGGGCTTAAAGCGTGCCAAATGCGAAGCCCGATGTAGCAAATTAGAGCGAATGACGGCAGAAGCGCCAGATTGAGTGTGCTAGGCAGATTGAGATCTAACTCCGTAAGAGCAGCTTTTGGTAGAGAATAAAAAGCCCCAATTGCAATGAATATAAAGAGACCGCCTGAGCCAAATTTAGAAAAGCCAAGAGCTGTCAGAAGAAAATAAGCGATACCCTGAGCCAAAAATCCCAGCGTAATCTCAATTCCTAGGCGATAATTTAAAGTATCAGAGCGGTGAATTACTTTTGATAAGAGCTTGCCCCAGCCCACTGTAGCAATTAGCCACAAAATAAAGGCTGCTAAGGCGGTTATTGGAATGCTCCCACCAAGCATTCCATCCGAGGAGAGCTTGATTAAAATAGTTGTCAAGGTGGCGGTTAAGGCTAAAAACCACCTCCTCCTATCTCTTAAATCATTTAAAAGTGCCTGAATAATCATTCTAGAAGATTTTTTATTTTAGAATAACTTTTTAATTGTTTTTGCGGGAGACGTTGTGTTAGGGTCCGCCGCTAAGGGAATCGTCAAAAGACGAGGGGCTATTTAAAAACTATCTTGGGGGGTGGTCTATGATGTACCAGGCACAGCAGCAAGGCAGGGCATTAATGGCAAATCGCGGGGGGATCTCCCTGCGTTCAACGGTAAGTAATTCCTTCTTTTTACGTCGACTTGACCCAGGCCCAGATACTCCTAAATTGATTACTTTAAAAAGAAGTTTAACTATTCCAGAAGCTATAAACGAAATGGTTATGGCTTCAGCCGACTGCGCCTTGGTTCAGAAGTACCCTGATACTATCGAGGGTGTAGTTAGTTTAAAGTCATTATTAGAGCTTGTAGGCTCAGGAAGGCTAGTAAAGCACAGTCGACTCTATCAGGTGATGGATAGGGTGGTGGCGCTGGAACCTGAGACATCCACGCTAGAGGAGCTATTCAAACGTTCTCTTCACAGTAAGGCTACTTTCTTTGTGATTGCAGATCGGTCTGGCTCTCTAAAGGGCGTAGTTCCTGTGGACGAGATTTTAAATTTCTGTCTGCGCGAGCGAGATGCTTTAGAATTGAGCGCCGATGTTGAAGTGGAATCGCACGGACGGCTCACCCCTTTGTTCGTCTAAGGGGAATCCAGCGTAAAGACTAATTGCGCCGAGTGGTGTTAGCACTCTAGTACCACCACCGGCGCTTTCTCTAATGTCAGAGGTTGAGAATCCATCGCTCTGCAAGAATGTGGTGCCCGCATCAAAGAATGATGCTAGCTGCAGATAATCTGTTAGATTGTATTGCAGCTCAAAGTTGCCGTACCCCATCACATCTCCACCGATCGGAGATCCTTCCGACCCTTTTGGTCCGATTGAATTTTCTCTGAAACCACGCACAGTATTGTGGCCCCCCAGGAAGAATCTCTGACTTATAGGAATTTCAGAGGTATCACCGTATGGTACGAGGGCACCAAATCTTAAATTGTTGGCAAGCAAAACCGTACCTTCCTTATTTAACGGGATGTAAGCTGAGCCCCTGACACCGAGTCCTGCATAGTTGGCATCTGAGCCGATGATCGAGTCTGATATTGAGGTATCGGCACCTAGGAAGTAGCCATTAGTCGGCAAAAGAGCGTCGTTTCTCTTATCGAAAGTTATGGCACCAGAAACTATGCTGAGAAGATTCCGGCCATTATCGAGATCTGAAATGACTGCATCCGGTTCCACATTAGTTAAGTCTTCAGCCATCAATGTATGACCCAAGGTCGCCTTAAAGTTGGAGAACTTTGTGAAATCCAGGAATGATAAAAGAGATAGACGATCCAGGTCGTAGGGTAGTATGCCATTCTCAAGCTTCTGATAACGCAAATCTTCGGTTAATCGGATTTGCTCTCCATAAAAGAACGGATCCATATATCGCAGACTGACTGTTCCGCGGGTAATACTCGGAAAGCCATCCTCATGATAAGTATCGAATCGAAGCCCAAGGGTTCGCCCATCCGCAAATATCTTTCGGTCCATGTATTCTGAGAAAAGATGAGGACCGTAAGCTGAATTGTAACCAGCCCCTAAATCAAGAGAGCGAAGGTTCTTTTCTTCAACTTTAATAACCAAATCCTCTGTGGCGCTATCAAGAGCTCCATCAGCTGGCAAAATGTCTACTCTTGAAAATAATCCCAGAGAAAGCAGGTGTCGCTTGGAGTGGTCCAATCTCTCTTCTCTGAGGGGATCTCCCTCTTTTATTTTTAAGAAGCTAATTATGGTAGCTGTCTCAACCCTCTGGTTACCTAAGATCTCAATTTTGCCGATTTTAGAGCACTCCCCAGGATTGATCGTGAGATTAAAAGTTTCACCTGTATTTGAGAATATCTCAGCGCTTCTGTATCCCTCTTGTCGCAAGTTGGTGATTATCTCTTCGGTAGCCCGATTAATCTGAGGGACTGATAGCGGCGGGGCAGGAAGAGAAGGGGATAGCACTCCCTCAGGAAGGCCCGACACCTCGAATCCTGCAAAGTGGACAGGATTGTCTGGTCTAACCTCATAAACAATATCAACTCCGTCCTCGCCATGATCAATAATTGCCCCGCTGACAAACGCTCTAGGATACCCTGCCTCTTTGAGTTTGCTGATCATAAGTTCAGCAAAGCCATCGATCTCCTCTTGAAGCGCAACTTGTGGTCTCAGGAAGCGATTTTTTAGTTCCTTGTCTCCTTCAGCTATGTGGCTAGCGTATTCTTTAAGGCTAAACGGGCCAGGGCTATCTAGTCGAACTTCCTTTACAGAGATCTTTGTGCCCTCATCTATTTTAAAATTATGAATTTTTCTTTCAGATTTATCGGGCGGTAATTGATCGTAGTCGATAGTGACATAGAGATATCCTGCCTCGCGATAGAGCTTCTCAATATTCTCCAATAGGATTGCTGGAGTGTTATCACCGAAGGGTTGCGACCGTTTGAATAATTTAATCGTGTCTAAAAAGTCAGCGGCGCTGTGCAGCCTGTTGCCCGTGAATATAAAGGTATATGGATCTCCCAAGTTTGTTTGAATTATCAATGAGGCTTCTTTCCCATCAGCTGAAGGAGTGTATGATGTTTTTATCACTGCTGCGATATATCCCTCTGATCTTACAGCACGAGTAAGATTATTTTTAAAATCTTTAATCGCTGATTTCGTTGCTAATGAACCTATTTTGGGTAGGGTAAGTTTCTTCAAGAAGGATTCGATATTATCACCCTCTTTTTTAATTGAGGTAATCTTGGTTGCGGGTCCCTCTTGAATCGAGATAGTTAGGGTACGGCAGAACTGACTGTCATCTTGGCAATTAATCTGAGCTATTGAACTAAAGTAACCTTTATTTTTATAAAGATTACTGATTGATGCAGAGAATTTGGGAGCTTCATCTTTAGGCAAGCGAGACGCAGAAGTTAATCTGATGCCTTCCAAGATTTCATCAGTGCTTACGTTCTCATTGCCAAAAACTAAGATTTTAAGAAAATCTTTCTGAGATTTTAAAACTGAATACTTTAAATCAGCAGAATAAGCTGCGACCTCTTCAAGCGGCAGATTTTCAAGTCCAGATAAGAATGTCAGCGAAGGGGTCAATTGTAGAGAGCCAAAAATGCTTGACTGACGGGATTCGGCCGAGAAGGAATTTTTACCCACTACTTTTATCTTAGATGTGATTGATTTCTCGGCTACCAGCATTGGTTCTACTGTGCCGGTTCTTTCGTTATATCCTGGCTCTACACCTAAACTATCAATGTCGGTGATTCGCTTTAAAAAATTCATTAAGTTATTTCGAGCAGAGACTTTTTTATCGCCACCAGCGACGACATCCACTATCGATCCAGATACTGCAAATCCGCCTTTGGCTATAATTTTGGTTAACTCTTGTGATGATAATCCTGAATCTGAAGAAAACTTAACCTGCGGAGCAGAGAGAGGCCCGGTTACATCAAGCATCACCAGCACGGTATCGCCCGTAGTGCCGGACATCTGAGTCTCGGCCGTTATGTCTATGAACGGTTCTTGAGCTGGATATGAAATTAAAAATTTACCGGAAGCGATTGAGAATCTTCTTGTATTCAGACCGAACCAACCACTGAGAGTCTCAATCTCACCGTTCAATAGCGGCTCTTTAATAGTTCCACCCACTTTTAGATTTCCCTTCATTTCAAGATCGGCCCAATTAGCCATCAGGAATAAGTTACGCGGCGCATCTATATTTATATTTAATTGAATGTTTCCTAATTGAGATTTAGTCGGTGCGATAGTTTTGGAAGACGTAGTCAGAAGCCCTCTAATCAGAGAGCGCAGGGTGATAGTTCTCTCTACATCTCCACGCGCTATCAGAATATCGCCATTGACGGCCAGATCTTCATTCTCATCGGTTTTTAGATTTAAATTTCCGGATGCCCAGATATTTGCGCCTTCTAACGGCTGTATGAATATATCTGTGAGCTCTGCTGTCACTTCAGTATTGGTTGGTGAATCAAGGTCGACAGCGCCAGAAATCTGGATCGCACCATCATTAGCAGCACCGAAGAAATTATTTATTATAATTTTTCGACCATCAAGCTTGATCTGTCCTGAGATGTCATCAACTGTGAGGTCTGCTGCGTAAGTAGATACCACTCCATTTTTAATAGATGCCGAGCCAGTTAGCTTTGGTGAGTCGGTTGGTCCCACCACAGTAAGATTAGCCTCGATATCGCCCTTAAGATCATCAAGCGCTGGAAACATAGGTGCCAGGGTGTGAAGATTGAAGAGTCCCCTGGCTTGCAGGTTAAATCCAGCCTGAGACCCAAAACTACCAGCCAGCTCGAGGTAGCTATTTTGACCAGCAAACTTTAAATTGCCCAGGTTAATTAGATCGTTCGCTATCGTTAAAACCTGAGGATTAACCAAGGTGAGGGTATATGGTTCACAACCCAGACTAGCTGATTTTATATCAAGATAACCGGTGGTAGCCCCTGAGCGATATTTATAGTCGAGTGCTCCAGTTAAGTGCGCGCATTGAGCCTTGGAGTCGAATTCCTGTGGGGAAAATTTATTGAAGTTTAATAATACGGCACCACTATCGGCTGCTAGATCTAGTGTAGCATTTCCCTCGATATCTCCTCGAGTGGAGGAGAATATTAACTTAGCTTTTCCTTTATCAATGTTAGCCACAATATTAACCAAGGGGATGTTTTTTTGTAGAACAATTACATCAGCCTTGGCATCAAATTTGATCGATTTTGGTTGAAGTGCACCGCTCAGAGTTCCATTAGCAGTAAGTGCCATCGGAGATGCCACCATCTCGCCTAACAGACTACGCCTAAATAGTGGCACAACTTTGGCTGAGAATGTTCCAGCCTTAATAGTTCTGACTCCATTCTCAGGACTCGATAAATTTGCAGTTAAATTAAATTCTTTTTTGGTATCAATTAAATCAATGTTTATACCGTTTTTGTTTGAGGTAATATTACCTTCGATGTCAGCTAGGTATGTATCCAAGAGTCCAATCATCTTGGCAGAGGCTTGGATATTTAGGTTCGGTTCCTTGAGGGTTCCACTCAGTCTTATTGAGCTAGTAATTCCATAGGCAGAGATTCCACTACCTGAGATGCCATCGAGATTTAAGTTAAGATCTCCTGCCATCTTTCCCTCAGAGATGATGATAGGAGTTTTTGTATCAAGCAGAACACCCGGGCCGTCACCCTCCGGAGAAACAGAGATGCTTAAGTCCCCATCTTTAGTGCTGATCTCTAGTTTGGTTGAGAGGTTTTCAAATACAAGGTCTGAACCCGATAAGGAAATTGGGGAGGTAACATTTTTAAGGCTTCCCGAGGCCTTTAGTGCATCTGGAGATCCCTCTAAAGTTAGGTCAGCTTTAAATTGCGAGTCCTCATTGAAGGGGAGTTTTAGGTTAGCAGATGAGATGTCGGCATCAAATACACCTTTAAGATTTTTATTAGGGATAAGATCTAGTTCAAGTTGGCCATGAACCGGATTTTGATTGCCCAGCAAAGAAATATCTTTGAAGGTGACCTTGTCATCATAAAGACCTATCTCTGCCATAATCGCAGAGAGAGCAGCCGATGTTTCGCCGTTAGTCTTGTAGGCAAGCCGATTGATTTTTGGTTTAAGGATAAAATTGTTATCGGGGGTTCTATCTAGATCTAGCGCAATTCCTCTGCCGACTAGTCGAGCGTCTCCGAGCTGTTGAGTGAAGGAGCCTCTTCTTAGCTCTAGATTATAAAGTCTCATCTTCCAGCGACCCGGGTAATCTAGCTCTGGAGGGATTGGTGCGACTAGAAAGTCGATAAACTTGAAGGTCGGGCTGTCTGCCAGGGCTCCTACAGAGAATCCATTTGTGAGCTTTAAGCTCTTAAGCATGACCTCGTTTTCGCGGATTTTTTTAAGTCCGAATTTTGCCTCCAGCTCCTTAAAGCCGAACATCGCTCGGCCTTCGCACACGATGCGGGGATTATAAGCTCGAGCTTTTAGAGTTGATAAAGAGATATTAATTCGATCGTATTCAAATGAGCAGCCAGCACCCCGTCTCGCCATATCGTCTAGCATGGCCACCAATTCTTTCTTGATGATTACCTTTACTACTATGATGCCGATGCCGAGTAGCGCACCAAAGATCATTGAGACGAGTGCGAAGGTGAGGTTTTTCTTTCTCACGTGTTCGGCTAGCTACTGTGCTTCCAAGCGTGATAGGAGCTGCGCACCAACGGGCCTGACTCCACGTAGCGAAAGCCTTTCTCCAAGCCAATTAAACGGTATTCTTCGAACTGCTCTGGGGTAATGAACTCCTTTACCGGCATCTGCTTCTCTGATGGTCTTAGGTACTGACCGATAGTCATGATGTCGACATTGTGGAACCTTAGATCGTCCATTAAAGATAGGACTTCCTCTTTGGTTTCTCCTAATCCCACCATGATACCTGATTTGGTGAGCGAACTGGGTGATAGTCTCTTTGCTTCGCCCAGGATCATTAAGGATCTGATGTAACCAGAGTAGGGGCGTACCTTCTTGTATAGGCGTGGCACGGTCTCTACGTTGTGATTTAAAACATCTACGCTAGAGTCCATAATTATCTTTAATCTGGCAGGATCTCCCGCCATGTCGCCAATTAGTATCTCTACCTTAGTGTCTGGGGCATGGGTGTGAATCATCTCAACAGTTTTCGCAAAGTGATTCGCACCAAAGTCTGCTAAATCATCACGATCTACGGAGGTCACCACAATGTGTTTTAGGCCGAGGCTTTTAACTGCAATTCCAATTCTGTATGGCTCTAATTGATCGAGAGGTTGAAGAGTCTCTTCGGTTCCCTTTTTAACTGAGCAGAAGTTGCACCTGCGGGTACAAAGTTCTCCCATTATCATGAATGTAGCAGTGTGATGGGTCCAGCATTCTCCAATGTTTGGGCAGCGGGCTTCTTCACACACGGTCACTAGCTTGAGCTTTCTGACTAGGGCTTGAGTTTCAAGAAACTCCGGAGATCCAGGGGCGCGGGCCTTGAGCCAGGGTGGTTTTGGAACGCGAACCTCTTTACTGCGGGGGAGGTTCACCAAGTCTGGATTCTGATTTTCCATTTAGATTACCTCTTACATCATCAAAAGGGCAGGAACCTCTAGCGCCTGCTTAAAGTGCTTCAAGAAGTTGCCGGCCATCACGCCATCTATGACTCTGTGGTCTACGGATACAGTCGCCTTCATAGTTAGACCAGGGACTACAGCCCCTTGGTAAACAACGGGTTCTTCCTTGATCGCACTGACCGCAAGTACGCCACCTTGACCAGGGTTGATTATGGCGGTGAAGGAATCAACGTCGAACATTCCCATATTTGAAATACTGAATGTGCCACCTGATAAGTCTTGGGCTGTTGGTCTGCCAGCACGAGCTCTTTCTACGGCAGCTCGAGCTTCGAATATTACATCTTTAAGCGCCATCTTGTCAGTTTGATGAAGAACTGGGATGATTAAACCATCCTCGATAGCGGTGATTATGCCGATGTTGATACTCTCGGGCTCATACACCATACCATCTTTGATGGCTCTATTTACACGAGGCTCTTTGCTTAACCCATAGGCTGCAGCTTTGATTATCAGGTGATTGAAGCTGACACCTTGGTATCCAGGAGCTTCTTTCAGCGCTTCGCGCAGCTTCTTAGCTTCCATCATGTTAATAGAAGCGGTCACATAAAAGTGTGGTTGCTGAGTAACACTCTCCTGCATTCTTCTTGCGATAGTTTCACGCATTTTAGAGAGCGGAGTAAGACGGCCGCCTGTTGTGGCAACCCCCTCAGGGCGAGCAGCTGGCATCGGTGTGGCTACCGCAGCAGATGAATGCATCATTACAGGAGCCATTTGATGAGCGGGAGCAGCAGCCCTAGAAGTAGATTTCTCTACCATAGCAGCTTCGATATCTCTGCGAATAATCCGACCTGCAGGACCAGTG
>Ga0172376_10008149_pt1 | contig 10994 bp, 8 predicted proteins | sample Lak35m_FD_121114 | JGI IMG/M metagenome (GOLD analysis project Ga0172376, IMG submission 121114) | Freshwater microbial communities from Kabuno Bay, South-Kivu, Congo - kab_092012_35m | ecosystem: Environmental > Aquatic > Freshwater > Lake | place: Democratic Republic of the Congo: South-Kivu...
CGCGGGCGTGCTCTTGCCGCTGTACTACCGCACGGGGTTGACGAGCATTTACCGGTACCTCGGGGACCGGTTTGGGCCGCGCGCATACCGGACCGGGGCGGCCTTCTTCCTGCTCAGCCGGATCATCGGGTCGGCGTTTCGGCTGTATTTGGTGGTGCTGGTGCTGGAGAATTTCGTGCTGAAACCGCTGGGTTGGGGGGGGGCAGAGGGCGGATTTCCCGTCGCCGCGACCGTGCTTTCCACGGGGCTGATTGCGTTGATTTGGCTCTACACGCGCAAGGGGGGCATGCGCACGATTGTGTGGACGGATACGCTCCAAACCGCCGCCATGCTGGGCGCCTTGGCGGCGGCCGTCTTCCTCGCGGTGGATGCGCTGGGATGGTCGTGGGCCGAGGTGCCCGCCCGGCTCGCCGCCTCCGGCCGCACGCGGTGGTGGGTCTGGGACGACTGGGCAGCGCCCAACCATGCGGTGAAGCACCTCCTCGCAGGGGCCTTCGTGGCCGTCGCGATGACCGGGCTCGATCAGGACATGATGCAGAAGAATTTGGCCTGCCGGAACCTCCGGGAGGCCCAAACGAACATGCTGACCTTTTCCACGGTGCTCGTCGGCATCAACTTGCTGTTCCTGGTCCTCGGCGCGCTGCTTTATGCCCTGTGGGACGCGACGGGCCAGCCCTTTCCCGCGGCAGACGCGCTCTTTCCGACCCTGGCGCTCGGGGGCTCACTCGGGCCACTCGTGGGGCTGCTGTTTCTCGTCGGACTGCTCGCTGCAGCATTGAGTTCTGCGGACGGCGCGCTGACGGCCCTGACCACCTCGACGTGCGTGGACCTGCTCGACACGCCCTCGCTGCCTGAAGCAGAAGCCACGGCGGTCCGGAAGCGCGTGCACCTGTTCATGGCAGGTGTCCTCGTGGCGGTGATGGTGGCCTTCCGGTCGGTGGCGGACGGAAGCGTCGTGGCCGCCATTTTCACGGCCGCAAACTACACCTATGGCCCGTTGTTGGGGATGTTCGGGTACGGGCTGTTGTTTCGGTCGAAGCCGCTCGATGCCGGGATTCCGTGGGTGGCCGTACTCAGCCCGGTTGCGTGCTACGCGCTGGAGTCGGTGGGCACGGCCCGGTTCGGGTTCAGCTTCGGCTTTGCGCTGTTGCCGGTGAATGGGGCATTGACCTTGGTCGGTTTGGCCTTGCTCCCCCGCGCGCGTTGACCTACCCGTTACTTTTGCACGCAACATCTTTTGCGCATGACCGCACCCCGCACCTCTGCCCTGCTCGGCCGCCTCACTGAAAGCGCCACCTTGGCCATGGCCCGCAAGGCCCGCGAGTTGAAAGACCAAGGCGTAGACGTCATTTCCCTTTCGCTCGGGGAGCCGGATTTTGATACGCCCGAACCCGTGAAAGAGGCTGGAATCGCCGCCATCCGCGGGAACGACAGCCACTACACGCCGGTGCCTGGGACCGCTGCGGTGCGTGCGGCCATCTCCCGCAAGTTCCTGCGGGACAACGGCCTGAGCTACTCCCCGGACCAAATCGTCGTCTCGAACGGTGCGAAGCAAACCATCGCAAACGCCGTGCTCGCGCTCGTCGATCCGGGGGACGAGGTGATTTTGCCCGCGCCGTACTGGGTGAGTTACGAGGATTTGGTCCGGTTGGCAGACGGGGTGCCCGTGGTCCTCGCCACGGACATCGCCGCAGACTACAAGATCACGCCTGCCCAACTGGAAGCCGCCATCACCCCGAAGACGCGGCTGCTCATCTTTTCCTCGCCGTGCAACCCATCCGGCTCGGTGTTCACGCGGGAAGAGCTCGAAGCGCTCGCCGCGGTCCTGCGCCGGCATCCGCACGTGCTGGTCATCAGCGATGAGATCTACGAATTGATCAACTTCACCGGTTCGCACGCGAGTTTTGCCGCGCTCGAGGGGATGTACGACCGCACCATCACGGTGAACGGCGTTTCGAAAGGCTTCGCCATGACGGGTTGGCGACTCGGCTACCTCGGCGCGCCCAAGTGGATTGCCGACGCGTGCTCGACCATTCAAAGCCAAATGACCTCTGCGCCCTGCAGCATCGCCCAAGCCGCAGCCGCGGCCGCCGTAGACGCGGATCCTTCCATCGCCGACGGCATGCGCGCGGCCTTTTTGCGGCGGCGCGACTTGATGATCGCAGGGCTCGGGCGCGTCCCCGGCTTCAAAGTCAATCGCCCGCCCGGTGCCTTTTACCTCTTCCCCGATGTCTCGGAGGTGCTGGGCAAATCCCATGCAGGCGGGACCGTAGCGACGTCGGACGATTTGGCCTTGTACCTCCTGGCGGAAGCCCACGTCGCCGTGGTCGCGGGGACTCCTTTCGGGGCGCCCCATTGCATCCGGCTTTCCTACGCCGCCTCGGAGGAGGCCTTGCAGGAAGCGGCCGTGCGGATCGAACGAGCGGTGGCCGCGTTGCAATGAGCCGCGAGGTCCTGGCCGCGTTCGACCGGTTTTCAGACCTCCGGGTCGTGGTCGCGGGCGACATCATGCTGGACGCCTATGTCTTCGGCGAGGTGAACCGGGTGAGTCCGGAAGCCCCGGTGGCTGTGCTCGATGTGGTGCGCCGGGAGGCTCGGCCGGGGGGGGCTGCGAACGTCGCGGAAAATGTGCGGGCCCTCGGCGGTCAGGTAGCGGTTTGCGCGCTGATCGGAGCGGACGAGGCGGGAACGGCCTTGAAGGATCTCCTGTCGGCCCGAGGCATCGACGTGTCCGGGGTCCTTTCAGACCCCGATCGCCCCACCACCGTGAAGACCCGGTTGATGAGCGCGGGCCAACACCTGCTGCGAACGGACGAAGAATCCACCCAGCCGGTCGCTCCGCCCCTCGCAGCAAACGTCGTGGCCGCATTCAGCGACCTGCTCGCACGCACAAATCCCCACGTCGTCATCCTGGAGGACTACGACAAGGGAGCGCTCACTGCGCTCACCATCCCGGGAATCCTGGCCGCCTGCACCGCACGCGGCATCCCGGTGGCGGTCGACCCCAAGCTGCGCCAATTCGCGTTGTACACGGGGGTTCAGCTCTTCAAGCCCAACTTGAAAGAACTCCGAGAAGGAACTGGAAAACATCTGGTTACGAAATCTGACTCCACTGAAATCCAAGCGGCAATAGAGGCCCTTACGGAAGCACTAGCGCCCGAGATTGCGTTGATCACACTCAGCGAGGCCGGGGTGTGGGGGCACGCCCCCCAGCGAGGCGCCCTGCACCAACGCCGCCCCGCACATCCCCGCGAGATCGTGGATGTGAGCGGCGCTGGAGATACGGTCATCGCCGTCGCTGCACTGTTGCTCGCCTGCGGAGTGGACCCCGTGTCGCTGGCGGAGGCCGCGAATTTGGCCGGGGGGCTGGCCTGCGAGCGCCCCGGCGTGCATCCCCTGTCGCTCGCGGAATTGCGGGCGGAATGGTCCACCCTCTACCCCACGGCCCCGTGAGCATCCAGGAAATCCGGGAGCGTATCAACGTGGTGCTGTATGGATCGAAAGGTCCGATGCTGGCCACCCTGCGGGTGGTGAATGTGTTGGTCTCGGCCGCAGCCTTGGTGCTGATGGTCAGCTATTACGGATTTCCGCACTCGAGCGCACAGGCCGCCGCCTTGGTGGATGGCATCCGCGCTGCGTTTGGCTTTTATGTCGCGCAGTATTTCATCAAGCTGTTGTACGACTTCCAACCGCTGAGCTACCTCCGCCGCACGTGGTTCGAAGGCACCGTCATGACGCTGTTGCTTGCAGAAGGCCTCAGCGACTTGCTCACCGGCGAACTCCTCATCGGTCGGTTGCTCGCATCGGTCGGCATCCCGGTCGTGGCGGAAATCTATTCCGTGTTCATCCAGGCCTACTTCATCGTGGTCGTCGGACTCGAGCTCGTGCGCCGTACGAACGTGCTCCCGAAGGTGCGCCTCAATCCTGCACTCATCTTCATCTTGAGTTTCGCGGGCATCATCGCCATCGGCACCGGGCTGTTGATGCTGCCGGAAATGTCGCACGTGGAGGGGGCCATGCCGTTCCTCGACGCCCTGTTTACCGCTACCAGTGCCACCTGCGTCACCGGGCTGGTGACCGTGGATCCCGCGGTGTATTTCACGGTGAAAGGGCAGTGGGTCATTTTGGCCATGATCCAACTCGGGGGCATCAACCTCATCTCGTTCGGCACCCTGCTGATGCTGGTTTCCCGCTTCGGAATCGGGATCAAGCAACACGACGTCATCGAGGACTTTTACCACACCGAGACCTTCATCGGAGGCTCCGGCATGATGCGCAAAGTCCTGTTCTACGTCTTCGGAATCGAACTGTTGGCGGCGGCAGGCCTGTACCTCACGTGGTCGCCCGAAGTGGACTTCTCCTCCGCCGGACCGCGCTGGTTCGTTTCCCTGTTCCACGCCGTCTCAGGGTTCAACAATGCCGGCATTTCGCTGTTTCCCGAAGGACTCATGGCCCCGGGCGTGGCCACGTCCTTCCTCGCCCAATGGGTCCTCATCGGCGTCATGTTTGCCGGTGCACTCGGGTTGGTGCCGCTGTTCGACCTGTTCGACCGGGAAAAGTTGCGGGAGCGGATGCGCCAGCCGTGGCGCCAAATCAGCTTTTCCTCGAAGATTGCCATTTACTTCTCCCTCGTGCTGGTGGTCGTCGGCGCCGCGTTTTTTTACCTGTTGGAATCCCGCGGGATCTTGCGCGGTTCGAGTGCCTTCGGGGGCTTGACCACGGCCGTGTTCCAAAGCGTCTCCGCACGCACCACGGGCTTCAACACCTTCGATTTCCACCTGGTGGGCGTGCCCATGTTGCTCATTACCATCGTCCTGATGACCATCGGGGGGTCATCCAGTTCCACGGCGGGCGGCATCAAAACATCGACACTGGCCATCTTGTTGGCCGATTTGTGGCGCACCATCCGGGGCCACGAACATCCCCAACTGTTCAAGCGCCGCCTCCCGAACCTGCTCATCGCCCGGGCCCACGGCGTCGTCTTGTTCACGCTCGGAGCGCTGATCGTACTGTTCATCGCACTGAGCATCACCGAACAGCACATCCTGGCCCAGCCGGGACGCAACGTCATGGATTTGATGTTCGAGGCCACCAGTGCCTTCAACACCGTGGGACTCTCTACGGGCATCACGGCACAACTTTCGGACGCCGGAAAGGTTATCATCATCCTGGCCATGTTCATCGGCCGCATCGGAACGCTCACCATCGCGTTCGCGATCGGTGGGCGTTTGGTCAGCAACCACTTCAAATACCCGGAAGGCCACACGATGGTCGGCTGACACATGGGAACCCGCATCACTCCGTACACCCCCGCCGAGGAAGAGGCCAAATCCGCCCAAGTGGCGCGCATGTTCGACCGCATCGCACACAGCTACGACGCGCTGAATCACCTGTTTTCGTTCGGCATTGACATCCTGTGGCGCAAGCGGGCCGTACGCATCCTGCGCAAGCGCCTCGCCGGTCGCGCTGCCCCGTGGGAGGTGCTCGACGTGGCCACCGGGACCGCCGACTTTGCCCTCGAACTGGTGCGGATGGGCCTGCCGGTCCGCGTCACCGGAGTGGACATCTCCGTCGGCATGTTGGACGTGGGGCGCGTGAAGGTGGGGCGCAAAGGGTGGACGGACCGCATCACCCTCGTGGAAGGCGACAGCGCGGCACTTCCCTTCGCGTCGGGTTCCTTCGACGCGGTGTGCGCGGCCTTCGGCGTCCGCAATTTTGAGGACCTCGATGCCGGACTCGGCCACATGGTGCGGGTGTTGAAGCCCGGTGGGACGCTCTGCGTGCTTGAGTTTTCGCGCCCGACGGCGTTTCCCATGAAGCAGCTGTTTGGGCTGTACTTCCGGCGGATCATGCCCGCGGTGGGGCGTTGGGTCTCGAAGGATTCGGCGGCCTACACCTACCTCCCGGAAAGCGTGGCGGCCTTTCCGGATGGCGAAGCCTTCCTGGACCGCATGCGTGCCGCGGGCTGTGTGGAGGTTCGGGAGGTGCGGCTGACCGGCGGGGTGGCCAGCCTGTACTTCGGCACGGCACCGGGGGCATGATCCTGCGCGTTTCGCCGTCCGAACTGTCCGGCAGCGTGCCGGCCCCCCCGTCCAAATCGGTAACGCAGCGCCTCCTCGCCGCCGCCCTGCTTGCCTCCGGCACCTCCCGCATCGAAGGCCTCTCTGAGTCCGACGACTGCACCGCGGCCCTCGCTGCCACCGCAGCGTTGGGGGCTGAAATCGAACTCGGCGAGGACGCCATCACCGTCCTCGGCTGTGCGGGAAAACCGCGGCCGCGCGGCGCCTCCATTTCCTGCGGAGAATCGGGACTGGGCTTGCGGCTCTTCACCCCCGTCGCGGCGTTGGCCGATGTCTCGGTAACGCTGACCGCCGAAGGCACCCTGCAGGCACGGCCGATGGACGCCTTTGCCCACTGCCTGCCCGCGCTGGGAGCTTCCATCGTCCTGGAACGCGGGCGGCCGCCGATCACCGTCCAGGGCCCCCTGCGCGGTGGCACCTGCACCCTCGACGGTTCGTTGAGCTCGCAGTTCTTGAGCGGGTTGCTCACGGCGCTGCCCTGTGCGCCCGGCGATTCCGTGGTACGGGTCGAGGGGTTGGTCAGCCGCCCGTATGTGGAATTGACGCTGGGGGTCTTGCGCGATTTTGGCCTGGAAATCCACGCCGACGCGGACCTGATCGACTTCCGCATCCCGGGCGGCCAAATCCCCCACCCCATCTCCACGGCCGTCGACGGCGACTGGAGCGGCGCTGCCTTCCTGTGCGTCGCGGGCATGCTGGCAGGCACGCCCCACCTCGAAGTCACGGGGTTAAACAACCGATACCCGCAGGCGGACGAGGCCATCCGCGGGGCGCTGCTGTTCGCCGGTGGCCGAACCGCTGCCACCGCCGACGGCCTCCGCATCGAGCAGCGTCCGGTCCGCCCGTTCACGGTGGACCTGACGGATGCGCCGGACCTCTTCCCGCCCCTGGCGGCACTGGCCGCGTTCGCCGACGGCCCTTCGGTGTTGCGCGGCGCCGGACGCCTCGCCCACAAGGAATCCGACCGGGCTGCCACCCTCGCCTCGGAGTTCGCAAAGGCCGGCATTGCAGTGGCGCGGGAGGGCGATGCCCTCGTGGTCACGCCCCGCACCGCCGGACCGAAGGTGCTCCCCGCGCGGCTGCAGAGTCGCGGCGACCACCGCATCGCCATGGCGGCCGCCGTGCTCGGCGCGGCAGGCGCGCCCATCGAAATCGAAGGCGCCGAAGCGGTGGCAAAGAGCTACCCCGCCTTCTTCGACGACCTCGAGTCCGTCGGCGGCCGCATCGCGTGGGTCAGCAACCGCTGAATCAGCGCACGACCACCCGCACCGCCGTGGTGCCGGAAAGGACCACGTAAACGCCCGGAGCAAGCGCGATGGGCGCCGCAGGACCTTGGCCAGCAGCCACTTCCCGGCCGGCCGCATCCCGCACCGACCAGCGGGCTTCGGCAGCGAGTCCCTGCAACACGAAGCCCGAAGCGTCAGCTGGATTCGGGTAGACCGCAAAGGCCGCAGCCTCCGGCGTGCCGACGCTGTTGGGTGCACACGGCCCTTCCGTCCAGGTGGCCAAACCGCCGTGGTACCAGGCCGCACAGGCGTTCGCGTAGGTGACGCCGTCGCAGCCGCAGACCGCGGTGTTCACTGCGCACATCGCGGCATCGAAGTTCATCACCACGCGGTCCGCGTCGAAGCAATCGCCCGTGCACGGCCCTTGCGACCATTGGGTGTTCCAATCCACGTAGGTGGCGAAGCAATCGTTGAGGTGGGAGGCGCCGTCGCAGCCGCACACCGGGGCGGGCACGAAGGGGCTGCAGTCGATGGTGGGGTCGGCGAGGTTGGGGTCGATGCAGCTGCCGCATACGGCTTGGCACGCTTCGAGGGTGGTGAAGAGGTACGGCGCATAATCGATGCCGTCGACCACGGTGCCACACCCGCTGAGGGAGGTGCACCCCCCTCCGATGGAACCGACTCCCAGCACCATGTCGCAAAGGCCGAAGTCCAAACCGGCCCACTCCACGCACTCCGTGGGCTCCCCACCTGTGCTCTCCCCGGCCGTCCAAGACGTCACCCCGCCCCAGTTGACTGCCTCGCACTCGTTCCCATAGGTCACGCCGTTGCATCCGCACACCGGAAGCCAAATCAGGGGGCAAGCCGCATTCGGATTGATGAGGGACGGATCGATGCACGTGCTGCCGCAGGCGGTGTTGCAGGCTTCCATGGTTTGGAAAAAGTAGGCCTCCATGCCCATCCAGTCGCAACCGGACACCATGGTGCACGCCCCGTCCACGAAGGCGATGCCGAGCGGCATGGCGCAGGCCCCGAAGTCCACATTGCTCAGGTCCGTGCACGCTACCGCCGCACATTCTCCCGGCGTCCACGCCGTCACGCCGGCCGCGTTCGTCGCCACGCAGCTGTTCAAATACGTCACCCCGTCGCAACCGCAGACCGGGTCGTACACCATCGGACAAACGGCCATCGGGTTGATGAGTGACGGGTCGATGCAGGGTTCTTGCGCCCAGCCAAACGAGGCGAGTCCGCAGGCGAGGAAAAAGGTCAAAACGTGCTTCATGGGGGCAAGGTAGCAGGTCAGAACCTAAATTCGGGCCCATGCGAATTCACTTCATCGCCATCGGGGGAAGCGCAATGCACAATTTGGCCCTCGCCTTGCACGACGCGGGCCACACGGTCACCGGATCCGACGACGCAATCCTCGAGCCGTCCCGGTCGCGCCTCGCCGCTGCAGGCCTCCTGCCCGAGGCCGAGGGGTGGTTCCCTGAGCGGCTCCACGCGGACCTCGATGCCGTGATCCTCGGGATGCACGCCCGCGCGGACAACCCCGAACTTGCGGCCGCCGTGGCCCTCGGGCTGGCGGTGCAGTCCTACCCCGAATTCCTGTTCCACGCCACGGCCCACCAGCGGCGGGCGGTGATCGGGGGGTCGCACGGAAAAACGACCATCACGGGCATGGTGCTGCACGTGCTGCAGGCGACCGGCTCCCGGGCGGACTTCATGGTGGGCGCGCAGTTGCCGGGGTTTGACCGCATGGTGCGCCTGAGCGGCGAAGCGGACTGGGCGGTGTTCGAGGGGGATGAGTACCTGAGCTCGCCGGTGGACCGGCGACCCAAATTCTTCCACTACCGGCCCCACGTGACCCTCCTTTCCGGCTGCGCCTGGGACCACATCAACGTCTTCCCCACCGAGGCCGATTACCTGCGCGTGTTCGCAGACTACCTGGCGTTGTTGGCTCCCGATGCGGAATGCGTGTATTGCGCAGAAGATCCGGCCCTTGCTGAAATCGTCCAAGCCTGTCCGCGCACCGATGTGCGGTGGATTCCCTACGCGACGCCGCGGTGGCGCGCGGCCGGTCCCGGGCTCACCGAGGTCGAGTTTGCCGACGGCGGAACCGTCCGCACCCCGCTCGTCGGAACCCACAACTTGCTCAACCTCGCCGGAGCGCGGGCCCTGTGCGCCTGCCTCGGCGTGGAGCCCGAGGCGTTTGACGCCGCCATCGCGGGGTTCCGCGGGGCTTCCCGAAGGCTCGAACCGGTGGAGTCTGTGGCGGGGTTTGACGTGTTTCGGGATTTTGCCCATGCGCCGTCCAAAGTCCGCGCCACGGTGCGGGGCATCGCCGATGCCTACCCCGAACGCACGTTGTCCGCTTTCTTTGAATTGCACACGTTTTCCTCCCTGAACCCGGATTTCCTGCCGACGTACGCGGGCAGTTTGGATGCCGCCGACCACGCCGTGGTGTACTTTGATCCGGAGGTCTTGGTGCACAAGCGACTGCCTGCCCTGTGCGAGGAGGAGGTGCGCGCTCATTTCGGGCGTGCGGACTGCGAGGTGGTGACGGACCGCGCCGCCCTCGAGGACCGGTTTGCAGCGGTGGAACGCCAGCAAGGGGTGGTGTTGCTGATGAGCTCGGGGTGGTTCTCGGGAGCGGTTTGGCCCGCAGCCTCGAAGGCTGCGGCAGAAGCCTGAACCTCAGCCGAGCCCCACGTCCAGCGCCATCATCACAGTAAATCCCAGCACGAATCCGAGCGTCGCAACGTCCGTGTACCGGTCGCGCTGCGTTTCCGGGATGACTTCTTCCACCACTACGAAAATCATGGCACCTGCGGCAAATGCCAGGGCGTACGGCAGCAACGGCTCGATGGCATAGACCGCCACTGCCCCGACCACGCCGGCCACCGGTTCGACCGCAGCCGATAGCGAACCGTACCCCGCCGCCCGCAGCCGGCTCACCCCGTGGCGGCGCAGCGGGGCACTCACGGCCAGGCCTTCGGGAAAATTCTGCAGGCCGATGCCGATGGCAAGGGCCACCGCTCCGGCGACCGTAGCCCCTTCGATGCCCGCCGCCGCGCCTCCGAACAGGACGCCCACGGCCAGTCCTTCGGGAATGTTGTGCAGGGTAATGGCGAGCACGAGCAACGTGGTCTTGTGCCATGCGGTCTCGGGCCCTTCCGCCTCGTGCGCCCCGAAGTTGAGGTGCAAATGCGGCGTCCAACGGTCCAGCGCGAACAAAAAAAGCGCCCCCCCGAGGAAGCCCACAGCGGCCGGCAAAACACGCACAAACCCCTCGCCTTCCGTCATTTCAATGGCAGGCGCAAGCAACGACCAAAAACTCGCCGCTACCATCACCCCCCCCGTAAAGCCCAGCATGCCGTCGAGCGTGCGCCGCGGCACGTCGCCGAAGCAGAACACCAGCGCCGCCCCCGCGCTGGTGAGCAGCCACGTGCCGGTGGTGGCAATCAGCGCTGCCAGCGCCGGGTGCATCGCTGCAAAAAAGTCAACGACTGCTTCCATGGGTTCCAGTGTGGGGGAGTTGAGCGAGGACTCGGATGCGCACGCAGGTTTCGGCGGACCACGTCCCCTCGGGCCGGCCCTTGCCCTTTCCATCCATCAAACGGACGGTTTTGCTTCCGTCAAACTCCGACGTGGCGCAGACGGTCACCCGGCTGCCTAAAGCCACGCCGAG
>Ga0172376_10008150_pt1 | contig 10994 bp, 8 predicted proteins | sample Lak35m_FD_121114 | JGI IMG/M metagenome (GOLD analysis project Ga0172376, IMG submission 121114) | Freshwater microbial communities from Kabuno Bay, South-Kivu, Congo - kab_092012_35m | ecosystem: Environmental > Aquatic > Freshwater > Lake | place: Democratic Republic of the Congo: South-Kivu...
ATCGAGAGCACAATCACCCAACCGCCTCCGCGGAAGGTGAGCGTCGGTGATCCTTGCGGTGATCCTTGCGGCGATCCTTGCGGCGATCCTTGCGGCGAGCCTTGTGGCGAGCCCTGCGGCGTCCGTGGTTCAGAGTCGGTCGAGTTCATCGCGAAGTACCTGCGTCTGGTTCGAGCGTACTGCCCGACCTAGAGGGCTGGGCGGCACCGCCCGCGCGCTCGTATGGATTGCTCGCAGCCTGAGTGCCGCCGCCCGAGGCCGGGATGTCGAGCACGGGCACCTCGATCCGTCCGCGGAGAAGCGCCGGTGCGTTGATCGCTCCGCGATCGATCGTCATCACCGCGAGGACGAGCGGGAGATAGGCGATGCTGCCGAGGAACACCCGGCGTGCGCTCGCGTCATCGCGACGTCGGAAGAATCCGATCGCGAGCCAGGTGAAGGCAAGACCCGCAAGCACGCTCACGACGGCACTCGCCAACCCCGCGAGGCCGAGCATCGTTGCGGTCGCGCCGAGCGGGATCAGGGGGAGCGTCGTGAGGAGCACCACCTGCGCGGTGATCTCGCCATCATGGTCGCGGACGGGAAGCATCGCGTGACCTCCGCGCGCATAGTCCGCGCGATAGAGCCACGCGAGCGCGAGGAAGTGCGGCAGCTGCCAGACGAAGAGAATGCCACCAAGGAGCCATGCGCCCGGATCGAGTTGGCCGGTCGCGGCAGTCCAACCGATGACGGGCGGGATCGCGCCGCACACTGCGCCGACGAGCGTATTGAAAGTCGTGCGGGGCTTGAGCGGCGTGTAGAGAATCGCGTAGAGGAGGATGTTGAGCGCGGCGAGCCCCGCCGGGAGTATGCCGACAAACTCGACGAGAAGCCATGTTCCGGCGTACCCCGCGATCACCGCCGCCGTGAACACACTCGCCGGCCCGATCTGCCGCGCCGGCAGGGGCCGTCCGCGCGTCCGGTGCATGAGCGCATCGCGACGCCGCTCGAACAGTTGGTTGAAGAGCGAGGCACTCGCGGCGGCGAGCGCCGTTCCCGCGCAGGTCCAACCGAGCGCAATCCAGTCGATCGCGCCAAGCTGTCCGAGTGCGTAGCCGACCGCCGTCGTCACGAGTACGAGCGCGTTCAGCCGCACCTTCGTGAGTTCCGCCCAGATGCCGAGCATGCTGCGCGCGCGGGGTGGCGTCGCCGTCCGCGCATCGGCAGCTGCGATCGCATCGGCCGAGGTCGCGTCGTTCTTCACCGGGTTCCCGGCCTCGTGCACGCCTTCCGCAGGTGCGGTCGAGACGTCTCGAGCAGGAATTTCGGCGCTGGAAGGCTGCATCGGTGGAAGGGCGGAATCCTACCATAGGCCTCCATGACGACTCTGCACGTCCTTGATGCGGTGCTTTCGAACGCGCTCCCGACCGCGCTGCTCGCAACGCTCCAGTCCACGGCTGAAACGCACGCTGCGACCGCGCCCGCAGCAGGGGTGTCGACCGAGCCTGCGCAGATGCTTCCGATGTGGTTGATCGGCGTGGGCTTCGCCGTGCTCGCGGCGGCTGGCTTCGCGTCGGGCTACCTCGTGCGTCCCATCCATCTCGCACTCGGTTTCGCGACGACGACCGCGATGTGGGCGCTCGGCTACATCTCCATGATGGCACCCGGGCTCTGGATCGGCGAGGTGCTCTTCGTGGCCACGCTCGCGGTGCCGGCCGTCTTCGGCGCGATCGCGCGGCGCGCTGGTGCGTCGCCAGTCGTCACCGGCCTCGTGAGTGCAGTTGCCAACTTGCTCATCATTGGCGCCTATCTGCGCGATGAGAAAGGCGGTGCCGCATGGACTCCCGCCGTCTACGTCGGCGGGCTCTTTGTCGCCAGCGCGGCGCTCGCCTGGTTCGGTGGGTTTCTTGCGCGCAACGCGCGGCCGCTCGAACTTCCCACGGCTTCAAGCCTCTTCGGTCGCGTTTCCGCGGTCACCGTTTTCATCCTGCTCGTCACGGGTGGGCTCGTCACCGGTCTCGAGAGCGGCCTTGCGGTGCCCGACTGGCCCAACTCCTTCGGCCACAACATGCTGCTTTATCCGATCAGCGAAATGCGCGGCGGCATTTACTACGAGCACGCGCACCGCCTCTTCGGCATGCTCGTCGGGACGACCGCGCTTGCGCTCCTCAACGTCGTCCTCCGCGATGCGCGCTGCACCCACCTCATCCGCGGGATCACTGTCGTGTTTCTCGCGATGGTCTGCGTGCAGGGGCTTCTTGGCGGACTGCGCGTGACGGGTACCCTCACGACAGCAACAAGCGGCATCGAGCTCTCGCCGAGCACGCTCCTCGCGATCGTGCACGGCATGTTCGGTCAGATCGTCTTCGCGACCGTGTGCGTGATCGCCTGCATGTCGAGCCGCACGTGGGTCGAGGCGACGCCGATCGCAGGTCTTCGCGATGCAGGTCGACTGCGCGTCCTTCCGGTCGCGCTCGTCGCGCTGCTGCTCGTCCAACTCTTCCTCGGCGCAAGCTACCGACACCTGCAGATCCCGCCCGCCGACGGCAATGCCGCCGTGCACCCGGCATGGCCGATCTGGGGGCACATCTTCGGTGCGTTCGCGGTGCTCATCCTCGCTGTGATCACGGGCGCGCACGCGACCAGCCGCGCGGGCAGCATCCGCCCCGTGCGCTTCTTCGGAAAGGCGCTCATCCACAGCGTCGGCTTGCAGTTTGCGCTCGGAATCGCAGCGCTCGTGGTTGTCCTCATCCGCACCGATGCGAGCATCCCGGTCTACGAGGTAGCGATCACTTCGGCGCACCAGGCGCTCGGGGCACTGATCCTCGCGTCGGCGTCGATGCTCGCGGCGTGGAGCCTGCGGCTCGTCGCCGCGCCCGCAACGGCCGCAGATTCCGCGGTCACTCCGTCGTCGACCGCTCCGGCGTCCGGGGCTTGATCGCCTCCTCGAGCGCGAGCACGCAGTAGATCGTCGCGAGCGTCTCGTTCGACTCCTCCCAGCGCTCGACCGGGTTCTTCCACGTGCCGTCCTCGCGCTGGCGCCTAGCGATCGCATCGATCAACTCGGCGCGCCACGCGCGGTCCTTGCCCGATGCATCGCGGATCGCGTCGAGTTGCGATGCATGCAGCGCGCGCGACATCGCGTGGAGGTAGTAGAAGTAGCCCTGCTGTCCGAGGCCGGGGTTTTCCTCGAAGGTGAAGTTGCGCCCGATCCAGCCAAGCGCATCCTTCACGCGCGGATCGTCCTTCGAGAGACCGGCGTAGAGGAGGCTCTTGAAGCCCGCGTAGGTCATCGACCCGTAACTGCGCAGGCTTTGCACGGCGAGCTTCTCGCCGTAGCGGCCCTCGCCAGCGGCGTCGGACGCAAAGCTCTCACCGCCATTTGCGCCCGAATAGACGAAGCCGCCATCGCCCGAACCCGCCTGCGCCCAATCCGCGGGGTTCGTCGCCTTTCGGTTCTGCGTGCGGTCGAGGAACGCGAGCGCGCGTGCGTACGCCGGGTCGTCGGCTGAGACGCCCGCATCGTGCATCGCGTCGAGCATCATCTGCGTGTTCGAGAGATCGGGCCGCTTGCCGTTGCCGTAGCCCGCGCCGCCGTACCAGTCGGCCGTGTTCGCAACGCCCTCGCCCTCGTCCCACTGCGCCTCGCGCAGCCATCCGATCGCGCGCAGCGATCCCATGCGCGCATCGGGGTCACCCACCGCGGTCAGTCCGCTCGCAATCGCGCTCATCACGTAGTTGCCGATGCCGCCGTCGCGGACGAGAGCGATCGCCTTCGGATCGCTGAGCACGCCATCGATGGCGCGACGCGCGCGCTGCGACGCCTGCGCGTCTCCGAGGTTCGGTGCCTGCGCGAAGGCCTTCAGAGCCATCGCCGTGACGGCAACGCTCGAAGCACGCCTGCGAGGCTCCATGTCGGTGGGAGCGACTTCCTCGTTCTCGAACCAGGTCCCGCGCGAGGTCTGCATACGAGCCAAGGCCGCCAGCCCAGCCGAGATCGCGCGCTCCGCCTTCGCGAAACTCTCCGCGTCGACGCCGGCCGACGTGGCGTCGCCCGCCACGCGCAGCACGGCGGGGGGCGCATCGGTCCGCAACGGTGCGTTGTCGCCCTCCGTCGGTGGTGCGGGCAGCGTGGTAATGCGCGAAGGGTCGATCCGTGCATCGGTCGGTGCATCGACCGGCGGGTTGGTTGCGGGCGGAGTCGCGGGCTTCGCAGCGTCCTGTGCGTACGCAGCGGCAAGGAACGAGTTTGAGGTGAGGGCAAGGCCTGCGACCGTGGAGATCAATGCGCGCATGAAGGCAGTGTACGGACGCGCGAAGGCCCTTCCCATCTCGGATCATGTGGGTTCCCGCGCGGTGCCTGCGTCTGGGACGCCAAAAAGACGCCGCGCTTTCCGCAGGAGCCTGCGAAGAGCGCGTTCGTCGGAGTGGAGTTCGCTTGCGCGATCAGCGGGCGCGGGCGGCCATCGCGGGGGCGGCCCCGACTGGGGCGTTCGACGCAAGAGCCGGACGCAGCGCATCGCAGATCTCCCCGAACGAGTCGGCCGCAGAGGCGACCGCCTCGGGCGTGGCCCGAGCGATAGCGAGCAGCGCGGTGGTCGGGATCGCCGACACGAGCGATGGGTCGCGCGCCACGAGGATCTGGAGCAACACCTCATTGGTGATGTCCGCCTCGGTGCGGCTGTCCGAGATCTGCACTCGGTTCCCGCGACGAACGATCGCGAGCACCTCGTCGTGCGTGAGATGCGTCGACCGACTGGTGTCATAGAGACGCCGATTCGGGTACTTCCGGATACGGATCACGTCGGTGGAGGCGGACTGGATCATGGCGGTGGAGATTCGCAGACGCGTTATCCCGGATTCGCCACGCGCAAGATTGTTTGAGATCATGATTTGCGTGCGCACAACCGCGTTCGCAAGCTGAAAACGCGCTTCTCACTCCCAAGACGGCTTCCCGGAGGTCTATTCCGGATCTCCGCGGATCAGCGGATGGAGCCGTAGAGCAGGAAATCCTCGCTCTTCGCCGCGGTTTCGAAGCGGCACTTTCGGAGGAACATGCCCTTCGGCAGCGACACATCGGTGAAGCGCACCTTGGCAAGTGTGCCGTCGGCGTCAGAGGTCTGCCCGATCAGTTCCACCTTAAACGCAGGATCAAGGCTCTTCACCGCGGTGAGCGTGAATGGCGACGTGGTCTTGAGGTGCACCTCGAACTCGGTCGAGCCGCCCGCGGCGAGCACGCCCAGGTTCGAACGGAACTCGCCAAACGGGAGCGCCGGCGTGATGCGAGTCGTGTCATGACGAACGCGCAGATCAAGGAGCGGCGACTTCGGATGGTCGGTCTCGATGATGAGGAAGGGCGGCACTGGTCGGCCGCCGAGCTGTGTGAAGTCGTACGCGACCACCTGTCGCGCCGCTGGCTTCATCGGGGTGCCGTCCGCGGTCGTCGCGGGCTTGCCATCGACCGTGAGCACGGTGAAGGGCTGGTTGTCGCGCGCCGCGAGCTCGACGAACCCCTTCATGCGCTCCGGAGCGAGCGCATCCACATGCGGCGGATTGGCGCGCACCATGTACGCCGACTCGGCGATGAGATCGATCGAGATCAGCTGGTCGAGCCCCTCGAAGACCATGTTCACCTTCGCCTTGCGCTCGCCGGTCGAGTTGCTCGACTTCATCGACATCGGCATCTCGAGATAGCCGCGCGCCGGGATCGTCTTGCCGGTCATGTCGATGGTCGTGCACGTGCAGCTCGGCTTGGCGGCCTTGATGAGCACGGGGCGATCCAGCGGGTTGATGATCTTGATCGTCGCGGACACCTTGGCGCCCGGCTCCACAACGCCGAAGTTCACGACCTGTGGGTCTGCGACGATCGGGCCGGGGCGGGCGACGGGCCCGGTTGGCGTCTGGCCACCCTGCGCGGCGCCGGGTGCGGTGCCGTTCGCCGGTCGCGCGGTCGGCGTGGTCGCGGGCGGGTTCACGCGCGGCGTCGGGACTCCCTGCGCCCAGCTGCTTGCGGTGGTCGAGGCGACGACGGAGCCGAAGATGGCGCCGGTGGCGACCAACGAGGAGGCGGCGCGGACGAGGCGGAAGCGACGCGAGCGGTGGACGATTGAGGCCATGGCGGGGATGATACGGACGCCCTCCGCTGCCGATGCGATTCCGTACACTCGGCCCCATGCGCGCCATCGTCATCAAAGCACAGGGTTCCCCGGTCGTCCCAAACGTCGCCGTCGTCCCCGATTTCCGCGACCCTGTCGCCCAGCGGGGAGAGGTGGTCGTCAAGACGGAGGCCTCGGCCCTCAACCACCTCGACCTCTGGGTCGGACGAGGCCTTCCCGGGATCGACATCCGCTATCCGGCGATCTCGGGCTCGGATGGTGCCGGCGTGATCGAATCGGTTGGCGAGGGCGTGGACCCGGCGTGGGTTGGGCGTCGGGTGCTGCTGAACGCGGCGGTCCCGCAGCCCGATCCGCTGCGTCCGGGCCTCCGTCCGGCGCCCGCCGACATCACGATGATCGGCGAGCATGGCCCGGGCTGCCTCGCCGAGCGCTTCACCGCGCCCATCGCGAATGTGCTCGAGATCGGCGACGCCGATCCGGTCGAGGCGGCGGCGTTCGGCCTCACCCACCTCACGGCCTGGCGCATGATGGTCACCCAGGCGGGCCTCAAGGCCGGAATGCAGGTGCTCATCACCGGGATCGGCGGCGGCGTGGCGCTCGCCGCCCTCGCGATCGCCCGGCATCACGGCTGCGAGACGATCGTCACCAGCCGCCATGCCTGGAAGCTCGAGCGCGCAAAGGCACTCGGGGCAACGCACACCGTGCTCGACAGGGGTGCCGATCCATCCACCGGAAAGGCGCATGACTGGTCGAAGGAAGTGCGCCAGCTGACCGGCCGCCGGGGGGTCGATCTCTGCGTCGACAGCATCGGAAAGGCGGTGCACGGATCCTGCATCAAGAGCCTCGCGCGAGGTGGGACATTCGCCACGTGCGGCGCGACCACCGGCCCGGACGCGACGACGGATCTCACGCGCATCTTCTGGAATCAGCTCCGACTGGTCGGTTCGACGATGGGCGACATGAAGGAGTTCCGCGAGGTCGTGTCGCTCTTCCGAAACGGTGCGATTCGACCGGTGATCGATCAGGTGTTCGCGCCATCCGAGGGCGCCGCGGCATTCGCGCGCCTCGAGGCGGGGGAGCAGTTCGGCAAGCTCGTCGTCGACTGGCGACGCGGCTGAGGTCGGCCTGGCGAAACGCAGCCTTTTCGGCTGTGGCGAACACCGGGCGAAGGCCTGATTTCAGGATCTTTTCCCCAGTCGGTCGAAACGGAGAGGGCGGTTGCTTATACTCTGCGCTCATGAGGTGCCCTGCACGATGAGCCAGACGAGCACTCCAACCCCGACCCGCCCCGCACCGCTCAAGCCTGCGGAGACACTGCCGCTTTGGAACGTCCTCCTGCACAACGACGATGTGAATGACATGGGCTTCGTGGTGGAGTCGCTTTGTCGCTTCGCTCGTCTCAGCCTTCCGGCAGCAACCCGTTGCACTATGGAAGCGCACAAGAAGGGCCTCTCGCTCGTGCTTGCCACGCACCGCGAGCACGCCGAGCTCGTCGCCGAGCAACTCACCTCGCTGCGGCTCACCGTGACGATCGAGCCGGGTCGATAACATCACCACATTCCTGGCTTCGTCGCTCTCGTCCCTCGACTTTGGTGACGTCGTGGAATCTCACGCCAGAGTGCCGTTGTCATGCAGCCTTCGAGCTTGAAGCGATCGCTTGGTGGACATAAGTGACCCCCACCGGCAGTGACGCATCGGCGTGATTCGTTGCGTCGCTCCGAAGCGATCGCGCAAACGCCGCATCAACAGGTGGATACCTCGTTCTCGCGGGTCGCTCGATGCCGATTCGCCTCGCGGCTGTCCACCGGTCGAACGGTGGATTTCTTCCACATGCGACTCCTGCTCAGTCCGAGAGAAGCGGTCTGCCAGCGCGGCCATCGCCGCTTGGTAACGGTTCTCGGGCGTTCTGAGTCAGGATTCGTCCCCGATTCGATCGGATGTGCAACCGCATCCCCAACGTGCTTCGGAATTCTCAGTTCCGTCGAAGATTCCGTTTGGATCGCCCGATCACGGAACTAGATTGGAAAGTCGCGACGTCATCGCGTGCTGTGGTTTTTCGCAACAGCCCGCGATTCAGGCGCGAAGAGTGACGAACCCGGCCGTTTCGGAGTTCGTCCGGTGAGTCCCGACGCGGCGATGCGCCGCGTCTTAAACAGGCGAGGCCCGAAAGTACTCGGGTCGATTCAAGGAGCGATGCGATGAAGAACATGTACGGAACGAGCCTGCTCGTTGCCTCCGTCCTCGCGGCGGGTGGATTTACGGGTATGGCGATGGCTCAGGATGAGTGTTCGACGGCCGTCACCGCGGTGATCGGCGCGAACGCGTTCAACACGACGACTGCGACCACCAGCCCGGAGGCCGTCGACGACACTCTCTGCCCCGGCACCTTCCTCGACTGGGGAACGGCCAACAAGGACGTGTGGTTCAGCTACACCGCTCCGAGCTCGGGTTACCTCAACCTCAACACCTGCTTCGCCGGCAGCTTCGACACCTCAATGGTTGTCTACACCGGCTCGTGCGGCGCGCTGACCCAGATCGCCTGCAACGGCGACGGCGTCGGTCTCGCTGGCTGCCAGCAGTTCTACTCCAGGATCCCCCAGATCGACGCGACCGCTGGCACCACCTACTACATCCGCGTCGGTGGTTGGTCCGACCCCGACACCGGCATCCCTGAGTCCGGCACCGGAAGCCTCGCGCTGAACTTCCAGCCCGTCAACGCGGGCTGCCTCGGCGCGACCGGCGACTGCGGTCTTCCGCACGGCACCGGCGGCTGCGACGACCCCGTCTGCTGCTCGGCCGTGTGCGACTTCGACTCGGCGTGCTGCGATGCGTCGTGGACGGCTGACTGCGTGACCTACGCGGTCGACCTCTGCGGTCTCTTCGTCTACACCTGCACGGGTTCGACGCAGGCGAACGACTGCGCGACCAACGCGACGGTCCTCACGACCGACACGTTCCGCGACATCAACAACACCGGCGCCAACACCGATGGTCCGACCCACCCGGGTGCGACCTGCGCGTCGGGCAACGACAACTTCTTCAACGACCTCTGGTACCGCGTCCAGGCGCAGGCCAACGGCTCGTTGACCGTGCAGACCTGCGTCGTCAACGGCGGTCCCGCGACCACCTTCGACACCAAGCTCGCGGTGTATGACATGGGTGCCGACTTCGCGACGTTTGACTACAACACGCTGCCCGACGCCCTCGTCGGCTGCAACGATGACGGCGATACCGCTTGCATCGACGCCGGCGGCGTCTTCCCGTCGCTCCTGTCGGTCAACGTTGCCAACGGCAACTGGTACCTGATCCGCGTCGCGACGTACGACACCCCGGGCACCGCGCGCGTCACCTTCGACTTCCCCGAGCCGTGCGCCCTTCCGACGGAGACCGGCACCGAGGCCGAGGCTTGCGGCGACGACACCAACGGCGGCTGCAATGCCGGCGGTCCGACCGAGTCGATCGCGGTTGGCAGCAAGATCAAGGGTACGTTCTGGATCACCGACGACGGCACCGGTGGCCTCACCCGCGATCTCGACTGGTACCAGCTCAACGTGTCCGCCGACTCGACGGTCTCCGTCAATGTCTACTCGAAGAGCTTCGTGTCCTCGGGCCTCTTCACCGGTGACATCACCGTTGCGGAGTGCGACGGTGTCTCGTTCATCGGTGGCGGCGCTGGCGCTTGCCCGAACGCCGTCTCGGCCTGCCTCACGCCGGGCACCTACTACATCGTCGTCGGTATGGACTTCGACGCTGGTGCAACCCCCTGCGGTTCGGGGTCCGGCCTCAACGACTACGTCGTCGAGGTGACCTCGACCCCCGCCAGCTGCCCGGCGCTCGTCGGCGCGACCTGCGCGGCGCCTGGCCCGGATAGCGCCTGGAGTAACAACCAGGCTCCGCCGGTCGGCACCAACAACCTCGGTGGCGTGGTCGCCTGCGCGGCGAACCCGGCCTTCCCGAACTGCAGCGCTGGCGCTGGTACGGGTGCCAACAAGTTCGCCCGCGTCTTCAACGCTGGCCTGATTGGTGGCGAGATCAACTGCTTCGAGGTCGGCTTCTTCTCGGTCGTTCGCGCTCCGAACGCCGCGAACACGGCCTGCGCGCTGTATCTGTCTGACCTCCCGCTCCCGGCGACCGTGTACATCTGCCGCGACACCGATGGCGCGAATCCGCGCAACATCATCGCGACGGCTGGCGACGGCAACGACCTTGAGGTCCTCTCGACCCGCTCGGTCCTCGTCCCGGGTATGGCTGACACCGGCGCGATCAACTTCGATCCGCCGCTCTGCCTCGATGGCGTGTCTGACAACATCGTCGTCGTGCTCGACATCCCGAGCTTCCTCGTCGCGCAGGGCAACATCCCTGCGGCGGCTGGCTACGGCATGCGCGCTGCGGGTCTCACCGTGACCGGTCAGCCGTCTCAGCTCTTCATCCGCCTGAGCTGCGCTGACGCCGCTGGTCAGTTCGTCTCTGCCGAGAGCCTCGGCGCGAACTTCACCGCCCAGTGGTTCGTCGGTGCAAGCGGCAGCTTTTGGGGATGCTACACATGCCCTGCCGACTGCACGCGCGACGGGTTCGTCAACTCAAGCGATCTTTCGGCCATGTTTGCGATGTGGGATCAAACGGCCACGGGCGAAGGCCCGTTCTATCCAGATGTCGATGGTGACGGCGTTGTCGGAGCGGGAGATCTCGCGGCGATCCTTGACGCCTGGGGACCGTGTCCGTGATCGACCGACGCCATCCGTCAAGGCTAACGCGCTCGCATCGAGAGCGAGTTCGAGGCGCGGTCCACAACGCGGCTGAGAAATAGGTGATCGTCGGGTCAACTGCGACGTGAGATCCGTCGCCCGGTCCTGCATGGTCCGGAAACCGCACCGCGCGTTTGTCGATTCGACCGGACGA